>RRYU01004434.1_pt1 | contig 80556 bp, 68 predicted proteins | sample 2162651 | NCBI WGS metagenome assembly RRYU01 (sample SAMN10267283, study PRJNA491782) | microbial mat metagenome | isolation source: biomat in the production well | place: Japan: Minami-Kanto gas field, natural gas well KTG3 | collected 2017-06 | reverse complement strand
CTGCCGGGGCCGACGTCAGATCGCCATACTTAAAGGTAAAGGGTTCGTAGTAATCATCCATGGTCGGCAGGTCAGGATTGTGGAAGATCTTGGCCAGGGTACCGAGCTTGCCTCCACCTTTCAGTCGCAGTTGCGCGCCGTCCCGCTCCCAGCCGCCGCGATAGTGCTGTTGATCTTCCCAGCGGGTGGGGTAGCCGGTTCCAGGTTTGGTTTCGACGTTGTTCCACCACATGTATTCAACCCCCTTGCGATCGGTCCAGAGGTTCTTGCAGGCGATACTGCAGGTGTGGCAACCGATGCACTTATCCAGGTGAAAGACGGTTCCTATCTGTGCCCGTATTTTCATATCAATGTCCTTTTTCTTCCGTAGGGGTGCGATTCATCGCGCCCGATCTTCGCCGTGATTCGGGCGCAATAAATTCCGTCCTTACATTCACCATTCGACTACCACTGTGGTTCTCCGTCGAGCTTGCGCACCAGGATAAAGGTGTCGCGATTGGCACCGGTCGGCCCCCAGTAGTTCCAGCCGTAGGTAAACTGACCATAGCCACCAACCATCAGGTTCGGCTTGAGGCGCACCCGGTTGAGGCTGTTGTGGCCACCGGCGCGGCGGTTGTTACGCAAGGGGGATTTTGGTACCCCGACGGTGCGCTCCATTGAGTGATAGAGAAAAGAGATGCCCTGTGGCAGGCGTGAGCTGACGACAGCACGGGTCACGACCACCCCGTGATCGTTGTAGATTTCGACCCAGTCGTTATCAACCACCCCGATCTTCTCGGCATCCTTGTCATTGATCCAGAATGGGTGACAACCGCGCGACAGGGTCTGCATCCGATGATTATCACCGAAGGTACTATGGATGCCCCACTTGCCGTGGGGGGTCAGATAGTTAAGCATGAGGCTCTTGTTTGTGGTCTCAGTAACGACAAAATCCTGCAGCACGCTCGGGTCGGGTTTCGGTTTATAGGTCGGCAGATGTTCGCCGTAGGCCAGGTAGCTTTCGTGGTCGAGGTAAAAATGCTGGCGACCGGTCAGGGTGCGCCACGGCACCAGCCGCTCAACATTGAGGCTGTAGGCAGAATAGGCCCGCCCATCATTGGTCAGGCCGCTCCAACAGGGGCTGGTCAGCAGACGCCGTGGCTGGCGATCAAGATCGGCAAAAGTGGTGCGGATGCTGCGGCTCTTTTCGGCCAGGTCGAGCAGCGGTACCCCGGTCTTGGCTTCTTCTGCCTGAAACGCCCGGTAGGCGATCTCACCGTTGGTCTCCGGCGCCAGGTGCAGAATCACATTGGCGGCATCTTTGGCGTCGGCCAGGGACGGATAACGCTGGCCATCCCAACTCTGGGTCGGTGCTGTCTGAAGCAACTCATCGTAAAAATCTTCGACCGACCAGTTCAGGCCGTGGACCCCGATACCGTCCTCACGAGGACCGGGCCCGTAGGAGATAAAACGCTGATAGAGCTTGCGGTAATCACGTTCAACCACCACCAGGTTCGGCATGGTCTTGCCGGGAATCGCCTCGCACTCCCCCTTACTCCAGTCTTTGACCGTCGGCTGCGCCATCTCCGCCGGGGTATCATGGGCCAGCGGCACGGCAACCAGGTCACGCACCGGCTCAGGCAGGTGAACCTCCGCCAGTTCACTGACCTTTTTCGCAAGACTTTTGAAAATATCCCAGTCACTGCGTGACTCCCAACAGGGCGGAACCGCGGCTTGCATGGGATGGATAAAGGAATGCATATCGCTGGTGTTCAGGTCATCCTTTTCATACCAGGTCGCGGTCGGCAGAATGATATCGGAATAGAGCGCCGAGCTATCCATGCGGAAATTGATGTCGACCACCAGGTCGAGTTTGCCTTCCGGCGCCTGATCCCGCCAGACCACATCCTGCACTGAGTCTTTCGCGGTTTCCGGCGCTATCAGATTGGTATGGGTACCAAGATAGTGTTTGAGGAAATACTCATGTCCTTTAGCGCTTGACATCAGGGCGTTGCCACGCCAGATGATCCACATACGTGGCCAGTTTTCCGGCGCGTCAGGGTCTTCCACGGCGAATTTCATCTTCTTTTCTTTGAGCTGCTTTACCGTCCAGTCGACAATTTCCTGGTTACTGGTCGCACCGGCGGCCCCTGCTTCCTCCACCAGAGCAGCCGGGCTGCGGTCAAACTGCGGATAGAAGGGCAGCCAGCCGTTACGCACGGCGCGAACCTGATGATCGATGGTATGGCCGTTGGTTAATGGGTTACGTTGTGCCGCCGGATTGATCTGTATTTCATCGGCGGTACGCTCATAACGCCACTGATCGCTGTGGACATAGTGATAAGAAGGGGCATTCTGGAAGCGCGGCGGCTTGCTCCAGTCAAGGGCCCCCATGATCGTCGACCAGGGCGCGACGGGAGCCAGCTTTTCCTGGCCGACGTAATGGTTGAGGCCGCCACCGTTGCGCCCGACACAGCCACACAGCATCAATGCGACGATGCCGGCACGATAGGTCAGATTGGCGTGATACCAATGATTGACGCCGGTACCGATGATGATCGAGCATTTCCCTTCGGTGCCCTCGGCAGTGGCAGCCCACTCACGGGCAAACTGAATCACTGTCGCCTGGTCAATTCCGGTGAATTTTTCCTGCCAGGCCGGGGTGTAAGCACCGGTTTCATCTTCATAGCCGGACGGGTAGTCCCCTTCGATGCCGCGCTCGACACCAAACTGCGCCATGAGCAGATCGTAGATCGTTGTAACGGCAATTGGTCCGTCGTCAGTCTCCAGGTAGCGGACCGGCACTCCACGGTTAACACTTTTTTCTGCAGAAAAATCATCAAAACTCACCTGCAGTACATCCTCATGCTGCTCCAGCAACGACAGGCGCGGTCGTAACGGCTGACCATCACGGCCATCCTTCATCTGCAGGTTCCACTCCCCCTTCTTCAGCTGCCAGCGAAAGCCCAGGGTTCCCAGCGGCATCCGGGGTCTACGACTAGCTTCATCCCAGATCAGATACTTGAAGCCGGCATTCTCTTCGTCGCGATAGTCCGCAAGTAGCGAGGCCGTGACCATGCGGCCGGGGCGATAGGTTCCATGATGCTCATCAAGACGGATCAGGAAGGGGCAATCACTGTAGCGTTTCAGATAATCGATGAAATAGGGGTTTTTGGCGCGATGGTGAAATTCCGTCAGGATCACATGATTGACCGCCATCCAGAAGGCGCCGTCCTGCCCGGCGTGAAGAGGAATCCACTGATCTCCGAATTTTGAGGACATACTGAAATCAGGCGAGAGAACCGCCACCTTGCTGCCGTTATGCCGTGCTTCGATCAGGTAATGGACGTCCGGGGTGCGGGTCATGCCTGGGTTGGACCCCATGACGGCGATAAACTTGCTGTTGTACCAGTCGGCGCTTTCGGCGACGTCGGTCTGCTCCCCCCAGACCTCCGGCGAAGCATTAGGCAAATCGCAATACCAATCGTAGAAACTTAAATTGGCGCCACCCAGCAGCTGCATAAAACGTGATCCACCAGCAAAGCTGAGCATCGACATGGCCGGAATCGGCGAGAAGCCCACCAGGCGATCGGCGCCGTATTTTTTGATGGTGTAGATGGTCGATGCGGCGATCATCTCTTCGACTTCGTCCCAACTGGAACGACGAAAGCCCCCCTTGCCCCGTGACTGCTGGTAACTGCGGCGCTTGTCTTCATCTTCAACGATGGCGGTCCAGGCCGCGACAGGGTCACTATGTTCGGCTTTGGCTGCCCGCCACAGATCGGACAGAACGCCCCGCAAATAGGGGTAACGGATGCGCAACGGACTGTAGAGGTACCAGGAGAAGGAGATGCCGCGCTGGCAGCCACGCGGTTCATAGGGGGGGATTCCGTCTTCCAGTTTCGGATAGTCGGTGGCCTGCAGTTCCCAGCCGACGATGCCGTCCTTGACATGGACATTCCAGGAGCAACTGCCGGTGCAGTTGACGCCGTGGGTGCTACGCACGACCCTGTCGCACTGATTGCGGTTACGGTAAAACTCTTCCCAATGGCGCGATTTTGGATCGATAATATCTTTTATCCAACTCATGATGGCCTACCTTTGCTTAAGAGATGACGTTGTTGATCGATCAAAGACTGGCGCGCCCCTGATTTCATCCGGCGTCTGGCGGCCAGGATCGTTATTCCCACCACGGCCAGCAGCGCAATGATCACCCGTAACGGCAAGCGATCAGGTGGAATCGTTCCCGCTTCAACCGTTTCACCGAAAAATGCCGTCAGGTCGGCGATCTCCTGTGCTGTCAGAGGTCGATCACGGTAATAAGGCTCCATGCTGGGAAAGGGTAACGACTCCAGGACGGCACTGACCCCTTCGGCACCAAAGTTGGTATACAGATCGCTTAGATCCGGGCCGTAATAGCCGGAGGATAATCCCAGTCCGGTACCAGCATGGCCGTGGCAGGCCAGACAGGGGGCGCCGCCTTCGCTGAAGTCAACGCTACCGACAAACAGAGCTTCCCCGGCGCGGGGATCGGCAGCGAACAGCGGGGAGAAAAACCCCAGCACCAGAAAGGTGAACAGAACCAACCTAAAGACACAAGATCGCGACATAGACACTCCTTAAACGAGGTTCGCTCAAGCCAATACCGGGTCACCACGCAAAAAAAACCGGTAGCCCGCAGGTAACAGACAATCTGGATTGCTACTCGCACCCTGGGTGCAAGGCATTCCGGGGTCTGCTCTGTACTTTTCCACAAAGCATACCAATGTTTTAGAAAATATCTAGCTTACTGTTTTTATTGAGTTTTTTAGTCAGAAATGAAAAAATGAAAGACTGGTGCCGGGGAAACAGACAAATAACTGTTACATCACTGTTACATATCAGGAAAAGTGTTCCGCTTCGGTAACATCAGTATCGATTTGGTAACGTTGCATCTTTTCCCAAAGGGTTTTCCGGGTAATACCAAGGACCTTGGCGGTCGCAATTTTCCGGCCGTCGCAAGTATTCAGTGCCTGAAGGATAACTTCACGTTCGCAGCGCGCCAGAATTTCCTTCAAAGTGCCCTGCCCAAAGGCAAGTTCCGCATCAGCAAGTGTTCCTGCGATAGCAAAATCCGTCGGCAGATCGCCGGGCAGAATCTTGTCACCGCGCCCCAGGGCAACCGCTCGTTCCATCGCATGCTTGAGCTGACGGACGTTACCGGGCAGCGGATGCATCTGGAGTAGTTCACGCGCTGCGGCAGAAAGCTCCGGTAATGGTTTCTTCATCTTCCGGGCGAAAAATTTCAGAAACATCTCCGCTAACGGAATCACATCTTCCGGGCGCTTGCGCAGCGGTGGAATCTCCAGGACAATGACATTCAGCCGGTAGTAAAGATCTTCGCGAAAGCGCCCGGCGGCGACCGCATTAGCCAGGTCGGCGTTGGTGGCAGCAACTATCCGCACATCGACCTTCAACGCATTCTGACTGCCAACCGGCTGAACGGTTTTATCCTGCAACACCCGCAACAACTTCACCTGGGCAGCCAGTGGTAATTCACCGATCTCATCAAGGAATAATGTTCCCCCCGAAGCAGCCATAAATTTCCCTTTTTGATCCTGCTGGGCGCCGGTAAAGGCGCCTTTGACGTGACCAAACAGCTCAGCTTCGACCAAATTTTCCGGCATCGCCCCACAGTTGAGCTTGACCAGCGGTTGATCCCGGCGTGGGCTTAAATCGTGAATCAGATCGACAAAACACTCCTTGCCGGTGCCACTCTCACCCGTGACCAATACAGTCGAATCAAGGGGTGCAATCGCTTCGAGATTTTCCAGTGTCCGGCGCATCACCGGGCTGTTGAAAATCAGCGGCGTGTCTTTGTGCTGATCGGCCAGAACATCCTTGAGTTGGCGCACCTCCTCCGCTAGCCGCCGCTGCTCGGTCACATCACGACTGATCAGCAGAGTTCCGATAAATTTGCCATGGCCGTCGCGGATGGCAGAGTAAGAATTGTCAAAGTCGCGCCCCTGTGCCTGAATGAAGCGATGACTGAAAGGAAATTGTTCGTCTTGAAGGTTCGCCAGCAGCTCACTGATTTTGGGATGAGTACGACGCGGGTGGATATCAAAAATGGAACGGCCGACAATGCTTTCGGCCGAAACCTTGCGGATCTTCTCCGCCGCCGGGTTACAGATGCGGATGATATGCTGATGATCAAGGAAGATCACCCCTTCGTTCATGTCCCTGACAATCGCTTCGAGAACCTCTGGTGACGGCTGCATGATCGACCTCCCTCGCCATGTAACGTTTTGGTAACATCACCATTCTAGCTCTAAAAACAGCCACGAGCAACAGGGTAATCCAGCACAGCGTGACCGCCACTACATGCGGAGACATATAAAGCGCGTACAGTTTTTATAAATCACAACCATATGGACAGAAAGTCCCGTTTGGCAATCCAGGCGGGTTTTATAGTCATACAGGGTTTACAAGAATCGATACGTGCAGGATTTTCCCTGATCGAATATTACTGCTGGATGATTTGTCGGACAGACGAAAACGCAGACCCTTGATGCTGCTGAAATGCTTAAATCCTTTTGACCCGAGATAAGAAGTGAAGGATGATTTTTGTACGAATTGGTCATTAGAAAGGAAGGCTTTTTTGTCATGCGCATTTTTGAATAATCTTTGGTAATAGCTAGTTGTGCACTTCACGGCTATCTTCTGGAGCGTCGGTGCGTTCCTGCATACCATAGTCGCGCATCACAGAGGCTACCCGAAGTCGATAGTTTTCAAATACCCCGCCGCGACCGATTGCCTGAGCCTTTCGATGTTTTTCGAGATTTCGCCAGATGCTAACGGCTTCTTCATCACGCCAGAACGAAAGCGAAAGATATTTTCCCTTTGTTGTTAGGCTCTCGAAACGCTCGACCGAAATGAACCCATCAATTTTCACAAGATCTTCGCGCAGGGAAGCGGCAAGATCAAAATAATCGATGGATTTTCCTTCAGCTGGCCATACTTCAAAAATCACCGCAATCACCGAGAAGCCTCCTTGTGAATATTTTTACAGACCGTGTGATGGCCGCCGTTTAATTCTCAATTCCATGCATTCTGGTCTGGCCTTGTGTTTGAGCCAACAGCGTGCAGGCATCAAATCTGACGTGATGACTCTATCTATTCACGGGTTTCGGAATACTAAAAACGCCAACAATAACCAGCCCATCAGGAAGGTCATACCACCAATAGGCGTCACCATACCAAGAGCGCGTACGCCGCTGAGAACCATCACATAGAGGCTGCCGGAAAAAAGAACAATCCCGGAGAACAATAGCCATCCTGAAACCCGTAACGGACCTATCTGTGGTAGCAGATGTATCAATATTCCAAGTAAAATCAAGCCCAGAGCATGAAACATGTGATACTGCACACTGGTCTGCCAGACCGCCAGCATGTCTGCCGAAATTTTACTCTTAAGCCCATGGGCACCAAAAGCACCGAGCGCTACAGCGAGAAAAGCATTGAGACTCCCTATGACGACAAAAAGCTTCATATCAACTCCTTTATATTGGGTGTGCTCTCGCCAGTATAGTTCATTGGGCCAAGAAAGTTTAATAATCAAGAGTTGCGACCATAAGAACGGGAAATCCCAGCTTGGTGATCCCGGTGGGGTTTTCTGATAATGCAGAAATTATTGGAAAGTATCGTTGACCACCGGATCCGTTATCAAATTTCATGCAGGACAAAAGATTAGTTGATAAAGTCAGCAATTGGCTGCCGCCGCCAAAATGATTGAAGCGAGCCCACCGCGACCCTTGCAGGGCGCACAGGCAAACGGCCAGCTCGAAATTACGAGATGGCCGTTTCAAATGCAGATAGTTATAGCGCTGACCGTAGCCGTGTGTCTGGCTGAACATCTTTATGCTTCATCGCATGGCAGATGATCTTATTCTTCCCGGGAGTATCCTGACAGCACCGCCAGCTGGTCGGGTTTGAGCAGGCCTTTATACGTTCTCCCACCGATGATCCAGGTAGGATAGGCTTGAATATTGTTTATTCTGCATTCAGCCGCCTGCGGTGACCTGGGACCTCCCGGCGTGCATTCAACGTATGGGAGCCGTTTTGCGGATGATTCGAACAGAAACTTCTGTTCCTCGCATGCCGGTCACCAGAAAGTACCATAAAAAACGGCATCCCCTTGAGCAAGATGAGTGGCCAATCCTTTCAGGTAGGGATCCTCTGGCCCGGCGGCAGGATGAAATACTCCGCTATAGTGCAGATGCATCCCCCCGATAATGAGCAGTGCCGCAAGTGCTGTTTGAACAGACCAGGACTTCAACCTGAAATTCTTCATCCCCTCGGGCCGCTGAGTCATAATGACTCCGAAAGTGACCATCATTATTGCCAGCGAAACAAGACAGTAGGGGCAAAGGGCGTCAATGACAAAGTGCGAGACCAACGTAAGATAGATACTGTAGCCTACTCCTATTAATGCGACGATCCAGGCTGACTTCCAGTGTCGCTCCGGATGGCGAACCTTAAAACCGATAAATACGAGGGTAGCGTAAGTCAAGAACCCCCAGAATGCCGTCGGCACGCCAAGAAAGGTTGCCCAACGACTTTGCTGAACGATGTCGCATGCGCTTCCTTCAGCGCAGTACAGGGGGGTCTCTCCAAACCATAGGGTCAGGGTCAGATACAGGGTCAGGGCCATCCCGATTCCGGCTAGAGCCATCACTGGCCAGTTGGGATGCTTTCTGTTTTTCACCACTGACGATCGGTTCTTTTTTCCCTGCTTCACGGACCTTTCGGGGGGCGCTGTTTTTTGCGGCGAAGTCCCCTTTTCGGTGGAAGGCTTCTGTCTATTCCGTTTTTTACTCAATTCAATATTCCTCCAGTAATCACGTTGCTCAACCATTCATAGTTTTAAGAAATGTTTGAATCTCACTATTTCGGATATTGGGTGTTCAATTCTGACTGGATCAGTTCCGATAGTTGTCGGTAGCCAAAGACTTGCAGCGGCTTACCATTGACAAAGTACCCGGGAGTTTTTTGTACATCAAGAGCCCTCACGTCGGCCATATCCTGGGCAATAATTTTGGCAATCGCGGGGGCATGCATATCTTTTTTGATTTGCTCGATATCAACTCCGGCCCTGGGGAGGATCTCCCATAACCTTTCTGGTTGGTAATTGTGATGATTTGCCCAGATATTCTGGGTCGCAAACATCAGGTTCAAGGTTTCCCAGTACTTCCCCTGCATTCCCGCCGCTTCAAGAATTTTGACGAAATCGTCAGCACCATCGTGGAACGGGGCGTAACGGAGCACCAATTTGATTTTACCGGGATTGGCAGCCATGACTTGTTTGATAAAAGGAGAAAAGGCAGCGCAGGTTTCGCAGGCCGGATCCATAAACTCAACCAGGTAAACCTTGGCGTCATCACTGCCAAGTGTTCGCGAATGATCTCTGACAAAAAGCTCGGCGTTTTCTGCCGCCAAAAAACTGTACTTTTTTGCCTGTTGGTCTTGATAATAATTATTCCCCACGACAAAAGCCAGGACCAGCACCAGACAAGTCATTCCAACAAGAGCGTATTTCATTATGAGGTTCTCCTCTTCAGGATGAATAACAGAGTGACAAGGGTTGAAAATACGAAAAATGACAACATGGGGATGGATATAAAACCGAACAGCTCAAAATATTGTTCTGTGCAGGAAACACCCTGTGAGCAGGGTTGAATGTTTTCCGGAATAATTCCAGCATAGAGCAACGTATGGTATAGAGCCGTCAATCCACCGGCGATGGTCAGTGGCAGGGAATACTTGATGACACTTTGGTCAAAGGTTGGGAATAGACCGGCAGCGAAAATAAAGATTAACGGAAACAGGCAGATCCGCTGATACCAGCAGAGGACACATGGCTGATATTCTAAAACGGAACTGAAAAAGACGCTGATCGTTGCCGATATGCTGACCAGGAGCCAGCATAAGAATAGCAACGTCCAGTTTGTATTCGTTTCTTTGTCAGATTGCGACATAACCTGATGCTCCAAAAAGTGTTGAAAAACGGGGTCGAAGGCTCAGAATCTGCGATAGTGAATTCGCTCTTAACCAGGTACCTGAGTCTTGCGAAATATTGAGCAACCTCTTTATGAAAGATGATGGCCCAGACAGGATTCGGATAAAAATCAGCAAAGTAACTTCAATGCCGGTTCAGCCCGGGAATCAATGCGGACCAGGCGCACATGAGTGATGTGTCGACGGCTCAAAATCCATGAATATTTTACTTCGGTTTGGCTTAAGAGGTGCAGACCGGTTTAACGCAGAAGGACAACTGTACGCAGCACTTGTAACCTTTGATATTCTGGTAGACGGTAGCCAGGAGGGTTGTGGCTGGTTAAGAGTGCAGCCCCTAAGTTCAGCTCAGGAATGTGGGAAAGATAACTCGTGTCGAACGAACTTGCCACATTGCTGTCAAGCAGATCGGACAGTTTTGAGGTCGGAAGAGCTGAAGTAAATACCGGAGAATCAAGACAATCGTCACCAGGTGAAGAGGATAAACCTGTTGGCTGAGTAATTGTTGAACCCTGTTGAAGCAATTCGGAGTCCGGGGAACAACTGACCCAGCATTTACCGACAGGACTTACTTTCAGATGGGAGGAATTTTCATCTGCGTGACACCAGAAGGCAGCATTGGCAGTACCGAAGCTGAGTAACAGATAGATCAGCACCATTAATTGCATGATCCATTTTTTCTGAAGAGCATTAGTCAGCATGATTATGACCTGAAAGAAGAAAATCCCAAAGAGACGACAGAAGACTTATATACGCCATTGGAGATAAAAACGACAGGGAAAATCTCTTTTCATCTCTGCGGGTCTGCACACCTCAGGCGCGACATGAAACGGATACCATCACCCAACACTGTGGGGTTTAAGTTACAAATCAACAGAAAGAGCCGGTTGCGTGGAGGCTGCGCAACTGGTTTTGATAGTGGTGAGCAGATCGGTCAATTGTGAGAGTTTTTTCGTTTGATGAAATTATTCATTGTGATAGAATGCTGTTTTAATATTCAGAGAAAAACAAATCTGGAACAACCTGGAGGCTGTCCAGGTGAATTTCAGCAGTCCTGACCAGGGTCGTTGCCTCACTTTTCCCTGCCGGGAGCAGTGGTCTCTGATCGATCGGTTTCTGTGTGAGGACAGTTTTTATCGGTAGCCTAAAGAAGATTGTATGGTACGCGCCACAACCCGCCTCCTGATTGTCGAAAATAAACAATTCCGTGCCGAGTTGAATCTGCATCCTCTTCCCTCCGGTTAAAATAGTCATTTCCAGCAACGTGCAGCAAAAAATCAAATTAATTGAAAAAATCAGATAGGGCGAATAAGCCCGAATATCAAGGTGGTAAGCTCCTCATGACTGAAACTCAGCGGTCAAATTTGCATCTTTTGACGACCAACATCAGGATTGTTATAACAACCTTCTTAGTCACTTTTCTGTTGTTGACAGTGAACATTTCCCCAGCGGCTGATCATGTCCCGAAGGTGCTGGTTCTTCACTCCTACCATCAGGGATACCACTGGACCGATATGATTCAGGAGGGTTTCTCCCACACGCTATCGCAACAGTTTCCGCAGGTCGAGGTGTTTGTCGAGTACATGAACACCAAACGGTACTCCCTTGAGACCGTAGAAAGAAATCTGCTGGACTTATACACAACTCTTTATCGCAACGTCGAATTTGATGCCATTGTGGCATCGGACAACAATGCTCTCGATTTTTTGTTGCAACACCGGAAAGAATTGTTTCCCGGCGTGTCCGTCGTCTTTTGTGGAATCAATGATTTTTTCAACTATACCCTGGATCCGACCGATAACGTCACCGGGGTGCGTGAAGATCTTGATATCGCAGCGACACTATCTGTTGCGTTGAAACTCCATCCTGACATCAATCAGGTCGCTCTTGTGACCGATGCGACAGAAACCGCCCTGATCAATCTCCAGTTGGCGCGAAGCGTTGCTGACTCTTTTCCCGATCTGGAATTTATCGAACTTCACGGATTGACGGTAACGCAGCTACGTAAACGCCTGACAACCCTGGACGACCACACAATCGTCCTGGCACTCTCCTTTTTTCGAGATCCGGATGGCGCAACTTTTTCCGCGAAGGAGAGCATGGAATTGATTCTGGCGAACAGCCGCAGACCCGTTTACACGGTATGGGACTTCTACATGGCTCCGGGCGCCATAGGTGGAAAGCTCCTGAGTGGCCATCTGCAAGGTGAAAATGCGGCAACCCTTGCGGGAAGGATCCTGCAGGGGGAGAAGGCGAGCACGATACCGGTGATTGAAAGCCCCGCCGTTTATCAGTTTGATTATACGGGGTTGACGGCATTCGGTATCAGCAAATCCCAACTCCCTCCGGGTTCACTGATCAGCGGACGACCGGATACTTTTTACACCCGTTACGGTAATTACCTGTGGGTTGGAGTGGCACTGTTCATGGCCCAGACCGGCATCATTGGCCTGCTGGTGTGGAACATCACGAACCGGCGCCAAAAAGAACGTGCTCTGCGCGAAAGCGAGCAACGTTTTCGTACCCTGCTGCGCGATGTCAAGGCCATCGCGGTTCAAGGGTATCAGCGTGATGGTACGATATTCTACTGGAATAAAGCATCAGAAGCACTTTACGGTTACTCTGAAGCCGAAGCACTGGGCAAGAATCTGATCGATCTGATTGTCCCGAACGAGATGAAGGACGATGTACGAGATGCATTCAAGAACATGAACGACTCTGCTGACATCCATCCCACTGGTGAACTGACATTGCTGCATAAAAACGGATCAAATGTTGAGGTTTTTACCAGTCACGGTCTGGTGGTCAGAAATGGCAGCACCCCCGAGCTCTACTCTTTTGATATTGATATCAGTGCCCAAAAAAAGCTGAAAAACCAGATTCTGGAACAGAAGGCGATGCAGGAGGCGTTACTGCAGCACACGGCAATGCCTCTGTTTGTACTTAATCCTGACCATACGGTGATCGCCTGGAACAACGCCTGCGAAGAATTGACCGGCCTCAAGGGGGTCGATATGATCGGGACCAGGAATCACTGGAAGGCATTCTATGACCATGCGCGCCCCTGCCTGGTCGATGCGGTTCTTGATCAACTGGACGAAAAGGCCCTGTCTGCGCTTTATTCTTCTTATGCGAAATCAGATTTTGTTGATGGCGGTCTGCAGGCAGAGCGCTGGCTAACCGGGGCAAACAACCATCAACGTTACGTCATTTTCAATGCAACGCCGGTTTATAATGAAGCAGGCCAGGTTATTGCCGCGATTGAAACCCTGCAGGATATTACCGAACGCAAGCAGGCGGAAGAGCTGCAGCAACAAGCTCACGCGCGTTTGACCACAGTGATCAACAGTCTGGATGCCGTTGTTTACATTGCGGATATGGAAACGTACGACATTCTGTTTATCAATGAGCACGCCCGCAACGCTTTTGGCGATGTTGTCGGAAAAAGCTGCTGGTCTTCTTTACAGAGCGGATTTGATGGTCCCTGCTCGTTTTGCACCAATGACAAATTAATTGACACTCAGGGGCAGCCAACCGGAACCTTTGTCTGGGAATTTCAGAACTCCCTCAACGGTTGCTGGTATGAATGCCGGGATACCGCAATTCCCTGGGTCGATGGCCGCTTGGTGCGGATGGAGATTGCGACCGACATCAGTGAGCGTAAGGAGAGGGAACTGCTCCTGCGCAAACTCAGCCAGGCGGTGGAACAGAGTCCAGCAGCGGTGATGATTACCGACCTGGACGCTGCGATTGAGTATGTCAATCCCAAATTCACTGAAATCACCGGTTACAGCGCTACCGAAATCCTCGGCAAAGACCCGCGCATACTGAAATCAGGAGAAATGGATGAGAGTATTTACCGTCAGCTCTGGACCCACCTGCAGGCCGGTGAACAGTGGCAGGGAGAACTATTGAATAAACATAAAGAAGGCCATCTGTTCTGGGAGCGCGCCCAGATTTCGCCCCTGCGCAATGACCAGGGGAAGATTACTCACTACATCGGGGTTAAAGAAGATATCACTATTCAAAAAGGTTATGAAAAGCAACTTGAATACCAGGCTAGTCACGATGCCCTGACTGGCCTGGCCAACCGGATCTTGCTGCTGGATCGTCTAGATCAGGCGATCCGGTACGCGCAGCGTTCCCAAAGGCAGGTGGCAGTGTTACTGCTTGATCTTGATCGTTTCAAAGTGATCAACGATACCCTCGGGCATGCTGCCGGGGACGCTGTTCTGTGCCAGGTTGCTGATCGGCTGAAATCAGCCGTGCGTGACACCGATACAGTAGCCCGTTTTGGCGGCGATGAATTTATTGTGTTGCTGACAGAAGTATGTAACGAACAGGATCTGGTCCGGATCATGCAAAAAATCATGAAGGTCTTAAAGGAACCTCATCAGATTGAAGAGCGCCACTTGGTGCTGGCTGCGAGCATCGGCGTCAGCACCTTTCCAAAGAACAGTTCCGAGCCTGAGCACCTGATCCGTTTTGCTGATATTGCCATGTACCAGTCGAAAAAGTCCGGCAGAGCATTTTCCTTTTACAGCGACGAGATGGATTCTTTTGGGCTGGATACCCTGGATCTGGAGCATGATCTCCATGGCGCCTTGCAGCGTCAGGAATTTTGCCTGCATTATCAACCCAAGATCGATCTTAAAACCGGCACCATCAGCGGCTGTGAAGCGCTGATACGTTGGCAGCATCCGAGACTGGGAATGGTTTCTCCGGATCAGTTTATCCCGCTGGCAGAACAGACAAGCCTCATTGTCCCCATCGGGGCCTGGGTGCTGGAAGAAGCCTGTCGGCAGGGCCTTGCCTGGCAGGCGAGTGGCATAGCACCAATCCAGATTGCCGTCAACCTGTCGGCCCGTCAGTTCCGTCAGGGCGATCTTGCCTCCACCGTCAACACCATTTTGGGCAAAACGGAACTCGACCCTAGTTTGCTTGAGCTGGAACTGACGGAAAGCATGATCATGGATAATCCACAAGAAGCTCAAACCGCCCTGGTAGCGCTGAAAAATCTGGGCGTCTCGTTGAGCCTGGACGACTTTGGTACCGGCTATTCGAGCCTGAACTATTTAAGCCGCTTCCCGGTCGACCATTTAAAAATTGATCAGAGTTTTATTCGCGATATCGGCACATCCGATGCCCGCACCGCGGTTGTGTCCAGCATTATCGATATTGCTCACAACCTGCAGCTTACAGCCATCGCGGAAGGGGTAGAAACGACAGAGCAGTTGGCGTTTCTGATCACCAACGGGTGCGATGCCATGCAGGGCTACCTGTTCAGCAAACCATTGCCGGCAGGTGAATTTGCTCAGCTGTTACAACAAGGAATCTGTTTGAATGACATTATGTCTGGACTGCCGGTAGATAAATAATCTTCTTCAGACCCCTGGTGGAACCTGATACACCCCCAATCCCGGGATCGGTGGCTGTTCTGAGGATTTACCATCACCAGAACAACAAACGCCCCCGGTTACAAGATTGAGGGCGTTTTTCGCACGGCATACGCATAAGCACAGAAAATTCCCGCGTGACGATCCAGGCAGGGATTTCTGGTTGTGCAAGGAACATACAAAATTTTTCACGCTGAACTTCGGAATCTGGAACGGTCGATCAATTCATGCCGTGTGACTTTAATTCGGTGATTTCATAAACTCAACAACGGCTCGAATTTCATCATCTGAAAGAAAAGCTGCATGGCCACGCGCCGGCATGTTGCCGATCCCCTTGATGGCATTTTCAACCAGAATATCAATATCTTCCAGGAAACGCGGGTCACCGGGTTGGGGCGCATCCATGATTCCATGCTGATGGCAGGAGGCACAGTTACGATTATAAACTGCAGCTGCAGGATTGTCCGTGGTACTCACAATCTGATGGTTAGCGTGCGCCTGCTTAGCAGAGAGGAAGCTTGTGTTGTAGAGAACAAGGCAGCAAACCAGGAGGGTTAAGGTAAGACATGTTGTTCTCATTTTTTATCTCCTCTATATGTTGGATTGCACATCATGGCACACGACCCCGAAAATTAGAACTGCTATTTCCTATTTCAGCACCGTAGAACTGGACTCACATCAATGTGGCCAACATGGATAACAGATAGTGACGACAATTGTTCGGCTCAAAAAGCTTCGGGGAGGGGGGCACAATACCCAATGGACGCAACCGGGTGATTCCTTGGTGGTCATTATTTGTGGGGAAATTCGACAGCCGTCACATCCGCCACGAAAAATGGAAAGTACTCATCGGTGCCGAAATGGTTGCCTGCTTCCACCCGGGTGGGCAAACGGTAACCGGCGAATTGTCGAAAGGCTGAAAGATACCCTCCGAACGGCTGCAACCGGTGGATCTTCTGTGGATTGGCATTACTCCATCGTCCAAAGCGGACCTTGGTCGGCTGACCATCCGGCGCCACCATCACCTCAACGGATTGGGTGAGGCCCTGAGAGCAAACCGTGACGCGGGCGCAGTCCTTATCGAGGAATTCCCAGCGAACATCCGGGCCTGGCAGAACCGCAGCAGGTGTCCAGAATATGGCTTCAGCCACATAACGCCCAAACGCCGAACGAGTATGATCCGGGTTGCCACCCAAACGGGCAATGGGCATTAAACCGGCCAGCCAAAATCGTGTCCACCGCTGGCTGTCAGATCCGGATAATCTCATCAAACCACGCTTTGCATGCATTTTCCAGACGAACCCGGCAGGCATGGCGAGGATCTGGGTTGCCGAAAAATCGAGATAGTTGGGATTATCCTTATCCCCTAAACCAAAACGGCCACGCATGGTGATGTCGGCCACAGGGTACAAAGGGGTGCCCGGTTCAATCGTATACAGGAAATAACGACGTGCCGGTTCCGGCAGATCGGCAACCATCGTAGCGGTGAAAATTGGAGGTTGCGATGGTTGCCTGAGCGCAAGGTCATGCATCAACTGACGGTCAGTCCGGTGATCCAGGTGTCGCCAAACAGAAAGTCCCGCCGCGACCAGAACAAGCGCCACAAGTAGAAGTACCATCGGATTCATACGATAACATCCTTAACTGGCCGCCTGAGAGAACGTGGCATCTTCTGCCCTCGACCGATCCGCACGACAAGATCCGGTCGATGATCGCCTATTCCCATGGCCTGAGCAAACTGAGAGCGCAGCTTTGCTACTTCCACCGGCTGATTAATAAATGCTGTATGCAGCCCCAGAGCGGTGGACTGAAGTGCCATACGCTGAAAACATCGGCCGGCTTCAATCCAGTGCGAGATGTCATCCACTTCGGAGGTGATGATGGCGATGGCGGAAGAGCTTCGGATATGCCCAAGATCTTTTTTGTTCTGATTTTTAGCGGAAAAACCGAAATGCATCGCTGCCAATCCGAGCCATCGCGGAACGGCGGGGCTGCCCATGGAGGGGCCGTAAAGGCCATCGCCCGTGCGCACCGCTTCTTTACCGTTGAATCGAATCCAGGATTTCAATTCGCGCGCCCATCCCGCATCGCTGAACTGAACCTCGTTACCTTCGGCGACGTAATGGCTCACCAGGTCTTTTTGTTCAGCGGCCGTCATAAAAAGTGCAGACACGCCATGGCCATAACTGACCGCTTTAAGCTGTTTCATTTCTTCAGGCGTGAGCGGCAAGCCATCATACCGTGACCGGCTACATTGACGTTGAGGAATTGCGTCGAACAGGGCCGACCGCACGGCTGGTGCCTTCTCAAAATCAATTTGCACTCCAGTGGTTGGCGCATCATAGCTCACGGAGCTTTCCAGCCCGGCTGCTTTCGCTGCCAGCAGTAAATTTTCGGCAGCACATCCTAGGCTGGCGTACAGATGATGGTTATCCGGATCAACTGCCGGACAGCGTCTGGACCAATCAGGAAGAATCAAGATCCGGTTAGACTCAAGCTTAAATATCCAGGGCTGGGTGTTATGACTGGAAGCGGCAAGAGTCGCGTAGCGCACCAGTTCGCTATAATCATCTGGCGCTAGATCATGCTCATGGTGGCGCCAGGTCTGACTGACCATATTGGGATAGTTCAAGAAAACCTCCTGATATCCATCAGAGTTAACAGAAGATGTGCTCCGTACAGAATCCAGCAAGGGCTACCAGGTGTACTGTGATGAGCGCAAATACCCAGGTGATCAGCCCTTCTCCTTTGCGACTATGACAATTTCTGCCAGCTTTTTTTCCATTTCGACCGCAGTACTGTCATCCAGGATGCCGATATCTGTATTGATTTGAAACGCAATGGTCACTCCATGGTCCGGATAGTACCGTAAGCTGGAACTGTAGCCGGGAATCCAGCCGCCATGGCCATAGACCGGTCCAAAAGGGCCTGATCGATAAATTGCAATTCCTGATCCGTAATAACTATCGGCATCCTCCGGACTGATGGGAATCCCTCGTAGCAGTTCCGTCAGATAATCTCCCGTCATAGCATGTCCCTCGAACAATAAGGATCCCCATCGCGCCAGATCGCCTGCATTACTGACCAGGCCTCCGCCCGTCCATTCGAGTCCAGGGTGCCAAACCATCGTTCCGTCCGCCTGAAGTGTTTTCCGGGGCAACCCGAAAGGGTTTTCAGCCCCCATATAGCCGGCAGCAAGTCCGGTCAACAACAGCTGGTCAGACGGGGTCGTCAATGACAGATCAAAGGGTTTTAAAAAGCGCTCCCTGATCTCTTCGTAGTAGCTTCTGCCGGTAGCCTCTTCTATGACCAGGCCGATCAGAATATACCCGGTGTCCGAGTATGCCCAGGATGTTCCAGCCTCGAACAGTGCGGGCCGATCCAGAACATATTTTATCAAATTTTCAGGAGAAAGCAGATCCTGTGTCTGTTGCGATTGATGAGCGACGGTATTGACAAAGTTCTCCAGATGAACATGATCGGGCAAACCTGAACTGTGGTTGAGAAGGTGGCGCAACGTTATCACCTCATAATTTGGCAAGCGCTCAAACCACTGCCGATCACCAAGCCATTGCGCCACCGGCACATCCAGCCCCAGCACTCCCTCACGGGCAAGGGCCACGACAGTCGCGCCGACAAAGGTCTTACCGATACTGGCTGAAAGCATGCGTGACTCCACCGTCATCGGCACCCCGGCTTCAATATCGGCGAGCCCGGTTGCAGCGACAACAGTTGTGCCGTCCTGGAGCACATAAGCAGCTGTTGCTCCAGGAAAACCATGTTCTCGCTGAAGGGCATCGAGTGTCGCTTGAAAATCTTCAGCAAGGGCCGATGACGCGGCGAAGGACGGAGAGAGACCGGTCGTTATCAGCAACAGCGCAAGAAAGACCCATGCGCTCATCCAGATACGACCACCGGCAAGATTTTTTGATATCATTCTGCCACTTATCATCATTCTGCTTTCCATTCAGTGCTTCGCGAAGATCACCTCTGCAGCAATACAAGGTTCAGGGGGATGACATATCACAAGCTTTTGGGTTGGGGAATCACCTCTGTGACCGCCCCTTCTATTGAGAACATCTCCTGGCGATTGCACCAAACGATCAGCAATGCGGCAATTGTCAGCAGGTAGGTATCGTACGGTTGCGCATCTGGAAAAATCGGGTTCATGAGCGAAAAGTGAAAAAAAGCTGACAGCAGAATGCTGCCACGCGACCGGTTGAACAGTGCCGTAGCGATGACGCTTAGCGCCAGACAGCCGGCAAAGAATGCGGTGAACGACCACTGGTTCTGCTGGGTTCCGCTCAACCAAAACGCCGGCAGATGCCATAGTCCCCATATCGCCCCAAGAATCAGCCCGGCCCAGAAAGGTGCGCACTTTCTCTGCAGCAGCGGTAGGGCAAGACCGCGCCAGCCAAATTCTTCAACCGGGCCTTTAATGGCAGCAACAACCAATGCACCGAGCAGGGTTGAAAAGGAGGCAAAGGGAAAGGTTTCGGTTAAAAGATTCCCTCTCAGCGCGGAACCGCTGATAAAAATCAACGGAATACCGATGATCAGAAAAGCATACCAGCCCGCGCTGCAACGCCAGAGCAGCGCCCGCCCGAGGAAGCGCCGCAGCCCGGCAATTCCACCATGGTGGATGACAAGGATGAATGCTCCGATAGCCGGAGCATAGACGGCCAGGAAGAAGAGCGGATGGTTGCCGGTAAGTTGGCCGAACATGGCACTCATTCGCTCGGGGAAAACAACGTACAACCCAAGAACACTCCAGGCCAGTCCAAATGTAATGATGAGAAAAGGGGTAAATGAACGGAACGGAACGCTGCATTCTCCCTGATTAAATAGTCGATCCATGATTTTTCTCCGTTGATAATCTCATACAGGTGTTACCTGGAGGCAAGCAGGAGTCTCTCAAAATCTGTAGCCAATTCCTGCCCCCGAAAACAGCATGGAACGATCGAAAAAGTCGATATTGGCATCCGTCTCACCAATGGCGGCAACACCATAAACCAACCAGTTTTGATAACCGAAAGGTGCGGCAAAGGTGATTGTTTCCGAGAAACTGTAGGCTGTCTCTTTGCGCTTTTTATTGAATACCGGATGAACTTCATCAAAATCGATGTTTCTCAGTTCGACATGGGTCAAAAATGTCAGTCGACCGACGCCCAGTTCATGAGTGGCCTCAACAAGATAGGCATAGCCTCTGTTGCCGGCGCCGTCCCGGTTGAGCCTGATATGGCTGAGATCAGCACTCACAACTCCACCTGCAGCCAGATCCCAGACATAGCCAATCCCCAGGGTGGTATCAGCACCATCACGCCGTAACCCTGGCTCCGTCTGCCCAATCAGATCATCCGCGATATCAATCTGCTCATGTTTCAGCGCCAGCCGCGCCCCGGTGCCCAGAATTCGCTCCCAGACCACCGCTCCACCAAATGATTCGGTATCGGTGCGACTGCGATTCGTCCCGACCAGATAGGGATTTTTCCAGACCTCTTTTTTTTCGTAGAGGGCACTGAAGGTCAGTTCACCTAGTCCGACGATCTCATGACGCAGGGCCAGGGAGAAGGGACCTTCGGTATTGATCGCCGCCATGAGCCTTGCCCCACTCTCTGTAAAGGTGTAGCCAACATCCGCACTGAGCAGCATCAGACCCTGTGATCGCCTCTTGTCTTTGCCCCCCAGCTTATCGCGCTGTTCATTGTCATCCAGAACCTCCAGACCGGAAGGACGGGTGTTAACGACCCCGCCACCCAACCTGATGATTCCGAACAGACCACTTTGGTCTTGACCATCTTCAAGGGCAATCGCCGGGGATGAAAGAATCATCAGTGCGATCAACAAACTGCAGATTCCAATGGTACCTGGTCGTTTCATGATTATTCTCCTTTGCGCTGTTAAAGTTAGCCATAAGCTAACCGAAAAAAACACGGGCCGTCTGTTGTGAAACTGTTTGGATTTTGTCTCAAAATGTTGCAGAAATGGTTTTATCCGGCTGGTGGCAACAATTCGTTACAAAGTGAAGCAAAAACCCAACAGATTTTCCTGCTCCCGGTCGCTAAACTGGTATTGTGTTAAAAGACAAAAAGCGGCAAAGATGTGAAGAAGCAGACAGGTCCGCCTTTAAAACGATTGGCGCGCCCCTGTCCATAACCAAAGAAGGAAACATGGATAAAAAACAGCAGATACTCCTGGTTGAAGATGATCAACGACTGGCCGAACTGATTCGGGACTATCTTCAGCAACAGGGTTTTGAGGTCTTGGTTGAAGGGCGAGGAGACACGGCTCCGGGCCGCATTCTCAAGGAAAACCCGGATCTGCTCATCCTTGATCTGATGCTACCCGGCAAGGACGGCCTCTCGGTCTGCCAGCAGGTACGTTCCACCTACCTGGGACCGATTCTGATTCTGACCGCCCGGGAGGACGATATGGATCAGGTTGCCGGACTCGAACTGGGCGCCGATGATTATGTCAAAAAACCGGTTGAACCACGGGTGCTGCTTGCCCGTATTCGTGCCTTATTTCGACGCATGGAGAAGGGTGCCGGGCCACAGGATCCTCTCTCTTCCACCCTTGTGCCAAAGGATATTGACGTCGGTGGCTTGCAGATCTGCTTTTCCTCGCGGCAGGTTCTTCTCGATGGCGAACCGGTGGATTTGACCACAACGGAGTTCGATCTGCTTGCTTTACTGGCCAGCCACGCCGGGACGGTTCTTGATCGGGAACGGATTTTTACCGCCATGCGCGGCATTGACTATGATGGATTGGATCGATCCATCGATATTTCCATCTCCCGCCTGCGTAAAAAGTTAGAAGTCGACCCCGCGCAACCGAGGCGGATCAAAACGATCTGGCGCCAGGGATACCTTTTTGTCAGAGATGCCTGGTGAGCCGATGAAACGGATCTTTCTGAGTTTTTACCTGTTTATTGTCGTTGTTCTACTGCTGGCTCTCTTCGCCGTCGTTCCCCTGGTTGAACACTTTGCGGCGGCGCCCTTCAGGGCCGAGTTTAATCAGTACCACCGCGAGCTGGTCAGAGGCCCTCTCTTTCTGATTTGGCAGGATCTGGTTCGCCATCCGCAGGAGGAGTGGTCAGAGCGCCTGCGTCAATTGCAACCTGATTTTGGCTATCCCCTGGCGTTGACCAGAATCGATCAGGATAATTTTTCCGCGACTGAAATTGACCTGCTACAAGAGGGGGAGATCCTGGTTTCCGCTGATTACCATCAGTTCTGGCAGATGGTTGACCAGAGTGATTACGCCCTGGCCATTGGACCCTTCCCATCACCTGGGGTCAGCAACCTGCTGAATGTCTGGACCTGGGGACTTTTCCTGTTACTCCTCGGCATTGCGGCATTGCTCTGGGCGCTACCGTTCTGGCGTCACTTGAGCAGAATCAGCAGGACGGCTTTCGCTTTGGGTGAAGGACAGCTTGACGCCAGAGCGAAGCTCCCCGGAAATTCAGCACTACTGCCGCTGGCCAACACCTTTAACCAGATGGCCGAACGTATTCAGCAATTGATCAGCGCACAAAAGCAACTTACCAACGCCGTCTCCCACGAGTTGCGGACACCAATCGCCCGCTTGCGCTTTGGGATGGAGATGCTGGTCACTTCGCCTGAGCCTGGAGAAAAAAAAGATCATTATATTAACGGGATTTATCAGGATCTTGATGAACTGGATGGACTGATCAACGAATTATTGACCTACGCCCGCTACGACTGGAAAGACCCCGCGTTGACAATGCAGGAACAGGCCATCGTACCTTGGCTTGAAGAAGTTCTGGCAGAGCAGGGAAAAAAGATATCTGCCCATCTCCAGCATGAATTTCTGATTAATCGTCAACTTAAAAGCAGCTTCGAACCCAATCATCTGGGACGGGCGCTTAGTAATCTGATACAAAATGCATCTCGCTATGGAAATGGTCTTATCAAGGTGACTCTTGAGCAACCTGGTGAGGAATTAGTGATCCATGTGGATGACGATGGACCGGGTATTCCTGCCGCAGACAGAGAAAGGATTTTTGAACCTTTTGCGCGGCTGGATTCCAGCCGGAGTCGTGACTCGGGTGGACACGGGCTGGGGTTGGCAATTGTCAAAAGAGTGCTCGACTCACATCATGGACGCGTCACAATTGCAACATCACCACTGGGCGGAAGTCGCTTCACGATAAGCTGGCCCGTGCAACCAAGCAAATAGTTGAGGGATCTTCCAGCTGAATTTTGCTGTTCAGCACCCGGCTTCATCCATACTTCAATTACACATGAATAACCGCAGGCAAAATTTGCCCTTTCATAACTCAGCGCATCTTGAACACGAAAATCCCCGTTCGGTGATCCAGAAAGGGATTTCTTACAATGCAGCACTTCCAGTTGTTGCCCACGCAGATCAGTTTTATCCCTCCAAAAAATTCAAGATGACTAATAAGACACGGCCGCCTTACTGCAAATATGAATGTCTTAGGTTCATATCCAGATCGGTGAGTCGAGCCGGGATCGGACTGATGCCCCGTCTAATAAAATACTAATTAACCCCACTGGGTGGGGAAAAGCACTAAAAATTAGTTTGTAAAAGTTAATTGATTTTTTATAAAATAACATTATATTGATTACGTTTTTTCTTATTTATGTACCGATGAATATTAAATAAATACCGATTTAGTAAGCTATTTGTGATTTTAAATAAGTCAAAAAAACAGGTTGACTAAGATCTCATAACTTTATTGCGACATCGATAATATCGAACTCGAATCGCTCTTTTAACCAGCATTATTTTGCCAACGAATTTAATGCCATAAACGTAGAGGGTAACTGTACAGTAGATCCCTGCCATCTCAGGATATGAGCCATTTTCTTCAGCAGGACAATCGCTGTACTGCTGACAATTAATATCCATGCTGTCTATGACCGCACCATGCGGCAGGAGGTCAAGATTCACCCGTTTTTCCCACAAGGTGCTTTATGATGTTAGTAGATGCCTATAGACGTAGAGTCTTTCGCTTGAAGCAAGCGCTATTACTCACGATTGCTGTGTTTCTTGTACAAGCTCTTTTTGCTGTAACCGTTATAGCTACTGATTTAATCACATCCGCTGCTGAAATTGATTATCCGCCTTTTAGCGTTGTGACGGATGATAATCGGGTGGATGGATTTTCGGTAGAATTACTGCGCGCTGCCCTCAATGCGATGGGACGTGATGTGACTTTTCGTAACGGAACCTGGCCGGAAGTAAGAACGCTGCTGGAAACTGGAAAAGTTCAAGCCCTGCCGCTGGTTGGCCGAACCCCGGAGCGGGAGGCCTTGTTCGATTTCACTTTCCCTTATATGTCCCTGCACGGCGCTATTGTCGTTCGTGCTGATACCGATAACATCCACACCTTGGATGATCTACGCAATCATAGGGTTGCGGTGATGAAAGGAGATAACGCCGAAGAATTTCTGCGACGCGAAGATCGGGGCATCGAAATTTTCACCACCGACACCTTTGAACAGGCCCTGCAAGCCCTGAATGCCGGTGACTATGATGCGGTTGTTATTCAGCGGTTGGTTGCGCTGCGATTGTTACAGCAGACCGGACTTAACACCTTGCGGGTAATCGACCGACCGATAGAAGATTTTCGTCAGGATTTCAGTTTTGCCGTCAAGGAGGGAGATCGTGACACCCTGGCGCTGCTCAATGAAGGGCTGGCCCTGGTCATCGCCGACGGCACCTATCAACGTTTGCACGCCAAATGGTTCGCAGAGTTACAGTTGCCAGCCAGACAGCGCCTTATTGTCGGTGGTGATGTCAATTTCCCCCCCTATGAATATCTTGATAAACGGGGCAACCCAACCGGATTTATTACCGAGTTGACACGAGCTATTGCCGTTGAAAGCGGTCTTGATATTGAGATTCGCTTAGGCCCGTGGGACAAGGTCGTAAAGCAGTTGGCTGCTGGTGACATCGATATCATTCAGGGGATGTTTTACTCTTCAGAACGTGATCAGCAGTTCGATTTCGGTTCCTCCCACCTGATCTCCCACTATGTCAGTGTGGTACGACGTGGAGAATTGACTGCGCCAGAATCCTACGCTGAGTTAGCTGGTTTACAGCTGGTTGCCCAGCGCGGTGACGTCATTATTGAGAAGCTCCAGGAACAAGGTTTAACAGCACAATTAACCCTTGTGGACTCACAGGAAGAAGCACTTCAGTTACTGCTCGATGGTCATCAGGATTGTGCTCTGGTAACGCGTCTGCCCGCTCTTGCGATGATTGATGAGAACAACTGGACCGGACTTCAACTCGGGCGCAACAGCCTGTTAGAGCGTCAATATAGCGTTGCTGTCCAAAAAGGGCAGCGGGCCTTGCTGGCGAAACTCAATGAAGGGCTGCATGCGGTTCAGACCAATGGTGAATATCGCCGCATTCAGGAAAAATGGTTAGCCCAATATCAACAGCCACACTCACTGTGGGTCGCCATCCGTTATTCCGCCATCATCCTGATTCCCCTGGTACTGGCGTTGATGGCCATTTTTTTATGGTCCTGGTCACTGCGTCGGCAGGTTGCGTATCAGACCCGGCAGATTCGCGAAGACCAGCTGCGCTTACAAGCTATCACCGACACTGCCCAGGACGCTATTCTCATGATGAACCCCGATGGGGAAGTGGCTTTTTCAAATCCAGCCGTCCGGAAAGTCTTCGGCTATGAACCGCAAGAAATTCTCGGGCAAAAGATGCATTCTTTTTTCCGTTTTGAGGAGTTTCTCGAAACCAATCGCGCGACCATTACCATTGCCAAGAAGAAAGCTGCGGACACTGGCACCGCAACCGTCGTTGAGTTAACAAGCCGGCATAAAGATGGTCATAAAATCTACGTTGAGCTGTCGCTTGGACAAGTCTTGTTAAAGGAAGAAAGACACGAGGTCGGAGTCATCCGCGATATTACCGCACGCAAGCAGGCCCAGTTCGCCTTGGAGGAGAAGAACCAGGAACTGGAGCAATTTGTTCACATTGTTTCTCACGATTTAAAAAGCCCGCTGGTGACCGTAAAAACCTTTATGAGCATGTTACGGCAGGATCTGCAAAATAGTGACCATCGGCAAATTGATGACGATCTGAACTATATTGACAAGGCCGCTGACAAGATGCAGCAACTGCTCAATGCCTTACTGCAATATTCGCGTATCGGCAGGTCTGATTCATCGGCACAAACGTTGTCAGCAGATCAATCGCTTGAAGACTGCTTAGATGCCTTGGCGGGCATCTTACAAAAACATCAAGTTCAGCTGTCGACCAGCAAATTGCCCCATCAATTACATGGGGATCCCCTGCATTTCGGGCAGATCTGGCAGAACCTCATTGAAAATGCCGTCAAGTATCGGGGTGACCAGTCCCAGCCCCAGATCGAGATCGGGGCAATACAACAAGGACAAGACGTTGTTTTTTATGTCCGGGACAACGGGATGGGGATTGCACCTGAGCACAGCGAGCGCATCTTCAATCTGTTTTCCCAGCTCAATCCGGGTAGTGACGGCAGCGGTCTGGGGCTGGCCCTGGTGAAGAAAATCGTCACCATCTACCAAGGGCGTATCTGGGTTGAGTCGGAAGGCACAGGTATGGGCAGCTGTTTCTATTTCACCCTGCCGGGAGCGATAAATCGACCTGAGGTGACCGAATGACTCAGCATCGCCATGAACCAGGATCTCCTCCTAAGCCCAGCAACGACAAAAAAGCAACATCTCCTCTCTACTTTGTTGTTGCTGCCCTGCTCTGGACCCTGACCATCGCAGCTTTAGGTTACTGGCATTACGATCGGGTTGCCGCTGGTTTTCAGGCAACGGCGACCGCAGCGGCCCGACAAAGTATCGAAAAAGACAAAATCTACCGGCTCTGGGCTTCAGAGCACGGTGGGGTTTATGTACCGACAACACCACAAACACCGTCCAATCCCTATCTGGCCCATATCCCCGAGCGCGATATTGCAACGCCGTTAGGAAAACCGCTGACCCTGCTGAACCCAGCCTACATGACGCGTCAGGTTCATGAACTGGCCAGTGAACGTTTTGGCTCCCGTGGCAAGATTACCAGCCTTGATCCTTTGCGCCCGGAAAACCGACCTGATGCCTGGGAAACACAGGCCTTGCAAGGATTTAGCGCTGGAGTCAAAGAATACTCCAGTCTGGAACAGATGGAGGGTGAAACATTTTTACGCGTCATGTCGCCTTTCTATGCTGAAGTCTCCTGTCTACGCTGTCATGCCTCTCAGGGCTATCAGGTAGGTGATCTGATTGGTGGTATTGCCGTCGCCCTTCCCTGGCAACCCTATAGACAGGCCCATCAACAGGCCTGGGTCGGCTATGGTTTTGGCTATGGAGGCGTGTGGATCTTGGGACTGTTTCTGCTCGAAGGACATCGTCAACGTTTGCGCCTGTACCTTGAACAACTCCGGCAAAGTGAGCAGCGTCAGCGCGAATTGCTGGAGCGTCTGCAGAAACTGGCAGCCCATTTGCCGGGTATAATCTATCAGTTTCAGCTGAACTCGGATGGCACATCCCGGCTACCTTATGTCAGTGACGCCCTGTCTGCCATTTATGGCGTCCATCACGAAGACGTCAAAGCCGACGCTGCGGCAATTTTTACGGCCGTCCATCCACAGGATCGTGCAGAGTTTATCACATCGATCCAGCAGTCAGCCGACACTCTGGAGGTCTGGAAAAATCAACACCGGGTGCTGCATCCATCAGGAGACGTCATCTGGGTGGAGGGGCATTCATCCCCGGAAAGACTGCCTGACGGGAGCACCATGTGGTATGGTTTCGCCCAAGACATCAGCACCCGCAAGCAAGCGCATGATCTGCTGGAACAACAGAAAACTCAGTTGGAACAACGCAACAATGCCCTGAAACAGTTTAATTACGCTGTTTCCCACGAGTTGAAAACACCCCTGGTCAGTATTGAATCCTCTCTGGGATTGATTCAGAGTTCTCTGACGCAAACAACGGATCCCGAGTTGACCGCAGCTTTCGGCTATGCTCGCACCGCAACCCGGCAGATGAATAACCTGCTCGAAAGTCTGTTACTGATGTTCCGTATTGACTCAACGGACAATAGCACAGAGTTAACCGCGTTTCGCATACTGGTAGAAGATGCCATCGACCAACTGACCAGGCAAGGCAAGCTAGAGAGAATCAAGGTGACCATTGCCGATGAGGGATCAGAATTATGCGGTGACCGGGACACGCTGGTGCAGATCTGGCTGCACCTGATTGAAAATGCAGCCAAGTACATGGGAAACCAGAAACAGCCAGCAATAGAAATCGGGACAGAGCAAGTCGATCAAGAAATCCAGTTCTTCGTTCGCGATAATGGTAAGGGTATTGAGAAGACGTATCAGGATAAAGTTTTCGGTTTATTCGATCGGCTTGACAAAACCGTCGAAGGCACGGGCTTGGGACTAACCCTGGTAAAACGGATTGTTGAGTATTATGGTGGCACCATTCGGGTTGAATCGGCTGGAGCGGGCCAGGGAAGCTGTTTCCACTTTACCCTGCCAGATGTTCTGATCAATAGGGGCAAGATAACATGACAAACGAGAAAGCCAGGGTTATCTTGCATGCAGAGGACGAGCCTGCTCATGCGGCTATTGTCCGGATAGCACTTCAGCGCAACGTTGATGATGTGCAACTCCGGCAGGTTGAGGATGGCAGGGCAGCCCTTGACTATCTCTATCGCCGCGGTGCCTTTAACGATCCGGCCATATCCCCCCGACCCGACCTGATTCTCCTTGATTTGCGCATGCCTCATGTCAGCGGACTTGAAGTTCTTGCTACCGTCAAGCAGGAGCTGGAACTTCAAATGATCCCCGTGGTGGTCCTGACAACCTCAGATATCGAAGAAGACCGCTTAAAAGCAAGCGCCTGTGGGGTTGATGAATATTTGACCAAGCCGGTGGATTTTGACAAGTTTGTTCATATGATTGGTGAAGTTTGTGCCACCTGGCTGCAGCGGTCAGCTATGTGAGCGATGAAGCCAATAAAAGGGCTCGCCATACCGATCTGGAAGACCATAGTATCACCAGCACAAAGATGGTTCCGAGGCTAAAACCCAAGGCAATCTAGAATTATACCAACAATGTCCATGGCAGGAAGGCGCAGTCTGCATCGAATACCACATGCTAAAAATCACCCGGGCTGGCATCACTTCAACCTCTCTCACAGGGGATCTGTCAATCAGACGGATCCCCTGTTATTATTTGAGAGTTGAAGACCGTTTATGGAGGCTTGCTGTACCATGATGAACGCACTCCCCCTGGCAAACATGGATCCCGTTATCAAGGCCATCGGTATTGATAGGCTGGAGTTGAAGGTTTCAGGCTCCACCCTGTTCTCAAACCTGTCCCTGACCCTTGAGCCCGGAGAAAAAGCACTAATAAAGGCACCTTCCGGCTTTGGCAAATCCACCCTGCTGCGCTGTCTGCTGGGCTTTGTCCCCATCAGTTCAGGAACAGTCAGCATATTCGGAAACGAATTGACATCTCGTTCCGCCTGGCAATTACGCTCCCGCATGGCCTACGTCGACCAGGAACCAGACCTGGGTGATAATACCGTTGAAACGGTCTTTTCACGCCCCTTCAGCTATAAAAGAAACCGACATCTGCAACTGAATGCCGGGCGGATTACCGAACTGATGGGCCGATTAGATCTGTCCGACTCATTGCGATCAAAAAAGACAACCACCCTCTCCGGCGGTGAAAAACAACGTATCGCCCTGATCAGTGCCCTGCTTCTGGAGCGTGACATTCTATTGCTCGATGAGCCAACCTCCGCCCTGGATGAAGAAACGGCCTTTAGCGTTGCCCGGCTCCTGGGGGAGATGAAAGAGCTGACGATTCTGGCCATATCCCATGATCCATCTCTGACTGACACCCTGGACCGGACAGTTGACCTGCGACAACTCACCCGGAAACCATCATGACCATTATTGATATCAGCTTTATTAATCTGGCCCTAGCCTATCTGATGTTTGTTGTTCCACTGGCGATCATGATGTGGCTGCGACTGCCGATGATCAGCGATACTCTGATCGCCATGGCGCGCATGACCCTGCAGCTGCTGTTTGTCGGTTTTTATCTGCAGGTTGTTTTCAGACTCAACAACGTCCTGCTGACCGGTTTATGGCTATTGATCATGATTGTCGTAGCCGATCTTTCCATTGTCCGAAGTTGCGGCCTGCGTTTACGCACTGTCGCCGACGGAGTCTTCATATCTCTGCTGGTCGGTACCCTGATGCCCCTGATGTTTTTTGTATTCTTTGTATTTCAGGATCCGAAAGCCCTGGGCGCCCAATATGTCATTCCGATCAGCGGCATGATTCTGGGCAACTGCCTGCGTGCCGATATCATCGGCCTTCAAACCTTTTATGAAAGTCTGCGCCGCCAGGAAAAAGCCTATATTCACGCTCTGGCCCAGGGTGCCGGACTCATGGAAGCGCTACTTCCTTTCGTGCGCACTGCCTTTCACGCCGCTCTGGCTCCAACCGTTGCGGCAATGGCAACCATTGGGCTGGTGGCTCTGCCGGGGATGATGACGGGAGTGATGCTGGCCGGAGGAGCGCCGATGACGGCCATCAAATATCAGATTGCGATCATGATAGCGATTTTTACCGGAACCGCTCTGACTGTGATTCTAGCGGTATTCCTGACCATCAGACGTAATTTCGGGATAGACGGACTACTTAAACAGGAGGTTTTTCATCCCACAAACAATTTAAAATAAGAATCTGTTGAGGTCTATTTGGGGCTCTACCCAGCAAAAGGGGGAATATTTTCCTGGCTGCGGGTACTACCTTGAGATCGCTGCATTGGTCATTTGCAACGCTGGTTACCTTTCTTAAGATGAAAAGCGCTAACCCCGTCCCATAATTAATGACGATAAGCACAGAAAATCCCCGCTCGGGATCCAGGCGAGGATTTCTGGTCATGCAGGACATTCTGAAGCGGCTGGCCCAGGTGACTTAGAGTGCGATAATTCAAGTCAGAGCAACTTACGAAATACTTTCGGTTGGCAGACTTAGTTGGGTCGGAAATCTTCTTAAGGCCGCGGCCTGAAAGGCTAGAGCCATCATAATTTCAGAAACACTCAGGCTCTGGCGATTCGTTGTTCAAAATCCAATACAGACCAACCCGTTCAACGGCCTTGCTGAAATCGTCAAAATTGACCGGTATGCGAACATAACTGTTGGCGCCACAAGTATAACAGGAGTCGATATCATAGGGTTCATCAGATGAGGTCAGGATAACAACCGGGATTTTCCGGGTGCGTTCCTCCGTGCGTATTTTCTTCAGAACCTCTACACCACTGATCCGCGGCAACATCAAGTCAAGATGAGCGTCGGTTGCATGCCTTCGCTGCCATCTTTCGGGAACAACACATCAAGCGCTCTCTCACCATCATTTACTACAACAATGGGATTGATTAGTCCGGCATTTTTCAGCGAGCGGCGAATCAGCCACTCATCTTTCGGGTCATCTTTCACGATCAGGATCTTTTTCATATCACTCTTGCAAATTCCGTTCATTCTGGAGTTTCAAGTAAAAGACGGCGCCATGACCGACCTGCCCTTCGCCAGGAATGATCCCACCATGACGATTGATGATTCTTTGCACTGTTGAGAGACCGATTCCTGAACCTGGAAATTCATCCATTAAAGGAAGGTGATCAAAATACGATCTTTGCAGGGACCTTTTCCCGGAACGACGGAACTAAAGTCCATAGCAGCGGTTGTTCAGCGGCAGTTTGAAAGTGGTTCACTGTCGATTTCGTGAACCTTGCCTGAACGAATATCGACCTTGACACAGGCCCCAGTCTTGAGCGGACCATCTAGTTGGTCGAATTCGGTTCGTGGGTTTGTCGTGATCTGCCTGCCGGAAATCGTCCAGGTGCCATGAAAACCCGGCGGCATGCTTTCAATCCAGCCGTAGAATCGATCCCTGTCCCTATGGTCATCATTTTTCGCTTCCAACAGGGGGGGAGTTGTTAATATCAGGAGCAGCGTACTGGCTAGCAACTTTCCGCAAATTATCTGTTGACGTATTGACATGGCGAAGCTCCCTGGATTTTCAGCAAAACAAAACCACATCCACTCAAAAACAATCTAAACCAGGAGCAGCTGTTGGAGCAACAGCCTGATGCTTTTATTGAATAACGGGTGGTAAAACAAAAACAGGGCGGGATCCCTGTCATCAGAACCCCGCCCTGTTATTTTGAGCTTCACTTAACGAAAGGTTCGTCTTAGTTGAGATCAAACCGATCCAGATTCATCACCTTGGTCCAGGCAGCAACGAAATCCTTGGCGAATTTTTCTTTGGCATCAGCCTGGGCGTAAACTTCCGCCAGGGCACGCAGTTGCGAGTTGGAGCCGAAGACCAGATCGACGCGGGTACCGGTCCATTTGAGATCACCGGTTTTACGGTCTCGCCCTTCAAACAGGTCACCAGCTTCTGATACCGGCTTCCATACGGTGCTCATATCGATCAGGTTAGTAAAGAAGTCATTGCTTAAGGTCCCCGGCTGTTTGGTGAAGACGCCATGCTGGGATTGATCGGCATTGGCCCCGAGCAGGCGTAGACCGCCAACCAGTACCGTCATTTCCGGCGCACTCAAGGTCAGCAACTGTGCTTTGTCTACCAGCATCTGCTCGGCCGGCACGCTATAGGTGGTTTTCTGGTAGTTGCGGAATCCGTCGGCCTCAGGCTCAAGGAAATTGAAGGATTCTACATCGGTTTGTTCCTGGCTGGCGTCGGTGCGTCCAGGGAGAAAAGGAACCTCAATATCGTATCCACCAGCTTTGGCCGCAACCTCAACCGCAACACCACCAGCCAGCACAATCAGATCTGCAAGGGAAACTTTCTTGCCATTTGACTGGGCGTTGTTGAACTCCTGTTGAATCTTTTCCAGGGTGCCCAGCACCTTGGCCAACTGTGCCGGCTGATTGACATCCCAGTCTTTTTGCGGAGCCAGGCGCACACGTGCACCATTAGCGCCCCCGCGCTTGTCGGAGCCACGGAAGGTCGATGCGGAGGCCCAGGCAGCAGAAACCATCTCGGCAACGGAAAGACCGCTGTCGAGGATCTTTGCCTTGAGTGCAGCAATGTCCGCTGCATCGACCAGAGGATGATCGGCGGCGGGGATCGGGTCCTGCCAGATCAGATCTTCCTGGGGCACTTCCGGTCCCAGGTAGCGTGCCTTGGGGCCCATATCACGATGGGTCAACTTGAACCAGGCGCGAGCAAAGGCTTCAGCAAAAGCGTCCGGATCCTGGTGAAACCGCCGGGAAATCGGCTCATAAATCGGATCAAATCGCAGTGACAGATCAGCCGTGGTCATCATCGGACGATGTTTTTTGGACGGGTCGTGGGCATCCTGAACCATGTTTTCATCTTTAACATCCTTGGCCAGCCATTGATAAGCGCCGGCCGGGCTCTTGACGAGTTCCCATTCATGACCAAAAAGTGTATCAAAATAACCATGATCCCAGGTGGTGGGGTTGGGCTTCCAGGCGCCCTCAATACCACTGGTGATGGTGTCACCACCTTTGCCGGTACCGAAAGTACTTTTCCAGCCCAGGCCCTGCTCCTCAAGGGGTGCAGCCTCGGGTTCCGGCCCAACATGTTTGGGGTCACCGGCACCATGGCACTTACCAAAGGTATGGCCCCCTGCCGTCAGGGCAACGGTTTCCTCGTCGTTCATCCCCATGCGGGCAAAAGTTTCACGCACATCCTTGCCTGAAGCCACCGGATCAGGGTTTCCGTTAGGCCCCTCAGGATTGACATAAATCAACCCCATCTGCACGGCTGCCAGGGGGTTTTCGAGCTCACGGTCACCACTGTAACGCTTGTCACCCAGCCATTCAGCTTCGGAACCCCAGTAAATATCCTCTTCCGGCTGCCAGATGTCCTCACGACCACCGCCAAAACCAAAGGTTTTGAATCCCATTGATTCCAGCGCACAGTTACCTGCCAAGATAATCAGATCAGCCCAGGAGATCTTGTTGCCGTATTTCTGCTTGACCGGCCACAACAGACGTCGGGCCTTGTCGAGGTTGCCGTTATCGGGCCAACTGTTGATCGGGGCAAAACGCAGGTTACCGGCACCACCGCCGCCCCGACCATCGCCACTGCGATAACTGCCGGCGCTGTGCCAGGCCATGCGAATCATCAATCCGCCGTAGTGCCCCCAGTCGGCCGGCCACCATTCCTGTGAATCGGTCATCAGCGCAACCAGATCCTTTTTGACCGCAGCCAGATCCAGCTTCTTGAATTCTTCGGCATAATTGAAGTCATCCCCCATGGGATTCGATGCCGGAGCATGTTGGTGCAGAATCCCCAGATTCAACTGATTGGGCCACCAGTCGCGGATGCTAGGCCCCTGGCCGGCGACAGTGCTTCCAACTTTACCGGTAACCGGACACCTTAATTCGCTCATTCGCCTCTCCTTTGTTAGATGGGTTATTACTGAATATCATGAATGTTCTCTGATCAAACTGTTTGTACAAAGAAAAACAGCACATACAGACTGCAAGAGCTACAAGATAGTATCATCTTCCCGATCGATTTGACGATCACCGAAGAAAAACCACTTGATCGGGCAATCCGAAGTCGCCCACCAAGAATAATTACGAACTAGGAATATAACTGGGACCTGTCTGCCTGTCAAGGTGGTGGAGAAAAAAAAAGCGGAAAACCCTCTGTGGGGTTCTCCGCTTTTTATCATGCTAAAGGAGCACTTTAACGCCTTGTCTGATCAGGCAAACCGCTTGATGGCGCGCATCTTTTTGCGCAGTCGACGTTGGGCTTCCTTCTCTTTGCGCTTACGTTTGATACTTGGTTTCTCGTAAAACTTGCGCTGTTTCATTTCACGGAAAAGCCCTTCCTGCTGCAACTTACGCTTCAGGACTTTAATCGCCTTTTCGACGTTTCCGTCGATAACAGTGATTTCCACGAACAATCACCCCGCTTTCTTGTCAATCTTTGCAAAAGCTTTGCTGCTGGTGCAAGAGGTTGGTCTTATACACTCTTAAGCCCTGACAAGTCAAGGAGATTTGCCCGGTTCCTTCACATAGAGAGAAACCCGGATGCCGCCGTGGGAGAAACCCAGCAAAGGGACGATTTTCAGCTTTTTCAATTGTCCGGCCACCGCTGCAGGGCACAACAGGGCACATTGCCAGCTTTGGAAAACCTCGCCACACAAATATTCAATGTCACGATAAAACGATCGGAGATCAGCACCGCCTCCCAGCCTGGCACCATAAGGGGGATTCCCGATCAACAATCCGCTCGCTCCTGACGGCACCAGATCCTGTAATTTCCCATGACAGACCTCTATGCCGGCACCAAGACCTGCGCGGGCAAGATTAGCGTGCGCCGCGGTTAAGGCTCTGGGATTGTTGTCGACACCTTTAATCGGAGCATAACCATCATCACGTTCACCCCTTTTTGCCTCGAGCAGCAACTGATGCCACAACTGTTCCCGGTATTTGGGCCAAAGCATAAAAGCAAAATCGCGACCAGCTCCTGGCGCCTTGTTCGCGGCGATCAACCCCGCCTCAATCACAAAGGTACCGGAGCCGGTCATCATATCGACCAGGGGCGATGAACCGTCGTAACCACAGGTCAGCAGGGCCGCCGCTGCAAGGTTCTCGCGCAGCGGTGCTGCGCTGCGTGCCTGGCGATAACCACGCCGGTGCAGATGTTCACCGGAACTGTCAATAGAGACCTCGACCTGGTCATCATTGACCCGCAGCAAGACCAACTGCGGCGGGCCGTTACCCACCATCGATGACCCTAAGGCCTTACTGATGGCTTCCCGGCAGACTTCGACAATGCGTCCGGTGTGGGATAAGCGTGAACGCTGACTGGCCGCCCGGATATCACATGCTGTCCCCGGTTTGATATAGCGCCCCCAGGGCAGACGTACCAGACGCTGATACAGGGTCGGAAAATCACGGGCAGTCAGCGTCCCCAGACGCACCAAGATGCGATTTGCGCTGCGCAACCAGAGGTTCGCCGTGTAGATATCACGCACCCCGCCGCTGAAACCGACGCCACCCGTTAGCGGCTCCCGGGGGGACAAACCCAAACTGTCAAGCTCCTGAAAACAAATGGCCTCAAGTCCGGGAGGCGTAACCGCAAAACAATCTCTTGGTGAATCTTTCATGATCAAACCTTTCGCCTGCTCAGCAACAGAAACTCCAGCGCAGGCAGATAGTGACTGTAACAATCTGCAGCTATTGAAAAAAGAGAAATACGTACTCTCCTTGATCTTTTTTATGTAATATGGAAAGAGTAACAACCGTCAGGATCAGGACGAGTAAACGGAAATACCGATGAACTTCAAACGTTACTTCAAAACCGATCAGCAACTCGTTCTGCAACGCCAGAACGATCAATCGTCAGCTACCAGCCGTACCGAGTTGTTGATTGTTTCTGTGGCAGGGGTGGAGGGCAACCAGCTGATCGTCAACTCCCCCTATGGCAGTGAGGTGGTTGAGCATTACGCTATCTCCCCCGACACGGTTATAGAAATTACCACTGACGTGATGGGAATGGGTGCCCGCGTCAGCGGCCGTCTTGAAAAAAAACTCAGCGATAAACAATTTTCCATTGTCCTGAACTATGACATGTCGCTGTTCCAGCGCCGCGTCAAAGAACGCCTTCATTGTGATTTAGGTATTCGTTTCAGTCGCGGTGCAAAGACTTTGTCGGCGATGCGTGCCGTCTGGGAAAAAAACCTCAACGTCCTCTATAGTCCGGAAGCTCCACTGATTTTTCAGGGGTTCCGCTCCTGTCGCGCCAATATCAGTTCCGGCGGGATTTGTTTTGCGATGAAACCGGCAGCCAACCAGGGGGAGCTGTGTCTGATTCTGGTTCATCTTGATGACAATAAACCGCCGGTCTGTTGCATAGCTGAAGTTGTCTGGAGTTGTATGATCGGTGAAGATGCCGCAACCACCGGCATGCGCTTTATCAATATTCTCAAAGAGGATCAGGATCGCATCGATGTTTTCATTAGAAAAAATAAGTAATGTTTTTTTATGCCGGGCTTGATACAAGGACACTTGTTTTGGCAGAAAGCCTAAGCTATAAAAGTTTCAATTCCAGATCCGTTAATTTAACTGTCTGACCTACCGGACCAACGTCATGTCGCAACTCTGTGAAAACGAAGTTTACCGTGCCTGCCGCACCCTCTTCGGACCTGAACTTCAGGTCAATCGCAGTTTTTTAAACTATCTCCAACCGTCCGGGGTGCGGTCGGCCTATCGCCGCCAGGCGAAAGAAATTCACCCTGACCGTTTTGTTGTTGCCCCTGCGGAAACTAGAAAAAAACAGCACCACCTGTTCCAGGATCTTAATCAGGCCCATCAAACGATCCAGCATTTTCTCAAGCTGCGGCAAACCAGCAAGGCAGTCTGGGCACCACCCGCAGCCCAGCCGCGGCCAACGGCTTCACGCACCAGGCGACACAACAGTAGTAATCAGCAGCATGTCATGCCTCCCTACCCACTGCAGTTCGGCTTGTTCCTCTACTACCTGGGTATTGTCCCCTTCAAGGAGCTGATTTCAGCCATCACCTGCCAGCGCCGCCAACGTCCACAGATGGGTGACATAGCCAAACGCTGGGGCTGGCTGAACGATTATCACATCCGTCAGATCGTTGCTCACCGTGGCAAACCCCTGCGTTTTGGTGAAAAAGCCGAGCAACTGGGCCTGCTCACTGCCCAGCAAGTTCGCACCCTGCTCTATTATCAGCGTACGCGCCAGCAACAATTGGGGGAATATTTTATTGAACAGGGGCTGCTGGAACGCGATGCCCTTCACGACCTGCTTGGCCAGCTTGCCGAACATAACCGCAAATTCCGTAAAGGCTACGGCGGGCAATACTACTATTATCACTCCTGATCACTGCCATATCCCAGTTTTATTGACAAGCATCCGATGCCGATGGAATGGTCGGTCTTTTAAATCAACTTCACTAAAGGATTTTATTTCATGGGCTTTTTATCTGCCTCTACCAGTATTTGCTACTTCCAGGTCAAAGGTGCCGATGAACTTCAGGGCAATGATGATCTGATCCGCAGTAAACTTGTCACTGAAGGCTTCCGTTCCATCGAACAATCGGCCGAAGAGCTGGCGACCGGCTGGGTTGCTTTTGATGACGATGACGACAGCGAATTCACCTCTGTCCGGAGCTACCGCCGTGACCAGTATCTCTGCTTCAGCCTGCGTCAGGATCGCCGGCGGGTACCGGGAGCGCTGCTCAAACGCCATTTTGGCCATTTATGCGGGCAGTTTCTGGTGGCCCACCCGACCTACCAACGGGTCCCCAAATCCCAGCGCGAACAGCTGCGTGAGCAGGCTCGCGAAGTCCTTCTCGCCCGAACCCTGCCGACTCCTTCAGTGACCAATCTGATCTGGGACACCAATCTGCAGTTGATCCGTTTCTGTTCGTTGGGGAAAAACACCCTTGACAGCTTCCAGAGCCTTTTCCACCAGACCTTTCCCGGCCTGCGCCTGCAGCTCCTGCCACCGCTGGAACGAGCCGCACGGGTGTTGCCGCAAGAACTGCATGAATCCCTCGGCAAAGCCAACCAGGCACAAACCGACAGCACCCATGAACTGATTGAGGCCAATCGTTGGCTGGGCAGCGATTTTTTCTATTGGCTTTTTTACCGCACCCTCAACTCAGACTCCCTTTATGGTGTCAACCTGTCCGGCCCCTTGCTTGAGCAGCAACCCTTCCATGCTTTTCTCGATAACCGCCTAGTGCTGGTGGGTGGTGGCCAGGAGGGGGTACAGAAGATTGTCGTTGCCGGCCCGCAGGATCATTTTCTGGAGGTCAAGGCCGCTCTGAATCAAGGGAAGCAGATTGAAGAGGCGACTATTCATCTGCGCCAGGACGAGGAGCGCGCCTGGAAGCTGACCCTTAAAGGTGAGCGTTTTTCTTTCGGGAACTTCCTCACGCCGATGCTGCGCCCGGAAAAAGATCCGGATAGTGATCCGACAGCAGAGGCAGAAGCCGCTTTTCTGACCAAAATGGCAGCCATACTGGAAGGTGAACAAATGTTCGACAGTCTGTTAAAATCTTTTTTAAGCATCCGGCTTTCACCCGACTGGGTGGCGGAAGAGACTAAAATTTCCACCTGGCTTAAAGAATAAACCTGTATACTGTATCTGTTGGCAGGGCCAAAACCCAAAAAACATGTCGACAAAGGTGTCCAGACCATGAATTTTCGCACCAAACTGCTGCTATTGCTCCTGACGATCACCCTTCTCCCCCTGGGGCTGAGTTTTCTCGCACAGCGCAATCTGGTGAGCTACTATGGCAACAAGCTGGCCGAGGACACCCATACCCTGATCAACGACAATGCTGTCAATCTGCTGCACGTGCTGGTCGATGATTATGGTCGCATCCTAAGTCGCGATCATGCCATGGCCCGTTTTGCCCTGCAGGCCCAAGCCCAGGCGGTGAGACAGGCCTTTATTGCTCCGCAGCCCGGAGTTCATACCCAGGTCTATCTGGCCGCAGATTTTGATCATCCGGCCAGACAGCCGGCCGACCTGAGTCCGTCACCTCTTCATTTGCGCCTCGATCAGGACGGTTCGTTGAAGCCGATGGCGGTTTCCTGGAACCACCAGGTTTTTTATCTGGCAGCGGACACCGATCCCGCGGAGGTAGCCGGTCAAATCCAGCGACTGGCTGACATGACTCGAATTTACCGCTCTTTGCAGCAGATCGAGCCGGACCTGTTTCTGTGGCAATACACGGCACTGACCAGCGGAGTTCATTCGAGCTATCCCGGCAAGGGTGGATACCCGGCGGACTACGATCCACGCCGGCGCCAATGGTACCAGCAGGCGGTTAACAATGGCGGGACCGTGCAACAGGTGTTGACCGATGTCACCACCGGTTCGCTGATCCTGACCCTGGCACAGCCGGTTTATGATGATGAGGGTCAATTGCTCGGAGTCACCGCCCTGGACATTGATTACCGCAAACTTTTCACCGACTGGAATATCCCCCCCCAATGGCGTGGGGTCACCAGAAGTATGATCATGCGCCTCAACAGTGATGAGAGTGATCCGAGCAGACAACTTGAGATTCTCCTGACCAATCGGGACAACACCGTTGCCCGCGACTGGTCATTGCCTCTGACCCCGGAATTTATTGATCTGTCAGACCCACAGCTTGAGCCGGTAGCACGCGATTTAGTGCAGGGACGCTCTGCCGTCAGAAAAATTGAATATGCCGGCGAAGAGGTGTTGTTTGCCTATGGCGTCAGTGCCGACGCCTCTCCTTTTCCCCTGGTGATGGTTCCTTATGAACAGGTTATCGCCCCGGCGGCACGGGCGCGCCAGGCGGTTAACCGCCAGATCACCCTCGGGCTCTCCTTCAGCGCTCTGTTGACCCTGGTTGCGGTCCTCGCCGCTGTATGGCTGGCCCTGCGGCACGCCCGCCGCGTTACCGAACCGATTACCCAGTTAGCAACAGCAGCGCAACAGCTTACCCAGGGAAATTTTGATGCACGGGTCGATATCCGCACCAACGACGAATTGCAGAACCTTGGAGAAATATTCAACAGCCTCGGCAACCGCCTCGAAGAGCGGGAGCAACTCAAACAGTCCCTGGCGCTGGCTAAAGAGATTCAACAACAGTTGCTGCCCCACAACACCCCGCGCTGCAACAACTTTGAACTGATCGGCCTCAGCCGCTACTGTGACGAAACGGGAGGGGACTATTACGATTTCATCTCCCTGAAGGAGGCCGATAACACCGCCCTGGGCATCGTGGTCGGTGATGTCTCAGGGCATGGTATCGGTTCAGCCCTGGTGATGGCCAGTGCCCGCGGCATGCTGCATGCCCTGATTAATTATCACAGTTCCGACCTGCCCGGCCTAGCAGCGGAGGTCAACCGACAACTGTGTCGTTCTACCGATGACTCAAGCTTTATGACTCTGTTCTTCGGAGCCCTTGATCCTGAACAACGCACCCTGAACTGGGTTTCTGCCGGTCAGGCGCCGGTATTTTTCTATCGCGCACAACCGACTGGCGGAGAGATTGTAGAACTGCAGAGTTCCGGTATCCCCTTAGGCATCATCGGCGACAGTGACTATGAGATAGAACCGGCTATCCATTTTAATCCGGGTGACATTCTGCTGATTGGTACGGACGGCATCTGGGAAACCCACAATTTCGCCGGCGAAATCTTCGGTACCAGGCGCCTGTGCGATATTCTGCGACAGTCAGCGGATCTGCCTGTTGCCAAAATTGCTGATCGGATTTTTGTTGAACTCGACCAGTTTCGCGGTGATCGCACGGTTGATGATGACCGGACCCTGGTAGTAATTAAAGCAACAGACGTCACAAACACCAATCAAACCATCTAAGCGGGCACAGACACAATGATGAAAAACTCTCACCCCCGGCGCCGGATTTGTCTGATGCACCATATGGCGCTGATTACCCTGGCCTGCCTGCTACTCTGTGCGCCGGTTGGTGCGCAAGAGGCACCGACACCCCTGCTGCGTTTCCCAACACAACCCCTGACCGCCGGCCAGAGCGCTCGCCTGTTCGCCTACTACCATAATGAAACCGGCAAGATCCTGCCCCTGGAACTCCCACTCTCTCTACTGCTGGAATTGACCAACAGCAACGGTACGACGCGCCTGGTTCGCGCCCAGGCAACACCAGAAACACCAATGGTTGAACTGCAACCCGGCCAATTTCACCGTCTTGAGTATCGGCTGACTCTGCCGCTGGATCTATCCGCAGCCCTCGAAGCCCGACTGGCCGAGGACACCAGTATCGTCACCATCATTGATGTCGCGCCCGCCTTTGATCTGGCCGGTGACGCCAATTCGGGGGATGGCAACGATGCAGCGACTGAGTCCTATCAGACCCTCACGGATTTAGAATCTCTTTATCAGTCCTACTCTGCCGACCTGTTCACTTATGAACCGATCTATTTTCTGGTCGGCAGTGATCCCTCCAGGAGCATGTTTCAACTGAGTTTCAAATACCGCCTGCTCAATCGCAGTGGCACCTTAAGTCAAAAGTATCCGTGGCTAAGTGGCTTATTCTTCGCCTATACCCAGACATCGTCCTGGGATCTGGAGTCTGACTCCATTCCTTTTAACGACACCAGCTACAAACCGCAGCTGATGTTTCAGACGGAAAACTTAAGCCCCTTTGATGCCATGGCCGGCTTTTTTGTGCGTTCCGGCCTGGCCCATGAATCGAACGGTCGTGATGGCGACGGATCACGCAGCACCAACTACCTTTACCTCAAACCGATGGCGGTTTTTTACCATCAGGCTTCACGTCTGGGCATCATGATCAGCCCCAAATTTCTGCTTTATATCAATAACGAGGACGACACCAACCCTGACCTGCCCGATTACCGCGGCCACGTTGAACTGGAAACCCGCATTGGCATGGCTCACAGCCTGATGCTGACCACCAACCTGCGATTTGCCCGCAAAGGCACCTCGGTTCAGACCGACCTGACCTACCCCATCGACCGCCTGATCGGCAACAATCTGAACGTTTATCTGCACCTGCAATACAGCAACAGTCTGGCTGAAAGCCTGGTCAATTATAAAGAACGAAGCGAAGTTTTCCGCCTGGGCCTCTCATTTTTCCGTTGAGCTGGCCCCACCCTTTTAAAAAAGTAAAGAGCTTCAACCGATAACAGCGAAGCTCTTTACTTTAACCGGTCACTTTTATCTTCCCAGAATCAGATATTCAGATACTTGCGGTGCTCCATATCAGTAATTGTGGTGCGGTGATCTTCCCACTCGGTCATTTTGATGCGCATATAATTATCGAACAGGTCGTCGCCTAGGACCTCAGGCATAAAGGTGCTGTTTTCGGCTTCCATCAGCGCCGGAAAAAAATCGCGTGGGATAAAGCGCCGGTCCAGCACTTTGGGGCGTTCACCGGTTGGCTTTTTATAGGCACTGCCGACATCAGCCGGGCCGGCGTCAGCTTTATTTTTGATCCCATCAAGACCGGCAAAGATCAGTACGGCAAACTGCAGATACACATTGCCGGTGGCATCGGGACAGCGCAATTCCATGCGCGTTGCCTTGGGACTGGCGGCGTGCGGAATGCGGATCATCGAGCTGCGGTTGCGTACCCCCCAACCCCGCACAATGGGGGCTTCCTTGTCGAGCACATAAGCTTTATAGGAGTTGAACGTGGCGGCGAAAACAATCGACGCCTCACGCGCATGGCCGATAACGCCACCGACAAAGTTCATCAACAGGGGGCTCAAGTGATGATCACAGGCCTCATCGTAACAGAGATTCTTTCCCTCCAGGTCAGTAAAAGACAGATGAATATGAAAAGCGTTCCGGTTGAATCCGGTAAAGGGTTTGGACATGAAGGTCGCATGCAGTCCATAGTGGGCGGCTACTTCTTTGGTGACAAAATCAAAAAGGATGGTGCGATCGGCAACCGTTAACGGATCCCCCGGCTCCAGATTAATCTCATGCTGCGATGAGGTGACTTCGTGATGGGTCTTTTCGTACTTGACGCCGCACTTTTCCAACACATTAACGATCTCCTGCCTGACGACATCGCCAATATCCCCGGGGGATGAACCAAAGTACCCAAGCTTGTCGGTATGAATATCGCTGTGGATCTCATCGCCGTTGAGCAGGAAAAATTCATGTTCTGGTCCCAGCATGAACTGCATCTGATATTCGCTGATCCCCTTTGCCATTGCCCGCTCAAGGGCGTAACGCGGATCGACACTGGAGCGTGAGCCATCCTGATTAAAAATCTGGCCGACAAAAAAGCCGATCTTGCGGTCCCCAAAGTCAACCAGGCGAAAACTCTCAGGTACCGGCTTTAAAATACGGTCACTGTTGTCGACGGTTGCGATCCCGGCAATCGAACTGCCGTCGATACCAACCCCCAGTTCAATAATGGTGTCAATATCCTGCGGATTGATGGAAAGGTTTTTTGACCGGCCATTAAGATCGGTAAAAAATATTTTCGTGGTATAGGCCTGCTTTAACTGATCCTTGATCGCACTGATATCTGCGCCACTCATCGTTTCTTCTCCTGTGAAGAATGTTGCAACCTGATCCTCATTGATCCTGTCGGTTGTTTTGCTAAAAAAAAACCGGCTGGCGGCAAAAACGCCGACAACCGGTCCAAACGGATACTATCTAAGCAGGCATATTGGGAATTTTCGTCGTTTCCCCTTTGTAGTTGCGCAAGGTGTACTCTTTGTCGTTTTTGTCGACAATATAGTAATCAGGCATCAGCGGGATTTTACCGATATTGGTGGCCAGCACGTACATGGGCTGAGCCAGACCGGTGGTGTGACCCCGCAGGGCATCCCGAATCAACTCGGCACCTTTTTCCACCGGGGTCCGGAAATGATCGATTCCCGGTGCCGGTTCACAGTAAAAAACGTAATAGGGGCGGATGCGGGTGCGCAGCAACTTCTGGTGCAACTCACGGAAAGTCGGCACATCATCGTTGATCCCTTTGAGCAGCACCGCCTGATTGCCGACATTGATACCACAGCTGAGCAGTTCATAAATGGCTCGTTCGGTTTCTGCGGTAATCTCCTTGGGGTGGTTGCACTGGGTGTTAATCCACACCGGCACCCTGTGAAAACCGCCGATGGCTTTTTTAAGGCCTTCGGTAATCCGCTGCGGCAAAACGATCGGCAAACGTGAGCCGATCCGAATCATCTCGACATGGGGAATCTCACGCAGAGCACCGACCAGATAGCTGAGCTTTTCGTCGGACAGCAGCAGCGGATCACCGCCGGTCACCAGCACATCGCGAATTTCCGGATGCTCGCGAATCCACTCCAGACCCTCCTCTACGTCAAACCGCAGTTTCAGGTCCTGGTCAACCACCAGTTCCTTGCGAAAACAGTGACGGCAATAGATCCCGCACACTTCTGTGACGGTAAATGCGATACGATCCTTGTATTGACGGGCAATGCTGTCGGGACGCTTCTCATCAGTGGCGCGATTTTCTTTCCACATCAGATAGTCCTTCATGCCGAACTCGTTGACCTTTTCCTTCATGGAAGGGATCACCTGCATGCGGATCGGACATTTGGGATCATCTTTATCCATCAGGGAAGCAAAATAAGGGGTCGTTCCCCAGCGCGTTTTGAGGGTTGTGATGGCGTGACGCTCATCATCACTCACGTTGATATACTGCTCCAGTTGTTCCATCGTTCTTACTTCGTTACGTACCTGATCCATCCATGTTTCTGCCATGTTTTCCAGCCTCCTGGTCACCTCATTGTGGCCATTGTTAAGGGTTAGCAAATATCAGGGTTAGATATATTTTATGCTGTTATTCAAGTTACCGTGACAGAATTCAGCGCCTGCACGGCGACAATCTTTGAACCGGTTTCTACATAATGATCGCGGACGACCTGTTCAATCCGAGCCTTATCCTGCGCTTTGATGCTGGTGACGATAGCACGGTGACGTTGTTCAATTTCATCGGGTCGATAGAGCATTCCCCAGTGTTTGTAAAAAAGAACGTGAAGTTTCAAACTCAAACGGTTGGAATACTCCAGTAGCTGCTGGTTATCGCTGCGAGCAACCAGAAAATCATGGAATTCGCCACCGATATCAACGACCAGCTTATGCTCACCATCCCTTGCTGCCTGCCCCATGTCATCAACGAAACGATCAAGACGTTCCAGCTCCTGGCAGGTAAAGTGCTCGCTGGCCGACATCACAGCATATCCCTCGAGAACCCCCCTGGTGGTATAGCTGTCGATAATCTGCTTGGGGGTCAGCACCGGCAGAAAATTACCAATCTGCGGCCGGTAATCGATCAATCCGAGGGTCATTAATTCTTTTAATGCCTCACGAATGGGAGCACGACTGATACCCATTTCCAGCGCCAGTAAACTCTCCTTGAGCCGATCACCCGGCTTGAGTTGATCAGCAAGGAGCATCTGATAGATATGATCAATCACCTGATCCTTGTAGGTTTTTTTTACAATCACTGTGACACCTCCATTCGTCGAATGTCGACATTATACATGTGTCACGCCCATGTCAACAAAGATCAGCGGGCAGCCGTAATTTTTGTTAAACTGACAATATATGTTCAACGCAAGTCAGGGGGGCGCACCAAGGTGAATATTTACGAAGACATCCTCGATAGTTATAGCTACTTAAAATGCTCCTGGTGACAAATCCGGGAGATGGTGTTTACTTTTTATCCTAAAAAACGTAGTGTTTATAACGTAGTTCTAAAAAACTGCGTCTGGCATCCTGCCTATCGGTATGCCGGTTTTTCCCTGAGCGACTGCATTCAAGGAGGTTTGACAATGAAAAGAATCACATTCCTGTTGTTGGCATCACTGCTGATTTTTTCCGGTACATCGTTCGCAGAAAAGCTGAACGTCGGCACGGATACGGCCTTCGTCCCCTTTGAATACAAAGGCCCGGACGGAAAATATACCGGGTTTGACATTGATCTGTGGGCGGAAATCGCCAAGCGGATCGGCGTTGAATATGAACTGCGGCCGATGGATTTCAACGGTTTGATACCCGGCCTGACGACAGGCAACCTTGATGTCGCTCTGGCCGCCATCTTCATCAAGTCGGAACGGGAAAAATCCATCGATTTCTCCCACCCCTATTTCAGAGCAGGACTGATGACCATGGTCCCCGCAAACAACACCGACATCAGGGGCCCAGCTGATCTGGAAGGAAAAGTTGTCGCCGTTAAACTGGGAACCGCAACGGTAGAGTATGTCGAAAGTCTCAATCCCAAAAAGGTTGTCAAGTTCCCCAATATTGATCAGGCGTACCTTGAAGTGGTAACGGGGGGCGCAGATGCCGCCATGCACGACACCCCCAATGTCCTTTATTACATCAAGACCGCCGGTGAAGGTCGAGTCAAAGCTGTTGGCGCAGATGTGAAAGCAGCACAGTACGGTATCGCTTTCCCCATGGGCAGCAAACTGCGCAAACCGGTCAACGTTGCCCTGCTGGAGATGATGGAAGACGGAACCTACGCTGAACTCTACCGAAAGTGGTTCGGCACCGATCCAGAGTAATCATCTGTCGGTTCACTGCAGAATAACAAGACCCGGTGAACGCAAACGATGATGGGGCCCCTGTTCTCATTTAAGGGGCCCCTTCTCAAATCACCATTGGACACGCGTTCTTCTCTGGATAAAAAGATCTGACTTATCCATTTCGACAGCGACCACTTAGTCTATCCAGCATTTCCGGATGAACACTAACCAGCCTCAAGAGAGATATCATGGGCTTCGAATTTTCAGTCATTACCGACTCAATCCCGGCACTGCTGGAAGGTGCGAAACTGACTTGGATCATTACTCTGCTCGGCATTGTCGGTGGCATGATTTTCGGGATTCTGGCCGGCCTTGGCCGCCTGGCGGGTAGCGAGCATCTCGGTGAAGCCCCTCACAATACCCTTTCAAAAACAGTATCAACTATCATCCGCTACCTTTCGGGTGGTTATGTCGAGACCATCCGCGGCACACCCATTATCGTCCAGGCCATGTTCATCTATTTCGCCTTTCCGATGCTGGTCAAATCGCTGACGGACATTGAACGGTTTCGCATTGAAGCATTAACAGCAGCGGTCATCACAATAATTATCAATGCCGGGGCCTATATTGCCGAAATTGTCCGTGGCTCCGTTATGTCGGTAAACAAAGGCTTGCTGGAAGCCGGACTTTCTTTGGGGATCAGTCGCTTTCAGCTGATCGCCCATATCATTGGACCGATTGCATTCCGACGCATGATCCCGCCACTGGGAAATCAGTTTATCATCAGCCTGAAAGACACTTCCTTGTTCATTGTTATCGGCGTCGGCGAATTAACTCGTCAGGGGCAGGAAATCATGGCCAGCAACTTCAGGGCCCTTGAAATCTGGCTGACCGTGGCGATCATGTATCTGATTATGACGACAGCATTGGCCGTCAGCTTGAGAACCCTTGAACGAAAAATGAAAATCTTTTAGCCGTTTATCAAGCCAGGCACAACTCCGAAGAGGAAAAAATGCCCCCTATTATTGAAATGCGCGATGTCTGCAAATCCTTCGGTCAAACTGAGGTTCTTCACAATATCGACTTCTCCATCGACGAGGGCGAGGTTGTTGTCATCATCGGGCCATCAGGGTCGGGCAAATCAACCCTGATTCGCTGCATTAACTGTCTGGAAATGATCAGCAGCGGCACCCTGATTGTTGACTCAATTCGGATTCCGGAAGAGCGCAAACGGATCCGTGAAATCCGCCTTGAAGTCGGCATGGTCTTTCAGCAATTTAATTTGTTTCCACATCTGACCGCGCTGGAAAATGTTGCTTTCGGACCGCAAAAATCACGTGGCATGAACAAAAAAAAGGCTTATGAAATTGCTTCTGATCTACTGGCAAAGGTCGGCCTGACAGATTTTCATAACAAACTGCCGGGGCAATTATCCGGTGGCCAGCAGCAGCGGGTTGCTATAGCTCGAGCCTTGGCCGTCAACCCGAAGGTCATGCTGTTTGACGAGCCAACATCGGCCCTCGATCCGGAAATGATTGGCGAAGTCCTCGATGTCATGAAGAGCATCGCCCAGGAAAGCGGCATGACCATGGCAGTTGTTACTCACGAAATGGGTTTTGCATCACAAGTTGGAGACCGGCTCATTTTTATGGACGAGGGCAGAATTGTCGAAGAAGGCAAACCGGGGGACGTGATGAAAAACCCGAAATCCGAGCGTCTGACGGAATTTCTCGGACACGTCAAGCACCACTAAAAGCCGCGCGCCCTATTTCAGAAACAGCTGACCAACGGACCGTAAGGGGGCACAGAGGCGCGCTGCAGGTGGCCGAAAAACTGCTTGCGGGGAATCTCGCAGGCCCCGAAACTCAGGAGGTGATCGGTGGTCTGCTGACAATCAATCAGTTCAAACTGACGCCGGCGCAGGTGTTCCATCAGCTGGCAGAGAACAATCTTTGACGTGTTATCTTTGCGGCTGAACATCGATTCACCAAAAAAACAGCGGCCAATGCAAACCCCGTAGAGCCCGCCAACCAGATTCTCCCCTTCCCAGCATTCCACCGAATGGGCAAAACCGAGCTGATGCAAACGTTGATACGCGTTTTTCATCTCGTTGGTAATCCAGGTACCATGGCCACCCGGCCCGGCGCGCAGACGCCGGCACCAATAGATCACCGCAGCAAAATTTTCGTTAAAACTCAAGCGATAGGGGTGCTTGCGCAGCAGGCGCTGCAGGGAACGAGAGACGTGGAATTCGTCCGGAAAAAGGACACAGCGCGGATCAGGAGACCACCAGAGGATCGGCTCCCCCGGATTGTTCCAGGGGAAGATCCCCAGACTGTAAGCCAGCAGCAACCGCTCGGGAGAAAGGTCACCACCGATAGCCAGCAATCCTGACTCATGGGCGGTATCCGCAGGCGGGAACCAGAGTTCGCGATCAAGCAGTACCGGCATAAAAACTGTCAGTGAAAACTGAAGGTGAATGCACCTCCACGCAGACCAACACGGACCTCACCGCCCCGCTTCAACTCCCCGAACAGAATTTTCCCGGCTAACGGGTCGCTCAGCTCCGACTGAATCAGGCGCGCGAGGGGACGAGCACCGAAGAGGGGATCAAACCCCTGCTTGGCCAACTCCCGCCGGGCTGCCGGGGAGACCTTCAGGCGCACTTCTCTTTCAGCCAGCTGTCCCGACAACTCAACCAGAAACTTGTCAACAACCTGGAGCATCACGGTCTGATCAAGGGGCGCAAAATGGATAACGGCATCGAGACGGTTACGGAATTCCGGGGTAAAAGCTTTTTCAAGGGCAGTCTTGGGGGCCGCGGTAGAGCGCTCACCAAAGCCGATGGGGACAACATTCATCTGGCGACTGCCGACGTTGCTGGTCATGATCAGAATCACATTACGAAAATCGGTTTCTTTACCGTTGTTGTCGGTCAGGGTCCCATGGTCCATCACCTGCAACAGGATATTGAACAGGTCGGGATGGGCTTTTTCGATTTCGTCAAGCAGCAATACCGACCAGGGATTCTTGCCTATGGACTCGGTCAGCAAGCCACCCTGATCAAAGCCGACATAGCCGGGAGGAGCACCGATCAGGCGGGCAACCGAATGCTTCTCCATGTATTCACTCATGTCAAAGCGCAGAAATTTGACACCGAGCTGATTGGCCAACTGCTTGGCGACTTCGGTCTTTCCTACCCCGGTTGGACCGGTAAAGAGCAGAGAACCCACCGGCTTTTCCGGGTGGCCGAGGCCGGCGCGTGAACGATGAATCGCTCGCACCAGAGAATCAATCGCCGGATCCTGACCGAACACCACCCGTTTGAGGTCACGTTCCAGATAACGCAGACGCTGACGGTCGCTGCCACTGATCGACTTGATTGGCACCCGCGCCATGCGTGCCACCACCCGCTCTATCTCATCAATACCGACCGGACGATCGGGCGAACCGTCGAGACGGTGCTGGGCCCCGGCTTCGTCAATCACGTCAATTGCCTTGTCAGGCAGATGGCGCTGGGGCAGGTGTTTGACCGCCAGCTTGACCGCCGACTCAAGGGCCTCATCAGCATAACTGACCTTGTGGTACCCTTCGTAGTGACTGCGCAGTCCACGCAGAATAGCAAGCGTCTCCTCACTGCTCGGCTCCTGCAGGTCGATCTTCTGAAAACGCCGCGACAGGGCGCGATCCTTACTGAACAGATTACGGTATTCCTCGTAGGTGGTTGAGCCGATACAGCGCAGCTCACCACTGCCCAGAGCTGGTTTAAGAATATTGGATGCATCCAGTGAGCCGCCGCTGGTCGCCCCGGCACCAACAATTGTATGAATTTCATCGATAAACAGAATCGCCCGCTCGCGCTTCTGCAGGGCACCTACAACCGCCTTGAGGCGCTCCTCAAAATCGCCCCGGAATTTAGTTCCGGCCAACAAAGCACCCATATCGAGGGTAAAGATCTCGCTGTCCTTCAGCAGTTCCGGCACCTCGCCCTGTGAGACCCGCAAAGCCAGACCTTCTACCATGGCGGTTTTGCCGACCCCCGGCTCACCGACAAACAGAGGATTGTTCTTACGCCGCCGGCATAACACCAGAATCGCCCGCTCGAGCTCTTCGGCACGACCGATGAGCGGATCAATCTTCCCTTGGCGGGCACGTTGAATCAGGTTGATGGTAAAGGACTCAAGCGGATCGACCGGCTTCTGTTTCGGCTTTGCCCGTTCCGATGGGTGCCCCTCCGCCGGACGCTCACCCGGCTTGGGATTACTGGTCGCACTGGTCCGCCCATGGGAGATGTGATCGAGAAGATCAACCCGCTCAATCCCCTGATTCTGTAAAAAGAAACAGGCGTGGGAGTTCTCCTCTTCGAGGATCGCCGCCAGCAGATCGCCGACGCCAACTTCGGTCTGACGCGCTGACTGCATGTGCATCACGGTACGCTGCAGCATCCGTTGCAGTGCCAAGGTCTGGCGCGGTACATCTTCATCTTCGACCCCCTCGGCCAGATGCTCGAGATGGGCATCAAAAAAATGCTCCAGCTGGCGTTTGAGCTCATCCGTGTCGCCACCACAGGCAAGCAGTATCTGTTGCCCGGCTTCTTCAAACAACAGGGCATAGAGCACGTGTTCGGTGGTAAGATACTCATGGCGACGACGCTGAGCTTCACGCACCGCAAGAGTAAAAGCGATCTGGACATCCTGACTGAACATAATACCTGCCGTTTCTAAGCTCTCTGCTTTGGCAAAAAGTAAAACTTCCTAACTGTTAGGTCTTCAAGCTTCTTCAAGGGAACAGCGCAATGGGAAACCGGCTTTCCGCGCTTTTAACCGCGCCCGGTCAACCTTGCTTTCCGCAATCGAATAAGGAAAGGTTCCACAATAACCCACCCCCTGAAAATGAATGGTCAGCATAATCTTTTCCGCCTCAGTGGCTGACTTGTTAAAAACCTCCTGGAGTACTTCGATGACAAATTCCATCGTCGTGTAGTCGTCATTGTGCATCAGCACTTTAAACAACGAGGGTGTCTGTGTTTTTTTTTCTGTGGCTACCCGGGTCCCGGTTTTGTTGCTGGTGTTGGTATCTGCGTTTTCCATGGTCTTTGATTCATTCCTGCGCTGAATATTTTTGGGCTATCCTAACATAAAACCTTTGCCCCAAACAATCGGGCGCACGTTGAAGAAAATCAGCCGGCACGCAAGTTTCTTGTGGATTGATCAACCATTTTGCTATTTTACCATCTATCACCGTTGCTGTTGTTGCTACCAAGGAGTTTTTTGTGTCAATAATCCAAAGTTCCGATGCACTGATTGTCCTGATTTTTCTTGCCGGCCTGTTTTGCGGGGGGCTGCTGGGAGTGGTACTCACTATTCGGCGCGGTCAACAACGTCTGACCGATGAGCGTCAGGGCCGGGTAGAAGCCCTGCAACGCCTGGCGCGACTTGAAGCGCAACTGGAGGCGGAGAAAAACAGTACGCTGGAGAAGCTGGACCTGCTGGAAGATATCCGCCAACGCTCAGAGAAAAACTTCCAGTACCTGTCGAGCCAGGCCCTCGCCGCCAACAACCGTAACTTCCTTGATCTGGCCAAAGCAACCCTGGAGCAACACCAGGGTCAGGCGCGCCAGGAACTGGAACAGCGGCAGAGCGCGATCGACCAGCTGGTGCAACCGTTAAAGGAGGCATTGACCCAGGTCGATGGCAAGATTTCCCAACTGGAACAGGCCCGCAGCGGTGCCTATGCCCGCCTGGATGAGCAGGTCAAATCCCTGCTCGGCAGTCAGCTCAAACTCGAAGCGGAAACCGGCAACCTGGTAAAAGCCCTGCGCACCCCCACCGTACGCGGCCGCTGGGGGGAAATTCAACTGCGCAAGGTGGTGGAAATGGCCGGGATGCTCGATTATTGTGACTTTGTTGAGCAGGAATCTTCCGCTGACGGGCGGGCACGCCCGGACATGATTGTCAAGCTCCCCAATGCCCGCAATATCGTCATCGATGCCAAAGCACCATTGATGGCCTATCTTGAGGCGATTGAAGCGAGCGATGAAAAAACGCAAGCCCAGGCCATGAATCACCATGCCCGGCACATTCGCAATCACATCCTTAAGCTCTCGGGCAAACAGTACTGGGATCAGTTTCAACCGACTCCCGAGTTCGTTATCCTGTTTCTGCCCGGGGAATCCTTCTTCTCGGCCGCTCTGAGCGTTGATCCTGCCCTGATTGAAGCGGGGGTTGAGCGTAAAGTGCTGCTGGCCACCCCGACCACCCTGATTGCCTTGTTACGTTCGGTAGCATACGGTTGGCGCGAAGACAAGCTGACCGCCAACGCCCTGGCGATCAGCCGCCTGGGACAGGAAATCCACGAACGTCTGGCCACCATGCACCAGCATTTTGAGCAGATGGGCAAAAGTCTAGATAAAGCCGTCGACAGTTACAATAAAGGGATTGCCTCGCTGGACAGCAGAGTACTGGTCAGCGCGAGAAAATTTACCGAATTAGGTGCGGGAAGCAGCAAAGAAATAAACGGAGCGATCGCGGTTGAAAAACGCACCAGAACCTCACTGGTGGCGGATGAGGATAGTACAAACCGGCCTGAACACACCTGAACATCACCAGAATACGGCGATTAAAATCACCCCGAGGACAATGCGATAGACGACAAAAGGCTGCATGCCGATGCGACGGATAAACGCCATAAAGTAGTGGATACAAACAAAGGCACTGACCGCCGACAACAAAATCCCGAGAATAATGGCGTTCCAGTCGGGCACAACCGCAGAGCGGAGCAGATCCACCAGTTGCAATCCGCCGGCGAGGAAGATTACCGGAATCGACAGCAGAAACGAGAAACGCGCAGCCGCCTCACGATTCAAGCCGAGCATCAAAGCTGCGGTGATAGTAATTCCCGAGCGCGACGTTCCGGGAAACAGGGCCAGGGCCTGGGCGCAGCCAATTAACAACATCGCCAGCCAGGTTAAACTATAAACATCCAATTCACCACGACGGCGCCAGTCAGCCCAACCCAGTAAGATGCCAAAACCAATCAGCCCGATAGCAATCAGCAGGGGCGAGCGCAGATGAATCTCGATAAACCCTTTCAAGGTGATCCCTGCCAACCCCACCGGAATTGTCGCCAACAACACCCCCCAGGCCAGTCGTGCCGGCGGCGTCACCGTTCTGGTCACCAACGAACGCCCCCATTCCATTGCCATCTGCGCCAGATCTCTGCGGAAATAGACAACCACAGCAAACAGGGTGCCGGCATGGACAGCAATGTCAAATCCCAGCCCCTGATCTTGCCAGGCCGTCAGCACCGGCACCAGAATCAGGTGGGCCGAACTCGAAACCGGGAGGAATTCGGTGACCCCCTGCAAGACAGCAAGAACAATAATCTGAAGAATATCCACAGTGATTCCTCTACCCCCGGAGCTGATTGAACATATGAACGTGCTGCGGGGAATTTACACATATTTCGGCAGGTACGGCAGGCTCGCCACGGGACCTATCTATCCCGACCTTCGTTCCACTGTCAACCATTCAAGACGACTTGGGCAAATTTATCCGATGCCAAATATTGCACAATAATCAAACACCCCCTATGGTTACAACCATGAGCGTATATCTTGATTGTGCATCCACAACTCCCGTTGAGCCGTCTGTTGCCAAGATCATGCGGCGGTTTGTTGAACGGGATTACGGCAACGCCGCCAGTCCGATTCACGACTACGGCACCTTTGCGCGCATGGCGGTTGATCATGCCCGCGGCCAGGTTGCCAGACTGGTCAAGGTGCGGCGCGACGATGTCATCTTTACCAGTGGCGCCACCGAAGCTAACAATCTCGCCCTTCTCGGCTTGCGCGAGCATGGGGTGCAAACGGGTCGACGCCACCTGATCTGCAGTACCATCGAACACAAAGCCGTGCTGGAACCACTGGAAGCCCTGGCCAAAACGGGTTTCGAGCTGACGCAGATCCCGGTCAGCAACGACGGCCGCATCATCGTCGCCGAACTGCGCAACGCCTTGCGCGCTGACACCCTGTTGGTGTCAACCATGCAGGTCAACAACGAAACCGGGATGATTCAGCCACTGCCGGAGATTTCTGAAGTATTGGCGGATCACGATGCCTTCTGGCATGTCGATGCGGCTCAAGGGTTCGGCAAGGAACTTGACACTATCACCCATCCGCGCATTGATCTGATCAGTATCAGCGGCCACAAGATTTACGGCCCGAAAGGAATCGGCGCCCTGATCACCCGTAAGCGCCATGACGAACCACTCCCCTTGCGGCCGTTAATGTACGGCGGCGACCAGGAGCAGAGCTTGCGTCCCGGCACCCTGCCGGTTGCGCTGATTGCCGGCCTGGGTGAAGCGGCGCGCAGTGCGTTGCGGGATCAGGCTGAACGGCTGGAAAAAGTCCACCTTATCCGCACCAGGGCACTGGAAGCACTGAGACCGCTCCAGCCGGTGATAAATGGTGATCCGACATACTGCCTGCCCCACGTTATCAACATCTCTCTGCCGGGCATCCCATCTGCCACCGCCATCCGCGCCCTGGCTAAAGTTATCGCCATCTCAAGCACTTCCGCCTGTACCAGCCATCACACCGCCCCCAGTCATGTACTCAATGCCATGGGGCGCAGCGAAGCGGAATCCACCTCGGCGCTGCGTTTGAGCTGGTGCCACCTGACCGACGATGTGGATTGGGATGCAGTAGTCATGATATTGAAGGAGTTGCAACATCAAAAGCCACGTTAGGCCACCTGCCGGCCGAGAAGAACCCATGATGGCTATTGAAAAGGATCAACCGGCAACCTTCGCTTGAGCCAGCCGGGCCCGGCAGTACTGCCAACCATCCCCTCGGCGACATTGTAAACCCGGCTGAAGCCACGCGCTACCAGCAACCGCTGAACCTGGGTCGTGCGATTGCCGGTGCGGCAGATCAGTGCGATCGGCGCATCTGCGTCGCCGTCAACCTGTTTGAGAATGTCGCTGACAAAACCGTCCGCACCGCCCGGATGCACCATATTGACCAGTTTCGCACCCCGGGCAACCCCGGTCTGACGCCACTCTTCGGGGGTCCGAATATCAATCAGGGTCACCTCTCCGGCCACCATAAGACCCTGCGCTTCGGGGGCTGTCAATTCAAGATAATCAGCCGAACGGCTATTCATCAACATATAAACACCTGTCCCGGCAAATACAACAATCACCAGTAACCATAATTTCACCGTCAGTTCTCCTTCTTTTTGCTGCCACCTTATATTTTTTGAAAATCATATTTCCCCACCCCCTGGATCAACAGATAGCTGACCGGCTCATTGTCAGCCACACTGACCCGATGACGGCGGCCGACACTGATTTCACAACCTTCGCCCGGCCTGAGAACGATGACTTCCTGCGGGTCGGCGAGTTCAATCTTCATCTCCCCCCGGAGGCAATACATGGTATCAACCACCCGGGTGTGAAAATGCCAGGGAACCTCTGATCCTGCACCAAGAAACATCTGTCGTACTCTGACATCTTCAGTCTGGACGATAGTTTTATCTTTACCCTCCATTTGCCTCTCCACCCTTGGTGTTGGTATCTTCACCATGTTATTATTCACCGGTTTGTTCATAGAGGCTACCCCCGTACAGTTTTTTCAAAGGAAACAGCTTGCCATCAGCATCCATCCTCGAGCAGATTCAGTCTTTGTGCCCGGCCAGTCGCCGCTGGGTACAGCTGACAGTGATTCTGGGTGCCGTTACCGGTGTCTGTATCATTATTCAGGCCGGGTTGCTTGCACGCATCATCCATGCCGCCTTCATCGATAAGATAACACGCGAAGAACTCCTGCCGCTATTTATGACCCTGGCTGCCATCATCAGTCTGCGCGGACTTTTAGCCTGGGGGCGAGAAATCAGCGGACAAAAAGCCTCAACCCAGATTCGCCGGCGGATTCGCGCAGCATTACTTGAGCATCTTTATGCCCTTGGCCCCCTCTATGTCAAAGACCAACAGACAGCACCCCTGACCAACACCCTGCTGGAGCGCAGCGAAGCCCTGCACGGCTATTTTGCCCACTATCTCCCCCAGAAGTCACTGGCTGTTATCGTACCGATCATGATCGGCCTGAGTGCCTTTTCGGTCAGCTGGGTGGTCGGATTGATCTTCCTGCTCACAGCACCGCTGATTCCCCTCTTTATGATGATGATCGGCCGTGGGGCAGAAAAACTCAATCAGAAAAATTTTGCCCTGCTGTCCCGCATGAGTGCTCATTTTCTTGACACCCTGCAGGGCCTGGCGACCTTGAAAATTTTTCACCGCGGCGCTGACCAGGCTGAAGAGGTTGAACAATCATCGGAGCACTATCGTAAAGGGACGATGGCGGTTCTGCGGGTGGCATTTTTATCCTCGGCGGTTCTGGAATTTCTGACCTCGGTAGCGATTGCCATGACTGCGGTTTTTCTTGGGTTGTCGTACCTGCAGTTTCTCGATTTTGGTCTCTATCAGCGCGAACTGACCCTGCAAACCGGTCTTTTTCTTCTGCTCCTCGCGCCCGAATTTTACCAACCCTTGCGCGATCTCGGGACCCACTACCATGCCCGGGCCGAAGCCCTTGGGGCAGCACAGGAAATTAATGCGATCCTGGCCGAACCGCTAGCGGAAAGAAGGCCGACGGCGACATTTCCTGTAGCGCGGCAGCAATCGATCAGACTTGAATTGGCTCATGTCAGCCACCGTTTTGACAACGGCCGTCGATCGGCCCTGGTCGATCTCAATCTACAGGTCAAGGCAGGCGAATGGCTGGCGATTGTTGGGGCCAGCGGCGCCGGTAAAACCACCCTGCTGAACCTGCTGCTCGGCTTTCTACCACTGCAGCAGGGAGCAATAACCGTCAACGGACGACCCTTAAGCAGCCTGAAGCTTAGCGACTGGCAACGCCATATCGCCTGGGTTCCCCAGCATCCTGCCTTGTTTGATGGCTTTCTCGGCGACAATATCTCTCTGGGCGATCCCCGGTTATCCAAAAAACAACTGACCGATGCCGCCCATGCTGCTCAGGTTGACAAGATGGCCGCAACCATCGCCCAGAGTCTTGACCTTAGCGTTGGCGAACAGGGCAATCAACTATCCGGCGGCGAAGCCCGGCGCGTCGCTCTCGCTCGGGCGTTTGCCAAAGATGCACCCTTGATTTTACTGGATGAACCGACTGCCGGGCTGGATCGGGAAAACGAACAACTGATCATGACCAGTCTTAAACAGCTGGCCCCGGGCAGAACCCTGATCATGCTGACCCATCGTCTGGACACCGCCCGAAACGCCGACCGCATTGCGGTAATGGCCGCAGGAGCCGTGGTGGAAGAGGGAAAGCACGAGGAACTGATGGCTGTTGATGGTGTTTATGCTGAACTGATCAACAGCGGGCGCCAGGTGTTGGTATGAGAGACCTGCTCCCCTTTTTGCGTCTACTGCAACCACACCGTGACTGGGTTGTCTGGGCGATTTTTTTCGGCTGTCTGACCCTCTTCGCCAGCATCGGCCTGCTGGCCCTCTCCGGCTGGTTCCTCAGTGCTACCGCGGTGGCCGGTTTGAGTATCGCGGCGGCACAGAACTTTAACATCTTTACCCCCAGTGCCGGCATCCGTGGTTTTGCCATTATGCGTACGGCCGGGCGCTATGTTGAACGCCTGCTCTCCCACGAATCAACCTTACGTCTGCTGTCATCTCTACGCGTGTGGTTTTACCGCCGCATTGAGCCCCAGGCACCGGCCGGACTCTATCGTCACCGCAGCGGGGATCTGCTCAACCGGATCGTCACTGATATTGATACCCTCGACGGCTTGTTTATTCGGGTCGTATCACCCTCCCTGGTCGCCCTGTTTGTGGCCGGCCTGGTCAGCGTCTTTTTGTGGTGGCTGGCACCGGTTCTGACCCTGCTCTTTCTGCTCTTGTATCTGATCGCCGGAGCGCTCCTGCCTCTGTTCAGTCACTTCCTCGGACAGGATGCCGGCGGCGCCATCCAACGTCAACTGGCAACCTTACGCGGCAATCTGCTTGAAGACCTGCACGGCATGGCAGATCTGACCATCTACGGAGCCTGGCAGCGCCACGCATTGACCCGCCTGGAAGAAAATGAGGTGTTGCTCAAATTACAGGGAAAAATGGCACGGATTCATGGCTTTAACAACGCCATGCTGACAGTCCTTGCCGGGATGACAGCACTGACAGCCCTCTATGTTGCCATTCCCCTGGCCCAGGAAGGGGCTTTCGATGGTGCCCTGCTGGCGTTGATTGCGTTCGGTATTCTGGCTGCCTTTGAAGCCATCCTGCCCCTGCCCGCTGCCTACCAGATGCTCGGCAGAATCAGCGCTGCAGCGCAACGCATCCGTGCCATCGCCGAGGCCCCGGTGGCTGTTACCTTTCCGCAACAGCCGGCAAAACAGATCGCCGATTCGAGGATCCGTTTTGATAAGCTCGACTTCGGCTACCCCGGCAGCACCCCAAAAGCCGCCGCCGTCAGGGAAATCAACCTCGACATTCCACCCCAGATGCATATGGCTATTGTCGGCCCGTCCGGCTGTGGTAAAACCACCCTGGCCCACCTGCTGACCCGCTTCTGGGATCCCGATCGTGGCGAAATCACCATTGGTGGCACAAAACTGCAGAATTTCGATGAAGCGCAGCTACGCCGGATGGTCACCCTGGTATCACAGAAGTCCCACATCTTTAACGCGACGATGCGTGACAATCTGCAGGTCGCTGCACCCGAGGCAACAGATGAGCAGCTCTGGGGGGCATTAAAAAAGGCACAACTGGCCGATTTTGTTGCCGCCCTCCCCCAGCAGCTCAATACCTGGGCGGGCGAAGGTGGGTCCCGATTATCGGGTGGAGAAGCACGGCGACTGGTACTGGCCAGAGCCCTGCTCAAGGATGCGCCGATCTGGGTTTTAGATGAGCCCACCGAAGGGCTGGATAACCAGACCCGACGACAGTTTAACCAGACCCTGTTTGCCAATCTCCAGGGCAAAACGGCCATTTTCATCACCCACACGACAGACGTGCTTGAGCGGGTGCAGCGGGTCTGTTTCATGGAAAAGGGGCATATTATTGTCAGCGGGCACCACCATGAATTATTCAGCAAATGTGATCGTTATCGTCATTTTATCGGCACGCATCCCGATTAAGCTCAGTCACATATCTGTTGATCGGTCAAAATCGAGTCAAGAATAAAACAAAAACACCAAAAACGGTCGCTCATGTCTGGACATTCTTATATAAATCAACTAGATTCGCCCATCTGAGAGTTGTCAGACCAATTTATTCTTGACTGAATTTTATCCTTTTATGTCCAGCTGTTTACCCTACACAGCTCAGGGGTTCACGAAATGCAGGCTCTCGTTCTGCTGGTTTGCGCTATAAGTCGCTTTAATATCATTCTTGGACATGTCTTTTCCTGGTTTTCCCTGGGAATCGTTCTGGTCTGCTTTACCGTCGTTGTTCTGCGTTATGCTTTTTCCACCGGCTTTATCTGGCTCCAGGATCTCTACGTCTGGCTCAACGCCATGATGTTTATGGGGATCGCCGGTTTTGCCCTGTTCAACAATTCCCATGTCCGGGTTGACATTTTCTACCGGCCGGCAGGTCGACGCCGCAAAGCGCTGGTCGATATGTTCGGCAGCCTCTTTTTTATCGGCCCCTTTGTTTACGTACTAGCTACCTGGAGTTGGGCCTATGTCGAGAGATCCTGGCGGTTCATGGAAGGTTCTCCCAATTTCGGTGGAATGCCCGGTCTTTATATGATCAAGAGTTTTATTCTGTTCTTTGCCCTGGTCGTTGCCCTGCAAGCCCTGGCCATGTTTCTGCGCGGGATTCTGGTTCTGCTGAATAAGGAAGAATTATTGCCGGAAGCCTATCGCTATCAGGAGGAATCCTGATATGGATCCGGTCCTGATTGGTGAACTGCTGTCCCTGCTGATGTTTTTTGCCATCATCGGCGTATTGATGCTGGGGTTTCCGGTCGCTTTTTCCCTCGCCGGCACCTCCGTTGCTTTTGCCGGGATCGGCTATCTGCTCGGGGTTTTCGACCCGTCCAACTTCAACAGCCTGGCCTCCCGCTATGTCGGCGTCATGCTCAACGAAGTGCTGGTCGCTGTCCCCCTGTTTATTTTCATGGGAATGATGCTGGAACGTTCCGGTATCGCGGAAAAACTGCTGATCACCATGGGGCGGCTGTTCGGCAGCCTTCGCGGTGGGCTGGGGCTTTCGGTGATCGTCGTCGGCGCCCTGCTGGCAGCTTCCACCGGCATTGTCGGCGCCACAGTGGTCACCATGGGGCTGCTGTCCCTGCCGGCCATGCTGCGGGCCGGCTATGATCCCCGTCTGGCCAGTGGCGTCATCTGCGCGTCCGGAACCCTGGGGCAGATCATTCCCCCCTCAACCGTGCTGATTTTCATGGGAGACATGCTCTCCGGGATCAATGCCCAGGTCCAGATGCAGATGGGTAATTTTGCCCCAACCCCGGTCTCGGTCGGCGATCTGTTTGCCGGAGCCTTCATCCCGGGACTGCTGCTGATCACCCTGTATATGAGCTGGATGACCTGGAAGGCTTTTTTTCGCGCGGAATCTTGTCCCGCCCTGGTGGTAACCGCACAGGAAAGGGCCGATCTGTGGAAGGACGTCCTTTTCAGCCTGCTGCCACCACTGCTGCTGATTTTTGCCGTACTGGGCTCTATTCTCGGCGGCATTGCTACCCCGACCGAGTCGGCTTCCGTGGGCGCTGTTGGTGCCATCATTCTCGCCGCCACGCGCCGACGTCTGAACCTGAAGAGTCTGCGGCAGACGATGCTGGCGACCGCCAATATCACCACCATGATCTTTGTCATCCTCCTCGGAGCTTCGGTCTTTTCCCTGGTATTCCGGATGATGGGCGGAGATGAACTGGTCGGGGAATTTTTACATAATCTTCCCGGTGGAAAAATGGGCGCGATCCTGTTTGTGATGCTGCTGATGTTTCTGCTCGGCTTCATCCTCGACACCTTTGAGATCATCTTCATCATCCTGCCGATCACGGCGCCGGTCCTGCTGATGATGGACGTTGATCCGATCTGGCTGGGGGTCATGGTGGCGGTGAATCTGCAAACCAGCTTTTTGACCCCCCCTTTCGGCTTCTCCCTGTTCTATCTGCGCGGCGTGGCCCCTGGAAGCGTCTCTACCCGGATGATTTATGAAGGAGCGCTGCCCTTTGTCGTCCTGCAGCTGGTGGCAATCGTTATCCTGGTACTATTCCCCGGGCTGGTCACCTGGCTGCCGGATCTACTGTACGGACGGTAAACATCCCCGCAAAAATCGGGATCGAAATCGGGATCGAAATCGGGATCGAAATCGAAATCGAAATCGAAAAAACGATAATACATTGAAGGGAAGAACGATACCGATAGCGATTTCGATTTCGTTTTGGTCAGAAATAATAGAGATGTGGACAGGAGCAGGAGGTGAGCGGAATCGTCTCCTGCCCCTGTTTTGCCTGAAGAGTTAGGTGTATTTGATGTATTTCGCCCGGGCCGCCACAAAACCCTGGTCGACTTTCTCGGTACGGCTTTGCAGGAGTGTAAGGTTTTTGACAAAGCTTTCTGCTGTTTCACGAGTCAGGGCATCACGATGTTCACGCAATCCATTGATGATCTCCATGGACGCCTTGGCTCCCGCCTCCAGCAAATCCTCGGGGAAAGCCCTCAGGTTCACGCCATGTTGATCTACCAGGGTCTTCAGGGCAATCGGATCATTGGCGTAGAAATCGGAGGCAATCTGATCATACTCCGCCTGACAGGCAACTTCCACAATCTGCTGCAGATCTTTCGGCAGCGCTGCAAATTTTGAATTATTGACCACCAGCTCGGTTGCCAGTCCGGGCTCGGTAAAACTGGGCAGATAATATTCCTTACAGATTTGATAAAAACCCAGGGCCAGATCGTTGTAGGGGCCGACAAACTCAGCCGCATCCAGAGCTCCGGACTGCAGCGCCTGATAGATTTCACCAGCAGCCATATTGACCACGTTAGCACCCATCCGCTGCCACACCTGACCACCTAATCCCGGAGTACGGAAATTAAGTCCCTGGATATCGGCCAGGCTGTTGATTTCCTTACGGAACCAGCCGCCGGCCTGGGTTCCGGTATCACCGGATAAAAAACCCTTGACCCCGAACTGGTCATACACTTTATCCCAGATTTCCTGCCCGCCCATGTAGCGCACCCAGGCCGCCAGTTCCCGGGACGTCATGCCGTAGGGAACTCCGGTAAAAAAGGAGGTTGCCGGACTCTTGTTCTGCCAGTAGTAGGCAGCACCGTGACTCATCTCCGCCGAACCTTCGATCACCGCGTCAAAAGATTGCAGCGGCGGCACCAGCTCTCCGGCAGAGTAAACGCGGACATTGAGTCGGCCACCCGACATGGCGGTAATCCGGTCGGCAAGGCGCTGGGCACCGATACCCAATCCTGGAAAGTTTTTCGGCCAGGTTGTCACCATGCGCCAGTTATAGCGCTCTTGGGCAATGGCGGGGGCGGCAACAGCCGAGACCGCGACACCGGCACCAACAGCAGCTGTTTTAATAAAATCACGACGCTTCATGTTCGTCACTCCTTCTGACATATTGTTTCTGGTTAATGGCGATTTCTGCTGAAATTCTAAAAACTTATTTTTATCCGAGAGGATCGATCCCGGTCAAGTACAGGCTTGAAAAAACGTTGATTTTAAAAACTATCCTTAAGTTTCCTTGCCGCTGAGCAGAGCTTCAACTTCGCCGAGGCCCATACCAACCCGTTGAGCCGCTGCAACCAGCTGCTCAGAGGTTGTCGCATCAATCGGTATCCCGTTTTTTTCGCGCTCCTTGCGCATCAGCACTTCCGGCTCACCGGCCACCAGAACCGGATAATCGGCATCTTCCGGCGGCGCAGATTTCAGGTAGGCTAGCAGCGCGCCAACCTCAGCCGCCATCCACTGATGATCGACCAGCCGCTGTGGATCGACAAGGATCGTCGCCATGTGATTAACAATACCACCTAACTTCGGGTTGTTCGGCTGGATGGTGCCGCCACCGGTGAGGACACCGGCGAGCAATTCACAGAACAGCGCCATGCCGTAGCCCTTATACTCTCCCAGGGAGGTAATGGCGCCGAACGGTTCCGTGAACATTACTGACGGGTCGGTCGTTGCCTTGCCGTCACCATCATACAGCGTGCCGGCTGACATTGGCTCCCCCTTGTTCATCGCTACCCGAATCTTGCCCAACGCCGTCCTGCTGGTCGCCATATCCAGCAGGATGGCGGCGCTGGTGGTTGTAGCCGGCATGGCAAAGCAGATGGGATTGGTGGAATAACGCGCAGCTGTACCCCCAAAGGGTGCCACCAGCGGCCGGTGGTCGACGACATTAACAAAGTGCAGAGAAATCAGTCCGGCAGCGATACTTTGCTCACCATAGCTGCCGATGCGCCCCATATGATGAGCATTGCGCAGGCCCATAAAAACCAGCCCGCTATCCCGGCAACGCGTTATCGCTTTCTCCATTGCCTCTTTGGCCAGCCGCTGACCGTAACCGCGGTGACCATCGAAAACCATCATTGAGCCCTGATCCAGAACCTGATCCAGCATGGCATTCGGGAACAGAGCGCCAATCTTGAGGCTGTTGACGTAAGCCGGCAGCATGCCGATACCGTGACTGTCATGTCCGGCAAGATTGGCCTTAACCAGATGATCGGCCACAATTTCTGCCTCGCTACGGCTGCTTCCGGCGACCGTCAGGACCGCTTGTGCAAACCTTTTCAATTGTTCAGCGGCAAAATAGTTCATGACCTGCCTCATTTTTCTGTATCTGTTCAGCAGTCGACAAACTGACTCGCCCGATCAATCAGATAGCGGGCGATACTGCGTGATGGTGGCAGGGTCGGCAGTTGATCCAACCGGTACCAGTCAGCAGCGCAGAGTTCCTGATCCCGCAGTTCAATGTCGCCGCCGGCATAATCTGCGACAAAACCACACATCAGCTGGCTCGGAAAAGGCCAGGACTGACTGCCGAGATAACGGATATTGGTAATACTGATGCCGGTTTCCTCCAGGGCCTCGCGCGCCATCGCCTCTTCCAGCGATTCGCCAAATTCGACAAAGCCTGCCACAAGCCCGAAACGCCCGGTGGCCCAGTCCCCTTTGCGGACCAGCAATAATTGATCGCCGCGCACGATCAAACCGATGACACAGGGATGAATGCGGGGAAAATGATGAGCACCACACTGCCCACAGAATTTACCCCACTCTCCGGTTAATCTTTCCATTCTGCCGTCACAGTTACCGCAGTAGCGACTGGTCAGTTCCCAATGCAGGACCATCAGGCCAATACCCCCCAGGGATGATAACGATGCCGGCAGGGTGGGTTCACTTGCGCGCAGATGATGGGACTTAAGCGTTGCCGGCAGGTCGATATCTGCCGGGACTACAACCAGACGGCAGGGCTTTTCCAGCCACTGCCCCAGATACAGGGCACCCTCCGCCAGTAATGGAACCGGACAGGCGCCAAAGGGAAGTTGTTCAGACAACCCCTCCAGAGTGAACAGCCGCATTCCCTGAATCAATACCCAGAAACCATCGCTGCCGGGATCCCGATCGGGAGTTGACAGTTCAAAGTAACCATCAAGGCAGGTACGGTTAAACGGCAGGGTCGTAATATCCATGGCACACAGAGATTGGTTGAACATCAGACCCTCTTGTTCAAGGCATAACGCAGCAGGGCCACCTGCGTCTTGGCATCGGTGATCTCACCTGCAGCTATCATCGCCAGGGCAGTGGCCAGATCAACCACCAGCGGCTCGATAAACTCATCCGGCTCCAGAGCGGTTTCGGTCTGCTCAAGGTCGGTTGCGACAAAGAGGTAAATCTTCTCATCACAAAAACCGATGCTGCTGTAGATAAAACCCAGACTCTCGAGCCCGGTGGCGTGATACCCGACCTCTTCCACCAGTTCGCGGCGCACACAAGCCGCCGGATCTTCACCGGACTCCAGACGCCCGGCGGGGATCTCGCAGATCGTATCACCGATGGAGGGGCGAAACTGGCGGATCAGCAGCAGGCGCCCGTCAGCCATCACCGGCAACACGGCACAACCGCCCGGATGGCGCAGGAACTCAAAGGTCGATTCACGCCCGTCGGGCATGAGGTGCTGTTCACGGGTAATATCAAAAATACGCCCCTGGTAAAGCATCTTTTGTGTCAGTCTGGTCATTGATATGTCCTTGTTAAACGGCTGCTGATAGCAAATAGTTACATGTTGCTGATAGATGTTAAGCTACAGCTGTTCGAGAAACTGTTGCAAGGCACGATGATCACCACGGTAATGGCTTGGCCATCTTTTTTCGTTGCGTTCCACCAGCCAGGTATCGACCAGAAAAGTCTGCATACCAACCGCCGCCGCTGCCAGATCATGACTGCTGTCGTTGCCGACCATCAGGCAACGCTCGGGTCGCACATTGATCAGCGCAGCAATTTCTGCAAAGTACCCGGCCTGCGGCTTGCAATAACTGCTATTCTCATAGCTGGTCAGATGACGAAACAACCCCAGGTCAAGTTCAGCCCAGGCCATCCGCGCCTCGATCATAAACCGCGGAAACACCGGATTGGTGGCCAGCACCATGGGGATAGCGCGACGATGACAATCATTGACGATTTGTTGTGCCAGAGGAATCGGGTGCACCAGGGGTTGTAGTTCATCGAGATGATGCTCGGCATAATGCGCAAGGCTTTCCAGCACCAGGGTCTCGGCAATGCCCAGCTGTTTTCTAAGCAGGCCAAACAGGCGCTGTTCATTACTGACCTGACCATCCCCTTCTTCACTGATCAACTGGCGAATGGCATCCAGCATCGCACGGGTAAAACGCCGGGGTTTGATATGGGGAGCACAATATGCAGCAAGGCGCTCCACATAACGGGGGATAAAGTGCTCCATCTGCACCCGCAACAAGGTGCCATCGAGATCAAACAGAATGGCCTCGATCGGCTCACTACCCTCTCTTCTTAGCATATTCTTCTCCATCAAACCGGTTTTTTTCGACAACGGGAAAAAAACCTTAAGGTGACAAGTTTTTTAACACACTCCGGCCGTTATTCGCTATCCTTTCGCTATCTCCATGGAGATTACAATACTTGACGACAACCCACACGGCAGGCTAAAAGTTAATTTCCATCAACAAATACTCTTATTTCAACAATAGCATTACCAGGCAGATTGCCACCTTGCCACGCTCAACCACCGGACATACTGGGGAACCATGGACGCCTTCAGAGCTGAAGTAAAAGAACTTAAAATCGGACAGACCATCCGCGAGCTGCGCCAGGTGCGACGGATGACTCTTCAGGGTCTTGCCGTGGCCACGGAACTTTCCAAACCGCTGTTATCGCAGATTGAAAACGATCAGGTGATCCCGCCGTTGGCAACCCTGCTGCGCATTGCCAAGGCGTTGAATGTCCCATTGCAGAAATTTTTTGAAGAGGAAGACAACACCCGCAAATGCCTGGTGGTTAAAGCTGGAGAAGCCGATCGCATGAACCGTCGTCCGAGTCACGGTGGCAAACCACAGCCCTATTTCTATCACTCCCTGGCCTACGGCAAACAACACAAGCACATGGAGCCCTTCCTGGTTGAATTTGACCCGAGCCGTACCGAGCAATCACAACCGGTGCGCCATCCCGGGGAAGAATTTTTCTATATCCTGGAAGGCAGGGTGGAATTACAGCACGGCAACGACACCTACATTCTTGAAGCTGGTGATTCGGTCTACTGGGATTCCAACGAACCTCACAGCCTGAAGGCTTTAGGTAACGAAATTGCGCGTGGCATTGCAGTGCTCTACACCAAAACCTGATCAACCCATGCTCAAATTACAGCGTCCTTGAATCGATCATTAAATTACAACCGGGATTGTAATAATTTGGCGGATCTGTTATTCATTGCGACGGTTTTTCACATCACCCTTTAGCCATTGAATTAGTCAAGGAGAAACATCATGCAGAGTTACCGCTGTGTTGTTTGCAACTACATCTATGACCCGGAAGTTGGCGATCCTGATAGTGGTATTGAGCCGGGAACCGCATTTGAAGACATTCCTCAAGACTGGGTCTGCCCTTTGTGCGGTGTCGACAAATCGAATTTTGAGCCGGTCTGATCTATTTACTTCATTGATTTAAATTTGCTAAAAAGGTTCGGCATAAGTAGCACCGCCGGACCTTTTCAGTTTAAAATGGATATTTAATACAAATCCCAGGATGAGGTTGTTTTGAAACAGAACGGTATCGCTAAACCGGACTGGTTGAAGGTTAAATTCCCGGCCGGTGAAAATTATCGTCGCATTGACCAGTACCACCGCATCCAGGGCTTGAATTCTGTTTGCCGCAGCGCCGCCTGCCCCAACCAGGGCGAGTGCTGGAACAAAGGCACAGCAACCTTCATGATTCTCGGCAACAACTGTACCCGCACCTGCTCATTCTGCAACATAGGCAACCATCCAACCGAAGATCCCGACCCCCGGGAGCCACAAAAGGTCGCCAAGGCGATCGCTGAGCTCAGGCTTAACCACGCCGTTATTACCTCGGTGACCCGTGATGACCTGCCCGACGGTGGTGCCGGCCAGTTTGCCGCCCTGGTCCGTGAAATTAAAAGCTTGAGTCCAGACTGTACCATCGAACTGCTTATCCCCGATCTGCAGGGGAATCACCAGGCGCTTGCAACAATTCTGCAGGAAGCTCCGCACGTTCTCGGGCATAATCTGGAAACAGTGCCACGGCTCTACTCCCAGGTGCGCCCGGAAGCCGACTACCAACGCTCGCTTGATATGCTGAGCCAGACACGAACACGGGCGCCAAAGGTCATCACCAAGTCGGGCCTGATGCTGGGGATGGGGGAAGAGTACGCTGAGGTGATTGCAGCTCTTCATGATCTACGCAAGCACGATTGCCAAATTGTCACCCTTGGCCAATATCTGGCACCAACCAGGGATCACTACCCGCTTAAACGCTATGTTACACCAGAGGAGTTTGCCGACCTGGCCGCCTATGGCAAACGACTGGGTTTTGATCATGTCGAGGCCGGGCCGCTGGTGCGTTCCTCCTATCATGCGGAAGAACAATTTGCCGCCGGCGGGATCCAGCCCCATGGATAACTTCACCATCGTTCGGCCGGAGCACCTCAATCACCACGGCTACCTGTTCGGCGGGGTCATGCTCAAATGGGTTGATGAAAATGCCTGGCTGGCAGCCTCACGCGACTACCCCGGTTGCAATCTGGTGACCATCGGGATGGCTGCATGTCGCTTCAAGCACCGGGTTAAAAATGGCTCGATCCTGCGCTTTCATATGCACAAGAACCATCAGGGACAAACCTCGGTAACCTACGATGTTACCGTATTTGCCGACGCCCCGGGGGCCCTGAGTGAAGAAGAAGTTTTCAGTACCGCTATTACTTTTGTGAGACTTGGCGTAGACGGTGAGCCATATGCATTGACGCAATCACAGGATCCATCAGCACAAAAAAGCCGCTAACACCTTTGTAGAGTGAAAGCGGCTTGATTTTTTCGATCCAGCAAATCCTGATATCAATGGGTCAGGCGGTTACATCCAGATTCAACCCTTTGCCGGTCTGTTCGGCGATCTCCAGACGTTGCTGTTCATTTATTTGCATTTGTTCTGTTTTTTCAGTGGTCTTTGTCAATACATCAAAACCTGCCTGGGTCTTGTTGTTGGCCATTTCCTGATTCACTAAACTTGTTGCTGTGCCGACTTCCAATGCCATGGAATTTCTCCTTTCATCAACATGAGGCTTTTGAACAGTAGCAGAAAAACCCCTGGTGGGTCAATATTATGTTTGACTATTTTAATTATTTTTGATTTTTCTCCTCTTTGGTTCCTGACCTTATTGCGACAAATGGTTGACTGCTTTATACTTGTCCAGCTTTGATCAGGTATAAATCGCTAGATCTTCACTTTTTCCCTGCTAATGGTGATTAAACTAATGAGTATTGCACACAACGTCAGCCCGGAGTGGATTGAAACCCAGTATCGACTTTATCAGGAAGATCCATCACAGGTTCCCGATGAATGGCGCTCTTTTTTTATCGGGTTTGAATTCGCCGACTCCCGCGAGGCAACAGCGGCCGACAGCAGACCGGCAGCCGTCCAGGCGCTGATTCGTCGCTACCGCGAACTGGGTCACATGTACGCCTGTGTGGATCCCTTGACCCCCTGTTCGCTGGATCACCCTTTTTTACGTCTGTCAGCTTTCGGTCTTGTGGATGCCGATCTGAAGCGAACCTTCTCGGTTGTCGACTTTATTCTCGAGCAGGCTCCGCTGAAAGATATTGTTGATATCCTGCAGCAGACCTATTGCCGCACCCTGGGCATTGAGTTTATGCACATTCCAATTCCGGAAGAGCGCAGCTGGCTGCAAAAGCGGGTCGAAACCAACAGCAACAAACCGGATCTTTCCCTTGAGAAAAAACTTTCCATTTACCATTCCCTGCTCAAGGCCACGCGTTTCGAAAGTTTTCTGCACCGCAAATTCGTCGGCCAGAAACGCTTTTCCCTCGAAGGCGGAGAGTCGGTCATTCCCCTGCTGGATCATATCGTTGAGCAAGCAGCACAGCTTTCCATTGAACAGATTGTCATCGGCATGGCCCACCGCGGTCGCCTCAATGTCCTTGCCAATATTTTTGAAAAACCGTTGGAGAATATGTTTGCCGAATTCGGTGACAACGCCTGCTACCAGATCGTTGGCGAAGGGGATGTCAAATACCATAAAGGCTATACCGCTTATCGCAAGGTGTCCGGCCGCGAAATCCGCATCTCCCTGGCCTCCAACCCCAGCCATCTCGAGGCGGTCAATCCGGTGGTTGAAGGCAAGGCCCGTGCTCGCCAGGATCGTCACCCCAAGGATGGGCGCCGTCATATCATGCCACTACTGATCCATGGAGATGCCGCTTTTGCCGGTCAGGGGATGGTCACCGAAACCCTCAACCTGTCACAACTCGATGGTTACAGAACCGGCGGCACCATCCATCTGGTCATCAACAACCAGATCGGTTTTACCACCGCCCCGACCGATTCGCGCTCAACCATCTATGCGACCGATGTCGCCAAAATGCTCAACGTCCCGATTTTCCATGTTCATGGTGATGACCCGGAAGCGCTGACCCAGGCTGCCAACATTGCTCTTGATTATCGCCAGCGCTACCGCAAGGACGTGGTCATCGAGATGATCTGTTACCGCCGTCACGGTCACAATGAGGGGGACGAACCCTTCTTTACCCAGCCGTTGATGTACGAAAAAATCCGTAATCACCCACCCACCGCCGAAATCTACAAAAACCAGCTGGTCATAGAGGGTGTCAGCGAGGACAAACTGGAACAGCTTGCCAGCGAGGTTGAAAACCAGTTGGAGGAGGCACTGGAGCGTCAGGTGTGTGGTCTCCACGAAATATTTCTCAAGCAATGGTCGCACATCTCTCGCAACTTCAGTTTTGACCGCGTAGAAACCGGGGTGGACAAACAGACCCTGATCGATCTGAGCAGCCAGCTGACAACCACGCCTGATGAATTTTCGGCCCATCGAAAAATCAGCGCGCTTCTGAAAAAGCGCCATGCCATGATCTCTGAAGACAAAGGAATGGACTGGGGAACCGCTGAGGCTCTGACCTTTGCCAGCCTGGTTCATGAAAGCACCTCGATCCGGCTGTCGGGTCAGGACTCACGCCGTGGCACCTTTAACCATCGCCATGCAACCCTCTACGACACCAAGGCGGCGGTTAAATATACCCCACTGGCAGAAATTGCCCGAACAGCCGGAGCCCGTTTTGACGTGTACAACAGCCTGCTTTCGGAAGCTGCCGTGCTCGGCTTTGATTACGGCTATTCGGTTGAAACCCCGGACGACCTGACCATCTGGGAAGCCCAGTTCGGTGATTTTGCCAATGGAGCCCAGGTTATTATCGACCAGTTTATCGCCAGCAGCCTGGCCAAGTGGAATCGCCCCACCGGCATCACCCTGTTTTTGCCCCATGGTTATGAGGGACAAGGTCCGGAGCACTCGAGCGCGCGCATTGAGCGTTTCTTGCAACTCTGTGCCGACAACAATATGATCATTGCCAACCCGAGCACCCCGGCGCAACTTTTCCATCTGCTACGTCGTCAGGTGCGCCACCGTTATCGCCGCCCCCTGATTATTTTTACACCCAAGGCGCTATTGCGCCACCCGGCCTGCGTATCTTATCTGGCCGATCTGGAAGGCGGACATTTTGCCGAAGTACTGCCGGATCCGCAACCCGTTAAAAAATGCCGCCGGGTCCTGTTGTGTTCAGGGAAAATCTACTATGAACTGGCCCAGTACCGGGATGAAGAAGGGCACAAGGATGTTGCCATTGTCCGCATTGAACAGCTCTTTCCCTTACATACTGAACTGTTGCAGGAGATTCTCAGCGACTACCCGGACAAAGCGGAATACTACTGGGTCCAGGAAGAGATCGCCAACGGCGGCGGCTGGGATTATCTGCGACCGCGACTGCGGGAGCTCATCGGCAAGGAGCCGATCTATGTCGGGCGCAAACCCTCCGCCAGCACGGCCGTCGGCTCTCATCGGATTCACAAGGAAGAACAGGATCAGATTCTTTTCAATGCCTTTGCTGCTAAAAAATAGAGGTTAATTTATGGACATCAAGGTGCCCCAGGTAGGCGAGTCGATTGTTGAAGCTGAAATTGCTGAATGGCTCAAAAAAGACGGTGACTACGTAGAAAAAGATGATCTGCTGTTAGAGCTCGAAACGGAGAAGGTCAATGTTGAACTGAACGCCGAAGCCTCCGGAAAGTTGACCATCCTTGCTCAAGATGGCGAGACGGTGAACATCGGTGCGGTCATTGGACGGATCGACACTGCCGCAAAAAAAACGGACAGTACAAAGGATGCGGTCAAGGATGCGAACAAGGATAAAGAGCCTCAGCAAGAGAAAAAGGCCACCGGCAAAGAGGCATCTGGGGGCAAAAAAGAGGAAGATACTAAGAACCAGCAGGAGGAAGAGGCTAAAAGCAGCGAAAAGCCGATGAACCCGGCGGTGCCGAAAATAGCCGCTGAACGCGGCATCGATCCGCAGCAACTCAAAGGCAGCGGCCGCGACGGGCGGGTTCTGGTTGATGACATTCCGGCTGAGGCCGAGCATAAAGACCCGCAGGAAGAGCAGCAGAAACCAACAGATGCCGTGACTCAAGCGACAACCAAACCAGGCGCTGATCGCACCAAGAGGACCGAGCGCGTAGCGATGTCCCGCATTCGCCGCAAAATTGCTGAACACCTGCTCAAAGCTACGCAAGAAACGGCCATGCTGACCACGTTCAACGATGCTGATATGAGCCGGGTCATCGCCATACGCACCAGCTACAAAGAATCCTTCCTGAAAAAATATGATATCCCTTTGGGCTTCATGTCATTTTTTGTCAAAGCCTGCGCCGAAGCCCTGAAAAGTTATCCGGAAGTCAACGCCAGCATCGATGGCACCGATATTCTCTACCATCACTATCGTGATATCGGCGTCGCCGTCGGCAGCAAGCGCGGTCTGGTGGTGCCGGTCATTCGCGATGCTGACCACCTCGATTTTGATGAGATCGAGGCCACCATCCGCGATCTGGCCTCCCGTGCTGACAGCGGAAAACTGGGACTGGAAGAGCTGGAAGGAGGAACCTTCACCATTTCCAACGGTGGGATTTACGGCTCGGTGCTCTCCACGCCCCTGCTTAACCCGCCACAGAGTGCCATCCTCGGCATGCATGCGATCCAGGAGCGTGCGGTGGTACGTGATGGCGAGATCGTCATCCGCCCGATCATGAACCTGGCGTTAAGCTATGATCATCGCATCATTGACGGACAACAGGCGGTGAGCTTTTTGAAACAGGTTAAAACCTACATCGAAGCACCGGAGACATTACTGCTAAAGCTATAAAACGCTGCGTCCCTCTTTAAATTAACGGGTTAAGGAGTTTATCCAACCATGTCTGATACAAATTATGATCTGATCGTTATCGGCGCCGGGCCGGGAGGTTACGTTGCTGCCATCCGTGCCACCCAGCTGGGCTTTAACGTCGCCCTGGTGGAAAAGCGTGAGACCCTGGGAGGGGTTTGCCTTAATGAGGGCTGTATTCCGAGCAAAGCGTTGCTTGAATCAAGTGAACATTTTGCCCGCACCCGTCACGAACTGGCAGAACACGGTGTTGATGTCGGTGAGGTCAAATTGAACCTGAAACAGATGATGGACCGCAAAGAAGGAATTATCAGCAAGTTGACCGGCGGCATTGCCGGGCTGATGAAAAAAAACAAAATCAAGGTTTATCAGGGGGCGGCCGAACTGCTGCCTAAAGATGGCGATACCTGCCGGGTGCTCCTCCGGGCGGACAAGGAACAGGAACTTAGTGCCGAAAGCATCCTGCTTGCCACCGGCAGTGAAGCCATCGAACTGAAGCACCTCCCCTTTGATGGCGAAAAAATCATCAACGCCCGTGATGCCCTGAGCCTGACGGAAGTTCCGGAACGCCTGCTGGTTGTTGGAGGTGGCGTTATCGGCCTTGAGATGGGCTCGGTCTGGAGTCGCCTCGGCGCGCAGGTCACTGTGGTGGAAATGCTCCCCCAGATTCTGCCGCAGACCGATCCCCAGGTTGCTCAAACGCTGCAGCGCAGTTTAAAAAAACAAGGGCTCGACATCCGCCTGAAGACCCGCCTGGAAAAAATTGATATCGACAACAAAGAAATAACTGCCATCCTGAATACTAACGACAAACAGGAAGAGATGGTCTGTGACAAGATCCTGGTCGCCGCCGGTCGCCGCGCCCGGACCGATGAGTTGAATCTGGAAGCAGTCGATTTAAAGCCCAACAAGAACGGTCAACTTGATATTGATGAAAACTTCCAGACCAGTACCAAAGGCATTTATGCCATCGGTGATCTGGTCGCAGGCCCGATGCTGGCCCATAAAGCCAGCGATGAAGGGGTCGCCTTTGCCGAACGTCTGGCTGGTCAGGCAGCAACCATCAACTATCCCGGTATTCCGGCGGTTACCTACACCTGGCCGGAGGTGGCATCGGTCGGCCATACCGAGGAACAACTCAAGGAAAAGGGGATCGACTTCAACGCCGGCAAATTTTTCTTCAACGCCAATGGCCGCGCCCTGTGCAGTGGCATGAGCGACGGTTTTATCAAGGTCCTGGCCACCCCTGACAGCGGACGAGTTCTTGGCGTCCACATTGTCGGACCCCACGCCTCGGAACTGATTGCCCCGGCGGCAACCGTTTATTCCTTTGCCGGGAGCATCCATGATCTGGCCGTTACTTCGTTTGCTCATCCAACCCTGTCGGAAACGTTTAAAGAAGCCGCGCTGGCTGTTAACAAAGAAGCTATTCATGCCTGAGAAAAATCCATGTTAGCGCTGTTTTGTTAGCCACCAAATAAAAACACAAACTGCACAGTGTAAAGGACCAAGCATTGAAATCGTTAAAAAAACTGTTACTCGTCATCGTATTGATTGCCCTGATCATTGCCGCTATCGCCTATTTTCGTGACACCGATCCTCCTCTGGTGACACTGGCCCCGGACACCGGCCCGGTCTCGCCGGCAACCCCCCTGACCCTGCAGGTCAATGATGAAGGCACAGGGCTCAAAGTTGTCGATGTCAATCTGGTGCAGGGGGATCTGCGTATTTCGCTGAACCGTCAGGAGTTTCAAACACCGCTGGAGCAAACCACAATCGAGCTGAGCCTGGAAGGCCTGCGCCTGCGCGAAGGGGCTTTCACTATCGAAGTCAGCGCCACCGATCAGGCGATCTACCGACTAGGAAAAGGCAATACCGCTGAAATATCTTTTGAGTTGCTGAACGATTCCCGGCCACCGGCAATCTCGGTCATCAGCCGCGCCCACAATTTTACCCGAGGTGGCGCCGGGCTGGTGACCTATTCCCTGGATGAACCGGTCAAGCGCACCGGGGTCATTTTTGGCGATCATTTCTTTCCGGCGTTTCAGCAACCATCAGGTATGTATGTGAGCGCCGTGACCTTTCCTTACTATCTGGACCCCAAGGAGTTCGTTCCGCGCATTATCGCCGTCGATCTCGCTGACAATGAACGCCAGGCCGGCATCTATTACCGCGCCAACAACCAGCAGTTTCGCCAGCGTCAAATCAACATTACCGACAGCTTTCTTGATATGACCCTGCCTGAGTTTATTCATCAGGTGCCATCATTTGGCACCCCGCTGGAAACTTTTCTTCACATCAACCGGGAACTGCGCAAGCAAAACCGTACAGCGGTAGCTGCCCTGGCAGCAGAAACTGCCAGTGAGCCACAATGGGAAGGGGTCTTCCTGCGCCAACCCGGAACGGCAACACTGTCGCTTTTTGCCGATCACCGCACCTATCTGTACCAGGGCAAAGAAATTGACCGTACCGTTCACCTTGGCTACGACCTGGCTTCGACCGCCCAGGCTGAAATCGTGTCTGCCAACTCCGGAAAGGTTATCTTCAGTGACTTTCTCGGCATCTACGGACTCTGTATCGTCATTGATCACGGCATCGGCATCCAGACCCTGTACGCTCATTTGAGTCAGAGTCTGGTAGAGGTCGGTCAGCAGGTGAGCCGGGGTGACATCATTGCCCGCAGCGGAGTGACCGGTCTGGCCGGTGGGGATCATCTTCATTTTGAAGTTCTGGTTAACGGCATGCCGGTACAGCCCATTGAGTGGTGGGATGCCAACTGGATGAACAACAACATCGACAGTAAACTGAAACCGGAATAACTTGTGTTTCTGCAACATTTGGCAACTTGACTTGCTACTGTCTCTGCGGTAGTAACTTTTCCTTTTTCTCTTTAAGTGCCGGAAGGATGATTCGATGAAAAAAACAATGATAATGGTACTGGTTGTACTACTCTGTGGACTTGCTGGGCAGGCTCCGGCAGAAAACAAACAGGTCAAGGCGGGCTTCGTCTATGTTGGTCCCGTTGGTGATGCCGGCTGGACCTATGCCCACGACCTCGGCCGCCTGGAGATGGAGAAGCTCCCCTTTGTTGAGCCCTCTACCTATATTGAGTCAGTTCCCGAAGGAGCTGAGTCGGCCCGGGTCATTAACGGCCTCGTCCGGCGCGGCCATAATCTGATTTTAACGACCAGTTTCGGTTACATGGATGCCACCATCGATGTTGCCAAGCGCAACAAGGATGTGATCTTCATGCATTGTTCGGGCTACAAAACCGCCGAGAACGTTGGCACCTACTTCGGACGCATGTATGAACCACGTTACCTGTCCGGCATCATCGCCGGCAAAATGACAACCCAAAATATTATTGGCTATGTTGCCGCCTTCCCGATTCCGGAAGTTATCCGCGGCATCAATGCCTTCACTCTTGGGGTTCGCAGCGTTAATCCGGAAGCTGAGGTCCGGGTGGTCTGGACCCAGACCTGGTTTGATCCAGGTGTTGAGCGGGATGCCGCCGACAGCCTGCTTGATGTCGGGGCCGATGTCCTCGCCATGCATCAGGATGCTCCGGCAACCCTGCAAGCAGCTGAAGCTCGTGGCGCCTACGTCATCGGCTACAACAGCGACATGCGCCACTTTGCTCCCAACGCCTTTTTGACGGCCCCGGTCTGGAACTGGGGGATTCTTTATACCCAGTTAGCCGAGGCAGTACATAAGGGTACCTGGAAATCGGAGCAGATCTGGTGGGGTGTTAAAGAGGGCCTTGTGGGTCTGGCCGATATCCATGCCAAGGTTCCTGACGAAGTTAAAACCCTGGTTCAGGAGCGCACCGCGGCCATTGTCGCCGGGACCTTTCATCCTTTCACCGGACCCCTGAAAGATCGCGATGGCAATCAGATCCTTGGTGCGGGCGAAACCATGAGCGATGGTGATATGCTGAGCATGAACTTCTTTGTCGAAGGCGTTCAGGGGACTCTTTCCAAATAAACCGGCCAACTACGACGGCACGCCCGGTAACGGGTGTGCCGATTTTTTTATGCCAGAGCTGCTGCATATCCAGAATATCAGAAAAACCTTTCCCGGCGTCGTTGCTCTTGACGATGTTTCCTTTACTGTTGTACCTGGAGAAATCCACACCCTGCTGGGCGAAAACGGCGCCGGAAAGAGCACCCTGATGAATGTCCTGACCGGACTCTACCATCCTGATTCCGGACGCATGCATCTGGCCGGGGAGCCGGTCCACTTCACCAGTCCCCGGGATTCCCTGTCACGCGGAATTGGGATGGTTCATCAGCACTTCATGCTGGTTCCTGCACACAGCGTCTTTGAAAATATCCTTCTGGCCCTGGACAAGGTTCCCCAGGTCTATGACCGTAAACACTACAAACACAAAATGCAGAAACTGATCGACACCTTTGAGCTCGATCTTGATCTGGATGCCGAGGTGTGGAAGCTGTCCATCGGCGCTCAGCAGTGGATCGAGTTGATCAAGCTGTTGTTGCGCGATTGTCGCCTGCTGATCCTTGATGAACCGACGGCGGTTCTCACCCCTCAGGAAACCGACCGCCTGTTCAAGGTGCTGCGCCTGTTACAACAACAGGGGAAAAGCATCATCTTTATTTCCCACAAGATGCGTGAGGTCATGGAGATTTCCGATCGGGTGACGGTGCTGAAAAAAGGAAGCAGCATCGCGACCCTGGGGCGCGGTGAGTTCGATGCTGAAACCCTGGCAAGGCTGATGATTGGTCAGGATCGCATCCCCGAGTGGCAAAAAAATCTGCAGATGTCGGAAAAAATCATTCTCGATATACAAAACCTCTCGGTGCGCAATGACCGTGGCCTGGCGGATCTTGATGGTTTCAGCCTGCAACTAAAAGAAGGTGAAATCCTTGGCATTGCCGGCGTCGCAGGTAACGGCCAGAAAGCTCTGGCTGAAGCGCTGACCGGGCTTAAGGAGGTCAGCAAGGGGAAGATTCTTGCCGGTGCGGTCGACATCACCCACAGCAGTGCCCGCTCCTCCTATATTTCCGGCATCGCCCATATTCCGGAAGACCGCAAAAGCATCGGCATCGCTCCTGATCTCGATGTTGCCGACAATCTGATCATGAAGAGTTTCAAGAACCGCCTGTTTCGGCGGGGTATTTTCCAGAATCGCCGGGCTATCCGCCGCAACGCCGAAGAAAAAGTGTCACGCTTTGCGATCAAATCCGGGCCCGATGGGTCACCGGTACGGTATCTCTCCGGCGGTAACATTCAAAAGGTCATCATTGCCCGGGAGTTGTCCGAGCAACCGCGGGTGCTGGTAGCCCTTTATCCCACCCGCGGTCTTGATATCGGCAGTGCCGAGTATATCCACAAGGTCATTGTCGATGGTGCCGGGCGGGGCATGAGCACGATTCTGATCGCCGAGGACCTGGACGAACTGCTCAAACTCAGCGACCGCATTGCCGTGATGTTTCGCGGCAGATTGATCGGCTATGCCGACCCACGCCACACCAGCCGCGAAGAAATCGGCCTGATGATGAGCGGTGAGCGCCGGGAGCCGTCCTCATGAAACTGGTCATTGAACGGCGCGATATCTCATCAGCCCTGCTCCGCTTTACCGCACCGATCGTCTCTATTGGGGTCGCCCTGCTGTTTGCCGGAGTGCTGATACTTGCCGCCGGCATCAACCCACTTGACGCCTATCGCGAAATTCTTTACGAAGCAGTCGGTTCAAGCTACGGCCTCTCTGAAACCCTGGTCAAAGCAACCCCCCTGATCTTTGCCGGACTCGGCGTCAGCCTCGCTTTTCGGATGCAGATCTGGAACATCGGCGCCGAAGGGCAGATCTACATGGGGGCGATGGGAGCAACCTGGGTGGCCCTCTTCTCAGGGCTGGAAAATCATTGGCTGCTGATGGTCACCATGTTCAGTGCGGCCTTTATCTGCGGCGGTCTCTGGGCCGGGGTTGCCGGCTTGCTGCGCGCCCGCTGGAATGTAAACGAAGTCATCGTCACCCTGATGATGAATTACATCGCCATTTTATTGGTCAATTATCTTATTTACGGTCCCTGGCGTGATCC
>RRYU01004808.1_pt1 | contig 81003 bp, 68 predicted proteins | sample 2162651 | NCBI WGS metagenome assembly RRYU01 (sample SAMN10267283, study PRJNA491782) | microbial mat metagenome | isolation source: biomat in the production well | place: Japan: Minami-Kanto gas field, natural gas well KTG3 | collected 2017-06 | reverse complement strand
GCGGGGGCTTGCGGATCAGTATGTTGATCTCGGGGGGAGGCTTTCTGGCGGAAATAATTCAGCAGGGTAAAGGAGGGAGTATGCGCTATCCTCAAACCGCCCAGGTGAGAAATCCGGGTTAGCTCTGGTTATGTTTCTGTTCTTGTGTGTATATGTCATCCATCTGTTGGATCACACCACTCTCAAGCTCAGTATCAATGGCCTCGCGTACCTCAACGATCACCAGGTCAACATTTAAAACGACCCCTGCCAATGGATGGTTGGCATCAACGGTTACCTCTTCGTCACTCACCGCCGTAACTATCACCGGCAGATCACGATCATTTTTATGCGTGACAAACTTCATGCCCACTTCAATATCACTGTCATAATTGAACTGTTTTCGCGGGATCGCTTGAACCAGATTGTCATCACGCTCGCCGTAGGCCTGCTGCGGCTCCAGAGTGAAAGTAAGGCGTTCACCCATCCTGTGTCCTTCAACCTGCTCCTCGATAGAGGTGAAAACACTGGCGCGGCCCTGGATAAACGAGAGCGTCTCGCCATCATCGCTGGTGCTTATGACGTTTCCCTCCCTGTCGACCATCTTGTATTCAATGGATACAACCTTGTCCTTGCTGACTTGCATAGTACACCTGGGGTATGTGGGAAATGTCGGTCCATAGTACGCCGTATCCCTGGGTATCCCAAATGAAAGCCAGCGGCTGCCTCGCATCGGACAGCCTGCGGAGAAATCATCAGGACGCCCATGCAGACGAATAAAACCGTGGAGCGTCATATGGTCGAATTAAAACGAAAATATCTTCTCGGGATACGTCAATCACCTGCACGATACGGTCCTGCCGGTGGTTTTTCCCGACATTGAGTTGAGTCGGCCGCTTTCCGCCGAAGAGGCGATTACAGGTGCTTGATATCTTCCAGACTGCTTACCTCGACTGCCTCAATGGACTGATCGACAGCGACAATCAAAAACGCTTTCATTGAGCTTGACCTCTGGTTCTATCGAACAACAGTCATAATAAGCGACAAGCAGGTGGCACCATCAGGCACCACCTGCCTTTCTCGGTTTATCAGTCCAGAAGGACTATTCCACGGCCTCATCCGGTGCAATGCCAAGTGCCTTCGCGACCCCTGCGCCATACGCTGGATCGGCTTTCATGCAATTGCGAATGTGTCGCTTCTGCACGTCCACATCGGCCCCGCCGACAGAGCGTGCCGTGTTGTCGAACAACACCTGTTGCTGCTCTGCGTTCATCAGACGGAACAGGTCACCCGGCTGGGTGTAATAGTCCTCGTCATCTTCACGATAATTCCAGTGATCGGCAGCACCATGGAGTTCCAGTGGCGGTTCCTTGCGCTCGGCTTGTTCCTGCCACTCGCCCAGACTGTTCGGCTCGTAGCCTTTGGTGCTGCCATAGTTGCCGTCCACGCGCATCGCGCCATCGCGGTGATAACTGTGAACGGGGCAGCGAGGCGCATTGACCGGAATCTGTGCGTGGTTTACTCCGAGTCGGTAACGTTGGGCGTCGCCATAGGAGAACAGCCGGCCCTGCAGCATTTTGTCCGGGGAGAAACCGATACCTGGGACGACAGCGGCAGGATTGAACGCCGCCTGTTCGACTTCTGCATGATAGTTCTCTGGGTTTCGATTGAGTTCGAGCACACCTACGTCGATCAGCGGGTAGTCCTTGTGCGACCAAATCTTGGTCAGATCGAAGGGATGGAAGCGATAAGTCGCCGCGTCTCTCTCAGGCATGATCTGCACCTTGAAATCCCAACGCGGGTAGTCACCGTTTTCAATACTTTCGTAGAGGTCTTTCTGGTGGCTCTCGCGATCCTTACCAACAAGTTGCTCGGCCTCTTCATCGGTAAGATTTTCGATGCCCTGCTGGCACTTGAAATGAAATTTGACCCAGTATCGTTCGTTGCCGGCGTTGATGAAGCTGAAAGTATGGCTGCCGAATCCATGCATATGGCGGTAGGTGCGAGGATTGCCGCGATCACTCATCAGCACTGTGATCTGGTGCAGTGCCTCGGGAAGCAGGGTCCAATAATCCCAGTTGTTCTGTGCGCTACGCATATTGGTTCGCGGATCACGTTTCACCGCATGGTTCAGATCAGGAAACTTCAACGGATCACGCAAGAAGAAAACCGGGGTGTTGTTACCCACCATATCCCAGTTGCCCTCTTCTGTGTAGAACTTCAGTGCAAAACCACGAATATCCCGCTCTGCATCCGCTGCACCTCGTTCACCGGCTACGGTGGAAAAGCGTGCGAACAACTCGGTCTTCTTTCCCACTTCGGAAAACATCCTGGCTTTTGTGTATTGGGAAATATCGTTGGTGACCGTGAAAGTGCCATAAGCCCCGGACCCTTTGGCATGCATACGGCGCTCGGGGATGACTTCACGGTCGAAGTGAGCGAGCTTTTCAAGGAACCAAACATCCTGTAGCAACATGGGACCACGTGCTCCGGCAGTCAGAGCATTCTGATTGTCTGCAACAGGACACCCGTTCGTCATGGTCAGCTTGGATTTGTCGGTCATCGAATTATTCCTCTGGAGTTCTGGCGTCTGCCGTTGCTTTCGCCCTCATGTACAAGATAAGGGAATAGGCAATATAGATAAAATAGATAGTTACTATATATTTGATAGCTATCAACTATTATTGTGGGAGCTGAGCTACTTTTCAACATGCAATACGGACATGGCAGCGTTTTAACTAGAAACGGCTGTTGTGCGCCCTGGTGCTCGTAGTGATCCTCACCTGAAGGGTGAGTCTGGTGTTTGTATATAATCATCTGAAAACCAACCACTTGTTTATTGTTCCATGCGGTCAACTGCCGTTTCTAGTCAAGCTTCTTTGCCTGTGAAATAAAGCAAGCAACCACTTACGTCGGATATTTTCAGATACTTCCGCACTCTCAGGTCAACCAGGTCAAGCTTTTGATGTCTAGGCAACCCGGCGTGTCACAGCGGAGCTTCGGAATCGCAGTAATGGCATTAGATGCCCAGGTTGACGGATTGGCCATGCCGGTACAGACTGCTCCACACTCATAAAATATAGTTGCTTGATGTTATGTTGTGGAATTTCATGATGCATGCCCTGATGGGCTGGCTCGGACCTGACTTCTTTCTGCTCACGCCTGAAGGCATCGGTATGGCGGTACTGGTTGTTTGCGTCACGCAGGCCGTTGATCAAATCCGTATACGAAAAGAAAAATGGAAAGAGGTGGATACTCTTCCGCCAAGAGAACGCAAGGCCGCCGCGCAGAAGTTGCAGGATGGTTTCAACAAAATGCTGGCCCTGATCTACATTCAAAATGTATTGTTGTTTACCGTTGTTCTGCTTGTGGCTGCTCAGGTCGCACGTACCCATGGCTGGTTTTAGCCGGGACTGCAGCTAGACTATGGAAATGAATACCGGCAGCAGCCAGAAACTGAGTGCTGAGAGCACAATAACGGCCGGGATGGTGACCAACCAGGCAAGCAGGATGGTGCGCACCGTGCTCCATTGAATGCGCCGCTGTGACTCTGCAAGCCCGACGCCGAGTACCGCTCCGATCAGAATATGGGTCGTGGACACCGGCATGCCCATGGTGGATGCGGTTACCACGGTTCCTGCCGTTGCGAGTGAGGCACAGAAGGCTCGGCTTGGAGTGAGGGCGGTAATCCGGCTGCCCACTGTATGCAGGACCTTGTATCCGAATAGCGCCATGCCGAGGATGATGCCTACGGTGCCGATCAGATACATCTGTTGCGGGGACATGATTTCGGACAAACCCTGCTCAGCGACCCCAAGAGCAGCGAGGGCGATCGCCATGGGGCCCACGGCGTTGGCCACATCGTTTGCCCCATGCGCAAAGGCCATGGCGCAGACGGTAAAAAGAATCATGGGGTAGAAGACGTTCTCCACTTCGTCCGCTTCCAGCCTGTGGAAGGAAAAAAGCCCTATCACTGACATCACGGTGCCCACGACCAGTGCCATCACCACAATTTCGACCGTGCCCATCATTTCGAAGGCGAAGAAAGTCATGCCCTTGAACAAGAGTGCCAGAGAGACGGTGAAGCCGGCCAAGACAACGTAGTAAGGTCCCCAGCGTTTGGCCGATTCAACCGGGGTCGGCGATTGCAGAATCAGTACAAGCAGGCTCCTCATCAGCAGATAGGCTACCGCCCCTCCCAACAATGGCGACAAAAACCAGCTTGAAACGATGTTGGAGAGATCTCCCCAACGCACGGCATCGAACCCGATCCCTGCGATGCCGAAGCCGACAATGGCCCCGATTATGGAATGTGTGGTGGACACCGGCCATCCCCTGGCGGAGGCAATCGCCAACCACAGGGCAGCGGCCAGCAGTGCGGAGACCATGCCGTAGAAGACAATGGCCGATTGGTCGCCGAGGTGATCGAAATCGATAATGCTGGTACGGATGGTTTCAGTGACGTTGGCACTGTGAAACATGGCCCCGACAAATTCGAACACGGCTGCCATCACAAGGGCGGCCGTTACCCCGAGCACCTTCCCGCCGACCGCCGGTCCCATGGAGTTGCTGAAGTCGTTGGCGCCAATACCCAGCGCCATGAGGACGGCGGCAGCAACCACAAGAAAGATTAGAGTATCGAGATTGGCTGTCACCTCAAACACATCAGTGATCTCCGGTAGCGGAACAGGCTGTATCTATGGCCTGACAGCAGAAAGGATAGCAAACATATTTCCCAGGACAGGATATCCCTCCACAGTTTGAAAAAGTATGCCGCTGCTTACCAAGGGGCAAATTGATTCATGAGTGACATGGGGCGCCCGATATTTTGATTCATCGTGCCCATGTCGTGGCTCATGACCCCAGTGTTCAAGGTCATAGCCTTCACCGACTGGTTGATCTCCGAAATATTGAGTAGTAGGGGCGGCAGGGTGTCGAGTTTGCTGGAGATTGCACTCATGTCCTCCTGCATGATCCGTATCGATGAATCCAGATGGGAGATGTGGTTCTTCATCTCCCTGATATCTGTCGACATCATGCTGATATTGCCGGAAAGCGTGGACATGTGGTTGGACATCATCGCCAGATTGCGTTCCATTTTGGGGTCGACGTTGCGCGCCAGTTCATGCACGTCTTTGGTCAGGCTGTAGATCAAGTAGAAACCGGACAGCCCCATCATGCCGAACACAAAGATAGCAGGGTAAACCATGCGTTCCCAGCGTCGGGTTGTGGATTCAAAAGACTTGATGAAGGGGTATACTATTCCTTCCCAGCGTTGCGCACTGGCTTCGAATGTCTGTACGAAGTGAGTAAGTGCGGTTTCCAGGTTCTCGAGAGATTCCTGCCCCTGAGAGGGTTCTGCCCCTGCCGGCGACTGCTGTCGCGTATCGTCTTTTTTTGTGGCCACTGGCGCCCACCTTGCCGCTTCAATCGGCTCGATAGTAAAGACTATGCTTCTGACTCAGTGTCGACCATACACACCTATCGCAACCGCTTCCACTGTAAGCAGAGTGATGGATGAAAGTGTCCCTATTAAGTGAAGCCGTTACGCAATCGGGCTTCAACCCTGGCGGTGTCGATCAGGCCTTGGTTGATGACCCGGGGATACAGGCGGAACTGAGAGGCCAGTTCCGGCGCGCGCCTGGCCACAGCCAGCTCCAGGCGGCAGCGGGTCGAGTCGCTGATGTCTGGCAGTGTGAGCAGGTAGGGTGCGCACCAGTCGAGGTAGTCGTTCGCCAGTTCGGTTTCCGTGGTCTCGTTCCAGTCACGGGTGAGTGGCAGTTCGGGAAAAGTGACTGGGTCCTGTATATGCTCCGGGTTCAGGGTGTGGCGTTCACCACCGTCACGATGCAGGTACCAGGCATGGTGCGGCGGCTTGCCTACACGCCGCCGCACCTGCTGTTCCAGTTCGTAGGCATGGCGCCTGGGATTGTGCCCGTCATGGGTTGGAATGCCCTGCCGGGAAAGGCTGCAGGACTCGAAGCCGTGCTCGCTGAGACCACAGGCGGTCCAGGCTTGGGCTGAATGGGCGGCAGCCGCTTCAGCGCTGCGGGCGCTGGCGATCAGGGCCACTGGCAGGCTATCTGCGTCCAACAGCCAGAGTTCGTAGCGGTCGGCCAGGGGAAAGGGCAGGTGGTTCAGTGCCTGCGCTAGAGCAAGCTGGATTTCGTCGGCGCGGGTCAACAGGGTATCCAGATCCAGGATCGGGCTGACGGGTACCTGGGACAGGCCACGGGTGCGGGACCAGACGCCGAAACGGAAATAGCGCATAACCGGCTCGTGCTGGTTGGCGCTGCGCCAGGAATGTTCGGGACGTGCTGCCAGGATCTGAATTTCCCAGTGCTCGCCGTCCGGACTCAGGGCCCGGGCATGTTCGAGTTCCAGCACCTGCAGGACACCGCGGATGGGGTTCAGGCGACGTACCCCAAATAAGCGGGGGAACTTGCTCAAGTGTGAATCCTTGTCGTCAGTTCGTTCCCGGAGTATTGCCCCAGACTGCGAATATCGGGTCGGACTCGTTCATCCGGTCCGCATACTTGTCGTCCGCCGGCCGCGGCAGTCCGCGCAGGGACCAGGTCTCCAGGGCTTCGAAACCGCCGCTGCGCAGGAAGTATTCCAGCACCAGGCCCATGCGTTCGAAGGGATGCGTATCCTGCCATATCCTGATCACCTTGGGTGGGAACCAGCGATCGGAGAAGCTGAGCACGAAACGTCCGCCTGGCCTGAGTACGCGACTGATCTCGGTGAACACCTCCAGCGGCTTGGTCAGATATTCCACGGAGGCGGTGCATACGGCCGCATCGAAGCTGTGGTCCGGGTAGGGAAGGCGAGGGTCCAGGTTGAGGTCGCACACGCTGCGTTCGGTGAGCAGGGGGTTGGCTGCCATTTCCTCGGCGTTCATGCCCAGACCGGTCACCTGGGCTGGGGCCAGTTCGGGTGGCAGGTGCGAGGTCCAACTGCTCATCAGGTCAAGGATTCGGGCGCCCTGTGGCAGCAGGCGTTCATACAGGGCGGAGATCTGGCCCCGTGCCGTTGCGTCCAGGTGATGCACCAGACGCGGCTGCCGGTAGAAACTGGCATCCGGGCCGGGATCGGTGCGGGCGAAAGGCAGGTCGGACCAGAAATCGGTGGCCAGATCGAGCCTCCGGCCCTGCATGCCGGGACCATTGAGACCTGCGGATTCGGCAATGTCCCGGCAGGAGCCGCCGTGCTCGGCACGGGCCTCCCAGATGTCCAAGATGCGAGCCTCCATTTCCACTTCGCGCCCAGCCAGGGGATGGTTGAGGTCGACTATCAGGCGTTCTTCGCCCACCTCGCCCAGGCGCATGGGCGTCATGGATTCCGGGTAGATGCCATGCACGCCGGCTATGAACCCCTGGGGATAATAGCGGCCGGCCCGGGGCTCGATGTAACACCTGCGGAAATGGCGGTTGAAAGAACTGGAGGGAATATCCAGACAATCCCGGTCCGCATAGACCGGATATAGTTCACCCGGGGCAAAGGGATGCCAGGTGCTGTGTCCCACTGGCTGATCCATCAGGTCCGGTTCCAATTCCGGCGGCAGGATGTCACGCCAGAGATTGAGTTTGGGCATGACCAGGGTGTCGGTATGCGCGGCCCGGGTGCTGTTCCAGCTCAGGCTGAATGACATGGCGGCCATGGCGCGTCCATGGGTGCGCTCCAGGGTAGGGCCTGCGTTGGGAGAGTCGTCAGGGGACAGGGCATCCATCATCTGTTCATGCATTTCGACGGCACTTTTGGTTTTCGGGTTAATTTTATATGGCAGCCATAGCGCATTTCTCAAGCGGGACTGGCGTTGCGACAGGCAATATTCACACAACCAGGAATGGTCTGTACATGCAGAGAGGGATCCTGTCCGCTCTGAATTGCTGCATGTGGATGATGAAGGATTATCCTTTCTTTAAGATACTGAGAACCAGGCTGCAAACTGACTGGCCGCCTGCTGAGCAGGCATGGCGCGACGCTGGTCAGAACCCCGGTCATCCGGGACAATGCCTGTATGCGCATGTTCGATACCCTGTTCAACCGACGTACCCTGTGGCGTTGGCTACTGGGCCTTGCCCTGCTGGCAGGCCTGCTGGTCTGGGTGCAGGTGACGGTGGGCTGGTACCAGCTGCTGCTCCCCTGGCGATCTTTCCCGTCAGCTACCTTGGCCCTCTTGCTGCTGTTGACCACCTTGAGCTACCTGCTGCGCGCAGTGCGTATCTACGATTATTCCCATCATTTGCTCAAGGGTGCTTTCCCGGCCACTGTGCGTTTAAGCGTGTTGCACAATAGCCTGAATAATTTTCTGCCCATGCGGCTGGGTGAGTTGGCCTACCCTTTGTTGATGAAGCGATATTTCGGCCAGGGCTATACCGCCAGTGGCGTTACCCTGTTGTGGATACGCGTGCTGGATCTACACTTTCTATTGCTCATGGCCTTGCTCTTCGTCGGCAAGTCCGGACTATCCCAGGCCTGGTCCTTACTGGCACTGCCCTGGATGCTGCTGATCCCAATCATGTTTGGGAGCCATGGCTGGCTGCAACGACGCATGGAAGGACGGAGCGGGCGCGTGAGCAATATGTTCAAGCGCATCCTGGGTCATGTACCTGACAACGGTTGGCGGTTTGCACGCATCTGGCTGTGGACGGCCCTTTCCTGGATTTTAAAATTTACGGCATTCACCATGGTGGTGCTGTATTTCGCGGACATCGGTCTGTGGCGGGCTGTCTTTGGCACAATTGGTGCGGAACTGTCGAGTGTGTTGCCACTGCACGGGGTAGCGGGCTCCGGCAGTTACGAACTGGCCATGGCTGCCGCTCTGCTGCCGCTTGGGGTGGATATGCCTACCGTGCTCAAGGCGGCGGTCAATCTGCATTTGTATCTGCTGGGAGCGAATCTGCTGCTGGGCCTGGGGGCCTTGCTGCTGCCCCGGCCAGAAAATCCTGCCGAGTAACACCCGGCCATCCCTCTGTCAGGTAGATTCTGCCTGATGCGAAAGACCGCCCGCACCAGGCTGGTGCAGGCGGCTCAGGATCATGCGCTGATCCTCCGGAAGCCGTGCCACTGCCTCGCGAATGAGTTGTATCTCGTCTTTGCGCTTCAGCTCTTCGAGGGTCGTGTCGCCGCTGGACAGTTCGACCTGATCCGGTTCCAGGTGGTCCCGACTGCGTCTCTGCCGGTCGTGGTAGATGTTCACCATACTGCGCGACAACCAAGCCAACAGCCGGGTTTCGTCCTTGGTCAGCATGCTCAAAGGCCCAGGTCCTGTGCCGTATTAGTGTCATGACACCAGGACCAGGCGAGTTGGTAGAGCCTGGGGTTCAAATTGCTGCAGTGTTTCTTGAGTAGCCGGTGGGAACCGAATAAGAACATTTCGTTGAAAAATCCTCGCTTTTTTTATATGACGCGAGTAGGTGGTCGAATATTCCCGTCCCGTGTTTTTTTCCTGGCGACCTGTTCCGGATTTAAAAAACGGCCGGTATACGCTCGTATCGGTATAAAATCCCCTCTGTTTTCAGTTTCGAGATTGCCATGAGCACTCCAGATACCACACCGAGCCTGTCCGTCGTCATACCCATGTACAACGAGCTGGACAATGTCATGCCCATGCTGGAGGGGGTGCACCAGGGTCTGGCCGGGTATGCCGGTCCCTGGGAGCTGATCTGTGTGGATGACGGCAGCCATGACGGCACACCGGGGCGTTTGCGCAGCGAAGCGGAGAAATACGGAGGCCATGTGCGGGTGATCCGGTTGCGGCGCAACTTCGGCCAGACTGCCGCCATGCAGACCGGAATAGACGCAGCTCGCGGGGAGGTCATCGCCACCCTGGATGGCGATCTGCAGAACGATCCGGCGGATATTCCCCGCATGGTGAAGGAAATGCTGGAAGGGGATCTGGACATGCTGGCCGGCTGGCGCAGACAACGCCATGACGAGGCCACGCGAAAGCTGTTCTCCAGGGTTGCCAACCGCCTGATCGCCAGGGTGACGGGGGTGCGCCTGCACGACTACGGCTGCAGCCTTAAAGTGTATCGTGCCGAAGTGATCAAGGAGGTGTGCCTGTTTGGCGAGATGCATCGTTTTATTCCGGTCTGGGTGGCCTCCGTGACCGATCCCCTGCGTATCGGGGAGACCGTGGTCAATCATCAGGCGCGCCGGTTCGGAGAGTCCAAGTACGGTTTGTCGCGGACTTTTCGAGTGGTTCTCGACCTGTTGTCCGCGTTTTTTTTCTTGCGTTACAGAACCAAGCCCGGGCATTTCTTCGGTGGTATCGGATTAGTGCTGGGTGGTCTGGGCGGTCTGATGATGGCCTATCTGGCCACGGTCAAATTTGTTTTGGGGGAAGATATCGGCACCCGGCCTTTGCTGTTCATCGCTATTCTATTACTGGTTGCCGCACTGCAGTTGTTCACCACCGGGATTTTGGCTGAGATGCTGAGCCGCACCTTCTTCGCCTCTTCCAATACGGTGGCCAATCCCGTGGTGAAAGGACGCGCACCGGGCGATGAGGATTGGCATCACAAGATATGAGTGCATGGATTTGATCCGAGAGGACAATCAATTCCTGTTTTCAAACATAGACTTGAGGAATAAGAACCCGGTCAGAAATTCGGGGTAAACTACCCGGACATTCGCCATGTTCATGGACCCATGAGGCAATTATTTATTTTTCTGACCTGTCTCCTCCTGCCCCTGCAGACGCTCGCGCTGGATGTGAAAGTGCAAGTGCAAGTGCAGGGACTGGATAAGGAACTGGAAACCAATGTCCTCGCCTTTCTCTCCATTGAGCGGGAAAAGGAGCGGGAAGGTCTTACCGAGTCTCGCCTGCGCCTGCTGCATGCGGATGCGCAGGACGAGATACGCAAGGCCTTGCAACCTTTCGGCTATTTCAAGCCAGTTATCAAGGGGCAGCTGAAACAGGGCGAAAAGGGTTACCTGGCGTCCTATCAGGTGGACGCCGGTCCACCCATTCTGCTGTCCGAGGTGGATGTTCAGGTGCTGGGCGACGGGGCGGATGACCCTAAACTCAAGATAAACTTTCCCCTCGCCCCGGGCGATGCACTGGACCAGACCGTATACGAGGATGCCAAGAATGGCCTGCAGGCGCTGGCGGTGGAGAAGGGCTATCTGAACGCCCAGTACAGCAAGCGCCTGTTGCAAGTGGATATGGACAGCTATACAGCGTCCATCCGGCTGCACCTGGAAACTGGCATCCACTATCGTTTTGGCGAAGTACATTTCAAACAGGATGTGATGAATGAGGACTTTCTGCGCCGTTATGTGCGTTTCCAGCCGGGTGACGATTTCAGCCATGAAAAGCTGCTGACCCTGCAGTCCAATCTGATCGACAGCGAATATTTCAGCAATGTGGAAGTGCGCGTTCTGCGTGAGCAGGCTGAAGATGATCGGGTGCCCATCGAAATTCAGCTCAGTCCAAACAAGCGTAATCGCTACCGCGCCGGCCTGGGGATCTCCACCGATACCGGGCCGCGTATCACCCTGGACTGGAAGCGACGCCGCATCGGAGGCTATGGCCACAACCTGTTTACGGAACTGCGACTGTCGGTCCCGCACAGTTTCATCAAGACCGAGTACATCATCCCTTTGCAGCGGCCTTCCCTGGACTCACTTTCTTTCGGCGCAAGTTTCGATCACTATGACACCGATACGCGCAACGGAGTACGCGGCCTGCTCAATGCCTCGCACAACGTCGGTTTGGAAGGCGGCTGGCGGCGTACACTGGGCGTGGATTTCTCATATGAGGACTTTGAGGTCGGCGCACAGGATGACAATGCGATTTTGCTCGTGCCCTACGCCAAGTGGAACCATCTGGATATTGATGGGCGTGAATTCATACAGCGCGGCAACCGCTTCGAGTTTCGTGTCGAGGCGGCGCTGGAGCAACTATTGTCCAGCACCAGTTACATCCAGGCCCATGCCAAGGATAAGAATATTTATGGATTCGGGGACGAAAACTGGCGCTTTCTGGCCCGTGCCGAGCTGGGTGCAACCTTGGCAGACGATCTGCTGGACCTGCCCGCCTCCAAGCGTTTTTTTGCTGGCGGTGACAACAGTGTGCGCGGTTTCGACCTGGATGAGCTGGGTCCCGTAGACGATCATGGCCAAGTGGTCGGCGGTCGATTTCTGGCCGTGGGCAGTCTGGAACTGGAACGGCGCATCGTAGGCAAGTGGAGTGCCGCCGTGTTCATCGACGCGGGCAATGCCTTCGACCCTGATTATGACTCGGACATCGAGTACGGGGCCGGTTTCGGCGTACGCTGGCGTTCACCGGTCGGTCCCATCCGCGTGGATCTGGCCAGTGGATTGAGTGCTGACGAGACCAAGCTGCGCCTGCACTTTGTGTTGGGACCGGATCTATGAAGGTGCTTCAGTTCGCCGCACGCGGTTTGGCCAGTCTGATCACCACCGTGCTGTTTGCCCTGTTCGCCATACTTGGCGTAGCCGGCTACCTGGCAAACTCACATGATGGAAGCCGCTGGCTGTTCGATCTGGCCCGCGACTTCGCACCCGGGCAGTTACAGGCGCAGGAGTTTAGCGGCCGGCTCAGCGGTCCGTTGGAGATCCACGGCCTTTCCTACCGGGATGGGGAACTGCAATTGACCCTGCAGCGTTTGCGCCTGGACTGGCGGCCCTCCACCCTGTTCAAGCTGCAACTCATGGTCAATGAACTGGCCTTGGCGGGTGCGCGTTTACATTTGCCAAAGAGCGAAGCTTCAGTCGAATCACCCCCTGCTGAACCCTTCGGCGGATTCAGTCTGCCTATCGCCGTGGTGATCGAATCCCTGCTGCTGGACGATATCCAACTCGTCCAGCCCGAGGCGGCCGAGCCGCTCGTTCTGCAACATCTGGCCCTGGCGGCCAGGGCCGAGGGTGATCGCCTGCATATCGAGGCCTTGCAGGCGGCCGGTTTCGACGCACAGGTCGATATTAGCGGTGAACTGCGTCTGGTGGCAGGCATGCCCATGGATCTGGAGCTGGCATGGCGATATCAACTGCCGGAAGGACCTCAATTGCAGGGCTCGGGCAACATCCAGGGTGATCTGCTGCAGTTGAAGCTGGGACAGACCCTGGCCGCGCCCCTGTCGGCCCGGTTGGATGCGACCCTGTTTGAGCTTGAGAGCGAACCTCGCTGGGATGCGAGTATGGAGCTGGACCAGACAGATCTGGGCGCCTTCGCCCCCGGTTTTCCCGCCCGCCTCAGCGGTCGTGTGCAGAGCGCGGGGAACCCGGACAAACTAGCGGCCGATGCCCGGCTCACCCTGGTAGAGCCCGGCCTGGGCGAGGTGGGGGCAGACCTGCTGGCCAGCTATGAACATGGCGTGGCCCGGGTGGATAAGCTGCTGTTGACCACCCCCACGGGAGTGGAAATCAACTCGGTCGGCCGTTACACGCCGGACGACGAACAGGGAAGCCTGGAATGGGATCTGAACTGGAGCGCTCTGCGCTGGCCGCTTATCGGTGACGAGTTGCTGTTCAGCAGCCGCGAGGGCAAGGCCCGGGTGCAGGGCAGTCCCGCCGACTATCGCTACGAGCTGGACCTGGCGGCGGAACTGCCGGGTGTGGCCCCCGCGGCCAAGGGAGCTGCAGTGCCTCCTGTGCCCATCGGCCTTCAGGGCGCGGGCCAGGGAAACCTGGATGGCCTGAGCATAGAGCGATTGGACCTGAGTTTAGCCGCGGGCCATATCCAGGCCACCGGCAAGGCATCCTGGGCGCCCAGGCCCGGTTGGCGGCTGCAATTGAATGGCACCGATGTCAATCCGGGGCTGCTGCACCCGGACTTTCCCGGCAGCCTTGCCCTGGTCCTGAACACCGAGGGTGAGATCCGTGACCCGGAGGGTCCGCTGGTCAGGCTGGACCTGAAATCGCTGCAGGGCATTCTGCGTGACTATCCGCTCAGGGCATCGGGCCGCATCGCGGTGGACGGCGAGACGATAGACCTCAAGGCGTTCGAGGTGGACAGCGGAGGCAATCATGCGCGTGTCGAGGGTAGCGCAGGCAAGCGCCTGGCGTTGGACTGGTCGATACAGGCCCCCAAGCTGGAGGCCTTGTGGCCGGGTCTGGAGGGTGCACTCAAGGGTAAGGGCCGGCTGAGTGGTGCGGCGGAATCTCCACGTATCCAGGCGGATCTGAACGGCGATGCACTGCGCTTCGAGGACAACCAGGCGGGCAGCCTGCGCCTGAAGGCGGACATGGACCTGGGTGGTGGACAGACAATGGATCTCGACCTCAGCGCTGACTCACTGGCGGCGGGCGGTATGAGCTGGACTGGTCTCAGCCTGCAGGCCAAGGGAAGCCGGGCCAAACACCACATTGAGCTGGACCTGGTAGGTAAGGATGTGCCCCAGGCAAAACTTGCCCTGGATGCCGGACTGGATGCTGAAAACATCTGGAGCGGCAGTCTGCAAAAACTTCACCTGCAGATACCGGACATTGGGGACTGGAGCTTGCGCGAGTCCGCGGCCTTCCTGCTGGGCGAACACAAACAACGCCTGCAACTGGCCTGCCTGGTTTCGGGCAAGGCGCAACTGTGCACGGCATTCGACGGCCAGGCGGGCAAAGGCTGGAAACCAAGCCTGGAAGCCCCGGATTTCCCCTTGGATTTTTTCCAGCCCTGGTTGCCTGCGCAAAGCAAAATCTCCGGCCGCAGCCGGCTACTGGCTGATTTCACCGCGGATAGTAAAGGGCGCATCAAGGGTCGGGCGGACCTCGCCCTACCAAAGGGTGCTCTGGACTTTGAATTGACCGGTCAGACGCAAAAGCTGGATTTTTCCGGTGGTGCCGTCAAGGCGGCACTGGATGCAAAGGGAGCGCATCTGGATGTGAATCTGCCCTTGGCAGAACTTGGAGGCATCAGGTCGCAAGTGGATTTGCCGGGCCTTTCCGTGTCTGAGTTCGATATGCAAAAACAGGCGATCAAGGGACATATTCAGGCCCGTATCGAGGACCTGGGACTGGTCAGCGCCGTGGCACCCGATATCACGAACGTGAAGGGCCGCATTGCCGCGGAATTCGATCTGAAAGGTACTTTGGCTAATCCCAGGCTCAAGGGCAGTGCCGATTTGCTGGATGCGGCACTGGATATCCCGGAGGCAGGATTGGAACTGCGTGAGCTGGTGTTCAAGCTGCGTGCACCCACCCTGGAACGGTTGAACATGGAGGGTGGCGTGCGCTCCGGCGACGGTACCCTGAGCTTCAGTGGCGAGACGCGACTGGATGCGGAAAACGGTTTTCCCACAACATTGAAGGTGCAGGGCAAGGATTGGATGGCAGTGAATATTCCCGAGGCGGAACTGCATGTATCACCTGATATCAATATCTCGCATAACAAGACACGCAGTGAACTCGATGGCGAGTTGCGCATCCCCTATGCCCGTATCCGCCCCCGTGAATTGCCCACCGGCGCGGTATCAGGCAGTTCAGATCTGGTGGTCTTGGGCGGTGAGAACCCGGATGAGCAAAGCGCCGACACCAATTTTCATTCCAAGTTGCGCATTATCTTTGGCGATCGGGTGAGCTTCGATGGTTTTGGCCTGCGCGCCAAGCTCAGCGGCAACCTGCTGGTCATCGACGAGCCCGGCCGCCCGGTCATTGGCCGGGGCAAGGTAGGCATTGCCGAAGGCAGCTATCGAGCCTACGGGCAGGACCTCAGGATAGAGCGCGGTTATGCCCTGTTCGCCGACAGCCCGGTCGACAATCCCGGCCTGGATGTGCGTGCCGTGCGGGAGGCGAACGAGGTAACCGCCGGCCTGAGGGTTACAGGCACCTTGAAAACACCAAAATTGAAATTGTTTTCTTCACCCACCATGGAAGAAGGGGATATACTATCCTATCTGCTCACTGGGCATGCGCCAGGTGAATCCGGCAGTAATGTGGGCGTGTCTGCCGCATTGGCGGCCAGCGGCGTGGGCAGCCTGAGTTCGGAAGTGGGCCGGCAAATCGGCCTGGAAGAATTAAGGGTGGAAGCCGGCAGCAGCCTGGCCAATGCCTCGGTGGTAGCCGGTACCTATTTGTCGCCGCGCCTATACGTCCAGTACGTCAATGAACTCGCATCGCGCGAGACCAAGCTGCGCCTGCGTTACGACCTTACGAAAAAACTGCAGATCCAGACCGAAAGCGGTCGTTCACAGGGGGTGGATATTTTCTATACCATTGAGCATTGAGTTGGAGATAATCTCCAGGTGATCGAATATCACCATGGCGGCCCTGGGTAAGGACCTGATCAAGATGTCAGTGTAGTCACCTGGTCCCCACCTCGACGCCGGGCCTGGTATAAAGCACGATCCGCTTGAGTGATAAACTGATCCAGTGATTGCACCCTGTTGCCTTGGCATGTGGTGTAGCCCATTGACAGGGTCGCGCTGAGGCTGTCTTGCCCGTGAGCGAAACATTGTTCACGCACAAGCTGGCACATGCGGTTGAGACGGGTGCGGGCATCCTCCATATCGACCTCGGGCATGACCAACAGGAGCTTCGCCGGCCCAAAAAGGCCAATGGACTCCTTTTCACGCAGATTGGATTCCAAGACTTTTGCCACGCCACGCAGCAGACTGTCACCTGCTTGGAAGCCCTGCCTGCGCTGCATGTCGTCCAACTGGTCCAGCATCAGCATGGCCAGTGTGATGGGACGTGGGCTGTCTGCTCTCGCTTCGAGTACCTGCTCCGCCCGGCGCAGGACCCATGCCTGATTGGCAATGCCTGTCAGGCTGTCGGTACCAGGTATCTGCGGTTCCTTGCTGCCGGTGTCCTGGTTTTTTGCAGGTCGATCGCCCAGCATGAAACGATAATGGCCGATGCGCAGTACCTGACCGACACCGAGCAGTCCGGAGTCCATCTTCACTTCATTGACCCAGGTGCCGTATGGCGTTCCCAGGTCTTCGATATGAACCTGGCCATTTTCCATGGATACACGGCAATGAACCGGTGCGACGCCATCGCCGTTGAGTACGATATCCGCATTGCGGCTTGAGCCAATTGTGCGTGGTGCAACACCGAGTTTGAAACATTGCTGTACATCCCGGGGAAACACTACCCCCAGGCAGGTAATCCGGTTGTCCAGATCCAGGCGTGGAGGCTGATCTGCAGCGGCAGCGCAGTCTGGAGCACGCAATTCGCTATCGCGTTGCATCGTTGTTCCTCTTTGGTGATTAGCCTGGGTGTTACTCGACACACATAAAACGAGCGTGCGCGCTGTACCACAATAGTCTTGTTGTTATTCTAGTGTAGACGACACGAAGCCCCGTTGCTCCCTGGTTGGTGATATGGACCGTTGGATTCCACACCATGGTGGTTATAGGGGCCAGGACTCCAAGGCGGTTCGTTCAGATACCCTCCCGTTTGCGCAACAGCTTTATCTGGAACAGCGTATTGCGCTCTTCTTCCTCCAGCACGGACTGTATGAAGTGAATGGTACGGTGGTAGCGGGGAATAATGTTGTATTTGAGTGCGTTAACACGTTTTTGTGCCTTTCGCTGTTCGTCGATGAGGCGGGCCAGTGCCATTTCAAGTTCGCCAAGCCGTGCCAATAATAGGGCTGCGTCAGCAAGTTTCTGGCGGGTTTCGTCAAAGCTGGCATCGGTCCCGAGCAGTCCTACGGGCTTCATGGGCAGGCGTTCACTATTGACCGATGGGTATTCTACTCCCAGGCTGCGTCGCGGGAGGATATCCACCTTCAACCCAGGATCAGTGCCGAAAGCGGCCTGTTGCAGGGCGCGACTTCCCATGCGCAACTGGGTAATGCTGAGCCAGCGGTAACCCTCGACGAGGGCGGACTGGGCTTCTTCCCGCAGCCGGCGAAACTCACCGATGCGCTCGTACACCAGACGGGTGAGCAGTTCACGCTTTCGTTCCAGCAGGGCATGTCCATCCTCCAGAAACCGCACCTGCTTTTTCAGGTTGAGCAGTGTGTTCTTGGTAGGTGGTGCCTTTATGAGTTGCTTTGACATGTTCAGTGCCGCTGGGACGAGTAGGCAAGATACCGCATTCCTCTAGTCTCCCGAATGATGGTATTTCGCCAGGTCCAGCTCGCTGACCCGGGTCAGCGCCTCCTTCTTGAACAGAGACAGCAACTCCCAGGACAGGTTGAGGGTTTCGAAGATGGAACGATCGTCATCCTCGGCCTGACCCACGAAACGTTCATCGAAGGCATCGGCGAACTTTAGGTAGCGCCGGTCGCGCTCGGATAACTCATTGGCGCCGATAATGGATGCCAGGTTGCGCGTCTCCAGCGCCCGGGCATACAGAGTAAACAGTTGGTTGGCCACGCGTGGGTGATCTTCCCGGGTGTCGTCCTTGCCGATACCGTCCTTCATCAGTCGAGAAAGGGACGGCGAAATATGCACGGGTGGGTAGATGCCCTGGTTGTTCAACTCCCGGCTGAGCACGATCTGGCCCTCGGTGATGTACCCGGTGAGGTCCGGAATAGGGTGGGTGATGTCGTCCGAGGGCATGCTGACCACAGGCATCAGGGTGATTGACCCGTGGCGGTCCTTGATGCGGCCGCAGCGTTCATAAATTTCCGCCAGGTCCGAGTACAAATAACCAGGGTAACCCTTGCGCGAGGGAACGTCGCCCTTGGCGGTGGCAACCTCGCGCAGGGCCTCGGCATAGTAGGTCATGTCGGTCATCACAACGAGGACATGACGGTCCAGGTCGAAGGCGAGGTATTCGGCGGCGGTCAGGGCCACGCGTGGCAGGGCTAGGCGTTCGATGGGGGGGTCGTCGGCCAGGTTGATGAACATGACCACATTTCCTAATACACCGGAAGATGTGAATTCGTCCTCGAAGAACTTGGCATCTGCATAGGACACGCCCATGGCGGCGAACACGATGGAAAAACTGGATTCCTGATCCACCAGCTTGGCCTGGCGTACGATCTGTGCCGCCAGCCGGTTGTGTGGCAGGCCGGAACCGGAAAAAATGGGCAGCTTCTGGCCGCGCACCAGGGAGTTGAGCCCATCGATGGTGGAAATGCCGGTCTGGATGAATTCCCGCGGGTAGGTGCGCGCCGCCGGGTTCATGGCCGCCCCGCTGACGCTGCGCCGTACACTGGATACTATGGGCGGACGGTCGTCCTTGGGTTCGCCGATGCCGCTGAAGATGCGTCCGAGGATTTCCGGCGACAGGGTAACCTGCAGCGGTTCGTCCAGAAAACGTACCCAGGTGGATTCCAGGTCCAGGTCGTTGGTACCTTCGTAGACCTGTATCAGGACCTCGTCATCGGAACTGCGGATGACCTGGCCGTTGCGCAGCCTGTTCCGGTGGTCGCGGATCTGCACCCGGTCCCCGAACGCCACGCCGGGTGCACCCCGGACCACCAGCAGGCCACCCCTGGCCCCCGCACCGGTGCGGTATTCTTTAGCGCTCATGCGTGTTCACCGTGTTTGGCATATTCCAGGCGGATTTCGTTGAAGGCCTGTATGACGTCTTCCCGCAGGCCGTGCAGTTTCTCAAGTTGTTCACTGCTGTAGCTGGACTTGGCGCGGCGCACGCTGGCCAGGATTTCCATGTCCTGCAGTTCCTGTACCGGTACGCCCAGTTCAATCAGCTCGGCGCCTTTCTCATGGATGGCCAGAACCAGGTCGAGTAACTCGAACTGTTTTTCGGGCGAGGCGAAACTGTCCTTGTCGTCGAAAGCGCTCTGTTGCAGGACCGCCTCCTTGATCAAGGAGGCGCTCTCCAGCACCCAGCGCTGGGAACTGGAAAGGGCCTCGGGGCCGACCAGATTAACTATGCGGGCCAGTTCTGCATCACGTGCCAGTAGTGACAGGGCGGTGGCCCGGCGTTCGCGCCAGGTGTTATTGATGTTCTTGTCCCACCAGCGGGCGGCCGTGTCCACGTGGCCGGAGAAACTGCCCACCCAGTCTACCGATGGATAGTGGCGGGCGTCTGCCAGATCCTTGGACAGGGCCCAGAAGGTGTCGATGATGTCCTTGGTGTGGCTGGTGACGGGTTCTGAGAAATCTCCACCTGGGGGCGATACCGCACCGATCAGGGTCACCGAGCCGGTGGAGCCGCTATAGGCGTTAACCCGGCCGGCCCGTTCATAAACCGCCGCCAGGCGAGATGCCAGATAGGCCGGATAGCCATCCTCCACCGGCATCTGTCCCAGGCGGCCTGATACTTCGCGCAGGGCCTCGGCCCAGCGGCTGGTGGAATCGGCCAGCATCACCACGTCGTAGCCCATGTCACGGTAGTACTCGGCCATGGTCAGGCCAACGTAGATGGATGCCTCGCGGGCCACCACCGGCATATTGGAGGTATTGGCCACCAACAGGGTGCGTTCCATGAGTTTGCGCCCGGTGTAGGGGTCGTTCAGTTCCGGAAAGGTTTCCAGAACGTCCACCAGTTCGTTGCCGCGCTCGCCGCAGCCTACGTAGATCACTATCTGTGCATTGGCCCAGCGCGCGACCTGCTGTTGCACCACTGTTTTGCCGGCGCCGAAGGGGCCGGGCACGGCGGCCTTGCCGCCTTTGAGGACCGGGAAAAAGGTGTCCAGTATGCGTTGGCCGGTGATCAGGGGTTCCACGCCGTCGTCGCGCTTCTGGTAGGGACGGGGCCTGTGTACCGGCCAGCGGTGAAACAGCTTGAGTTTGCGGATGTGACCGCCGGGGCTCTGTACCCGGGCTATGGTGTCCTCCAGTCTGTAGTCGCCCGGCGGGGCGATCTCCAGCAGTTCGCCGGAGACGTCCGGCGGCACCATGATCTTATGCAGTATGGTCTCGGTTTCCTGCACCGTGCCCAGTACCGCACCGGGCGGGATGCCGATGTTCGGTTCCAGGTTTTCGCTGGGCTTGAAGGTCCAGGTCTTGTCCCGGTCCAGTGCGGGAATATTGAGGCCGCGTGGAATGTGGTCGCCAGCCTGTAGGAATATTTTGTCCAATGGGCGCTGCACTCCATCGAAGATCTGCCCCATCATTCCGGGCCCCAGTTCCACGGACAGGGGCCACCCCAGGTCCTCCACAGGCTCTCCCGGCCGGATTCCGTCGGTGGATTCGTAGGCCTGAACCACGGCCTCTTCGCCCTGCAGGGCGATCACCTCCCCATACAGGCCCATGGTCCCGATACGCACCTGTGCGCCATTGCGTATGCCTGGCATGCGAATGGTGACGATGGGGCCATTGATGTCATGAATACTGCCGGTGTTATTACTTTCGCTCATGGAGTCATCCACGTGGAGTGCTCTGTACGGACCCATCTTTGTAAATGAGATCTGGATAGGGTGTTGAATCAATCATTGGCGGTTATTCCGGTGCAACCATGCGTTATGTCTTCAGCATGTCCGCCGAGGCGGGGATCAGGCGTTCAACGATGATTTGGTGCAACTGTGGGCGCAGCCGTTCACGCCGACCCTCGAAAGTGTTGTCCAGCCGGATGCGGCCGTCCGGGGTGGTGATGCGCACTCCGCCCAAAGTGGTGATGGGTTCGTGCGCCAGGTCGATGCGTTTGCCCGCCGCCGCCACGGAGGCGAATGCGTCCCAACGTGGCTGCAGGCGCTGGTGGTCGTGCGCATTGAGTTGTGCCACCAGGTGCTCGCGTTCGATTAATCGGGCCGCGTGGGCAAGGTAGCCCTGCAACGCCTCAAAATATCCACTTTCCTGTCTCGCGAAGTCCTGCATGCGTTCTTCCAGGCGTTGCTCCACCCCGCGCACCAGGTTCCAACGCAGGTGATCCATGTGCGCGCGCAGCTTTAGCTCATTGGCCTGGACCTTGCGCCGGTAGTCGCGTTCGGCCATGGCCTTGGCAACCAGCACTTCACGGTCTTCGCGAAGTCTTAGCTGGTCCGCCGCTTCACGCAGGATGCGTTCCCGGCTGCGCTCCGCACGTTCCCGGTATTCGCTGGCCAGCCGTTCGGCCCGCATGAGGATGGCGGATTCAAGTTCTTGTATCTGGTTCATGCGGCAACCTTGCTTCTTTGTGTACTCATGTCACTGCACCGCCGAGCATCATATGCAGGCGGTCGTCTATACGAGTGTGGAATCGCCCCGGATCGCTCAGTGGCGGGACCGTGCTGAGAACTATGTATCCGCCTCCGGCGCGGACCTGTTCGAGTATGGGTATGTCCGCCTCGTCCAGGTCCTGATCTATGAGCACGAAGGCTTTCTGCCGATTGTTCACCAGTTCCCGTATCAGTCTGGCCAAGTCCTTCGGCGTGGGGTCCGGCCAGGTCTCGAAGCCGATCAGGCGAAAGCCGTCGGCGAGGGCGGAGGCACCCATGAAGATCATGCGGGTATGGGCCGATTGAGGGCTGCTCGATGTCATCGGGATATACGGGCTGGTTAAATTTTGTCCAGCAGTAAAATACTCATCACCAGACCATAGATGGCGATACCCTCCGCCAGTCCAAGATAAATGAGGGTGCGGCCGAAGATTTCAGGTTTCTCGGCCAGCACGGCGAGAGAGGCGGCGCCTATGGGTCCAACCGCGATGCCGGCTGCGATAGTGGAAAACGCCGTCGGAATGCCTACGCCGATGATCGCCAGGCCCATGCCGGTGGAGATGTCTTTGGCGCCTTCTGCGGCAGATGCGATTTCCGGTGCGGCCATGACGTCCTGCACTCCCATGAAGATGAGCGCCAGTTGCGCGCAGACAAACAGGAACAGGTTGCCGACAATGGTGGGTTTGTGCCAACTGCGGCTGCGCTGCGCCACTTGCGGGCGCATTTCCATCGCCACCCCGGTAGTGATGAAGCCGAGGATTGTCAGGGTCATGAGGCCGATCAGCCAATACATTGTGTACTCCTTGTCTGCGGATGTGCTTGGTTGTTGGGTTGAGCGCTCCGGGCGCTGGATGTTTCTACAGTCTCTGATTTGTCCATGCTGTGAATCCCGGGTTGCGGCACTTGGGCGAACATGATTATTTCGTCACTCCTGTCTTCAGGCTCAACGGCTTGAACTCACGGCCGTCGCCGGAAAAAAAGCGTGAAAATCCTTCGTAATACTCCAGGCGCAGGGCCTGTATGGTGACGATGGCGCCTTCCAGTATCATGATGAACAGATTGCCCAGTACCACGGTGATCCAATGGCCTGTGGTGCCCATCATGTCGGCCAGGGTGAACACCGCAATGGCAAGGGCTACATGGTTGAGGCTGAATGCCGCCACGCGCAGAAATGAAAGGGTGTTGGAGACATAGCCGGTTATGGTCTCCAGGGTCTCGATCAGGACCACCAGGAGGCGTTCACCGAATGGCGCCTTGATCTCCAGCCACTTGTAGCCCATGAGCGCCAGCAGACAGATCAGTGCAGTCAGGCTGGCCGGCAAACCGAAAGTCCCGCCTTGCTGCAGACCGTAGACGCCGCTGAGTACTGCAAGATACAGCCCGATGCTGGCCACGCCATTGTTGTCGAACAGCGCCCCCCAGTTGTCTCCTGTGATCACCCGGTTGTGCACGGCGATGAGACTGATAGTGAGCAGAAAACCCACCCCCCATAACAGGGCTACGCTGAGCATGTAAATAGGATTGGACAGGGGGGCGATCCAGACTGGATGCAGTATGTGATAGCCGAACAGGCTGCCGTACAGAATGCCGAACACGGTGGCGGAGCCACCGGCCAGCAGGACAAACTGGGTGAACTGTTTGAGCCGGTCACGCAACAGCCAGCCCGTAGCGGCAAATACCAGCCCGTGGCCTATGTCGCCGAACATCATGCCGAACATCAGCACGAATGTCAGGGCGAACAGTGGCGTGGGGTCGACCTCGCCGTAGCAGGGGATGCCGTATTGTTTGATCAGGGTCTCGTAGGGTGCGAGGATTTTTCTTTTTTGCAGCGCCGTGGGCACCAGGGGGCGTTCCTCGCGCCTGGGGTCGCGCACAGTCAGCAGGAAGGGATTGGAAAGACGCTCAGCCAATGCCTGTTCCAGACGCTTGATGTCGCGTGCAGGTACCCAGCCGGTTACGGCCGCCAATTGTCCGGAACTGCGCATGGAGGTATCCAGCAGCACGAAGGGTTCGGCCATTGCCAGTACCTTGCGGGCGTCTTCCAGTTCAGCGCGGATACTGTCCGCCCAGGAATTCATCATCTTTTCGGCGGTATGGCGGTGCTTGGCAATATGTTTGCGGCGCTCACGGATCTCGGTACGGATCTTTTCCGGTTGGTTGCACAGTTCCGGGGGGATTGTAAGGGCACGGAAGTCAGCGGCCTGCAATACGGATTGCAGCTCGGATTCTTCCTCTCCACGCGGTCCTACGATGACCACGTTGGCACTGCCCTCGCGCACCATGAAGGTGTAAAGCAGGTGCTTGGCCAGCCCCAATGCCTCTTCCAGTTGCCGCACGTTGGACTGAGGCAGTATGCCGACGAACAGGTTGAGAAACTGCTTTTCACCCTGCAGCAGTCCCAGATCCATGTTCAGGTTGGAAAAATTATCCAGTGCCGCCTCAAGCTGATCCACCATGCGGCTGTCATTGGTCATCCGGTGGAATTTTTCCTCATAGGACGAACCGGTCGCCCATATGTCTCCCAACCAGTCGTTGAGGCGGGAGAGTTCGCTCTGCTCGATCACCCGTACGGCCGGCAACTCGAATTCATAGGCCAGGGGCAGCAGCCTGCAAACCTTGTTCAGACGGGCCGCCGCCTGGTGGTAGAGATTGCGATATGCCGCACCGGGTATGGTCGGGAAGTGCTCTTCCTCCACTGAACGGTAGTCGGGATTGAACAGGTTCAGCTCAGCCAGGGCGAGCGATACCCTGGGCAGGTCGTCGGTCATGACCTGGATCAGGGCGTGTTTCATGCGTAATGGCTTAAACACCTGCGTGCACCTTCGCCCGGGCAGCCTGGCTGTCATCGCCCACGGCATAATTCAGCAGCACCGGGTCCAGTTCCAGGACCTTGCACTGTATGGTGGCGAACAGTTTTTTCAGATCCATCTCACGCAGCACCAGAAAGGCCAGGGCGCGGGCCACCGACGATGGACTGTGGCGCAGAAGTTTGCGCAGTCGCGTGGCACTGTAGGCCTCCATGCGTTTTTCCACCTCGACCGCGCTGGTGGTTCCCTCGGTCAGTCGGTCAAGGGGCTGGGGAAGGGTCTCTATCACTTTGTCGAATCCGTCTAGATTGACCAGTCCAAGCAGTACGCTGCGATGCAGTTTGCGGGTGGAGGGCACCAGTTGATAGTAGGTTTCCGAGGCGGACAGCCCATAAGAGAAGCGATATCGCAACAACCACATCAGGTTGAGCTGGTCGAGTTGCAGGCCAACCACCTGCTGCATCTCCTTGTGGTCCATGCCCTGCATCGCCTGTGTCCGCTTAACCAGACCGGCGTAATAACTCTGGTCTATGGTGGCCTCCAGGGCGAAAGGTTCGTGGCGCTGTTCATAAACCTGACGGGCCTGTCCCGCAATGACGCGATAGGGGCTTTGTTCCAATTGCCGCAGCAGTTCCCGTACGCTCTCAGTGCGCAACAGGCTTCTGTGCGGCAGGGTCAGGGCGTCTGGCACCAGGTACAGGTTGTCTTCGATGGACTTTGCGTCCAGACGGTTGAGTTTGCCCCGGATCAGGGTTTTGAGGTTATACAACTCGAATTTCCGAGCCCAATACAGGACCAGATCCCGCGCCTCGCCATACATGGGACGGATCAATAGAGTCAGTTCATTCATCAGGATGCTGATCAAGGCCCGCTCCACCGCCCGGTTGCGGATCGGGCCGGGAATGGATGTCTCCAGTATGGATTCCATCCCATAACGTTGGCCGATCTGCTCCAGGGATAGCTGCGGCAGTTCCTGGCTCTCCTGTGGATCAAGCAGACGCCCGGACAGTATTGAGACCCGGGTATGCAGATAGGTGTTGTGGCGGGATGAGGGCATGAACGGATTTTAAATTCGACACAAGTCACAGAGCTGTCTAGGGGATATGACCAGAACTGGCATGCTGACTAATTCCACATCGACAAGGGGAAGAGTCCGGTTTACATGTTTACTGCAGAGCATTAAAAGTCCGTCGGAAGTCAGCAGGTCAGTACCCTATTTCTCGGCCTGCGGGTCTATGAGCAGTGCAAAGGCCGCCTTCAGGGCGTCTTCCTCACGTTCTTCCGCCAGATTTCGCAGTTGTGCATGGCGTTCGTCATAGCGGCGTTTCAGTTCCGCAATCGTCTGCTCGGCCCGGCTTTGGGCCTTTTGGGCGAATGAGTCTTGCAGGTCGGGTATGCGCATGAGGAAACGCTCCTCTTCGGCGCGGGCCTCCATGAGTGCGCCCTGGATGATGCTCTCGCGCTCGGCCTCGGCCTGGCGGGCGGTCTTCTCAGCATGCATCTCCGCATCAAGAAGACGTTGCAGGGTGTCATCCATTTATGCTGCTCCTGGCCGTAGGTTTACGATACATCCCCGCCTTGTTCTGCCTGGACGTGCCGTGCAGGTGTGTGCGATATATTTCATTGGCTGGAATTGCGGTCACACAATGCATATCGTCCTGTTGTTACAAAAGTTTAACCGAATAGGCAATGCTCGCTTGTGCAGCACGGCAAAGCATTGAGCTGGATCATCAGAGATCAGTGAAATACTGTTCGAGGTTGCCGCTGATGATGACTCACACGTCGTTTACCTCTGCGCCCCAATGCGGTGAAAAAACTTTATACCCAACTTCGGGTAACAGGGTCCGTTCAATGGAATGCAAAGCTTGTCTGAATATTCTAGAGCAACATATATCGATTCGGTATATTATCGGGATGTTTTTCATGAGCAGGTAGCCACAATGAACGTAAAGACCCTGTGCCTGGGTAGCCTGTGTCTCACGGATGCCACCGGCTATGACATCAAAAAGCTGTTCGAGGATGCCTTCAGCCATTTTCATTCCGCCAGCTATGGCTCCATCTACCCGTCTCTAAACCAACTCCAGGCGGATGGCCTGATCAGTATGCGGGTGGAACCCGGTGACAGACATCCGGACCGCAAGATATACAGCATCACCACAACGGGTCGAGAGGCCTTTATGGCGGAACTGGTCCGTACCGAACCCACCGAACAGATGCGTTCTGAGTTTCTGGTGTTGATGTTTTTCGCCCACCTGCTGCCCACCGAGCGCTTGCAAGTCCTGCTGGACAAGGTGACTGCCAATTACCGGGAGGAACTCGCCTACCTGGAATCTGTCCGGGACGAGGCCTGCAACACCGCGGGCATTCGTTTCACTATCGATATCGGTATTGCGAACCTGAGGGCAAGTCTGCAGGTCTTGGACTCGGGGCGTGAGCAGTTGCTGGCGCAGCACGCCATGGAGCCTAGCGGAAATGCATAAACGACAAACCATACTGAATCTTCTTTTGTGGCTGACCATCCCGGGCGCCTGGGCCCTGGCGGCTGACAGACCCGTATCCGTGACGACAAAACCTGTGTCGGAGGTGGTGTTTCATCCCGAGCGCAGCGCCCCGGCGGAGGTGGTGCCCCTGAATGACGCACGCCTGAGTGCGCAGATCAATGCCCGATTGCTTGAGCTGCCGGTGCATGTGGGTGATCAGGTTGCCGCCGGCGATCTGGTGGCGCGGCTCGATTGCAGCGACTATCAATCACGTCTGGAGGGGCAGCGGGCAACCCGCAACGCCATGCAGATCCGGCTGAAGCTGGCCCGCACCCAGTTGAACAGGGCGCGCAACCTGCTCAAGGCGCGCAATATCAGTAATGAAGAGGTGGACCGCCGCGATACCGAATTGAGTGCCTTGGAATCCGAGTTGCTGGCGCAGAAGGAGGCGGAAACCCAGGCCAGTCTGCAAATCGGGCGCTGCACGGTGGAGGCCCCGTTTGATGCGGTGGTGAGCGAACGCCTGGCCAGCGTCGGCGATATGGCCTCATCCGGCACCCCCCTGATGCGCCTGGTGCAGTTGGAGCGGGCCGAGGTCAGTGCGCGTCTGCGACCGGTGGAAGCCGAGAGCGGGGCGCAGGCCCAGGTGGTCGAGTTCGAATGGCTGGGCCGCCGCTATCCGCTGAAGCTGTTGCATCTGCTGCCCCTGGTGGATCCAAAGACCCGTACCGTGGAATTGCGCTTTGCCTTTATTGATGAGGCGGCTCCCCCCGGCGCCTCGGGCAGGTTGCTGTGGCGTGCTGACAGGGATCACCTGCCGGCGGACCTGTCGCTGCGCCGTAATGGCAGCCTGGGCGTTTTCCTCTATCAAAATGGCAAGGCCATTTTCCATGCCCTGCCGAATGCCCTGGAAGGCCAGCCCATGCAGTCCGATCTGCCTCATGATGCGGTACTGATCCTGGAAGGCAGGCACGGACTGCGAGATGGCGATGCAGCACATGACGGCACTAAACGTCCATGATCCTAGAAACGGCAGTTGACCGCTCCAGGCAATGTATAAACGACTGGTTTCCCGGGAGTTGTTGGCGGCATTCGGATTCACCTGTTCGGTGAAAGCCGCTACGACCTCCAGTGCACACCCCGTGCGGCGCCTGGCTGCGTTACAACTCGTTGAAATAGGCCGGCTATTTCGCCTCCTTGTGCCTTGCCTGTCACCACACGGGACGCACCCTGAAGGCCGTCCAACTGCCGTTTCTAGGATGACCGCACAGTGTGTCAACAATCAGCGAATTGGATGCGCCAGTTTGACCCGTTACCGTAACGGATCCTCGAGGACGAAATGATCGAAAGGCTGTTGCGCAACCACGTTCTGGCCAACCTCAGCTTTGTGCTGGTGTTGGTGATTGGTCTGCTGTCCTACCAGATGCTGCCGCGCCAGCAGGACCCCACCATCAACTTCAACTGGATCGTCATCACCACCATACTGCCCGGTGCCTCGGCCCTGGATGTGGAGAAAAAGGTCACCGATCCACTGGAAGACGCGATCCGCGGCCTGCAGGACATCCGTTTCATCAGCAGCACTTCGCGCCAATCCGTCTCCAGCATCCTGGTACGTTTTCGGGATATCGACACCCGCACCTTCGACAAGCGGGTGACCGACATCCGCCGCGAGGTGCAGAATGCGGAAGATGAGCTGCCTGCGGAGGCGGAGGATTCCAGGATTCTGGAGATCACCAGCGCCAATGCCTTCCCCTCGGCCACCGTGGCCATTATCGGTCAGGCGGATGACGAAAATCTGCGGGTACAGGCGCGTAATCTTGAGAAGGCGCTGGAACGTATCCCAGGGGTGGACCGCGTTGACCCGGTGGGTCTGTCCGAGCCGGAGCTTCAGGTGGCCTTCGAGCCCGCCGCCCTGGAGGCCTTGAATCTGTCACCTTCCCAGGTGGCGGATACCGTCACCGCCTTTTTTCAGGATATTGCCGCCGGTTCCCTGGATCTGGATGGGCAGAGCTGGCTGGTGCGCCTGGTGGGCAGTGAAGCCGACCCCGCCCGGCTGGGACAAAGACCGGTGGTCGGCGCGTCCGGGGAAGTGAGCCTGTCGCGGGTGGCCTCGGTGCAGCGGGGCCGGGCCAAGCCCAGCAAGCTGGCAGCAACCGACGGGCGTCCCGCTGTGGTGCTGGCCATCATGAAGAAGGAGAACGCCAATACCCTGGAACTGGTGGAGCGCATCCGCAGCTACCTGGAGCAGCGCAACAAGCTGGCGGCGAAAACCGGTGTAGATCTGTTGCTGGTGGACGACCAGACCGTGCCTACACGCCAGGCCATCGATCTGATGCAGAACAATGCCCTGATCGGCCTTGTCATGGTGCTGCTGGTGGCCTGGGCCTTCCTCGGCTCGCGCATCGCCCTGCTCACCGCCATCGCCATCCCCTTCATCCTGGCCGGAACCTTCTGGGTACTGAGCGTTATCGGGGAAACCCTGAATGTCACCACCCTGCTGGGTGTGGTCATCGTCCTGGGCATGCTGGTGGATGACGCCGTGGTGGTGGTTGAGGCCATTTACTACCGGCTGCAGCGGGGTGCGGAATCCATGCGTGCGGCCATCGACTCGCTGCGCGAAGTGGCCAGTCCTGTGAGCACGGCGGTGCTCACCACCATCGCCGCCTTCAGCCCGCTGATGCTGCTGCCGGGCATCCTGGGTGACTTCATGCGGGTGATCCCCCTGGTGGTCACCATCGCCCTGGCCATCAGCCTGTTGGAGGCCTTCTGGATGTTGCCGGCCCATGTGGTCGGGGCGAATGTGAGTTTCGAAAAACCGTCGCGCATACATCGCTATCGGGTGAAGCTCACCCACTGGTTGCAGATCAATTACGTGCGCATCCTGTTGCGGGTACTGCGCCGCCCCATGCTGTCGCTGGGCCTGGTGCTCATCCTGGTGGGGGTGGCGGGCCTGCATGCGGCAGCGGCCTTCGCTCCCCAGCTCAAGCCCTATGTATTGAAGGAGATCGAAGCCGATTTTTTCGCCGCCGACACCCTGCGTCTGTTCTATGTCAATGTGGAAATGCCACCGTCCTCCCAGTTACGGCAGACGCTGGCCAAGGTGCAGGAAATAGAGCAAAGCATCCGTCGCCTGGTGCAGCCGGGTGAGGCGCGGGCCATCGTCAGCTATGCCGGCAACATGTTCACCGAGACCGAGCCCCGACTCGGTGACCAGTATGGGCAGGTCCTGGTGGGTCTCAATCCGGCCGGTCCCAGCCTGCGCAGCGTGGAGGCGATGATCGAGGCCATGCGCCCCGAAATCACCGCCACCCCCGGGCCGGTGCAGATCTCCTTTCTGCGCCTGGCCGGCGGCCCGCCCTCCGCCAAACCCGTCAGTGTGAAGGTGCGCGGCGACAGCTATGAGGAGATCCGTGCGGCCGCCGACAGCCTGAAACAGATCCTCGCCGGCATGCCGGGTGTCACCGATATCGAGGATGATGCCTCCCGCGGCCGCCCGGAACTGGTGCTGCGCCTGGACGAGGACGCCATCAACCGCGCCGGGCTGAACCCCGTGGAGGTGAACCGGGCGGTGCAGCTGATGGTGGACGGCCAGGTGGTGGCGGACATGCGTGAACAGGGCGAGAAGTTGGAAGTGCGGGTGCGCCGCATCGACACGCCCTACCGGGACCTGGGCGGGCTGCTGTCCCTGCGCCTGCCCACCCAGGACGGCGCCGGCGTGCCCCTGGCCTCACTGGTGCGGGAGCAGCGCACCGTGGGCCTGGGCAATGTGCGCCATTATAATTTTCGCCGCGCCATCACGGTGGAGGCCGATATCATCGATGGCGGCATGGACACCATTACCGCCAACCGGCTGATCGTGCAGGCCTGGGAAAAGCAGCAGGCCCGCTTTCCGGACATCGACCTGGACTTCTCCGGCGAACTGGACGACATACAGGAGAGCCTGGACGCCATCGGCGTGCTCTTCATCTTCGGCATCGGGCTCATGTACGCCATCCTCGGTACTCAGTTCCGCAGCTATTGGCAGCCGTTCATGATCCTGGCCACCGTGCCCATGGCCTTCACCGGCGTGGTGGCCGGACTCATGGTCACCGGCAATCCGCTCAGCCTGTTCACCCTGTACGGGGTGGTGGCCCTGGCAGGCATCGCGGTCAATTCCGCCATCGTGCTCATCTCCGCCGCCAACCAGCGCCTGCAGGCAGGCATGAGCGTGCTGCACGCCACCCTGTACGCCGCCCGCCGCCGCGTCATCCCGGTGCTCATTACTTCGCTCACCACTATAGCCGGCCTGTTCTCCCTGGCCACCGGCCTGGGCGGAAAGTCCCTGATCTGGGGGCCGGTGGCTGCGTCCATCGTCTGGGGCCTGGCCTTTTCCACGGTGCTCACTCTGGTGGTGATTCCCCTGTTGTACCGCCTGTTCATGGTACGGCGGGCCGTGTGGCGTAAAGCCACAGCAGATTGATGGTTCGCAGTCAGCGCGCGCTGGAGTCCTTTGCCGCTTGACATGGCGAGTATTGAGAGATGCCTTCCGCGAGGCGTACAGTATAGGAAGCAATGATCACGATCCGTACAGCCGCCCTGCTCATAGCCGCCTTCTCGCTGACGTTGGGCGGCTGTTCTTCAACCCCCATTGGGAGTGAGCCTCCTGCCTCTGTTCGCCCCCGGATTTCCGCCGGCACCTGGCTGGAAGTCGATGAAGAAATATGGGGTGTCTCCAGACTGGCGGCCAATGCATCAAAAGCCTATGCCCGGGGCGCCATGGACGAATGGATGCAGAAGGTGCGGCAACGCACCGAGGCAGCGTTCGTGCCCTGGTACCTGGACTACTGGACCCAGCAGTGGGTCTCCGTCAAGCTGGCATGGTACGAACTTGGCCGGGAGGAGGGTGACGTTCCGGCGGCGGAGCGGCTGGCGGCGTATTTGCACGAGGAATACCAATCACGAGTCCTGCAGCCGGTGGCGCAGCAGGTCGATCCGCGTTTGATTCGGGACGAAGCCAGTGCGATGTACGTGCAGCTCATGTCCGAAAAGATTCGTGGTCTGGCGAATCGCCACCTTATACCTCCGGGCGAGTTCCATAGACGTCTGGAGGCGATCCCTGCGATCGATATTGCGGGCGACCCCGGGAGTAGCGCCTCTCTCGCTGGCCTCGTCGACGGTGGGCGCTTCACCGCGAGCCCGGCCTATGTCGCGCTCATCCGTGTGCTCGATGGCCGTGGTGCGGATGTTGCCGGAGACGACACCAGCGACGAATTGCATCCCGTGGCCAGGATCGCCGCCGACAAACTTGCCGACACCGTGGCGGTTCGCGGGGGAGCGGCGGCCGCCGCGGCTGTAGTTGGCGGGCCTGCGGGCGCCCTGATCTCCGTGGGCGCCTTTGGATGGGGGGCCTATGAATACGAGCGCGACAAGCCCGAACTGGAAAGGCGTCTGCGTGACAGCCTGGATTCCGCATTGAAGGATATCTGGCGCTATATGGCGGAGGATCCGAACACGGGCGTGACAGCACCGGTCCATCATATGAGCACGCGGATAGAGCGGGGAGTGTCGGTCCCCTACGCCGGTTCCGTTCGTGGCATGGTTCCTTAGGTTAGGTCCTGCACGAATCGGGCAACTGCGGATTAAGCAGATAGATGCCCAGTTTGGGCCTGTCACCGTAGGTAAGGCAAACTTCACCTACCTAGCACTTAAGTAAACAAGGCTTTACTTCGTGATGCGCATGGTAAAGAATCCATTTCCATGTATCTGCAGCCCACAGGGCGGTACGTCAGCTCAACCGTCGCCGGCGAATCGGTGGTGGCCTTGGTCCCCGATCCGCTTACGCCCCGTTCATCTTCACCAAGCGCCTCGGGCTCGAGCACGTCGCGGCCGACTACGATCAGTTCATCTTCCAGATATTTCTCACCGAGTCCCGCAAGCCTTTCTACCCGGGAGACAACTATACCTAACCGCCTATATAGAGCCGCCTAGACCATGCCCGACGACGCCCTGGAAGCCGTCGAACGCGAAAACTCCAAGCTCAAGGGCTTCATCGAGAAGAACCGCTACGCCCGCCTCGAGATCCCCCAGCAAAACCTCGGCGGCCTCATTGACCTCATCGCCACCATCCCCTTCGAGCATGCCGACCTGCACGCCAAGGACAACCTCGGCCAGTTTGCGCTGGCCGAGGGCAAGAAGGGCGGCCAGTACTTCACCCCCAAGTCCATCGTCTCCCTCATCGTCGAGATGCTCGAACCCTATCAGGGCCGGGTCTGCGACCCCGCCATGGGCTCCGGCGGCTTCTTCGTCCAGAGCGAGCGCTTCATCAAGGAACACAGCGGCAGGCTCGGTAACCTCTCCGTCTACGGCCAGGAATCCAACCCCACCACCTGGCGCCTCGCCGCCATGAACATGGCCATCCGCGGCATCGACTTCTATTTCGGCAAGGAACCCGCCAACAGTTTCATCAACGACCAGCACCCCGACCTGCGGGCCGACTACGTCATGGCCAATCCCCCCTTCAACATCAAGCAATGGTGGGACGGCAAGCTCGAAGGCGACCCCCGCTGGAGATACGGCACCCCGCCCAAGGGCAACGCCAACTTCGCCTGGGTGCAGCACATGCTCCACCACCTAGCCCCCAATGGCTACATGGCCCTGCTGCTGGCCAACGGCTCCATGTCCTCCAGCACCGGCGGCGCAGGCCCGCCATTCCAAAAATATGTTCGAGCCCATGCTGTTCACGGGGCAACGGTCGACCGGATTTCACTCAAAGGTTTTCCCCGATATCCATGTCTTTTGCCAAGTGATGAGATGCTAACGCGATTCGAAGCAATCGCCTCAAGCTGCTGGAGTCGGATACATTCAAACCAACGCGAATCGCGAACGCTGACCCAACTCCGCGACACGCTCCTGCCTAAGCCCCTCTCCGGCGAACTCACTGCCCCGGCGGCCGAAACCAAACCGAGGATGCGCTGACATGAGGTCTCCCAAAAATCATCCTGTCCATCCTGTAAATCCTGTCAAAAAAGAGTTCAGACAGGATGAACATGATTTACAGGATGAAGAGGAGGGAATCGATTCATGAGTGATGACCTGCAACCCACCGGCGAGTTCCTGCTCTACACCACCGAAGATGGACAATCCCGTGTCGAGTGCCGTTTCGAAAACGAGACCCTTTGGCTTTCGCAGGCCCTGATGGCCCAGTTGTTTGATCGCGACGTACGCACCATCAACGAGCACTTGCAGAACCTCTTTGAGGAAGCGGAATTGGCCCCGGAGGCAACTATCCGGAAATTCCGGATAGTTCGACAAGAGGGCTCTCGACGGGTCGCCCGGGTCATCGAGCACTACAACCTGGAGGCGATTCTGGCCGTCGGCTTCCGCGTCAAGTCACCGCGCGGCACCCAGTTCCGCAGGTGGGCGAATACTCGCCTACAGGAGTATCTCGTGAAGGGATTCACGATGGACGACGAGCGGCTCAGGAATCCGCCCGCCGAGGGGCGGGGCGTTCCCGACTACTTCGACGAGCTCCTCGAGCGCATCCGCGACATCCGCGCCAGCGAGCGCCGGGTATACCTACGCGTGCGGGAGATCTTCGCCCTGGCTGCCGACTACGAGCCTTCGAAGAAGAACACGACCGCTTTCTTCAAGACCATCCAGAATAAGCTCCACTTCGCCGCCACCGGCAAGACCGCCGCCGAGCTGATCCGGGAGCGCGCCGACGCCAGCCAGCCGAACATGGGGCTGACCGTCTGGAAAGGCGGGGTGGTGCGCAAGGCAGACGTCACCGTGGCCAAGAATTTCCTGAAGAACGAAGAGATCGACGAGTTGAACCGCATCGTCGTGATGTGGCTCGACTTCGCCGAGGATCAGGCCCGCCGGCGCAAGCAGGTCTTTCTGCGCGACTGGCAGGCCAAGCTCGATGAGTTTCTTCGCTTCAATGACCGCGATGTGCTGAAAAATGCCGGGACCGTCTCGAAGAAGGCGGCAGATGAGCACGCGCGGACGGAATACGAAGCTTTCGCCCAACGCCGGCGTGAGTTCCTGGAGGCGGAAGCGGCTCGGGATGAAATCAAGCGGATCGAAGGCATCGCCAAGGAATCACCAGAAGAATGATCAACGAAAGAGCGCCTCAAACAGACCATCCTGTTCATCCTTTCGAAAAAGAATTCAGACAGGATGAACAGGATTTACAGGATGTGTCGGAGCTCGCCAGAAAAGTAATCGGCTGCGCGTACAAGGTGCACAACACGCTGGGTTTTGGATTCCTCGAATCGGTCTACGAAAAGAGTCTCATGGTCGAGCTTAACCGAAAAGGCATCTCCGCCTCTGCCCAAGAACCAATTCAAGTCCGGTACGACGATGTTGTTGTCGGCGATTCCATAGCTGACCTTCTGATCGAAAACCGCCTGATAATCGAGCTCAAATCCATCACCCGCCTCGTTCAGGCTCACGAAGTCCAACTCGTCAACTACCTCACGACCACCGGCATAGAACATGGACTCCTCATCAACTTCGGCCCCGAGAAAGTCGAAGTGAAACGGAAATTCAAGACCTTTCGCCAGAGACCATAACATCCTGTTAATCATGTAAATCCTGTCCGAGTTCCTTTTAGACAGGATTTGCATGATTAACAGGATAAACGTTGTCAAGGAACTGCCAGAAGCATGATCAATGAAGCTCAACTCGAACAGCTCGCCATCCAGTGGTTTCAAGACACCGGATGGAGCTACGCGCACGGCCCGGACATCGCCCCGGAAGGCGTAGCGCAAGAGCGTTCGGATTTCCGTGTCGTCATCCTCAAGGATCGGCTTGCCTCCGCGATCTCCCGCCTCAACCCGAAACTCCCACCCGCCGCCCTCGAAGAGGTCATCCAACTGGCCAGCAAACCCGGCGAACCGAGCCTGGCTCAGAACAACCGCGCCTTTCATCGCCTCCTCTTGGGCGGCGTGCCCATCGACTTTGCCAATGCCGATGGCGAACCCGACAGCGACGACGCACGGCTGATCGACTTTCAGAATCCGGCCAACAACGACTTCCTCGTCGTCAACCAGTTCACCATCACCGGCACCAAGCGCCCGCGGCGCTCCGATCTGATCGCCTTCATCAACGGGCTGCCCCTCTTTAATATCGAGCTGAAGAACCCCGCCGACGAAACCACAGACATCTGGGAGGCCTTCGATCAGATCCAGACCTACAAGGACGAGATCAGTGACCTCTACCTCTTCAACGAGGCGCTCGTGGTCAGCGACGGCACCAACGCACGCATCGGTTCGCTTACCGCCAGCCAGGAATGGTTCATGCCCTGGCGCACGATCGTGAACGAGGACGACAAACCGCAGCTCGAATACCAGCTCGAGACCCTGGTCCGCGGCTTCTTCAACCCCGCCTACCTGTTGGAATATCTGCGCTACTTCGTGCTCTTCGAGCAGGACGGCGACCGGCTTATCAAGAAGATCGCCGGCTACCACCAGTTCCATGGCGTCCGCGAGGCCGTCCGCGTTACCCTCATTGCCGCCGAGGATGGCAAAGTCAAGGAAGCCCGCGCCACCTACGGCAGGGAGGTTGTTCCCGGCTCGAAGAAGGCCGGTGTCTTCTGGTACACCCAGGGATCGGGCAAGAGCATCTCCATGGCCTGCTACTCCGGTATGCTGCTCCAGCAGCCGGAGATGAACAATCCCACCCTCGTCGTCGTCACCGACCGCAACGACCTCGACGGTCAGCTCTACCAGCAGTTCTGCTCCGCCAAGGACCTCCTCAAACAAGACCCCGAACAGGCCGGCAGCCGCGACGAGCTCCGCCGGCAACTCGGCGAACGCCAATCCGGCGGCATCATCTTCACCATGGTGCAGAAGTTCTCCCTGCCCGAAGGCGAAGAACACCACCCGCCGCTGTGTGAGCGCCACAACGTCGTCGTTATTTCCGACGAGGCCCACCGCAGCCAATACGGCCTCACCGCCCGGCTCGACAAGGAGAAGGGCACCTACAAGTTCGGCTACGCCAAACACATGCGCGACGCCCTGCCGAACGCCTCCTTCATCGGCTTCACCGGCACTCCTGCGCAAGTACATATATCCTCCCGCAGGGCAGGAAGCCGCCGTTGCCCGCGTTGTTGAGCAGGCCTTGCTGGTGATCCGGCAATTGGGCCTTCCCATGCAGGCCATCGTGCAGCAGTTCCGGCGCATGGTGTTTAACATCGTCGCGCGCAATCAGGACGATCATGTCAAGAATATTGCGTTCCTCATGAACAAGTCCGGCGGGTGGTCCTTGGCGCCCTCTTTCGACATGACCTACAGCTACAATCCATCCGGCGCCTGGACCGCCAACCATCAGATGACCCTAAACGGCAAACGCGCGGATTTTACCCTGGAGGATTTCAAGTCCTGCGCGAAGTCGGTGTCCATGAAGCGAGGGCGTGCCGAGACGATTCTGAACGAGGTGCGGGAAACCGTATCTCGCTGGCTGGATTATGCAGAGGAGGTCGGGGTGAAACCTGAGCATCGTGACCGGATTCAGCGCACGTTGCGCCTGGAAGCCTTTTGAGTGAAGCCCGGAGAACACAAAACCGTCCAAGCCCGTATCCTCGCCTGCGCCGAGGCCATTGGTTGGACGCCTGTTTCCACGAGGAAGCCGAGCATCGGTATGCCGATATGACACCTGTCTACACCATCGTTGCCGGGACCTGCGCGTGTTTATCCCTTGTGTTCTTGCTGCTTGGAGTAGGGCTGTGGCCTGATTGATTTATCTGTTTCGGTCATACAGCCAAGGTATCTCTACATCAGGCTCAGCCCATCCCTGACCGGCGTTTATTATTGTTCAAGCGATAGGCTGCCTGCTCTGGCGTCATGTCCGCCACATTTCTCAGTGCGAGCAGAGTCTTCCGCTGCAACCGCAGTTCCCGATCCGCCTTTTCCCAGTTGGCAATCGTAGCCGCGGAAACCGAAACGAGCCGGGCGAATTCGGCCCTACTCATGTTGAACCGCTTGCGCAAGCGGGCGACGGCATCGCTGCTGGGAATGAAATCGCCGGCTGCAACGGCAACCGGTACCGCTTGGTTTGTGCTCTCTTTTTTCCTCGTTTGGCGTCTCTTGGGTGGCATTGTGGCCGATTCAGGTGCCCCATCGATCTCCACGCCGAACAGCCCGGACAGGTCGTCGCTTGCCAGCCGCCGCCGCTTGCCCTCACCCCGGGTGGCGCTGCTGATGTCGAGGTCTGCGCTGATCAGTTCCCCATGGTCAACGCCGCGCAGCTTGAACAGCAGTTCGGGATGCTGGTCGAGCCGCGCGCCGACACCGTAAAGAACCGCGGCGAGGTGTTTGCAGAGGGTCGCCCAGTCGGGGCAGGAGCAGTGCATGCCGATCTCATCGGGTTTGGGAAAGAGACCTTGCTCGCGGTCGGTGACGACCTCCATTACCTGACTGGAGAAGCGGCCTTGCAGCAGTTCGAGCAGGGAGCCGATCTTTCCGGTGCATCGATCACGCAGCAGCTTCCATTTGTTTGCCGGGAGGGGCTGGATATTTATGCAGATGTCGTAGAGTTCGGAACCACTGACGATCGCCTCGATCCGACCCTCGCCGATACCGAGATGGCAGACTGAACCGTTGCGCACGTAGGTGCGCCCCCTGGGCAGTCGGTTTTCGTAGTCGCTGAACTTTTCCAGGTGATCGCACCAGGCCTCGCCCCAGAAACTGTGGGTGATCTTGCGCCCGGTGATCTCCACCGGCTCGATCTTTTTGCCGGTTTTGGCCAGTCGTTTCACTTTTCGGGCGGCGTTGGCCCGTCGCTTGGCGACAGGGACATAGGGTTTCCAACCGTAGTGGGCCATGTCTTGTATCCTATCCGATTCGGCTCTTTTCGATGTCCAGAGAGACTAGACTTAGGAGGGCCTCGTTGTCCATCTCGGTAAGTGGAATCTCGCCACCGCCTTGCAGCAGGTCGTCCGCGAGGCTGGTTTTGTCGCGTATCAGTGCGTCGATCTTCTCTTCGACCGTGCCCTGGCAGATGAATTTGTGCACCAGCACATTCTTTTTCTGGCCGATACGGTAGGCACGGTCGGTGGCCTGATTCTCCACCGCAGGGTTCCACCAGCGGTCAAAATGGATCACATGGGAGGCCTGTGTGAGAGTGAGGCCGGTGCCGCCGGCCTTGAGTGAGAGGACAAAGAAGGGAGGTCCCTGCTCGGACTGGAAGGCATCCACCAGCTGTTGCCGCTGTTTGACCGGTGTGCCGCCATGCAGGATAAGGCCGGAGCGACCGAACTGCTGGCCAAGGAAAGCGGCCAGGGGTTCGGTGATTTCGCGGAACTGGGTGAACAGCAGCAGTTTTTCCTGGCGCGAGGCGATCTCCTCGCAGAGTTCGGCGAGGCGTTGAAATTTGCCACTCTTTCCGGGTTCGTAGCGGCCGTCGCCGAGCAATTGCGAGGGGTGGTTGCAGATCTGCTTGAAGCGCTGCAGGTAGGAGAGCACCAGGCCGCGGCGCTGCATGCCGTCGAGGGTCAGTAAAGACTCTTCCAACTCGTTGACCGCACGTTGGTATTGCACCGCCTGGGTCCTGCTCAGACCACACCAGGCGTCCACTTCACTCTTTTCCGGCAGGTCGGCGATAATGCTGCGGTCGGTCTTGAGACGACGCAGGATGTAAGGCCGGGTGAGCTGACGCAAGGGTGCGTACTGGTCGTGGCGGCGCTCGGCGAGGGATTTGACGAAGCCCTTGAACCGGCTCGCCGTGCCGAGCAGGCCGGGGTTGAGGAAATCGAACAGCGACCATAAATCCGACAGGCTGTTTTCCACCGGCGTGCCGGTCAGCGCGATGCGGGCATGGGCCTTGAGCTGCTTTACCGCCTTGGTCTGGCGGGTGGCCGGGTTCTTGATGGCCTGTGCCTCGTCCAGCACCAATAGCCGCCATTCGCGCTCTTGCATCCACTCACGGCGCATCAGGGTTCCGTAGGTGGTGAGCACCAGGTCGCAGCCGCTTAGCTGTTGTTCGTGTTCCTCGGCCAGGGTGTCGAGGTCTTGGGCACTGAGCCGGGAGCTGTGGATGAAGCGGGGCCGCAGGGAGGGAGCGAAGCGCTCCAGTTCCGCCGCCCAGTTGGCGAGCAGGGAGGCGGGCAGGACCAGCAACGAGGGTTGGGTGTTGCCGTCGGCGGGCTGGTGGCGTTTTATCAGCAGCAGCAGGGCGATCACCTGGATGGTCTTGCCTAGGCCCATGTCGTCTGCCAGGCAGGCGCCAAGACCCAGTCGGGAGAGTAGCCATAACCAGTTCACTCCCTGTTCCTGATAAGGACGCAGGCTTGCCTTGAGTTCCTCTCCCGGTCGGGTGGCATCGATGGACGCAGGTGAGCGCAGTTGCTCCAATAGTGTTTTGAGCCATTCGCCCGGTTGAACCAGGGACCACTCCCGTGTCTCTTCTTTGGCGCCGGAATGTCCCAGATCCGCCGGCGCTCCAGCCAGCAGGCGCATCCCTTCGGCGAAGCCGAGACCACCCTGCATCGCTTCGGCCTCGACGTTTTTCCAGTGATCCAGCGCCTCGCTCAAAAGCTCCCGGTCCACCTCCACCCAGCGGCCCTTGATGAACGCCAGACCGGACTCGGCGGCCAGCAACTCTTCGAGTTCCTGCTCGCTCAAGGGCTCGTCACCGATGGCGACCTGTACCCGAAAGTCCAGTAGCGCATCCTTGCCGAATCGTTTTTGCTCGGTGTTGCCGATGCGCACGCCGACCTGCGGCCGGCTGCGCCTGCGCCACCAGTCGGGCAGACGGACCACCAGCCCGCTATCCTCGTAGATCGGAACCTCGCGCAGAAACCGATAGGCATCCTCAGGCGTCCAGGCCAGCGGGTGATAGATATCGCCGCTGTCCACCAGTTCGCCGACCATGGGGCTGGACTCGGCGGCGCGCTGAACCGGCGACAGCAGTCTAATCAGGGTCTGCCTGTCCCTGGCATCCGCATACTCCTGTAATGCCTGGCGCAACGGTTGATAACGCAACTTGCCCTGCGCCTGCTGTTCCGGCGCGTAGGTGGCCATGAAGGCGAAGGGGTAGTCCGGGTCGCGTTTGTTTTCCGCCAAGTGAAAGCAGACCCGCCCCACCGGATGCCACTGCGGTGCCTTGTCATCGAGTAGGGAGGCCAGGGACCCATGGGCGCGGATTTGTTCTCGCACCCAGCCATCCAGCATAATCCAGGTCGTCTGCAGTACCTCGATGGATAGGTATTCCGCACCACGCATCAGTGGCGCGGACTGCACCCATTGTCCGGCTTCCGGTGCTGACAGCGGTGCAACGGATGGTGCCGGATCGGGAAGCGGCGGGGTTTGCGTTAGCTCACCATGGGTACGGTCTCCCTCGTCCAGCAGTTGGCACCTTACGCTCAGATAGCGGACCGCGAAGTCACTCCAATAGTGGAGCGTCGGAGCAAGGTTCCGTATCGACTTGTCGGCAGCCAGGGAAAACAGCCCCTCAGCGGGGTTTCGCGAAAAGGCTTCGAAAAGGCCGGGAGGGACGGCTTCCGCCGGGGAATCCGTATCGACAGCGATCTGCAGGCAGTGGAGGTGCCCGGATGGAAGCAGCCCAATCTCAATAGACATGGATACTCGAACCTGTTGTGCCGAGGTGTTTGCATCCTCGTCGCCGTAGCCGATACACCCTTGTGTGCTACCCATGGGTGCAGTGCGACATAACTGCCCCGGGTCATGGCGGTACGACGAGTCATCCGGCGGGATTCAGGCAATGAGTACTCGCCGAATCCGGAATAGCCACCAGACCAGCCCCTACCCGTCCGACAAGCCCCAATCCAATATATAGGGTGCGTAAAAATCTGCATTCTGCACCGTGGCGCCCCGCACCCCCACCATGGCGCTGGCGAAGGTCTGGGCGCGTTCCAGGCTGGTGTCCAGTGGCCAGTCGTTGAGCAATCCCAGCAGAATAACGCTGGCGAAGGCATCGCCGGCACCCACTGTATCCACCACTCGTTCTGCCGGTTCAGGTGCAATGTCGAGTGATCCGTTCTGCGTCAAAAGTCGGGCCCCCTGGGCCCCCCGGGTCAGGATCAGGGCCTGGAGACCATGTTTCCGGCGCAGGTTTTCGCCCGGCGCCTCCCCACCATCGGTATCAGGGGTCAGTTCGGTCAATTCGTGCTCATTGAGTTTGATCCAGTGGGCCCCCTGGATCAGGTCAATGACGGACTGCTGCTGCCACCAGGGGGTGCGCAGGTTGACGTCAAGGAAACGCGGTGCCTGGACTCGCGTGCTCAACGTCTGGAAGGCATGGCGTGTGACCTCACCACGCAGGGCAAGACTGCCGTGATAGAGCAGGGCGGCACTGGTCAGTGGTGGCAGGGCGTCGGCCTGCACGAAATCATAGGCGCGGTCGGCGACGATGTCGTAATGCGGTTCGCCCTGCTCTATACCTACCTCGACCGTGCCGGTGGGATGGGCGGAATCCAGTTGCAGCCCGGCGGTGTCCATGCCCCAGTCCAGCATGGCTGCGCGGATGCGCCGGCCCAACGGGTCGTCCCCCACGCGGGAAATGAACAGGGGGGCCTGCGCGAAGGCCTGCAGGTGCCAGGCCACGTTGAAGGGGGCTCCGCCCAGCACAGCGCTGCCGTCCGGGAAGCGGTCGAACAGGACTTCACCGAAGACGAGAGGGCGTTTACCGGCAGATTTGTCCATGGGATCGCTCCTGAGTAGTCGGAGGCTGCATGCGGTGCGCCGGCCGCCGCTCGCCAGTGTCAGCCGAGACGGGCTTCGGGGCATGCGGCTGCAGGGTGCGGATCTGGCCGGCGCAGAGGCTCGGGCTCTGTGCGCTCATGCCTGATCCGACTCCGCAGGGACATTGCAGCTGCGGTAGAAGTCGAAATGTTCAATGGCCTCCACGATACCCAGGGCATAGGCCTGTTTGGCATAGTAGATGCTGTCGGCGTTATCCAGGTGAGACAGTTCTTCGTCGTGCCGATTGGCCACCACCACCGCCAGGGTGTTGCCGCGCATCATGTCCTCGTCGGCACCGGAGCCACCCGCCACCAGGATGTGTTCCAGGGGGATGTCCCAGAGGTCGGCCACATAGCGTAAGGCCAGTCCCTTGGAAGCGCGGATGGGCATCACATCCAGGAACTGGCCAAAGGATGAGATCACATTCACCGCCAGTTCCTCCTGGTACAGCAGGCTGTTGATCTCCTCCACGCTGGGAGCGATGCGGGGGTCATAGTAGTAGCTGATTTTGAACCGGCTCTGTTCCTTCTTCGGCTGCAATTGCACACCGGGCAGGTCTGCCAGCACTCGGCGAACGATATGGGGTGTCCAGCGGTGATCGATGTGCTGCGTCCAGGATGTGCTGTCGGTCAGGTAGGGTTCGTAGTGGATGGCGGTGCCGCCACTGGTGATGAGCACATCCGGTTCGGGGATGCGGTGTTTGCGGATGGCCTTGAGGGCGGAGTCAAGCCGTCTTCCGGTGGCGATGCCGAAGGTGGCGCATTTGCGGTTTCCGCGCAGTACCTCGATGAAACGTGGCAGGGTTGCCACATCGCCCAGCAGATTTTGATCCAGGTCCGTGAAAATGGCCCGGTCGTGGTACAGCATGGGGCGGCGGGTGCGCGGGATGCGTTCCACCACTTCGGTCTTATCCACCAGCGGCCGGATGATGCCCAGGTAACGCTTGGCGTGGGCCTGCCATGCATAGTGTTCACGCACTCCGTTGAGGCCGTTGTCCGCCAGGCGCTGCTGCTCTCTTGGGTGCTCCAGCAAGGCGATCAGTGCTGCGCTGATCGCCTCGCTGTCCAGCGGATCGATCAATATACCGTTGTTGCAGTTGCCGATGATGTCGCGTGGACCGCCATCTTCGGTGGCCACAATCGGGACTCCGCTGGCGGCTGCCTCGATCAAGGTCAGACCAAAGGGCTCGGTAAGGGCCGGGTTGACGAATACGCCCTTGGACAGAGCGGCGATACGGTAGATAACCGGCACTTCACTGGCATTGTGATGCTTGGGATAGGCCACCTTGCCGTACAGGTCGTAATGGTCGATGGCCATGAGCAGATCGGTGAGTACTTCCTGCGCGCCCTCGTCCATGTCGCCGATGTCATCCCGGTTGCCGGCCACGATCACCAGATTGGCCAATTCCTGCAACCGGGCCGATTCGCCATAGGCATTCACCAGCGCGCCGATATTCTTGCGCGGATCGGGCCGCGACAGGGCCAGGATCAGGGGCTTGTCAGGCTCGCGCAGAAAGCGCTGGATTTCCTGTCCGATAGGGGATCGCCATTCATCACCCCGGGGCGGATGAAACAGTGACAGGTCGGTTCCGGGGGGGATGATCCGCATGTGGCTGGGCTGGTAGTGATCGTAGAGCTCGTACTGCTCAACGATCTCCTGGTGAGTGCTGGTGATGACCCTGTCCGCACTGGCCAGGGTCAGTTCCTCCGCCTCGATGCGCCGGGACATGTTGTAGCGCTGATCGATTTCATCCGAGGAGAGCCCGGTGGCCAGCAGGCGCTGCCGCTTCACCCGGCCCAGGGAATGGCCGGTATGCACCAGGGGAACCCCGAGGAAATGGGCCAGGCGGCTGCCCACGTAGCCGGCATCGGCATAGTGGCTGTGAATGATGTCGGGCACCTGATTGTCGTTGCGGATGAACGCCAGCATATTGTCGAAAAAACTGTCCAGGTGGTCCCATAGGGCCTCTTTGGGTAGGTACTCATCCGCTGGGCCGGCGACGATACGCACAATGCGGGCTCCGGCGCCCATGTCCTCTAATTCCACCGCATAGTCCGGCGCAACCTTGGGGGTTGATACCCTCCGGGTGAACAGATCCACGCGGTCAACACCAGGCAGACGGGCCAGATCGCGGGCGACTTCCACCACATATTTAGTCTGGCCACCGGTGTCGGCGTCCCGTCCCAGTTCCAGGTCATGACTGCGGATCAGGCCATGCACACTGATCATGGCAATGTAGAGTCCGGCGTTTTCCCGGTTCGTCATATTGTCCCCTTAATGATGCCCGGCTATATCGCGGGTTCGATATTTTTAGTATACAGAACAGCTCCGAAGTGTTTGCAAGGACATGGGCCAGACTGTGAACCGGCTTTCTAATACATCAACGCCTGGCACGGACTGACACTGGAGACCGCCCATGGCATGCAAGCATCCCTACAATACGACACTGATTCCATGTACGAACAGATATCCCATTCATTGCTGAACGATATTCTCGACGAGCTTAAGCCGGAGATCTGCAAATGCGATCTGCGTCACTTCTACACCCGTCTCGGCGCCAACTTCTATGCCATCCGCTCCCTGTTCCACTACCTGTACGGTCAGCGTGAGGACTATAACGAAAAGATGCTGCGCCTGGTGGAGGTGTTGGCCGGTAATTATATACGTCGGGACGAGGAACTCAGGCAGCTCGACAGGGAGCGGGAACGGGATCACAACTGGTTCCTGAGCCAGAACTGGGTGGGCATGGCCCTGTACACAGATGGCTTCGCCGGCAATCTCATGGGCCTGCGCGAACGTCTGCCCTATATCCAGGAACTGGGTGTGAACATGTTGCACCTGATGCCCATGCTGCAATGTCCGGCCGGCGCCTCCGACGGCGGTTACGCGGTAAGCGATTTCCGTAATATCAACCCCCGCTTTGGAGACCTGAAACAGTTGCGGGATGTCTCCGGGTACCTGCGCAAACGCAATATGCTGCTGACCCTGGACGTGGTGCTCAACCACACCTCGGACGAGCATGAATGGGCTCGCAAATCCCGCAGCGGCGACAGCAAATATCAGGACTATTACCACATCTTCGACACCCGCGAAGTGCCCGAGATGTTCGAGGAGACCATGCCTGAGATCTTTCCCGAGAACGCACCGGGGAATTTCACCTGGGATGATTCCATGCAGAAATGGGTGATGACGGTCTTCAACAGCTACCAGTGGGACCTCAACTACAGCAACCCCGATGTGTTCATCGAGATGCTGGACATCATCCTGTTCTGGGCCAACCAGGGCGCGGACATCCTGCGCCTCGACGCCGTGGCCTTCCTGTGGAAAAAGATCGGCACCACCAGCCAGAACGAACGTGAGGCCCACCTGATTCTGCAATTGATGAAAGACTGCTGTCAGGTCACCGCCCCCGGCGTACTGTTCATTGCCGAGGCGATCGTGGCCCCGGTGGAGATCGCCAAGTATTTTGGCGAGGATGCGGTGATCGCCAAAGAGTGCGAGATCGCCTACAACGCCACCTTCATGGCCTTGTTGTGGGATGCGGTGGCTACCAAAAATGCCAAGCTGTTGGATCAGGGCATCCGCAGCCTTCCGGACAAGCTGGATCGAGCCACCTGGCTCAATTACATCCGCTGTCACGATGATATCGGCCTGGGTTTCGACGATACGGACGTGTATGCCGTGAAATACGAGCCCGCTCCTCACCGCCGCTTCCTGCTGGACTATTTTACCGGTGCCTATGCCGGTTCACCGGCCCGGGGCACGCCCTTCGGTCGCAACGAAAAGACCGGTGATGCCCGTATCTCGGGTTCTCTCGCCTCGCTGGCCGGCCTGGAATCGGCCCTGGAAAGCGGAGAATCCGAATCAATAGATGAAGCCGTGGACCTGATCCTGCTTATGCACGGCATGATCATGTCTTTTGGCGGCATACCCCTGCTCTATTACGGGGATGAAATCGGCACTCTGAACGACGGCAGTTACCTGGAGGATGAGAGCAAGGCCAATGACAGTCGCTGGATGCACCGTCCACGCTTTGATTGGAACAAGGCCGAACAACGCCACAATCACGGCAGTGTGGAACAGCGTTTATTCTACGGGCTGCAGAAAATGATCGCGGTGCGCAAGGCCACCCCGGCATTTGCCGATTTCAACAATCGCGAACTGCTGGATGTTAAAAACACGCACTTGTTTGTCTTTCTGCGCACTCATCCGGAACGCACCACGGAATCGGTGCTGGTGGTAGGTAATTTCGACATCAAACCCCAATACCTGGATTTGACCGACCTGGGCAGCCGGGGTCTGTTCCGCTACGGCCAGATCACCGATCTGTACACCGGCGAATCACCCGCCCTGTTCAAGGACCGGCTGGTGGTGCCGCCGCGACGATTCTATTGGCTTACGGGTCAACGGCCGGGTGGAATAATATAGGGGGGGATTGACCCGCCCGGGCCGTCGGTCCCTGCCTCGAATTGCTTCGGCGGTTCGTGGTTTATAGGTCTGGCGAGTACTCCATCCAGCAGGTACCCGGTATTATTCGTGTGATGAAATTGCCAGTGCGTTCCCCTGTGATGCTCGGCTGTGTATGTCGTGGGGTAAAAGGCGGTTTCGGTTGGTGCTGGAGTGTGTCCTTGCAGTTTTCGTCCGGCTTGGGGTCTCGCTGGGTGTTGACTCTTGCGATTGGCGTTGTGGTACGTTCCTGTAGTTTTCGTCCGGCTTGGGGTCTCGTTGGGTGTTGACTCTTGCGATTGGTGTTGTGGTACGTCCTTGTAGTTTTCGTCCGGCCCGGCATCCTTGCCGGGCGTTCGCTCGGCTGCGTTTGTCCACCGGACAAACGGTCCTCGCTCACCCACCCCCTCTTGATCCGACGAACTCGGGGTAGGCTTCCACACCGCACTCGGCCAGATCCACGCCTTTGTACTCGTCTTCTTCACTGACCCGCAGTCCGACCACCGCCTTGATGATCATCCAAACAATTAAAGAGGCGATGAGTGTCCAGGCCAGAATGGTTCCCAGTCCAATCAGCTGGGCCGTAAAGCTGGCTTCGCTGTTGGACAGGGGCACTGCCAGCAGACCCCACATGCCAACCATGCCGTGAACGGAGATGGCACCGACCGGGTCGTCGATCTTCAGTTTGTCCAGGGTGATGATGGAGAAGACTACGATCGTACCGCCGATAGCGCCCACCAGGGTGGCCCACAGGGGACTGGGAGCCAGTGGCTCGGCGGTGATGGCGACCAGACCTGCCAAGGCGCCGTTCAAGGCCATGGTGAGGTCTCCTTTGCCGAACAGCATGCGTGCCGTGAGCAGTGCGGCGACCACGCCGCCGGCGGCTGCCATGTTGGTATTGACGAACACCAGGGCCACGGCGTTGGCTTCGCCTACATCAGAGATCTTCAGCTCGGAACCACCGTTGAAGCCGAACCAGCCCAGCCACAGGATAAATGTGCCCAGTGTTGCCAGCGGCATATTGGCGCCAGGAATGGCGTTCACCTGGCCGTTGGCGCCGTACTTGCCCTTGCGTGCGCCGAGCAGCAGGACACCGGCAAGGGCGGCGGATGCTCCGCACAGATGCACCACGCCGGATCCTGCGAAGTCATTGAAGCCCAGGCCGTCCAGGAAACCGCCGCCCCACTTCCAATAGCCCTGCATGGGGTAGATGAAACCGGTCATGAATATGGCGAAGAGCAGGAACGACCACAGCTTCATGCGTTCGGCCACGGCGCCGGAGACGATGGACATGGCGGTGGCTACGAACACCACCTGAAAAAAGAAATCCGACAGGGTCGAGTAGTAAGGAGCGCCTTCGCCACCGGCGAGTACGGCCGCCACATCATTGTCGGTCTTGCTGAGGATGCCGTTCAGGCCTGGCCACCAGCTGTTCACCGCTGCGTCGCCGGGATACATGATGCCGTAGCCCATGAGCATGTACATAATGCAGGCGATGGCGAACAGCGCGACGTTCTTGGTAAGGATCTCAGCCGTGTTCTTGGAGCGGACCAGGCCGGCCTCCAACATGGCGAAACCGGCCGCCATCCACATGACGAGTGCACCGGACATGAGAAAATAAAACGTGTCCAGGGCGTAACTAAGCTCTGTGACTTTATCCACGATAGGGTCCTCTTGAGACTGCGAAGGGTTAAAGTGCTTCCGGTCCGGACTCTCCGGTACGAATGCGTATGGCCTGCTCGATGTCGAAAATGAAGAGCTTGCCGTCACCGATTTTTCCGGTCTTGGCGGCGCCGGTGATGGCCTCGATCGTTTGCTCCAGGATGGCGTCGTCCACCGCGACCTCGACTTTGATCTTGGGCAGAAAATCCACCACGTATTCGGCGCCGCGGTACAATTCCGTATGGCCCTTCTGCCGGCCGAAGCCTTTGACCTCGGTAGCCGTAATGCCGGATACGCCAATGTCGGAAAGGGATTCGCGTACGTCATCCAGCTTGAAAGGCTTAATGATGGCTGATACTAACTTCATCGAATGTTCTCCTTGGAACCCCGGACTGTACCCGGGAGTTATCTGGGTTCGTAGTGAGGGGTGCCTAGAATTTCTTGGTCCAGCCGACCCAGAATTTGGGGTCGTCATCCACGGCTACGATTTCATTTTCACCGCCATCATTCTGGTCATAATTCAGGCTGAAGGTACCGTAAACACCGGCGTCTTTGGCCAGGGACAGAATCCAGTGGGTGTAATCGCCCTCGCTGCCGGTGTCATCGAAATCGTAATAGCCCAGGGTGGCGCCTATGCTGAAATCGCTGGGCAGGGGGAATGCCAGACTGCCGTACCAGTAGACGTCACCGCCGTTGAAGGGACCCGCATCGACTTCGCCGTCCAGGGTGTACGCAAGACCCAGGGTACCCACGCTGTAGGATACGGATGCGCCCAGCTCCCAAAAATCGGCATCTCCCTCGGCGTCCGGATAGGCGTAATATATGGTCTTGATGTCATAGCCCACTTCGCCGAAAGAGCCTTTGTAGCCGGCGTACAGATCCAACTCGTAGTTCGGGTTGGGTGTTCCCCAGTCGATGTTGGAAATCCAGGTGCCGGCATAGAAACCGCTGGCATGCTTATAGTCCACGCCGCCCTGAACGGCTGCACCGTCATTCGTCTGGGTGACGCCGCGCCACATATAGTTGGAAACGGCGCTGATATTGGCGCTGAAGGAATGGGGGGAATCCCCGGCCATGGCCTGGGACAGACCGCCGGTGCTAAGTATGGAAGCCATTGAGATAACAAGTGTCGACTGTTTCATTTCAGTGATACCTCTGTGCGTGCTTGTACATAAAGATGTCAATGGGGGCTCACCTGGCATTGCCGCCATCATGTGGCCGTTATGAAGGCAGGTAGCATGCCATGTCGGAAAATCAGCATAAAAACAACATCTTGCCCGGTTGTTGCTGATTTGCTGCAGTGACGTCGCACCAATGCGGGGAGAGTGGTGATATTTGACCCGATGTGGTGCACCAGCATGGTGCGTTCTTGTACGGCTACGGATTGGGACCTTGCCTGTATTTGCATCTATAATGAAAATCCTGCTGACGACATGGCGATAAAAACCACATGATTGATGCCAAATTGCTGGATGAACTGGCCGGAAGACTGGCGGGTGGCATGCCCGCCGGACTGCAGATCCTGAAACAGGACATGGAACGTAACCTGCGTGCTGGCCTGGAAGGGGCATTGGCCAGAATGGATCTGGTCACGCGTGAGGAATTCGATGTGCAGAGCGCAGTCCTGATGCGCACCCGGGAGAAACTCCATCGCCTGGAGCAGCAGGTAGCCGATCTGGAGCGCCAAGCTGGCCTGGGCAAGACTACTGGCGGATGAGTGATTTACGGCAGGGAAGCGATTGAGTCTCGCCATCGTTCATAGCCGCGCTCGCACCGGGGTGCAGGCGCCCCTGGTGACTGTGGAGGTACACCTGGCCGGCGGTCTGCCCGCCCTGTCCATCGTTGGCCTGCCGGAAATGGCGGTAAAGGAGAGCAAGGACCGGGTGCGCGGTGCCTTGCTCACCTGTCGCTTCGAGTTTCCCGCCAAACGTATCACCATCAACCTGGCGCCGGCGGATCTGCCCAAGGAGGGTGGTCGTTTCGACCTGTCCATCGCCCTGGGTATACTCTGCGCCTCGGGTCAGCTGCCTCAGGTGTCATTGGACGGCTACGAGTTCCTCGGGGAGTTGGCCCTGTCCGGTGAATTGCGCCCGGTACGCGGAGTCCTTCCCGCTGCCCTGGTTGCCAGGGATGCCGGGCGTGGTCTGATACTGCCCGTGGATAATGCGGACGAGGCAGCGAGGGTATCCGGCCTGGACGTCATTCCAGCCCATCACCTGTTGGAGGTCTGTGGACACCTGATCGGCAATGCGCCCCTGCGACCGCATCAGATCGATGACCCGCCTCATACCGGTGCGGGCTATCCTGATTTGTCCGAAGTAAGGGGGCAGGGGCATGCCAAGCGGGCCCTGGAGATTGCCGCGGCGGGTGGCCACAGCCTGCTGATGTCAGGGCCGCCGGGTACCGGCAAGTCCATGCTGGCCGGGCGCCTGCCGGGTATCCTGCCACCCATGAGCGAGACGGAGGCGCTGGAAACGGCCGCGGTATTATCCGTCAGCGAGCAGGGTTTCGATGTGGATAACTGGGGGATCCGGCCTTTTCGCACCCCTCACCACACCGCATCCGGCGTCGCCCTGGTGGGTGGTGGTGGAAATCCGCGGCCGGGAGAGATCTCCCTGGCTCACCATGGCATCCTGTTTCTGGATGAGCTGCCCGAATTCGATCGCCGGGTTCTGGAGGTGTTGCGCGAACCCCTGGAGAGCGGCCGTATCACCATATCCCGCGCCGCGCGTCAGGCCGAGTTCCCCGCCCGTTTCCAACTCGTCGCGGCCATGAATCCCTGCCCTTGCGGCTACCTGGGCGATCCACATGGCCGCTGCCGCTGCACCCCGGAGCAGATCGCCCGCTACCGGGGACGCATATCCGGTCCCCTGCTGGACCGCATCGACATGCACATCGAGGTGCCACGCCTGGCCCCGGAGGAATTGAGCGGCCCGCAGGAGTCCGGGGCCGAAGTCAGTGCCAGGGTATGTGAGCGGGTGACCCGTGCCCGGGCCTTGCAGATACAGCGAGCCGGAAAGCCCAATCATGCCCTGGGCAGCCGGGAATTGGACCAGCACTGTGCTCTGGATACAGCAGGACGACGTTTGATGGAACAGGCCATGACCCGCCTGGGCCTGTCGGCAAGGGCATATCACCGGGTGCTCAAGGTGGCGAGGACCATCACGGACCTGAACGGAGAGCACAACATCCAGGTGCCGCATCTGAGCGAGGCGATCGGGTATCGGCGCTTAGATCGGCGTAGGGCTTGTTGATGGCTGACAGTTCAATTAAAAGTACAGAAGCCACAAAAATTATTTTGAAGATTCGGGATACAACTGATGGTGCTTTAACCGAGAAACGGCAGTTGCACGCCCTGGTGCTCGTAGTGATCCTCATCTAAAGGGTGAGTCTGGTGTTTGTATATAATCATCTGAAAACCACTTGCCTATCGTTTGAAGCGGTCAAGTGCCGTTTCTAGGCACAATGGGTTAGTTATAGCGCTCATACACGGCCACAAGGTTCCGAGCCATTAAAAAGCAGTTTCATCGGGCTTCACTGGGCGATCCTGTTACCGATGGTTTGTGTAGGGTGATATCCAAGGGCCTGAGGGTGCTCATGTGGATATCGCGCTGCGGAAAGGCAATGGAGATGCCCGCTGCATTGAGTTTTTCCCTGATGGCCTTGTGCAGGTCGGTGATGGTGGCCAGGCGGTTGTCCATGGAGCCCAGGTAGCTGCGCAGCATCAGGGTCAGGGCGCTGTCACCGAAGGCCTCAAAGGAGGTCACGGGCTTCGGGTCTTCCAGCACTTCCGGATGTTGCGTTGCTGCTTCAAGCATCAATTCCATGGCCCGATCCACATCCGCTGAGTAGTCCACACCCACGGTGATCAACACCCGGTTCAGTTTGTCGCTCAGGGTCCAGTTGGTGACCTCGGCGGTTATGAACTGTTTGTTGGGGATCAGCAGTTCCTGCTTGTCGTATTTGGTAATGGTGGTGGCACGAATGCGGATGCGCGATACCACGCCAGTCGTGTTATTGACGGTGACCACGTCGCCTACCCGAATGGGCCGCTCAAACAGCAGAATGATTCCACTGATGAAGTTGGCCACGATTTCCTGCAGCCCAAAACCCAGCCCCACGCTCAGGGCAGCCACCAGCCACTGGATACTCGACCACTGCAGACCCAAGGTGCTGAACGCCACGACTATGCCTACGCCGGCAATGAAGTATTGAGACAGTGTAGTGATGGCGTAACGCTCACCGTTGTCCAGCGGTAAACGTTGAAGCAGGGTGATCTCCAATACACCGGGTATGTTTTTCGCCGCGAGGACAGAAATGACCACCATGATGAGTCCGAGAATGAGATCACCAAGACTCACCGGGACCTCTTTACTGATGCCGTCAATAATGCGGGTGGCATGAAAAGGCAGTTCTGTGTTGTTGAGGAATCCGAGTGCCGGCAGCAGATCGTTCCAAATGCTCCAGATGCCGATGACCGCGCCGAAAAGGAAACCTGCCCGCACCAAACGTTTGTTCTGCTCACTCAACTCGGCAAAGTCCAACTCTGGTATATCCAGGGAAACCAGCGGCATCTCCTCTTCCCTGTCATCTGCATTCTGGGCCCGCTTCGCCCGCATCTCATCGCGTCGACGGATGGCGTCCTCCAAGCGCAGACGCCGGTCGGCAATGTATAAAGAGCGCAGCAGCAGCTCCTTTAGCAAAAACAGTCCGACGAAAAACCAAAAAGTCAATTCCGCCAGTTGCTCCAGGTGCAGGGCTGTATAGTGATAACCCCATGCTGAAGTGAGAGCGAAGGCCACAGGCAGACTTACCAGCAGCGGAAACCATAGAAAGTGCAATTGCCCCACGATACTGTTGGCGTTGGCAGTATTCACCGCTTGCATCAACATCCCTTTCTGCCGCAGCAGTCGAAAAACGAACACGCAAGAGACCATCATGAGCAGAATAAAGGCGAGCCGCCCAAGAGACTGGGTTGCCACCGGCGGCTCGTTACCGATGGTGCTGGAAACAAAAAAACCCAGAGGAACGGCAATGGGAAGAATCCAACGAAATTCATGCAGCAGTGCCTCACGTACCGGTTGCGGCCAACGCAGATGCTGATCGCCTACGCCATCCGGCATGCAAAGCTGAATAAGAAAACGAAGGCTCAGCAATATCATGCCTGCCTTTACCAAGCCGCTGGCCATGGCAAGGGTGAACGGCGCGGCGGTTGGCAGAGCGCCCAGCAGCCAGCCGGAACCGACAATGAGCAATGGCCAGGCGCCGATAATCACCAGGGTGTGCAGCAGTGCCATCAGGGTGTATTTGAAGGAGTCTGTACGGATTTTGTGGGTACCATGCGCAATCACTCCGAGTTGCTCAATGGAGTTTTTGCGTTTGATCAACAGCATGATGAACAAAACCAGCATCAGGGCAACTCTGAGCGGCTTTTGTTTGATCAAGGTCCAGACATCCTGTACCAGCCCTTTCCAGTGGTTGGGTGAAAGCACCCAAACCAGTGCCTGCCCTATAATCCCGGGGTCCGCCAGGGTCGAAATACCCGGCCCCGGGATCCAAATCAATCGGTCATCGATGTAGTCAATGTAAGCGCTGGCCACATCCACCAATTGCCTTTCTGCCATATCGAGTGAAGTGATTTGGCCCATGTAACGACCATAGACCTTCTGCAGCTCGTTGAGGGCATTGCGCCTGGCGCGGGCCAATTCCATCGTCTCCTGCTCAAACCGAGCCCGGTCCGATTCCGGTAATGCCTCCAGAACATCGGCAACCACGGATCGCATATCGCTGAACTCACGCAGTCGCTCATCAATCTCTATCTGTCGATCCGTGGACTTGCTGATCTCAGCCGCTCTCTTATCGGAGCTGCGCCGGTAGCTTTGGGTCGAAGGCAGCTCGTCGCGGCGCCGCTTGAGCATTCTGCCGATAGCTTCCGTCTCCCCGACCACGTCGACCCGTTGCCGGGTGCGGTCATAATCACTTTGAATATCTTCCAATCCCGAGCGCCTGGCCTGCAGGTCGCGTATGACAAACTGTTCCCTGCTCACCAGTTCCTCAAGTTCCAGCCGGTAACGGGTATTTTCCTCCGCTATGGTCTGCAGTGCCCTGGGCAGGGAGTCGGTAGTACTCCTGAGTTTCTCCGCTTCTTTGCGTGCCAGTCTGGCGCGGTCTTCGCGAAGCTTTTGTGCGACTTCGCTCAAGGCATCCAGTCGATGTTGCCGATCAGTGATTTCAACGGCCGCCATGTCCTTTTCGGTTTGAGCGAGATTCGTTAACAGGTCGTGACTGCCGAGGCGCAGTTTGAGTAGGTCAAGCTCGCTTTGGCCGAGTTTCCAGCGTGCCTTGAGCATGAGGATGTGGGCCTGCCTCAAAGCGGCTGGATCGTTTGTTGGGAGTGCCTGAATATCCGCTTCTATCTGTTCCAGGGTCTTACTGCGGGTCACAATGTCCTCGCTCAATCCCTTGCTGCCTACCAACAGGCCTGCCAGTTCGTCCGCGTGCTGCCTGTACGCGTCTCTTGCCAGCTGCAACGCCAGACCCTCTTGGGTTAATGCAAGCTCGATCCGCTCCAGATTATCGGATGTCAGCACGGGTCCGATGTCAGGCATCTCACGGAGATGCTGTGCCTTGCCCGTGCGGATGGCTTCGATTCGCCGAGGCGCCGCTTCCACCAGCTCCTGAAACTGGGACAGTTGCTGCCTGGATTCCGTGATTTGTTGGAGCCATTTGCTCGTCTGGTCGTAGAATTCAAGCGTTTTCTGTTTCTGGGTCTCATCTAGCGTCGTATCCGAAGCGGCCGCTTTGCGGTCGGCCTCGAGTTGATCTGCTGATATCAAGGGGTCGGTTTCCAGTCCGTTTGTCGCCGCCAAGACGGGCTGCAGGCCGAGTCCGCACGTGCAAAATAGAATCGCCATAAGAGGAATGGCGATCAACCTCAGGCACACCGAGTTGGTGGCGGCATCGTGTCTCATGAAAACTGTTTCCGATCATGCTCCTCTATGGAGGAGTCTTCTGAATTTGGTAGTCTAAGTTACACAGGGCAGTTGTGAAGATACCCGAGCTTTATTAAGCCGGTAGAAATATGCGAAAGATGAGCTGTGCTATTCGATGAAGGTATCTCAATGTCACCAAGCGAACAGATCTTCCACCATTGTTGTCGGCTGGCGTGAATGGTTGTCGTTACCTGGGTTGGCGATACCGGCTATCAAGGCCAAAATCGACACCGGGGCACGTACTTCCACCCTACATGCCTTTTTTATTGAGCGCTACAGCCACAAGGCAAGAGTCATGTACGCTTCGGCGTGCATCCGTTGCAACGCCGCACCGCCATGGCTGGGCGTATACTGGTGAACCCGGAGTCGTCCTACCGTGTGGTGAAACGGCCAGACCTCAATCTGCTGTATCCTGACCCCACGCCAAACATTGGATAGTGACTGATGAAAATAGCCATACTTTCCCGCAATCCCCAACTGTATTCGACCAAACGGCTGGTGGAAGCGGCGACAGAGCGAGGTCATGAGGCCCGCGTCATCGATGTGCTGCGCTGATACATGAACATCACGTCGCACCGCCCAAGCATCCACTTCAAGGGTGAGAAGTTGAGCGGATACGATGCGGTTATTCCACGCATTGGCGCCTCTGCCACCTTATATGGTACCGCCGTCCTTCGTCAGTTCGAGATGATGGGCACTTACCCGCTCGCGGAGTCAGTGGCCATCACCCGTGCCCGGGATAAGCTGCGCTCCCTTCAGCTGCTATCGCGCAAGGGGATCGGTCTGCCTGTCACGGGTTTTGCCAATGCACCGGACGATATCCAGGATTTGATCGAAATGGTGGGTGGGGCACCCCTGGTCATCAAATTGCTTGAGGGTACTCAAGGTATCGGCGTTGTTCTGGCAGAGAACCAGCAGGCAGCCGGAGCATGTGCCAGATCAACGACAAGAATCTGAATTGCATCCACGAGTTGTGAGTACTGCCAGTCATGCAGTGAGGTGCCACGGGCCATCAGGTGGAAAAACTGAACGATCTCCTGACAAGAAACCAGTCTAATAGATCGGGTTTCAGGTTCCTCAAGAACGACTCCACGTGCTTGAGTACCATCGCCTTGAATTCTGAGAAATTAACCTCTTGGTCCGTAATTCGAGATACTGTTGCCAGCGCGAAGGACGAGAAAGTTTGCGGCCTCCGTTGAACGACTTATGATGACTATGGTTCGTCATGCGCCGATATTGCTGGATTAGACGGCACGCCGTCTACATGCGTTAGGTGAAAAACGAGGGTATACAGCAGGGCATGAACACCGAGAAGAAAGTTTCAGAAATGATTCTAGATGTAGCTGCGCAATTTATTGAGTTGGGAAGATCAGAAGAAGAACGACAAACGAACCTCGATATAGCTTGTAAAGCATGGAATTTATCAGTTCTTCCAAAAAGTATGCGCAACAAGGAATACAATAACTATTTAAATGAAATGAGATCTAGAATAAACGATAAAGAGATAATAAAGTGGCTGAAAGAAGATCTTGATGGATTAATAAAGGCAAAGCTAGAGCTATATCCAAATGAGAAAAAACCAATTATTTCAGCGAAGTTGGAGAATATAGATTCTGAACAGTATCAAGCGACAGCCTCCTTTGCTCGGCAAGGTCAATTGCATTGAATATTTCACCTAACATGCTTACAGCCGACGCGCCAAAGGCGCGCGCGGCTGAATCTTGACGTTAAGGCTATCAAAAATGATCGTAGTGGCCGCCGATAGCAAATATGTAAACGTATTTTTCGTCGTACTTATAAATAACTCGGTCTTTCTGGCTGATGCGGCGAGACCATAAACCTGAAAGGGTGTGTTTCAATGGTTCAGGCTTACCGGTTCCAGTAGCAGGATCGTCACGCAGCATCTCTTTTAGTACACGACAAAGGGATTTATGCAATCTCTTATCTTTTTGTCTGAGTTCTTCGTAGGCGGCCCATGTACTACCTTCAAACACCAGTGATCTCATCAACTTCCCCGGTTGTTGGTTTGTATCCCTCTCCGTCAGAATGGGTGCTCATTGAAACAGCGATTTGCTTCATTAAATCGCTGTTTTGTAAGACATATAATGTTTCTTGTTCGCGTTCCCAATCGTCTGCACTCACCACCACGAAGTCTTCTCCGGAACGACGGGTAACTTTTATGGGCGTGTGCTGGCTAATCACCTGTTCTACAAAGGTTTTCAGGTTGTCTCTAAACTTATTAACACTAATTGTGTCCATATTCGAGGCCTTATTAATGTACGGTAATGCCGTACATGGTAACTGTAAAACAACAAGTAAATCCAGCGTACGCCAAAGCTCCGCCGCTGATTTAGGCGTTATCGCGCCGGGAGAAGCTCGGCGTATCTTGCGGGGTGGAAGTCCCCGTCGGGAAAGGGTCAGCCGCCCACCCCTATCGAGTCTTGCACCTGTGGCGGAGTCAAAGGAGGGACGAACAAGGCAGGTGAAGCGTAGACAGAGAATCCTGTAGGCCGTAGGGAGAATCGCGTCCCCTGAAGTGCTGGTACAGCTTCGAAATGCTGATGCTCAGGTACGCCGATGATTGTATGCGCGTTCCGCTACCGCCGAGATGCCGAGCGTTTTTACCGGACGCTGCCCAAGCGGCTGGGGAAATTCCAGCTTAAAGTGGCCCCGGAGAAAACTCAGATCATCCGCTTCAGCCGTTTTCATCCGAGCATGAGACGGCGGTTCACCTTTCTGGGCTTCGAGTTGTACTGGATGCCGGATTGGAAGGGTGTTCCGAGGGTGAAGCGACGCACGGCGCGCAAGAAGCTGCAAAGTGCCTGCAAACGGGTCAAGGAATGGATCAGGGCGAGCCGCCACCAGGACGCAGCGGAGTTCTTCAAGGGATTGAACCGTCGCCTACGCGGCCACTACAACTACTATGGGCTGCGTGGCAATACGCCGGCCCTGTGGCGTTTCTACCGTTGGGCCATAGACTGCGCGTTTAAATGGCTCAACCGAAGAGGCGGAAAGCGTCGCAGCTACAACTGGGCGATGTTCGGTGAGGCGATGAAGCGGTTCAAAGTGGAACGGCCAAAGGTCACGGAAAAGCGTTTTCAACATGCGGTGTTTGCATAAGGCGATCGCTCGCGCGATAGCGAGTACAACCAAGGAACCGGATGCGGGGATGCGACCTGGCAAGGTCGCGTAATCGAGTGGGTGCGAATCCCACCCAGGTGGCCGCTAGCCACGGGCCTGGAATCGAGCCTTGCAGTCAGTGGGGTAACTCACTGATTGATGCGCAGGTACGATTCGAGGGACGGTGGCCCGACTTCATGGGGATGACCCCTGAATAGTTACGCTGAACTTTGCTTGGGTCCTGGCAGGCGCACCGCCGAAGAATGGCGTTGCGACAGGGTAGCCATCAAGGCGGTATTCATCAGATCGCTTGCTGCAGGACTACGTAAGTAATAGCGGTAGTTATACCAATAACATTCGGAAGCAGCGCTTGTTGTAATTGCATCGCGCCCATTTAGAATTAGGCGTCTCAATAGCAGGACACGATCCAGGATCGCACTAGAAATTCTTGAATCTGTCGCCTGCGACATAACGCAGGTGTTTATCCATCTGCTTTAATTAAGAAGATCCAGATAGAGGAGAATCCTCCATGGGAACGAAGCGAAAAATGGCTGCGGGGCTTGCAATCGCCACAGTGGCCGCAATGGGTCTTACCATCGGCAGCGCGATAGCCGCCACGGGCGAGAAACCCAACATTATTCTGATCGTATCGGACGACACCGGCTACGGCGATCTCGGACCCTACGGTGGCGGAGAAGGTCGAGGCATGCCAACCCCGAGCATCGACCGCCTCGCCGGCGAGGGGATGACATTCTATTCGTTTTATGCACAACCCAGTTGCACCCCGGGACGCGCAGCAATGCAAACGGGCCGGATACCCAACCGCAGCGGCATGACAACGGTCGCGTTCCAGGGTCAGGGCGGCGGACTGCCGGCGGCCGAATGGACGCTGGCGTCGGTGCTGAAGACCGCAGGCTACAACACCTTCTTCACCGGCAAATGGCACCTCGGCGAGGACGAGTATGCACTGCCGAATGCGCAAGGCTACGACGAAATGAAGTATGCCGGCCTATATCACCTGAACGCCTACACCTATGCCGACCCGACTTGGTTCCCGGACATGGATCCGAAACTTCGCGCCATGTTCAAGAAGGTGACCAAGGGTTCCTTGTCCGGCAAAGCCGGCGAGCAGGCGGTCGAGGACTTCAAAATCAACGGCCAGTACGTCGACAAGCCTGACGAAAAGTCGGACGACTATCCGACCGGCGTGGTCGGGATACCGTACTTCGACGGCTATGTCGAGAAGGCGGCGCTCGACTATCTTGACAAGGCGGCCAAGTCGGATGCGCCCTTTTTCATGAATGTGAACTTTATGAAGGTGCACCAGCCGAACCTGCCGCACCCGGACTTCGAGCACAAGTCGCTGTCGAAGTCGAAGTACGCCGACTCGATCGTAGAACTCGATGCGCGCATCGGCGCCATCATGGACAAGGTCCGCAAGCTCGGCCTCGACAAGAACACGCTGGTGTTCTACACGACCGACAACGGGGCCTGGCAGGACGTCTACCCGGACGCCGGCTACACGCCGTTCCGCGGCACCAAGGGCACCGTGCGTGAGGGCGGCAACCGCGTGCCGGCGATCGCCTGGATGCCCGGCAAAATCAAAGCCAGCGCCAAGAATCATGATATCGTCGGCGGTCTCGACCTGATGGCGACCTTCGCAGCCGTCGCCGGCGTCGATCTGCCCGAAAAGGACCGCGAGGGCCAGCCAATCATCTTCGACAGCTACGACATGTCACCGGTGCTATTCGGCACCGGTAAGTCGAAGCGCGATTCCTGGTTCTATTTCACCGAGAACGAGCTGACCCCTGGCGCCACGCGTGTGGGCAATTACAAGGCGGTATTCAATCTGCGCGGCGACAACGGTCAGGCCACGGGCGGTCTCGCGGTGGATTCGAACCTGGGCTGGAAGGGCGCCGAGAAGTATGCGGCTACCGTGCCGCAGATCTTCGACCTGTGGGCCGATCCGCAGGAGCGCTACGATCTGTTCATGAACAACTTCACCGAGCGCACCTGGACGATGGTGACCATCAGCGAGGCCGTCAAGGAGAAGATGAAGACCTACATGAAGTACCCGCCGCGCAAGCTGCAGAGCGAGACCTACTCGGGGCCGATCACCCTGACGCAATACCAGAGGTTCAAGCACGTGCGCGAGAGGCTCGAGAAAGAGGGTATCAGTCTGCCAATCCCGACCGGCAACTGAGGATCTCGTCGGGCCGGGCAATCCGGCCGTGACGATCGCAATGAGCGAATCCGCGGGCCGCTTCAATGAGAAGCGGGCCGCGCTTTTTCCGATAAGGAACAACAACATGAGAACAATTGCAGGCATTTCAAAGATTGCATTCGGGGTGGCTGTGCTGGCGTTGGCGACCGTGTCCGCCTATGCGGCCGACCCGTTGCCGTCGTGGAACGACGGCGCCGCCAAGACCTCGATCGTCGAGTTCGTCGGCAAGGTCACCGACAAGAGCTCGCCGAATTTCGTCCCCGAGCCGGAGCGGATCGCGACTTTCGACAACGATGGCACATTGTGGTCGGAGCAGCCGGCCTACTTCCAGCTGCTGTTCGCGATCGACCGCGTCAGGGCGCTGGCTCCGCAGCACCCCGAATGGAAAACCAAGCAACCGTTCAAGGCAGTGCTCGACGGTGACATGAAGTCGCTGGCCGCATCGGGCGAGAAGGGCATACTCGAGCTGGTGATGGCTACCCACGCGGGCATGAGCACCGCCGAGTTCGAACAGGTCGTGAAGGACTGGCTCGCCACCGCGAAACATCCGAAAACCCATCGGCCCTATACCGAGATGGTGTTTCAGCCGATGCTCGAATTGCTCGATTACCTGCGCGCCAACGGCTTCAAGACCTTCATCGTTTCCGGCGGCGGCATCGAATTCATGCGCCCGTGGGTCGAGGAGGTCTATGGCATACCGCCGGAACAGGTCATCGGCAGCACCATCAAGACCAAGTTCGAAACGAGAGACGGAAAACCGGTGCTGACCCGACTGCCCGAGATTGACTTCATTGACGACAAAGCCGGCAAGCCGGTTGGAATCAACCGCAACATCGGCCGGCGCCCTATCGCAGCTTTCGGCAATTCCGACGGTGACCTGCAGATGCTGCAATGGACCACCGCCGGCGAGGGCGCGCGGTTCGCGCTCTATGTCCACCACACCGACGCCAAACGCGAATGGGCCTACGACCGCGAGTCGCACATCGGAAAATTTGACAAAGGACTCGATGAGGCGCGGGCAAAGGGCTGGACGATAGTCGACATGAAGACGGACTGGAAGCTCATCTATCCCGAAATGTAGACATCCAAAGGTTTCGGAGTGTCGGAGTCCGTGGTTGATTCTCGTCGGTCTTAACGGCTAATCGCCATCATGACATATCAAACAATCAGGTATGGAACATCGCCTTGCAGCATGAGGTTCCTCTGGCCCACTTGAGCCCCAGTCTGGCACAGGCGCTGGGGAGCGAATCGGGACGCCCGACCAGGTTACAGAAGTCCGCTTCGAAATGGGTGGTCAATCGCAGCCAAGCCTCGGGATCGATTTGCAGGCGTGGCAGGATGGGGGGTGTATTTTCTGGAATGCTGCCCCGTTCGTCTTCACGCGCGATGCGTCCGGTCCAATCGACCAGCTTCAGGTAATCCATCAACGCAAAGGGCAGCCCCTTCGGCATCTCCTCCCGGGGATTGCCGACGAAGGGAAACAGCTCTCCAGCCGGGGACTCGTCTTGTGTGTTTTTGTCCCCTTCAGTCGGTTTCAGATCCTCGATACGCCTTTGTATGAAGGTGAATTACAGGTACTCCTACAGGGGACTTTCCCCCCATCAGTTCATGCCCATGCCGGGCGTACACAAGTAAATCCAGCGGACGCCAAAAAGCGGCGCCGCTGATTTAAGCGTAATGTGTAATAAAGAGGCTTCGATTTTTTCATGGAATTTTTTGAAGAATTAGAAAGGCAAGGTGTAGACATTGATTCGTTAAAAGATCTTCTACGGATCTCGACACTTCCCAACCACTGCAGCTCCATTGATTCAGCTAATTCTGAAAATCATGATGCGGGAGAGATTTATTGCGTTTGGGGGCAGTTCAACATTTCGCGGGAAGTCATTAGAAATGGCGTTCGATTCGCGTTATTGGATTGCCCTCATGCATTAGCCTGGACGATTACATACCACGCAGACCGAAGCAGGCTGGTTGTACACTGCACAATCGACGATCGGGAAGAAAGCGAGGAGTTTATTGAATCTATCCGGGAGTTCGTGTCAGACTGGGGCATTGGGTTAAGCAATGCCTTTCCAGAAAACACATAAGCTAATCGTAATGTTTGGTCTCGGCACGAAGCAAAACTACGTGCGTGAAGCATTTAAGTTATTTCAGGCAGGCCGTCCAGGCCGCTGGCATAAGGTTAACGAGGTTTCGTATTCCGATTTCAGCATCACCGTGGTTCACGTGGAGCATATTGCATCTCAGGGCGCTCTCGTTCCTAATTGGCTTGGTACAAATAAACACGAAAGAAGCCGGTTGGGTGTGTTGGCAAGAGAGGCTGTTTCAAAAGCTCAAGCCAGCATGGCCTAACGCATGCACTCGGACAGTAAAGAGCGCCGCTCCTTCGTCGCTGTGCTTTTTACTGCCGGCGATGCGTGGCGTTAGCTGGCTCAGGTAGTAAGTCCGACCAAATTCAAAAGAGAGGTGATACAAATGAAACCCAGCCCTATGGAATTTCTTATTACGGTTGCTCTGTCTTGCCTGCTATGGGCGAGCAGCAGCTACGCAGACAAAGCGGCGCAAATGAAGATGACCACGCCGATCGCACCAGGTGTGGCGGTCCCTGACAAGGTGGAAACGTCAATAGGTACCCTGAACCTGAATTACGGGTATCCCGATGACGCAACCACGCAGAAAGTATACGACAACCTGGATGCTTCGCGAGCACTGCAGGCTTACCTGCTAGCCATACCGATCGTCAATCAGGCCAGTATGCGTGCCACGCTTGCCGAGTTCGGGCCAGCGAACCAGACCAATGTGATTTGGGAAGACCTGGTGGATTCCAAGACCGTCGAGCTCACGGCCAATGACAATACCGTTTACAGCTTCATCTGGCTCGATACGAAAAAGGGGCCGCTGGTTGTAGAGATTCCGCCCAAAGTACTGGGGCTCATCGATGATTTCTGGTATCGCTGGGTGGCCGATGTCGGCATTACCGGCGCAGACAAGGGCAAAGGTGGCAAATACCTGATTTTGCCTCCAGGCTACAAAGGTGATGTTCCTGAGGGATATTACGTCGTCAGGCCCAGTACTTATGGCAACTGGATGCCGTTCCGTTCCTTTCTCGTCGACGGTTCGACCAAGCCTGGCGTCGAATCAGCGAAGAAGCATCTGAAAATCTATCAACTCGCCGACGCGGCCAATCCGCCTGAGGTGAAGTTCGTCAATGCTTCCGGCATCGCCACAAACTTTGTTCCTCCAGGCGACTACTCTTTCTGGAATCTTCTTAACGAAGTGGTTCAGGAAGAACCCAGCGCAGGCAGTGACCCCACGACGCTCGGCCTGTTTGCCTCCATTGGCATCGAAAAAGGCAAGCCCTTCAACCCTGATGCACGGATGAAGAAAATCCTGACGGATGCCGCGAATATCGGCGCAGTGACTGCGCGGGCGATCGCTTTCAGGATGCGCGAAAAGGATGCCTACTTCTATCCAGATAGCTCGTGGCGTCTACCCTTCTTCGGCGGTTACAGGTTCGAGGTCTCACCTGGTGTATCCAACCTGGATGGCGCAGCATTCTTCTACTACTTCGCTACTGGCGTGACACCGGCCATGGCGGAGGAAATGGTGGGCAAAGGTTCGCAATACCCCTGGACGGCTCAGGACGCCGATGGCAAGCCGTTTGATGGCGGAAAGAATTACAAACTGCGTCTGCCACCGAATATTCCGGTCAAAGACTTCTGGTCGGTCATCGTCTATGACAACCAGACACGCTCGATGATCCAGACCGACCAGCGCTTCCCCAGCGTCAGCAGCCAGAACAAGGACCTGCTGGTCAATGCTGACGGTTCGGTGGATGTCTATTTCGGCCCCAAGCCTCCGGCTGGCAAGAAAAACAACTGGGTACAGACGATTCCCGACAAGGGTTGGTTCATGATTTTGCGTCTCTACGGGCCACTGGAACCATGGTTTGATAAGACCTGGAAGCCAGGCGACATTGAATTGACTAACTAGGCGTATTGCCAGCTAACAATTGAACAAAGCCGCCCAAAAAAGTGCACGTCGAGCGCGGAGAAATATTTAGCGCTTGTGGCGGCGCGCTTTTTCGGTCGGCTTATTCATAACGCTATCGTGCTGGGCGAAGCCCGGCGTATCTTGCAGGGGGAGAGCCCCTGTCGGGTAAGGGTTAGCCCCCCACCCGTATCGAGTGTTGATCTCATTGAGGAGCCGGTAACGGTAAACAACAAGTGAGGTAAGCGTACACAGAGCATCCTGTAACCGTAGGGGAGGTCGCGCTCCCCCGCCTTCGCGGGGGCAGGCTCTGAAGTGCTGGTACAGCTTCGACAAGCTCAGTTCCGGACGCCGAGGGTTTTAACGTGCACCGAATACAGAAGCACCCGACTGGTGTGTGAGAGAGGCGAGGGTGTGGAGGTCCGGCGGAGTCCACAGGCCGTGGCATGCAGGAAGAGATAAGAGGCCTACCTGGTGAGGTACATCGACGACTTTGTTGTGTGCTTCCAATATCGGGAGGATGCCCGGCGCGTCCAGGAGGCTTTACGCGAACGGTTGGGTCGATTCAGCCTGAGCCTGGAGCCGAGCAAGACCAGGCTCGTCGAGTTCGGTCGCTTTGCCCAAAGGCACGCGCCCAAGCGGGGGAGAAAACGTCCGGAGACGCTCTACTTTCTGGGCTTCACCTTCCTATTGCATGCGCAATCAAAAGGGAAATTCCAAGGTGGGACTGTGTACCGAGAAGACTCGGCTACAGCGCAGCCTGTCCAACCTTCGCGAGTTGATGCGGCGTATATGGCACTTGCCGGTAAAGGAGCAGGCAGTACTTCTCAACCAGGTGTTGCCGGGCCACTTTGGCTTCTACGGCATTGCCGGGAACTTCCGGGCCTTGCAGAAAGTGCATTGGTTCGTGGAGCGGTGCTGGTACAAAATGTTTTGCAGCGTTCTGTGGGAACCGGAGGCGGGTGACCACCTCCGGCGAACAGGTGGGCGCCAGGTAACGGGCGTTCCTGCCGTGAGATGCATCTGGTTTTCACTATCTTATTAACTGAGGAATTATTATGTCCAACGAAGGCTATCACGAACCAATCTCTGAACTTTCAGGCAAAACAAGAGATATGCATAGGGCTATTACGTCTCTTATGGAAGAACTTGAAGCGGTTGATTGGTACAACCAAAGAGTAGATGCGTGTAAGAACAAGGAGCTGAAAGCAATTCTTGCTCATAATCGCGACGAAGAAAAAGAACATGCCGCGATGGTGCTTGAATGGATCCGGCGACAAGATCCTGACTTTGACAAAGAACTTAAAGACTATCTGTTTACAAATAAGCCGATAGCCCACAAGTAGGATGCATAACAAGGCCAGCCAGAGGGATAAAATAACCGCCGCTTCGCTCTGGCTATTTCGCCCCTGCTGGCGGCGTTATGCCTGTCAACTGATAAGAACAAAGCAATGCCGAATCCAGACAATACACAAGGAAGCAACAGTGATATCTTGAGCGCCTTTTCTGCATCGGCAAAGTTCGCGTTATCCAGGGTTCCGGGACTCGGTGAAGCAATAGCCGGGTGAGATCAATATCAGCGCAGCAAATTCGAACGCAATGTAGAAGCAACAATTTCGGAACCGCACATTTTCAGTGTGCGAGGAGCCGAATGTAACTAACCAGTGCCTCAACATCATTTTGGGTTAGTATTCCGCGCCAAGCCGGCATAAATCTTCCTTTACCATCAAGGATACTCTCAACGAGTTGTTTATTGGTGAGGCGATTTGTTTCATTAGGGTTTGTGTGATCCATCGGCGTAATTCCCATGAGTTCCGTCATAATCCCATCGCCATCACCCTCCTCTCCGTGACAGACACGGCAATACTTATGATAGAGCTGCAGGCCGACCCTGGGATCACCCATCAGATCATACTTGGAGTTACCCAGAAACCGGAGATATGCGATCAATGATCTGAGCTGATATTCACTGAAGATATCCTTCCATTCCGGCATGGCGTCGCTGAGCAGGTTGTGACGGTCGCGGCCTACTATGGTCTGCCGCCCCTTTCCTGTGATGATCTTCTTGAGGATGGTGTCACTCCTTGAGCGTATGGTGGTGGTCAGATCCGCCGGACTGATCTTCATCGCTTTAGCGAGAGGTCCGTCACCCTTGCCGCCGGTTCCATGGCATAACTGGCAGTAGGAAACATACAATGCTCTTCCCTCATACGCAGGCGAAGGATTAGCTGCAATATCGAGGGTGCTCAATGCAAGGATGGTTATCAGCATCACCGCATGGATGAAGAATTTCATGAATATCCTCCTAAATGGATTGCTAGTGAGTTACTGAAAAAGCCTTGCTTGGCATTTTAAGTCCGAAAGTGAAAAAAGCGCTTTTCACTTTCCTTCATTTTAAACCGTATATGGCGGACGAAAATGACAGTACATCCCTGTGCTGCGGTAAGCGCCAATTTAGACGTATTAAATCAGCGCTTCTCTAACCGTACGTATCCGGAATGGTTCGCGCGCCCACTCTCTAAGGCTCAGTTCACAGGTGCAGGGTCTACCGGTTGATGTGTTCGCCTCGTTCTTGCGGCCCCACTGGTAAAGCATACGAGTCATACCCAGCATCGACAACCAACGAGTTGCGTCATCCACCTCAATAAGCGGCAGCCTGAACGTCAGGTTGGCCCGTCGCCTAGAATCCGCGACAGGCCCTGACATCCCGAAACCATGCGCACCGATGCTGGGTAGCAATCGGCAACGTAACGACCACTCCGCGGAATCTAATAATGCCGGAGGATATAATCCGCAAGAATATCCAACACACCTCAGAACGATTCTAGGGCGTTTTGCGAATCGACACAGACGCGTGGAACCCGGATCACGTAAGTCTGTCGCGCCGGCGAGACGAATTTAGGGACTGAGATATCCCAAGATCTTTCACATAGCACCGTCCCTTAACTGCACTTGAGCTTGTGTTGTGGGGGTGACGATGGGAATAAGAAGCGGGCAAAATTGCAAGATATGCTGTACTCGATCGAATGGTGAGAGGATGTGCTGTTTTCGAGTCTGAGCGACCGGTGAAAGCGCAAGCTGGGTCCACCATTGGGTGGCGGGCGCGCAGGAAGCGACGGTCCGGTTGATCAGGTCGCTATTTATGGCCAAAAACAGGCTGGTCTCATGGGTCAAGGGAGTCCAAGCCCTGGCCAGGGACGATGCTATGCCATATGAGTCGCGGTGAACACTCTGCTAAACTCCGCGACCATGCTCAAACTGGAACATTTGCATCTCAGGCGCGGCCCGCATCTGTTGCTGGAGGATGCCTGCATTACCCTGTACCCCGGTCACAGAGTCGGTATCGCCGGGGCCAATGGCTGTGGCAAGTCCAGCCTGTTCGCTCTGATATTGGGCGAGGTGGCGCCGGATGCCGGAGATGTGCGCTTTCCCGATACCTGGGAAATCGCCCATGTGGCCCAGGAAATGCCGGCACTGGATACCCCCGCCCTTGAATTCGTCATGGCCGGCGACCGGGAACTCATGCAGCTACGTCGTGAATTACACGAGGCGGAGACCCGGAACGACGGCCATGAACTGGGCCATCTGCACGCGCGCCTGGAAGCCATCGACGGTTACAGCGCCGAGAGCCGGGCGGGTAGGCTGATGCATGGGCTGGGGTTTGCGCCGGGGCAGGAAGGGCGGCCGGTAAACAGCTTTTCCGGCGGTTGGCGTATGCGCCTCAATCTGGCCCAGGCCCTGATGTGCCGGTCCGACCTGCTGTTGCTGGACGAGCCCACCAATCACTTGGATCTGGATGCGGTGATCTGGCTGGAGACATGGCTGCGCCAGTACCAGGGTACCTTGCTGCTTATCTCCCATGACCGGGAATTCCTCGATGCGGTGGTACAGGAGGTCGTGCATATCGAGCATCGACGCGCCACCCTGTACCGGGGCTGCTACAGCGATTTCGAGCGCCAGCGCGCCGAAAGGCTGGCCCAGCAGCAGGCGGCTCACCAGAAACAGCAACGTGAAATCGCTCACATGCGTGGGTTCGTGGACCGCTTCCGAGCCAAGGCCACCAAGGCGCGCCAGGCCCAGAGCCGCCTGAAGGCCTTGGAGCGCATGGAGCAGATTGCTCCCGCCCATGTGGATTCACCTTTCCATTTTGGTTTCAAAGCTCCGGACAAATTACCCAGCCCTTTGTTGCGGCTTGACGATACCGGTGTGGGCTACGCTGACATCTGTATTCTCGAGGGTGTGAACCTGAGTTTGGTGCCGGGTGCCAGAATCGGCCTGCTCGGACCCAACGGCGCCGGCAAGTCCACCCTGATCAAGCTGTTGGCCGGCGAGCTGGCCCCCATGGCCGGTGAGATGGAACCGGCCCAGTATCTGCACACCGCCTACTTCGCCCAGCATCAGCTGGAACAACTGCGTCTGGACGAGACTCCCCTGTGGCATCTGCGCCAGCTGGATGGCATGGCGCGGGAGCAGGAACTGCGGGATTTTCTCGGTGGCTTTGGTTTCGTGGGCGATCGGGCAATGGATCCCGTCAGGCCCTTCTCGGGTGGAGAGAAGGCGCGCCTGGTGCTGTCGCTGCTGGTGTACCGCCGACCCAATCTGTTGTTGCTCGACGAACCCACCAATCACCTGGACCTGGATATGCGTCTGGCCTTGAGCCAGGCCTTGCAGAGCTTTGAAGGTGCAGTGGTGCTGGTGTCTCATGACAGGCACTTGTTGCGGGTATGTACCGATGAATTGTTATTGGTGCATGCAGGCGAGGTACGCCCTTTCGATGGCGACCTGGACGACTATCCCGCCTGGCTGGCCAGGCAGTCCGGTGGGCAGAGACTGGAGGAGCAGACGGAGGATGGACGCAACAATGCGGATATGCGCCGCACTCGCAAAAGGCTAGAGGCGGAACAGCGCAAGCGTCTGCAACCTCTGAAGAATCGTCTGCAACAGCTGGAAAAAACCCTGGATGTCCTGCACGGGGAACAGTCCGAATTGCAGGCGCAGCTGGCCCTGCCCGAATTGTATGAGGATGCGGCCAAGCCGCGCTTGATGACCCTGATGGAGCATAAGCGGGAATTGGATCGCCGCACTGAGAAAACAGAAGAGGCCTGGATGGAGGCGAGTGAGGCCCTGGAACTGGCCGAGGAACCAATCAATGGATAAAATCCATGTCTCCCGGGCACACGGATTTACCCGATACACTCCCCGGTATCTGCAATGCACCTGAAAAATGCATGGGCTACAATCTCCCTTCGTATTGGAGTTGAGTCATGAAAACCTTCATTGCACTGCTGATTGTGTGCCTGCTGGCCTTTGTTGCCTGGCCCTATTATCACCTGTGGCGCCTGAACCAGGCGGTGGTTGCGAATGACCGCCAGTCTCTGGAGCAGTTGGTTGATCTGCGGGCAGTACGGGATCAGATCAAGCGGCGGCTGAATAAGGAAGTGGACAGTGCCGTGGGTGATGTGTCCAACGCCTTCGTGGACTGGCTTCAGGATGGCATACAGCGTATGGGGGGTGATGCGGTCAACCGGTTGGTGACCTTGGAATGGGTGCGCGAGCAGTTGCTGTCAAAGTCACCAGTAGGCGTTGAGCCTGGATTCATCGACCAAACCAGCTACGCCTTTTTCGACCGGCCGGACCGCTTTCTGGTGCGTATCGGGGTGCTGGGCGATGAGCCTGTTCATTTCCACCTGAGCTTGGTTGGCGCAGGTTGGCGGATGACATCCCTGTACAACTGAGTAAAACCGTACCCGGCTCAGATATATACAACCTCGACCGTCTCCAGGTGCTCGCGCATTTGCTGCACCAGCTTTCGTGCACGTTCCATGTCCGCTGTCTCTTGTAATTCAGAACCAAGCCGCGACAATTCATGAAATCCATAACCGCCGCAGGCACCCTTGAAGTTATGGCCGATAGAGTGCAGTTCCTGCAGATTGCCTGATCTGCAATGGGCCTCGGCAGTAGTCAACAACTCGCGGCGGTTGTCGAAAAAAAAACCGATCAGGGGTTCGAGGTTTTTCTGCACTTCGACGCGCACGGATTTTTTGCTCATGGTTTGCTACGCGCTCAAATACTCAATAGTTGACCTTCGTAGGGAGCTACGCACCTGGTATGGGATTCAAGCTGTGCCAACTGAGCGCAGGCCGCTTCCAACTTGGTGGTGATGGCTTCGTCATCCTGATCCGGGTCGTGGTGAAACAGGTGCAGGCTTCGTACCTTGGCCCGGTGCGCCAGGCCGACCACTTCGCTCAACGGTGAGTGGCCCCAGTTGACGTGTTGCAGATACTCGTTGTCCATATAGGTACTGTCAGTGATCAACACATCCGCCTCGGCGACAAAGCGCTCCAGTTTGCGCACGTAGCCGGCGTCCCGCAGGCCGATGCTTTCCGGATACAGTTCGTTGTCCGTGATGTAGCATATGGCGCGACCGCGGTACTCCACCCGGTAGCCCAGGCAGTGTCCAGGGTGATTGAGCAGCATGGTGCGGATGGTGATCCGGTCAACCTGAATGACTTCCTCGCGCAGGTGGCGATAGCTGACCTGGGAGCCGAACTCCCTGGCAGTAATAGGGAAATAGACGCCGTCCATCTGCTCCATGAGGAAGTCTTCCACGCACTTCTCGTCCTGGCAGGGGCCAAGGATCTCGATGGAGTTGCCGCGCATGTAAAGCGGGGCGAAATAAGGCAGGGCGTTGATATGGTCCCAATGTGGGTGGGAAATGAAAATCTTGGCATCGACACGATCACGGCCTGCTGCCTTCAGGTGGTCGGAGAGGGCCTTGATGCCGGTTCCGGCATCGAACACCAGCAGAGGCCCGCGGGTCATTTCCAGGCTGATGCAGGAGGTGTTGCCGCCATAGCGCAGGGCATTGGGGCCAGGTACAGGCAAAGTGCCGCGCACACCCCAGAATATCATGTGGATTCGGTCAGCGACGATGCGGTGCACCCGCTCGGCGAAAGTGATGGTGTCCACCGGTTTGGGGATGAAGGCGTCGGCCCCCACCGCCAGTGCGCGGCGGCGATCCGGTTCATAGCTTTTACCCGAGGTCATGATGATTTTAGTAGTGGACAACTGTGGCGCTGCGCGCAGCCGGCGGCACAGTTCCAGGCCATCCATGCCCGGCATCATGACATCCAGAATCACACAGTCGGGGCGCCGTTCGAGGATCTTGTCCAGGGCCTCTTCGCCGGAGCTGGAAGAGGCTACGTCAAAGTTGTCAGCGGACAGACAGTGGACCAGCAATGCCAGCATCACCGGGTCGTCATCGACCACGTGCACTGTATAGCGGTCGGTTATTTCGGGTTCGGTATCGTCCATTCAGTCCGCGGAGCAATATTCATTTGTTTTTGGAAGTTTACGCCCTGAATTGTGGACTATCCAGTTGTAGCGGGAAAACAAGTTGAATGAACTTAAAGTCTGTGCTTTGGCCCGCGTTATTCTGATCCGACGGTCAGCCGAACAGGGTAGTCAACGCCTGGAGCAGAATGATTCCCAGGGCCAGGTAGCCGATTGCATCGATCAGCCGGCTGCGGCGTTTCCTTCTGGTCGTCAATGTGTCGGTAGCATGGCTGATTTGTGCCAGCTGGTTTTCATCCAGGTCGGGATCCAGGTAAACCCGGCTATGCTTCAGGTCCAGGGATTCAACAGCTGCAATGGCCTGGGCCAGAGAAACCCGGTACAGGTGGGCGTCGGGGTCCAGCAGGCAACGGCGGAGCAGGTTGTGGGTATGCATCATCGCCGCTTCTATATCATTGAAGCGGGCGACGTAGCGGATATGCTCTGAACCGGCATCCTGGGCATGTGGTAGCTGCGGTGTATGGAGGCTGGTCAGCAGGCGCAGCAGCCCCGGGTGGTCGGTGTGGGTGTCAATGCAAAGGTAGCCGTTGTTCATTGCAGGGTATTCCTGTCTTGAGTTTGAAACCCCGGGCGGGCTTTACCAAGCGGAATATAATTCAAGCTGGTGAATAACATCATTGTATCAGTTGACCCAATGAGACAGGTTTTGCGCAAGACGGTCGACTGCAGTCGCCTGGTGCAAATATGAAGCTGATCGATACGCATTGTCATCTGGATACCCAGGCCTTCGATGCTGACCGGGAGCAGGTTATCATTAACGCACGCAGGGCCGGTGTGCGCGGATTCGTTGTTCCCGCCATCGCTGCCGCAGGCTGGCCCGGGATCTTGCAACTGTGTCGTACCCATGCAGATTGCCACCCGGCCCTCGGGCTGCATCCGGTATTTATGCATCGGCACCACAAAGAAGATCTGGCCAGTTTGGAGAGGGCGCTGGAAAGCGAGCACCCCTTGGCGGTAGGCGAGATCGGCCTGGATTATTTCATCCCTGAACCAGACCGCAGCCGCCAGCAAATCCTGCTGGAGGAACAGTTGGCGCTGGCGGCCAGCTTCCGGCTGCCGGTGTTGCTTCACGTGCGCAAGGCTCACGAAGAGGTCCTCTCCGCCCTGCGCGTGGCGGGTGGTGTGCCAGGGGGTATCGCACACGCCTTTAACGGCAGTCTGCAGCAAGCGCATCGCTATCTGGACCTGGGTTTCAAGCTGGGATTCGGCGGTATGCTCACTTATGAGCGTTCGCGCAAGCTGCGGAACCTTGCCCGATCCCTGCCGGATCATGCCCTGGTGCTGGAGACGGATGCGCCTGACATGACCGTGTCCGCGCACAGGGGGGGGCGCAACAGCCCGGAATACCTGCCGGACTGTCTGCATGCGTTGGCCGAAGTGCGGGGTGCGTCGCCCGAGGCCATGGCGGCTCTCACCACGAATAATGCACGTGAAGTCCTCAGGCTGTAACAAACCGGCTGAATAGCCGTTCGCCCAGCCTTTGTGCAGCAGGAGCGCATCTCCCGACCACAGGGCCCGTATCAGCGCAGGATGAAGCGCGACCCGATGATCGCCTGGATATCCGCCGCCGTCATATCGCCATAGGACAGGGATGAGGGTCTGCGGCAGACCATATCCTGAATGGCCGGTTGAACCGGTGAGGAAAGCCACAGATGGATTTCCTGGTACAGGCCGTCATTGGACGGCAGGTCATCCTGCACGGTGCCCGTACTGCGCTTTTCCACCCGTGTGATGATGAATGTATCCGGTTCCAGTGTGCGGGCGCCGCCACGGATGACGCAGTACGGTTCATCCGGATTCAGGGCCGTTGTGCGATCACCGTACTGAAAGCGCGCTCCACCTCCGCCCATGGCCATGGTGATCGGTTGTGTCACTGTGAGTTCCTGTACCATTGGGCTGTTATCCTGCAGTTCGCCCGTGCTCTGGCAGCCGGACGCCAGTAATCCGATGGCGAAGAGGCTCAAATTCCGAAGGCTAGACATGACAATCTCCTGGTATTCGGGTCTGTCGGTTTATCATAACGTGTCGATGTTCACTCTTGGCGTGCAATTTATACGAAAACCTCCAGGATTGAAGGTCAATCGCAGGGTGATGTAGATCAAAGACTGCCAACGATAACGGAATGTTGATTGATTCACGATCCCGAGTATCCGCATAGGCATGTTGACCTGATCCACATAGCGAAGCAATAGCATCATGGCGATTGCACTGGGGTGGGAGATGGGTCTGACGGGGGCAGAGGCAGGCCTGTGCACAATGGCTTGTGCAAGCTCTGCTCAGGCGGGTTCCGGGGTGAGCGCCACCTGCATCCGGCTGGTGGCCGGCTATTCCTGCAGCGCTGTCGAATGACTTTCCCGCCACTGCTGTTCAAGCGATAATTAGGGCATGTCGCAAAGCTCTCTCGAGATTCTGAACCGTGTCTTCGGTTACCACGAGTTCCGTGGTCAGCAGCAGGAGGTCATCGCAAGCCTGGTTAATGGCGACGACGCCCTGGTGCTCATGCCCACCGGAGGCGGAAAATCACTTTGTTACCAAATCCCCGCCCTGCTGCGACCGGGTGCCGGGGTGGTGATTTCGCCCCTGATCGCACTGATGCAGGACCAGGTGGCCGCCTTGCGCCAGAACGGGGTGCGTGCCGCCTACCTCAACTCCACATTGGACCTGGAGCAGGTGCGGGAGGTGGAACTGGCCTTGTTGCAGGGAGGGCTGGATCTGCTCTATCTGGCCCCTGAACGCCTCATGGCAGGCCGCACCCTGGACCTGCTGGGACGCAGCCGCATAGCGCTTTTTGCCATAGACGAGGCGCATTGCGTGTCCCAGTGGGGGCATGACTTCCGGCCTGAGTACATGCAGCTTGCGGTACTGGCCGAGCGCTTTCCCGGGGTGCCGCGCATTGCACTGACCGCCACCGCGGATGAGCCCACGCGCAGGGAGATGCGCGAGCGCCTGGTGCTGCAGCAGGCCCGGTCATTCATCGGTGGTTTCGACCGCCCCAATATCCGCTACCACATCGGTCAGTTCAAAGACGCCAAGACCCAGTTGCTGCGTTTTCTTCAACGCGAACACCAGGGAGATTCAGGTATCGTTTACTGTCTGTCCCGGCGCAAGGTGGAATCCATCGCTGCCTGGCTGGAGGATAAGGGATTGACTGCCCTGCCTTACCATGCCGGCCTGCCGGCCGCGACCCGGCAACTCCACCAGGAGCGGTTTTTACGCGAGGATGCGGTGGTTATCGTCGCCACCATTGCCTTCGGCATGGGTATCGACAAGCCTGATGTACGCTTCGTCGCACATCTCGACCTGCCCAAGAGCATCGAGGCCTACTATCAGGAGACCGGCCGCGCCGGGCGGGATGGCCTGCCCGCAGACGCCTGGATGGCCTATGGTCTGCAGGGCGTCATCAGTCTGCGCCAGATGCTGGAAGCCTCCGATGCGGACGAGGCTCACAAACGGGTGGAACGGCGCAAACTGGACGCCATGCTGGGCCTTTGCGAGCTGGCGGACTGCCGCCGCCAGGCCCTGTTGCGCTATTTCAGTGACCCTCTGCCCGCACCCTGCGGCAATTGCGACAATTGCCTGGAGCCGCCCGAGACCTGGGACGCCAGTCTGGCCGCGCAGAAGGCCTTGTCCGCCGTCTACCGCACCGGCCAGCGTTTTGGCGTCAACTATCTGGTGGATGTTTTGCGTGGCGGCGGCGACGAGCGCATAGCCCGCTTCGGCCATGACCGGCTCAAGGTTTTTGGACTTGGCGCGGAGATGGACGCCAACCAATGGCGCTCGGTGTTCCGGCAACTGGTGGCTCGTGGCCTGTTGAATGTGGACGTGGATGGGCATGGTTCTTTGCGCCTGACCGAGGCCGCACGACCGGTGCTGCGCGGTGAGCAGACCCTGGAGTTGCGGCGCGACCGTAAACCACAACGAAAATCCCGAAGCCGCGATTCGGGCGGGGTTTCCGCTGGCGATCGGGTTCTGTGGGATGCTTTACGCGCCAAGCGCAGGGAACTGGCGGAGGTCCAGGGAGTGCCTGCCTACGTCATATTTCACGATGCCACCCTGATGCAGATGATGCAGAGTCGGCCACAGACCCTGAGTGCCATGGCGGACCTGGACGGAGTGGGCAGCAAGAAGCTGGAGCGGTACGGTAAAGAATTCCTCGAGGTGTTGCAGCTCATCGATGTGGAATCCGAAGACGATGAGGGGCTGTCTGAGACCTTGCGCGCTACCCTGGCATTGATGCAAAAGGGGCTGTCGGCGGAAGCGGTGGCCCGGCAGCGGGGCCTCAAGCCCTCAACAGTGCTCGATCATCTGGCGCGCCTCATAGCGCATGGCGCAATCGGGCTTGCTGATGCGGTACAGTTGCCTGAGCATGAACTGGCCCTGATCCGGGATACCCTGCTGGAGGCGCGGCAGAATGATGCCTTCCGCTTGCGCCCGGCGTACGAAGCCCTGGGCGGGGCCTATGATTATCCCTTGCTGCGTTGTATCGCTGCACAGATGGAGGTGGGTATCCATCCGGAAGGCAGTTGACCGCAGCGTGCCAGGCAGACCGAGTGTGCATATGCGGCCGCCATGCATTTCACTATGCCCTTCACTGGGGCAACGGGTTTCGCAGTGAAACGTCACCCGGGCCATGGTATGTTTGCATGAGTGCGTCGAACGGAGTGATAGCAATGACCGACCTGATGATTTTGCCGAGTAAGGACCACACCCGGATCCGCATGATTCGAGTGCCGAAGGACTACGAACAGCACGAGGCCTACCGCCATGTCACCGGCCTGATCGCAGAGGCGGAATGCGGTGCGGACGGTTGTGCCTGGGAAGATATCGCCGAGGCCCTGGAGGCCCAGGGCTACGAGGTGGTGGAGTGCATGCTGGGTCCCTCCCTGGACTGATGCGCATCCATTTGCTCAGTGTAGGCAGGCGTATGCCGGGCTGGGTCAATGATGCCTATGACGAGTACGCCAAACGCATGCCGCCGGAATGCCGCCTGAAATTGCATGAGATTGCCTCGGGCCGGCGGGGCAAGGGCCGGGACCCGCGCCGGGCCATGGCCGATGAGGGCAAGGCCATGCTGAAGGCGCTGCCGGACGGTTGCCGTGTGATCGCCCTGGACGTGACGGGCCGGGCCTGGTCCACCGAAGATCTGTCCCGCCAGATGCGTGGCTGGATGGGCGAGGGTCGCGATCCCGCCCTGCTGGTGGGCGGGCCCGACGGGCTGGCGGAAGCCTGCCTGGAACGTGCAGAGCAGTGCTGGTCCCTTTCCCTCCTGACCTTTCCCCACCCGTTGGTGCGGGTGATTCTCGCTGAACAGCTCTACCGCGCCTGGAGCCTGCTCGAGGGCCACCCCTATCACCGCGCCTGAACCCAGGTTCTATCTCGCCTCGCGTTCTCCACGCCGGCTTGAACTGTTGCAAAGCATCGGTGTCCATCCAATAGTACTGCCCGCTGACGTGGACGAAAGTCGACTTTCGGTCGAGACGCCCGAGAACTATGTGAGGCGTCTGGCCATCGCCAAGGCGCAATGCGCTTATAATGCATTGTCTGCAACGGATCGTGGGCCGGTATTGGGCGCGGATACTGCAGTATTGGTTGATGGCGACATCCTCGGTAAGCCACGCGACAGGGCTGATGCACTGGCCATGATGGCCTTATTGTCGGGACGCACACACCGGGTGCTGACCGGTGTTGCACTGGTGGATGAGCGGGTACAGTACCGGGTCAGCGACAACCGTGTGAGCTTTCGCTCCATAGGGCGCGCCGAGGCGCAGGCCTATTGGCACAGCGGCGAACCCGCCGACAAGGCTGGGGGTTATGCCATCCAGGGCCTGGGGGCGATTTTCGTGAGTGGACTGGAAGGCAGCTACTCCGGCGTCATGGGTTTACCCCTGTTCGAGACGGCGCAACTGCTGGCCGGGGCGGGTATCGGCGTGCTGCGGCATGACTAGGAGAGAGTGCAGAGTGCGTCACACGGAAAACGAAATGTGCCATTGCAGGTTCCTATCGGGACCTCAGCTTGCTGGTAGAGAAAGATCGCCGCGTGCTGGAATGAATTGGCCCATGTCCCATAGCGCGGATTCAATCGGAACCTGCCTCAGTGGCAGCAATATTATGCATCTGATCCACAGGTCCGTTGACGGCATATCCATGAACCATTCCAGCGAAAATCGCAGCTAAACATGAGTGAGGAACTCCTGATCAATGTCACCCCCCCCGAGACCCGGGTATCCCTTATCGAGAACGGGGTGGTGCAGGAGATCATCATCGAGCGTGACTCCTGTCGTGGTCTGGTGGGGAATATCTATCACGGCAAGGTGTGTCGCGTGCTGCCGGGCATGCAGGCGGCTTTCGTGGACATCGGTCTGGACCGGGCCGCCTTTCTGCACGCATCCGATATCGACATCGACAGCGGCGATACGTCGGTGCACAAGGATCAGATCCACGAGTTGGTGCATGAAGGGGATCTGGTGGTGGTGCAGGTGGTGAAGGATCCATTGGGCAGCAAGGGCGCGCGCCTGACCACTAGTCTGTCCATCCCTTCCTGCTACCTGGTGTACATGCCCGGCCTGAGCACCATCGGTGTATCCCAGAAAATTGAGGACGACCAGGAACGCCAGCGCCTGCGTACTGTGCTTGGCAGCTTCAACGAAGACGGCAGCAGCGGGGGCGGCTTCATCGCCCGCACAGCCGCTGAAAGCGCGAGCAGCGAGGCCCTGCGCGGCGACATGCGTTTTCTATCCCGCCTCTGGCAAGCGGTGCGTAATAAGGTGCAGGCGAGCAATCAGGTCGCCCTGATCCACGAGGACCTGCCCCTGGCCCTGCGCGCTCTGCGTGATCTGGTGGGCCCGGACGTGGAACGCATCCGCATCGATTCCCGCTCCATCCACCAGAAAGCGCGGGAATTCGTCAACAGCCTGATACCCGATATATTGCCGCGTCTGGAGTATTATCCCGGCGAACGTCCGCTGTTCGACCTGTATGGGGTGGAGGACGAGATTCAGAAGGCCCTGGAACGCAAGGTACAGCTCAAGTCCGGAGGCCACCTTGTCATCGACCAGACCGAGGCCATGACCACCATCGACGTGAACACCGGCGCCTTCGTGGGCCACAGGAACCTGGAAGAGACCATCTTCAAGACCAATCTGGAGGCGGCCCAGGCCATCTGCCGGCAGCTGCGTCTGCGTAACCTGGGCGGTATCATCATTATCGATTTCATCGATATGGGTGAGGATGAGCACAAGCGACAGGTCATGCGCGCCCTGGAGAAATGCCTGGCCAAGGACCACGCCAAGACCCACATCAGCGAGGTCTCCTCACTGGGTCTGGTAGAGATGACCCGCAAGCGTACCCGAGAGTCCCTGGAACATGTACTGTGCGAGCCCTGCGCCTCCTGTGGTGGGCGAGGCTCCATAAAGACCGCTGAGACCACCTGTTACGAGATCTTCCGCGATATCATTCGTGAGGCGCGTCAATTCGACGTGGAGTCCCTGTTGGTGCTGGCATCCCAGGATGTCATAGACCGTCTGGTGGATGAGGAGGCGACCCACTTGGCGGAACTGGAAGATTACATCGAGCGTCCCATTCGTCTGCAGTCCGAGATGCTTTACACCCAGGAACAATACGATGTGGTATTAATTTGAGGATCATCCCGCCGTAGCGGGCTCAACGGCATGATAAAAATCCTCAAATTCTTTACTGCCAAGGTCTGGGCCGGCATCCTGCTGACACTGGTCTTGACCGGGCTGCTGGTGGGCATCACCCGCCTGCTGCTGCCTTTGGCTTCGGAATACCGCGAACAGCTGGCCCTGGACCTGAGCCGGGTCATAGGCGTGCCCGTGCGAATCGAGTCCCTCAACGCCCGCCTGGCCGGTCTGTCCCCGGAGCTGCAGTTACTCGGAGTCGACGTGCTCGACCCCAGGGATGGTGGCGTGCAGCTGCGTTTCGGGGAGCTGCGCCTGCGCATGAGCCTGATGGCGTCCCTGCGCAGCGGCGGTCCACGGGTTGGGCTGGCCACTATCGTGGGCGCACGTCTGGTACTCAGGCGACGGAAAAGCGGCGATGTACAGCTCATGGGGCTGGGTGATGAGCCGGGGGAGGATGCCACCGCCACCGCTGCCACTGCCTTCTCCCCGGAATCCTTCCTCAGTCAGGGGCGAATGCGCCTGCTGGACAGCGAAATCCTGTGGGACAACCGCCTGTTGGGCCTGCCCGCTCTGCGCATCCGGGTCGAGGAGGCCCAGCTGGCCAATTCCGGTAGCCGCCATCAGTTGACCATACGCGGCGATTTGGCCGGCGATGACATAGAGGGAGGC
>RRYU01003609.1_pt1 | contig 81183 bp, 71 predicted proteins | sample 2162651 | NCBI WGS metagenome assembly RRYU01 (sample SAMN10267283, study PRJNA491782) | microbial mat metagenome | isolation source: biomat in the production well | place: Japan: Minami-Kanto gas field, natural gas well KTG3 | collected 2017-06 | reverse complement strand
GCGACAAGGCTTGAGATGGGTAATATTTCTACGTATGTGTCAGGGCACACAGAGTTAACTGATGTTTCGGAATTCTTTCAAAAACAGCTTTTGCATCCTGGAGAGCGTCCGATAGCGTTTTTTGACGGGGTTTTTTATGAGTCTCACCAGGAGAGGGTCGGTAATATAGTCTATCAGGATTATCTGATTTATTCTGACCGGGCCGTCTACCTCTGGGCAAGAGGAGCGACAAAAGACTTTCTTGACCGCTTTCCGCTTGGCGCTGTAACGATCAACAGCCGCAACAAGGATAGTGATTTCGCCACCCTTAATCTGCGGATTCGCCGGGAAAACAAGGAGCCTGTCTATGTGATTTTCGATATGGTCGAAATTGACGAGGCTGAGAAAATCTCAACCCTGCATACGATTATCGAGTCTACCATAGAGAATTATCTCGGCAGCAATTTCAAACACGAAATTCCGGATGAGGTCGCTTCATCGATATACTCTGCCGCACAGGGGACATGTCCTCCCCGCCACATTCCTGTAGAGGGCACCTCTGCAGGGAAAAGCGCTTCGCCTTCAGCAGACAGCAATATTGGTTATGGCCAGGATCTTCTCGAACAGTATAAAGCTTCGATCGGTTATCCTCCCGGTTCTACCGTCCGTCCGGGCGCTTCATCTGCACCTGGATCACCGTCCGGCGGCAATGCTGCGGCTCAGGAGGCGATGAGAAATCTTGAAGGCGTACTTCCGACTGATCCCGAATCGCTTAAGCGCGTGGCAGCCAACCTCAAGGATATGATCGGCGATGCGCCGTTCAAGTTTCGCGACCAGGTCATGAAGGACCTTCAGCATATTCCTAACGATGTTGCGACGGTGCTGACCGCTGTCAACGAGCTGATTTCAAATATCGCCGATAATCCCCAGGCTGAAAAGTTTGTGATGAACGCCATTCAGACTGCGGTGAAAAACGATGGCATTATCGGGTCTTTCAGCAAACTGCTCAAGCTGAGTTCATCGTTCGGTCCGATGGGCAAAAAACCTCAATCTCCCAGGCGGGCAGCACGACAGGGCGAAACATCACCGGAAACGGACAGTGCAGGCGGTTTCAGCGAGTCGGAACCCTATAGCGGTATCCGACGAAAAAAAATCCGGATCCAGACTGAAGGTCACTCATCTGCACCGGTTGAAAAGGGTGAAAGCTCTGATACTTCAGTTTCGCCCCGAATTGATGATGAGCCTGTCATTGAGCGGAAGAGGATAAGGGTCAAAGTCGATGAGTCTGTGAAATCCCCTTTGACAACAGGACCGGATCCTGAGGCTGAGCAGGAGGACGATTCGTCTGGCGATGAACGCTCCGTACGCGATATGGAATCGGTACGGCCCAGGAAAATCGGAATCAGGGTAGAAGAGCCGGAACCCGTGATTTCAATTGACGAAGAGCTTCTTTCGGGAGCGCTGAAGGAGGCTGAGGAAGATGCATCTGAGGATATCGGGAACCCTGAAAAGCCGGAGAATGCTCTGCCGACAGGCACCGAACCGGATGCTGATGTAAAAAATCCGCCGGTGAAATCTGCAGCAACCGGCGAAATCTATACGACGCTTGAGTCTGAGCCGCAAAAGGTTGTTCCTGCCGGGAAGAAGCAGCAGGCAGCAGGCAGTTCGGATCCCTCCGGTATTGATGAGACTGTTAAAAAGGAAGTAATCAAGGTTAAGTCTACACAATAGTTTTTTACACACAACATGAGAATTATCCTTTATCTGGGTAAAGGCGGAGTCGGAAAGACAACAGTTTCGGCTTCAACAGCGACCGGAATTGCCCGTAGTGGTAAGCGGGTTCTTATTATGAGCACCGATGTCGCTCACAGTCTTGCCGATGCCCTTGGCGTTGAGTTAAGCGCGACACCTGTCGAGGTTGAAAAAAACCTGTTCGCGATGGAGGTCAATGTTCTGGCTGAGATCAGGGAGAACTGGACCGAACTCTATTCGTATTTCTCCTCGATTCTGATGAATGACGGCGCCAACGAGGTCGTTGCAGAGGAGCTGGCTGTCGTTCCCGGGATGGAGGAGATGATCAGCTTGCGCTATATCTGGAAGGCGGCCAAGTCCGGGTTGTACGATGCGGTTGTGGTTGATGCCGCTCCAACAGGCGAGACGATGCGTTTGCTTGGTATGCCTGAATCCTATGGCTGGTACTCAGAAAAAATCGGCGGCTGGCACTCCAAGGCAATCGGTTTTGCCGCCCCGCTTCTCAACCGGTTTATGCCGAAGAAAAACATCTTCAAGCTTATGCCGGAGATTAACGATCATATGAAGGAACTCCACGGCATGCTTCAGGACAAAACAATCACGACCTTCAGGGTTGTGGTCAATCCTGAAAATATGGTGATCAAGGAGGCGCTTCGCGTTCAGACCTATCTGAATCTTTTCGGCTACAAGCTCGATGCCGTGATTGTCAACAAGATCCTTCCTCCGTCCTCCTCGGATGACTACCTGACCAGTCTTATTGCCTTGCAGCAGAAGTATCTCAAGGTTATCGATGACTGTTTTTATCCAATCCCGATTTTCAAGGCATCTCAGGCAACCCGTGAAGTCATCAAGACCGATCAGCTCTATGCGCTCAGTCAGCAGCTGTTTGACGGTCACAATCCTGTCGAGGTTCTCTATGCGGACGATAAAACCCAGACCCTTGAAAAAGTCGACGGCAAGTATGTGCTGAGGCTGCACATGCCGAACGTTGAAATTACCAAGCTGAATGTCAATATCAAGGGAGATGAACTTCTGGTTGATATCAACAATTTCAGGAAAAGCATCGTTCTGCCCAATATTCTTGTCGGGCGAAAAACCGAGGGGGCTGATTTCGAAGGCGGACATCTCAATATTACCTTTGCCAACTGATTGAAGCCGCTGATGAGTTAAGCGCACAAGCAAAAGGCCCCGGAAAGGGCCTTTTGCTTTTTCCGATACCGATACTGGCGCTATGACGAAGGAGAGTGCGAGTGAAGGGTAAGGGATGTCTTTTCAACCGAGGAGCTGTCGGGACATTTTTCGAGGAGCTCGCTCACTTTGCAGTGCAGCACCGGATGGTCGGGATTGTCAATGTCGAGAAGGGGGTGCAGAACAAACTTGCGTTTATGCATTTCCGGGTGGGGAATCGTGAGCCCGTCGGAGTCTGCGACAATCTGGCCGTAGAGCAGGATATCCAGATCGATGACCCTCGGACCCCATCGCTTATGCTGCTCCGGTCTTCCCAGTGCGGTTTCAATAGTTTTTATGCTGCCCAGTAACTCTCGCGGATTGAGTGCTGTCCGGATGCGGATGACAGCATTGTAGAACATGTCCTGATCGGTAATGCCGAGAGGCTCGGAAAGATAGACCGGAGATATTCCTGTAATGCTGGTATCGGGAAGCGTTTCGAGCATGGAGCATGCCCGCTGCAGATAGTCGAGTCGATTACCGCTATTCGATCCTGCGCCAAGAAAGACGCTATGGAAGTTCATTGGGCTTTCTGTTTTGTCCGGATGCGCTGTATTCAGCTTCAGCATAGTCGCAGACGCCTCCGATGGGCGGGTTGCGCTTGCGGACTTTTATCGTTACGGTTTCAAGGGTAGTGAAATCCCTGAGAAGTTCCTCGGCGATCGTGTAGGCGACTGCTTCGATGAGATAGTATTTTTTCTGGGTCAGCACCTTGCGGATCTTTTCATAGACCATACCGTAATCAATAGTAAGGGTAATGTCGTCATGCTCCGCTGCAGCAGTGATGTTGCAGCGGAGCTCTGCATCCACTTCGTATTTTGCCCCGATAACATGCTCTTCACGGTGTACGCCGTGATGTGCATAAAACGTTACATTGACCAGGCGGATGCAGGATGATAGATGATTGCTCATTGCAGCACAGGCTTGGATAGTGGTTTCAGGTGCTCGACCTTAATGGTAATGATAAATACCCGGTCGGCAAAGCGTGTTTTATTTCTGACCGTCAGTGCTGATGCATCTGTTTGGCACGGTATGGCGGAGCTTTACAATGGAAAACGTCAAAAATTATTACCTTACAGGACAATTTGCAGGTGCTGCTGAGCAGTAATTTTAAGCGTTATAAGGCTTACAGGATTATGAAACAACGGGATTTTCACGATTTTTTCGAGATGTGCAGAACGCGCACCATCATGCAGGCTCTTGAGGAGGATCGTTATGATGGCGATGTGACGACCATGGCAACGATCGACCCCGGGCAGAACGGTGCGGCAGTTATTCGTGCCAAGGCCCCCGGTGTTCTTGCCGGCGCCGATGTTGCCCGTCAGGTGTTTTCACTGATGGACCCATCGATCGTCATGACGGCGTTCAGGGAGGACGGCGCTCTTCTGGCAGAAGGTGATGCGGTGCTGGAAGTCAGGGGCAAAGTTGCATCATTACTTGTTGCGGAGCGTACGGCGTTGAATTTTATGCAGCGCATGTCAGGCATTGCTACCAGAACCCGTGCATATGTAGATCTGATCGCTCATACCGGAGCTACGATTCTCGATACACGCAAGACGGCACCGGGGTTGCGCTATTTCGACAAAGAAGCGGTGAAAATCGGGGGTGGCCAAAACCACCGTTTCGGTCTGTTTGATCTCGTGCTTATCAAGGACAATCATATCGATGCGGCAGGGGGGATTGCTGCAGCGATCGAAAAAGCGCGCGACTATCTTGCAGGACGGGGCATGATAATGAAGATCGAGACCGAGGTTCGTTCCATGGATGAACTCCGGCAGGCGCTGCCGGCTCGTCCTGATATCGTGCTTCTCGATAATTTTTCACTTGATGCGACGCTGGAAGCTGTTGAATATGTACGGAAAAACGCGCCGGAGACCGTTCTCGAGGCTTCAGGCAATGTCGGATTGCACAATGTCGCTGCTCTGGCAGAAACCGGGGTCGATTTTATCTCTGTGGGCGAACTGACTCATAGCGTGACGGCTCTTGATCTCTCTATGACGATTTCGTTTGTCTGAACAGCCGGTTCGGAAGCAAGAGCGCATGTCAATAAAAAAAGCAGGTATGTAAGGTACCTGCTTTTTTATTGTGTTGCTGCTATCCTTTCGTTTAGCGGTGATTGTGCTTTGGAATGGATTTGTTTTCGCCCTGAATGGTCACGGAGGATTTGATGATGCCATAGACTTTGTCTTTCAGGATGGTATCGATCATGTAGTCCTTGAATTCTGTGGACATATAGGTATTGATCAGGTCTTCAACCTTGATCGACGGATTTTTTTCAGCTTCTTTTTCTGCGTAGGCCCTGATGTCTTCGTCATTGACTTCAAGACTGTTGGTTTCCGCTATTTTCTGGCTGATAAGCATCCACTGGGCATGCTTTTCTGCATTGGGGCGCATTGATGCACGCAGGTCTGTTTCATCGAATCCTGCCGGGAATTTGCCGCCAAACTGGCGCTTTGCATTTTCAATCAGCATGTTCTCGAATGAATCGACCATTGCCGAAGGGGTCGGGACCGGGTTTTCTTCGATCAGTTTCGATGAGATCGATTCAAGCAGGTCCTGCTCGGATTTAGCGCTGAAGTGTTCTTCAAGCTGCTGGCGAACATCCTGGGTGAAGCCCTGGATGGTGTCGAATTTCTCATGCGTTACCTCTTTGATCAGCTCGTCGGTCAGCTCGGGAAGCTCAAGGCGCTTGATCTCTTTGACCGTGATTTCATAGCTGACCTTTTCGTCTCCCTCTTCTTTGGGATCAATATCGACGTTGACCGTATCGCCGGCTTTTGCTCCTGTCAGAGCCGTATTGAACGGATTGTCTTCGGGAAGATACTCGAGGTTGAAGTGGTGGTTTTCAGTTTTCTGGTCTTCGATTTCTTTCCCTTCAGCATCGAGTTTGACAAGGTCTGCAATGACGGTGTCGTTTGATGCTGCGGCTTCATCGACACTGACCATGGTTCCGTGCCCTTTGAGAATAAGGTTGATTTCATTCTGGACATCCTCGTCGGTTACCGTATAGATATTTTCGACAAAGCTGTATCCGCTGAAGTCCTTCAATTCGAATTCAGGGTGGATTTCATAAGAGAGCGTGATCGTCAGCTGATCATCACTGAACGAGAAATTCTCGAGCTGTGCTCTGCTGGCAGGTTTAATGGATTCTTTCTCGGCGATTTCCCCGAAATATTTAGAAGCGAGCTTTTCAGCTACTGTTGCTTCGATTGCCGGTCCCATGAGTTTCCTGATCAGGCCGACGGGAACATGGCCTTTGCGGAAGCCCTTGATCTGGATGTTTTTTTTCGCATCCTGAATTTCCAGCTCTACTTCCGGATTGAATTCTTCTGCTGAAAGAATGATTTCCAGCTGCTGCTCGGTCTCGCTGACGTTCTTGATAGTATGTTGCAATGCAGTATCCGCTCAGGTTAATAAATTTGTTGAAAATAAAAGTCCAAAATATACAATTTCTTCAGGACTTTTAAAAAAGTACTCTTCGCTCCTTCTCTGTGTCATCCGTGGGCAAACAGAACTATTTTCTTTACCAATCACCAATCACCAATCACCAATCACCAATCACCAATCACCAATCACTCTTCCTCAGCTTCATAGATAAGCGTCGAGGCAGGGGCGCTCTGTATGAGATGCATGACGGCGTGACGCATGTCGTCTTGCGTGACCGCCCGGATTGCGGTGATTTTTTCTTCAAGAGGGATGATTCTGCCAAAGTAAAAGATGTCACGCGCTGCGCGCGACATTCTTCTCGTCATTTTTTCCATGCCCATGATCATCGCTCCAAGCAGCCTGGATTTTGCGGTTTCCAGTTCGCCGGGATCCATGCTGCACAGTGATTCGGGGGCAAGGATCTGCGCAATGATATCACGCGTTTTCCTGATATTGCGGTTGTCGGTTCCCGCATAGACATTCAGCATGGTCGCATCGTCAAAGAGCGAGAGAGAGCTGTAGACATTGTAGGCGAGTCCGTTTTTTTCTCTGAGTTCAAGGTTCAGGCGTGAACTCATGCCGCTGCCAAGGAGCGTATTGAGCAGCAGAAGACTGTAAAAATGTTCGTTTTGTCTTGTGGCAGCCGTACCGAAGAGTACCTGTGCCTGGTAGAGCGGTTTGCCGAAGCGCTTACTGAACGGAGTGTAATCCTGAAGTCCGAACTGTCGTTGCGCCTTTTGCTCTGGTTTCCCTTCATGAAGCGGAGCAAAAGAGCGTTCGGCGTGCTCCATGATCTCCGTATGACTGACGTTGCCCACCGCCGTCAGCAAAAGATTGCCGGGGGTGTAATGGGTCTGCATGAAGCCTCGAAGATCATCGCCTGTGATGGATTCGATAGATTCTTCTGTGCCGAGAATTGTTGATCCGAGGGGATGACGGGGAAAGGCGTAAAGGTCAAATTCATCGAAAATCAGTTCTTCGGGAGCATCGTTGATGCTGTGGATCTCTTCGATCACAACTTCTTTTTCTTTTTCGATTTCCCCGTCCGGGAATGATGGATTGCAGCAGAGGTCGGACAGGAGGCTGAATGCGAGCGCGATATGCTCTTTAAGACAGCGGATATAGATGCAGGTGTTCTCCTTGGTGGTCCACGCATCGACATAGCCGCCGACATCTTCGATGCACCTGGCTATGGTTTCGTAGTCCCTCGAGCCGGTTCCCTTGAAGACGGCGTGTTCGACAAAGTGTGCAAGCCCCGGGGTGTCGGCAGGGTCTTCGCGTGATCCCGCATTGATCCATATGCCGAGCGTGATGCTTTGCACATGGGAGACTCTGTTCGCGATAACCCTGATGCCGTTATGTGTCGTGTCATTATGGAATGTTCCCGATGCGATGTCATCCTGTCCGGTTTCCCAGCTGTTCATAAGGTCAAACTTTTTTTTCACGTCTGATGTTGCAATTCAATGCAATGTAGTTTTTCTTCTTATTTTTAAGAACAGCAAGTATGCATGCGGTTAACGCAGGAAAGGGGACTGAAGAGATCTTGGGACAAAGCAGGCGGATCATACTGGTGACAGGGGCGACCGGCTATATCGGATCGCAGCTTGTTCATGCGCTCGATGCCGCGAGCAACGGCGGACTTCAGGTCCGGGTGCTTGTTCGTGAGGGATCGGATGTTTCGGTTCTTGACGGCAGTCGGGCAGAGGTCGTTTACGGTGATCTTCTTGCCCCTCTTTCACTCTATGATGCCTGCAGCGGGGTCGATACTGTTTTTCATTGTGCCGGTTTGATCGCTTATACCGCCAACTACCGCCACCGTCTCTATGCGACCAACGTTACCGGTACCGCCAATGTGGTCAATGCCTGTCTGGCGCAGGGCGTCAAACGGCTGGTCCATACCAGTTCTGTCGCCGCGGCCGGGGTGGGGGATAATGGTGAGCCGGCCGATGAGGCAACGCCTTTCAGGGACTGGCAGCACAGGATTTCCTATATGGAGTCGAAATACCTTGCCGAAATGGAAGGGAGGAGAGGCATTGCCGAAGGACTCGATGTGGTGTTTGTCAATCCCGGTGTCGTGATCGGCATTCCGTCGAACCCTTCAGGGCGTATCAATGCTGCATCCAGAGCTGTGCTTGATATTTTTCGAGGCAAAATTCCGGTATTTCCTGCGGGAGGGATCAGTCTTGTCGATATCGGGGATGTTGCCGATGCCCATCTCGCAGCATGGGAGCGCGGCCGGACCGGACAGCGCTATCTGGTAACAGCAGGAAATTATTCGTTTCGCGAGTTGTTTGCCATGATTGCCGCATTGCCGGGAAGTTCTGCAGGAAAGGCCGGACGTGCTCTGCCGGTTATGGAGCCGTTGGTCGGCATGGCTGGCGAACTTTATGCATTGCTGTCCGGTTCGAGGCCCTATCTCAGTCTTGAAAGTATGAGGCTTGCGAAAACATTGCTGTATTACAACAACCAGCTGAGCGTCGACGAACTTGGCATGCAGTACCGTCCGGTTGAAGAGATACTTCGGTCAATTGTTTCAGAAACGGCAGCATAAGGGGGGAGGATGTTTTTTTCCTGTCAACCATCATTGAGTGAAGAGTAATTCTATGAATACACAGAAAGCAGCAACGGAAAAAAAAGAGATGGACCCGGCGAAGCTCAAACAGCTGAACCTGGCGATGGAAACTCTTGAAAAGCAGTTCGGGAAAGGAGTGATCATGCGGCTTGGCGATGCTGCGGTCATGCCCGTTCAGGTCATTTCAACAGGCTCTATTGCACTCGACTTTGCTCTCGGCGTCGGCGGTTTTCCCAAAGGGAGGGTTGTTGAGATTTACGGCCCGGAATCGTCAGGCAAAACAACCCTCGCCCTTCATGCTATTGCCGAGGCGCAGAAGCTTGGAGGCGTTGCGGCAATGGTCGACGCCGAACACGCTTTTGACCAGGCGTATGCAAGAAAGCTCGGCGTGGATATCAATTCCCTTCTCGTCAGTCAGCCGGAATCCGGCGAGCAGGCGCTTTCAATTGTCGAGACGCTTGTGCGCAGCGGCGCCGTTGATATCGTTGTCGTTGATTCTGTTGCGGCACTTGTTCCCCAGGCTGAACTCGAGGGAGAGATGGGCGACAGTGTCATGGGGCTCCAGGCCCGTCTGATGAGCCAGGCGCTGCGGAAACTGACCGGTGCGATTTCAAAGTCGAGCTCGGTCGCGGTATTCATCAACCAGCTGCGCGATAAAATCGGGGTGGTTTACGGTAATCCGGAGACGACGACCGGGGGCAAAGCGCTGAAGTTTTATTCATCGGTCCGTCTGGAAATCAGAAAAACCGCCCAGATCAAGGACGGGGTCGACATTATCGGCAACAGGACAAAGGTCAAGGTTGTCAAGAACAAGGTTGCGCCTCCCTTCAAGACGGTCGAGTTCGACATCCTCTATGGCGAGGGTATTTCCGTCATGGGCGAGCTGATCGATCTTGCCGTTGAGTTCGGGATCGTCAAGAAAGCCGGGGCATGGTTCAGTTATGAGTCTGAAAAACTCGGGCAGGGGCGCGAGGCGGTTAAAAAAGCCTTCAGGGATGACAGCGAGCTCTACAGCCGGATTCAGCAGCAGGTCAAAGAGGTGATGTCCCCTTCGGTTCCTCAGGAAAAGACGGACGATTGAGATGAAGCTTGGTTCATTAGATCTCGGCAGGCCGGTCATGCTTGCCCCGATGGAAGAGGTGACGGACCGTTCATTCAGAAAAATCTGCCGGCGATTCGGGGCGGATATCGTCTATACCGAATTCATCAGTGCCGAAGCGATTCGGCGTCAGGTCGATAAATCCCTTCGGAAAATGATGTTTGACGAAGATGAGGTTCCCGTTGTGGTGCAGATCTTCGGTAACAGCGAGGAGGCTATGGCTGAGGCTGCCGTGATTGCCGCATCGTATAACCCTGCCTGGATCGATATCAATTTCGGATGCCCTGCAAAGAAAGTCGCAGGCAAAGGAGCTGGTGCGGCCCTGCTCAAAGAGCCGGACAGGATGGTCGCGATTGCCGCCGCTGTGGTTCGTGCCGTCAATCTGCCGGTTACCGTCAAAACCCGCCTTGGCTGGGACCGCGATTCGATCAATATCCTCGATATCGTTCCCCGGCTCGAAGATGCCGGAGTGCAGGCCCTGGCAATTCACGGACGGACTCGCAGTGAGATGTACAAGGGGATTGCCGACCGGGAGTGGATCCGGAACGTGGTTGAAAGGGCGCGAATACCGGTGATCGCCAACGGCGATATCTGGAGCGCCGCCGATGCCAAAGCCATGTTTGACGTGACCGGCGCGGCCGGAATCATGATAGGACGAGGATCGATCGGAAATCCTTTTATTTTTACCCAGATAAAAGAGCTTCTTTCGGAGGGGCGTGTCGCGACCCAGCCGGATTTCAGGGACCGTATCGCTGTTGCGGTTGAACATCTCAGACTCTCGGTTGAATTCAAGGGAGAGAAATACGGGAATCTTGAAATGCGGAGGCACTATGCGACCTACCTGAAAGGGCTCCCGTGCGTTTCAAAGGTTCGCGACAAGCTTGTTCGCGAAGCAGACTGGAGAAATGTTATCGAGATTCTTCATGCCTACCAGGTCGAATGCGAAGGATATGAACGTGATGGCAGAATCCGGGATTATGCAGAATTTCTCAATGATCATTCGAAGCGATTGACACTCAATTATTAGAAGAAAATACAAGACATTCATGAGCAGTACACAGAAAGCATACCGTGTTGCTATCCTTGGTGCAACGGGACTTGTCGGCAGAACGATGCTTGACGTTCTTGAGGAGCGGAATTTTCCCGTCAGTGAGATCGTCCCGCTGGCTTCATCGAGGAGCGCAGGAAAGGAGATCATGTTCAACGGGAGAAGTTTTGTGACCAGGGAACCCTCACAGGAGATTTTCAGCCAGGTCGATATCGCACTGTTTTCAGCCGGTGCGAATGCCAGCAGGGAGTGGGCGCCGGTTGCTGCCGAAGCGGGAGCGGTTGTTATTGATAACTCGTCGGCTTTCCGTATGGACCCCGATGTGCCCCTCGTGGTTCCTGAAGTGAATCCCGAGGCGATTTTCAAGGATGACGGCAGACCTGCAAAGATTATTGCCAATCCTAACTGTTCAACCATTCAGATGGTCGTCGTTCTCAAACCTCTTCACGATCGATACAGGATCCGAAGGGTTGTGGTATCGACCTACCAGTCGGTGACGGGGAAGGGCAAGGCCGGACGGGATGCTCTCGAGGCTGAACTTGCAGGCAGTTTTCCTGAGGCGTTCACCCATGTGCATCAGATTGCTTTTAACGCGATCCCGCATATCGATGTTTTCCAGGACAACGGTTATACAAAGGAAGAGATGAAGATGGTTAACGAGACCAGAAAAATCATGGAGGACAACTCTCTGAGCATCTCTCCCACTGCGGTGAGAATTCCTGTCTACGGAGGGCATGGAGAATCGCTCAACATCGAGTTTGAAGAGGATTTTTCCCTTGAAGAGGTCACAGACCTGCTCTCAAAAGCTCCCGGCGTGATTGTGCAGGACGATCCTTCGGCAAATCTCTACCCGATGCCGTTGTCGTCATACGAGAAAGACGAGGTTTTTGTCGGCCGTATTCGCCGGGATCTCTGGCATACGAAAACCCTCAATATGTGGATTGTTGCCGATAACCTGAGAAAAGGGGCTGCTACCAACGCTGTTCAGATCGCTGAACAGCTTGTCGGACGCCTGTAACAGCCGGCATCTTATACCGTGCCTGAACGCGCTTTCGGTATGGTGCCGAGCGCTTTCAGCGCGGCGGGCGTTGCCTTGGCATTTGTTTTGCTGCCGAATGCGCCGGGCATGATCACTGAAGCATCGAAAGGCACCAGGTTGTGATCAGACGCTTTTTTGATCCGCCCGATCATCTCTTTGTTTTCCCCGAGTATTCCTGCGATATGGACGGCCGTTCCTTTCGCGACCCATTGGCTTTCGAGTTCATACAGTGCAAAGTATTCCGCTTCACCGGGCTCTTTGAGTTCCCAGTAGCGGTAGTATTCAAGTCTGCCGTTTGCGCTGACGGAAAATGCCGCATAATCGGGTTCCAGTTCCAGAAGACAGAGCTTTTGCTCCATCAGCGCTGAAATGCCGACCAGCGGGTTAAGATAGATCATGGTGCCGTCGATACGGCTGAAGGGTTCAAGCCCGTTCAGGATTGCCGACGTCATGGCTTGCGGATAAAAGAGCAGAAGGTATTTGCTGAACCGTGACCCGTCCTGGCTCTGGCTGTAGGGGATGGCGTCATAACGGTAACGTTCGGGAGCCTTCAGAAAGTAACCTGCTTCGGCTCGGCACTGGGCGTCAAATGCCTCCCGGTCCAGTGTCGCGGCAAAGAGCGCATCGAGGGGGTAAAAACGGTCGGGATGGATACAGAGCGTGGTTGTTTCGGCCTTCATTTTTTTCAGCAGATCGCCGATTTTCCGCAAAGGCCGTCCGGAATCCCCGTCCATGAGCTGTCTGGTCCCGACGCGGATGCTCCTGCATCCGGCGATAAAGGGTTCGTCATCCTTGTCGAAGCCGATCTCTGCGACGGTTGTCGAGAAGCGGTCTATCATGCATGCGTGCCGGGATCTGCTCATTTATTGAAGGGTGAGATGCTGTTGAAGGATATCGAGCCTTTTTGTGCCAATGCCTTTAACTTCTAAAAAATCCTGGAATCTTTCAATATTTCCGTTTCTCGATTGTCTGAATTCAATCAGCCTGCCGGCCAGAACCCTGCTGATGCCCGGAATTGAGGAGAGTTCGTCTATTCCGGCATCGCTGAAGCGGACTTTAGCGGTTGTCGAGGTTTGCGTCAAGGGTTTGCTTTTCTGTGACAGTGCCGGTCTTGCTGCGGGAGTTTCCTGACAGCCTGCCTCCATGGCAGCTGCTTCATGGAGCAGACTGTCTATCTGAGCGTCGGAGAATATCCCGGCTGTGTTATCGTTCATAAACCGGGAGGCAGGAAGCGATGACGTCAGCAGATTGACAGAGATTCCCAGAACAAGTCCGGCGAGGAGAAACCCTGTGACCATTACTTCTGTCGTTGTCATGCCCAGGCGTACAGCGAGCTTTTCGATTGTGTTCATGTCAGTGGGGAGAGCATCGTCAAATAAAAACTCTGGTGACTCTTGGTGAAACTGCGCAGAGCAGTTCATAGCTGATGGTGCCTGCAAGATCGGCAAGATCAGCAGCCGACGGGCCATTCCAGCCGAAAAGCACCGCAGTGTCTCCGACGGCAGCAGTCGAACCTCTGCCAAGATTCACCATCATCTGGTCCATGGTGACGGTTCCTGCCTGAGGGTATGCACGGCCATCGATCATGATCGATGAGCGGTTTGACAGCGCCCTGTGGTACCCGTCGGCATATCCCGCGGCGATGGTTGCTATTGTTTGCTTTTCCGGAGCGATCCAGGTCCTGTTGTAGCTGATCGACGTACCGGGAAGAACCTCTTTGAGAAAAATAATTTTAGTCTGAAACTGCATGACCGGTCTGAGCTCAGGAGCGTCCGGCAGGCTGCTGTCGGGGGGATAGCCGTAGAGCATGATTCCCGGCCTGACCATATCAAACAGGGCGTCGTGGCGGCACATGATAGCTCCGCTGCCGGAGGCATGTTTTGTTACCGTTCTGCTGAAGCGGTGTTCGAATTCGCTGCAGAGATGCCGGAAGTTTTCCGTCTGGCGACGTGTAAAGCTATCGTCGATGGTGCTTTGGGCAAAATGGGTATAGATTCCTTCGAGCCGCAGGTGATCATTCTTTTCGACAGCGGCGAGGAGCTCCATGGCTTCTTCAGGCGGAAGGCCGAGCCGGCCCATGCCGGTGTCTACCTTGACGTGGACCGTCAGGAGCATATTGGCCGCTTTGGCAGCGGCGGCAGCCGCGTTCATCGTCCGGAAATCCGTGATTGTCATGGCAACGTCGTGACGAAGGTAGTAGGGGATATGACTGTCCAGCGGGGAGCAGAAAGCAAGAATGCGGGAGTCATCACGTATTGCCTGTGTCCGTCGGAGCTGAAGCGCTTCCTCGATGTTTGCCACACCGAAATCCCGAATTCCGAGCTGTTCGAGACACGTGGCGATGTAGGGGGCGTCATGGCCGTAGGCATTAGCTTTGACAACACCCATGATTGCGCGTTCCGGCCCGATTATCTCCCTGATCCTTGCGACGTTGAATGCAAGGTTTTCAGATGAAATGAGCGCTTCGCTGAGATGCTCAGCCGGTGTTTCATCGAGCGATAGTGATGCAGGAGGCATTCGGTCGGCTGTCAATGGTGTTGAGTCTGTGACGTTACGGGCAAAGTGATGGATTGTGAGTCCGGATTTATGTAAGGAACATATTTCGCAGATGTTTTTCAAGTCCGCTTCTTCAGGTTCCTGCATGACGGCGGACAAGCAGCGCACAGAATGCATGAACCGGTAACCTGCCTTGTGTCAGGGACGTTCTTCTGATCTTGCAGGTATGTAATATTTGAAACGATGCAGAGAGGTATTACATTGAATGACGAAGGCATTTCGATTAACCATCTTCCCAATAGAAGAATGTTGCAGCAGACTATTTTTTCCATGAACGCTGAGGCTCCGATGGTTGCTGTCAAGCGACTTGCCGGGCATATAAAACCTGCTATTCTTGCGAGGCTTGAATATCTCAATCCTTCCGGAACCCATTACTGGGCTGTTGCAGCGGCTATTATCGAAGGCGGGGAACGAAAAGGATTGATTTCCCCTGGAATGACCCTTGTTGACTGGACATACGGCAGCAGCGGCATTGCGCTGGCCATGGCCGGAATTACGAAAGGATATAAGGTACTGCTTGTCGTTCCGGACAAGATTTCCCGTGAAAAGCAGCAGGTGCTCAAAGCTATGGGGGCGGAGGTTGTCGTTACCCCGTCAGATGCGCTTCCCGGTGAGCCCAGGAGCTGTGTCAATGTCGCTGAAAATCTCGTTCAGAACCTGAACCATGCCTATTTTACCAATATGTATGAAAACCCTCTCAGCTTTGACGTCCATGCTGAGCAGACCGGGCCCCGGATATGGGAGCAGACCGGAGGGGAAATCACCCATCTTTTTGTGCCGGTGACCTCGGGGGCGATGATTTCGGGAATAGGTCAATATTTGAAGTCCAAACGGCAGGATATAAGGATTATCGGTGTTGAGCCGGAAGGATCGATATACCGCGATCTGTTGCAGAACGGCAAGCCGTCTTCTCCGGCTTCGTTCGAACTCGAGGAGATAGGGGGGTTATGGGAGTCGAAATACTGGAAAGCTTCGGTGATCGACGATATCGTGCAGGTCAGCGATTACGACGCGTTCAATTGCGGTCGCGATCTTCTTCGTTCAGAAGCTGTTTTTGCCGGGGGTTCATCAGGAGCCGCGATGTTTGCAGCGCTTCGGGCGGGCGCCCACCTTGGCGAAGATGCCCGGATCGTTGTCATGATGAGCGATTTCGGAGGATACTACCTCAGCAAAATGTACAGCGATGAGTGGATGAAGCTGAAAGGTTTTTACCGTAAAGCGCCGTCATCCAGAGACGAGATCACGGCAGAGGACATTCTTGGCCTCAAAACGCGCAGGGACCTGATTTTCGCGCTTCCGGAGCATACGCTGTCGGAAGTGTTTGAAATGATGCGCCAGAACGACGTGTCCCAGCTTCCTGTCGTTTCCTATGGAACAGCGATCGGCAGTATCAGCGAGAACAGGATTCTCTCGATTCTTATAGAAAATGACGATGCCATGAATTCCAAGGTCGTCGGATATATGGATCAGCCGTTTCCCGTCTGTCCTCCGCATGCCACCATTTCGGATTTGTCTGAAAAACTCCAGGAAAACGCTTCGGGCGTTCTGATCAGTCTTTCGGATGGCAGATTGCAACTTCTTACGAAATCTGATCTTATAGAGGCTCTTACCCACAAATGAACGCCATGGGTATTAAGAGGTTGTTTTTTTTTTCAGATTTATGTATCTAAGCAAACCTGAAGAACCTTTTCAGTAGGGGCGTGGTGTATCCTGTAAGATCTCCTGACAGGAAGGGATGTGTAGGGACCCGTAAGGAAAATAATGATGTAAAGCAGTATGGTTGCTGAAAAGAAAGCTCTGAAAAAAAGATCTTCCGCTCCGGTTGACAGCATTACCGGTCTGCCGGGGATTGAATCAAGAAAAAGGCAGCTTATTCTCGAAGGCAAGATCAAGCCGGGTTTTTGTGAGGGTTGCGAACAGATATCTGAAAAGGTATTTGTCGGGGAATGGAAGCCGAGCGACAAGCCGAAAGATGATGTGCTTTTCGGTCTCAGGTCCGAGAACGACGCTGCATCGAACGGGGACGGGACCTCACAGCATCAGTCGGCTGCCGAGAATCAGTACTGGATACGCTGTTCAACCTGTAATCAGGTCTATCTTCTCAAAGAGTGGCAGATTCAGATAGACAGAGAGCAGAATCTTGAAGAACTCAAACCATCCGATTGTCAGCTGTATTCGCCCCATGGTATTTATGCCCAGGGGGACGCTCTGTATCACAAGGGACTCGACGAGGTTGGTGTTGTCCGCGAGAAAAACGCAACCGGCAGCGGGGCGCACGTCATTATTGTTGAATTTCTGAAAAGCGGCAGAAAGCAGCTGCTTGAAAATGTACAGTTGAATCAGGGGAATCCCGGTAAAACCGACTCTCTGGGGGATATCCTGAAAATGAAATTAAAACGTTGAGACAACCCGAAGGAGGTGAAAACAAGTGGTAAGTGTACAGTTGAATGATAACGAGTCGATCGACAAGATGCTCAAGCGTTTCAAGAAAAAGTATGAGCGTGCAGGTGTTTTGAAAGAGTATCGCAAAAAAGCGTACTTTGTCAAACCATCAATCGACAACCGGCTGAAACGTTCAAGAGGAAAGCGCAGGGCCCAGAGAGCCAACGAAGAGCGGAACTCCTGATCGGATTGCAGCAGGAAAAATTATGAAGCAGCTCCCGTTCGGGGCTGCTTTTTTTATACTGAACCTTTTTCACCATTAAAATCTTCCGGACATGACCGTCTATAAAGGGGAAGTTTTCAACCTGCCGCCTGATAAGTCTATCTCTCATCGCGCCGCTCTTATCGGGGCTCTCGCGGAAGGAACGACGGAAATAACGAATTTTTCGGGCGGCTTCGACAACCAGTCTACGCTTGGCGTGCTTCAGGCATGCGGTATCAGGCTTTCCCAGGATATTGTTCAGGGAGCTGACGGACGGCGGACGCGTCACGTTGTTCTTCGTTCCAGAGGACTCTGGAGCTTTTCGGCTCCCGATGCGCCCCTTATGTGCAACAATTCCGGCAGCACCATGCGCATGGTTGCCGGGATACTGGCCGGACAGCCCTTCGACAGCACGCTTGTCGGGGATAGTTCACTGATGAAGCGCCCTATGAAAAGGGTTGCCGACCCTTTGCTGCTTATGGGGGCAGGTGTTGCACTCTCGCCTGCAGGCACAGCTCCCGTCTGTATCAGCGGTACCCGGGATCTGAAGCCTGTCACCTATGAATTGCCCGTTCCTTCAGCTCAGGTCAAATCGCTTGTTGCGCTTGCCGCGCTTCATGCCGACGGGGAAAGCCGGGTTATCGAAACCCTGCCGTCAAGAAATCACACCGAACTGATGCTCGATCTGAAGACGGAAAAGCTGCCCGACGGCAGGAGCGCGGTGATTATCCCGGGCAGGAAATCCCTGGCAGCAAGGCCGTTTCATGTTCCGGGAGATCCTTCAGCGGCCTGTTTTATTATTTCGCTCGGACTGCTTGTTCCCGGATCTGAAATTCTTCTCCGCGATGTCTGCCTCAATCCGACCAGGACTGGCTATATCGATCTGCTTACCGGTGCCGGCGCAGATATCCGCTTTGAAAACAGCCGGGTTATCGGCGGCGAGACCATCGGTGACATTCTTGTCCGGTACTCAGGCTCTATTGAACCGCTCAGGATCGACGATCCTTCGATTGTTGCCAATACTATCGATGAGATCCCGATGCTTGCCGTTTTATCAGCGTGCGCAACCGCTGAATTCGAGCTTCATCATGCGGCAGAGCTCAGGACAAAGGAGAGCGACAGGATATCCGCCGTTGTCAGCAACCTCGAGCGGCTGGGCTTCCTGTGCGAAGAGTTTCCGGATGGTTTTGCAGTTAAAGGCCGTCAGCAGGTTCCCGCCGGCGCAGTCGCTATCGAAAGCTATGACGATCATCGCATTGCGATGAGTTTTGCCATTGCCGGCAAGGCTATGGACCGTGAACTGGATCTTTCGGACAGGGAGGTCATCGGGGTTTCGTTCCCGAATTTCTTCGATATCATCGACATGCTCCGGCAGTAGTATGCCTCTGTGCTGCAGCATACATGCAAAGGCTCTGTAAGCCCCGGTGACGGGACTTACAGAGCTCCTGGCAGCTCCTGACCGAGACGGTCGAGGTGATCGAGCAGAAGAGCGTTGAAGTGGTCCGGCTGCTCCATATTCGACAGATGGCCTGCCTCCTCGATGAGATGAAGAACCGATCCATTGACGGCTTTGTGCATTGATTCTGCCAGCGGGGGCGGCGTCAGCCTGTCCTCTTTTCCGGTGATAAAGGTGACCGGGCAGGAGAGGCCGGCAAGCGTTTTCGTCGAATCCTTTCTCTGTGCTATAGCCTCCATAGCCGCAATAATGACATCAGCAGTCTGGCAGGTCACGATAGCCTTGAAGGTGTCGATGGCAGCGGGATTCTTTTCGGCAAGGTCAGGTGAGAAGACATTCGGAAGCATTCGCGCAATGGCTTCTTCCGGGCCGTCCTGCCGTACTGCTTCGATAAAAACCGTTCTGTTTGCGAGCGCTTCCAGGCTATCGGCTTCTGCACGGGTATCACAGAGAACAAGCGAACGAACCATATCGGGATAGTGCCGGTAGAATTCAAAAGCCTGGTATCCGCCCATTGAGAGTCCGGTAATCGTTACCTGCCGTATGCCGAGGTCCGACAGCAGGGGGATCAGTTCCTCTATGTAGTCCTCGAACGACCAGTTCCGCCGCATATCCGATCCCTCGACGCCATAGATATTGGGTGCAATAGCCGGTATACGGTGCATGTAGAGCGCCCCAAGCTGATCGACCCACATGGAGGACGAGAGAGGAAAAGCGTGCAGCAGCAGTACAGCATGTCCTGTATCGGCAATTCGGTCAAGATGAACACCGGTGTAGGTCAGCATCGTCGTTCAGTTCTCCTGGTTTTTAGATTGTCCTTTTGCATGGGCTTTGATCTCCCTGAGTATGGAATTAGCATCATTGAGTATTTTTCCGGCCTCTGCTTTCGCATTTTCAATGATTTCATTGGACCGTTCCAGCGCTTCGTTGGCAAAGATGTTTCCCTCTCCATCGCTGTCGTAAAATTCGGATGCTTTATCAGTCGCTTTGCCGAGGGCGTGGCGGAACTTGCCTGAAATGATCTGCTGTGTATCACGGCCTTTGTTGGGAGCGAACAGCAACCCCATAATCGTTCCGGCGGCAGCTCCGAGCACGGCGCCGTAAAACAGTCCTTTATAGTAGTTGTCCTGGTTTTCCATGGTGATATCGGTTTTGAGTGGTTCAATACAGATAAGTTAAAAAAAAGAAACAAGTATTACGTACCCGGCAGGACTCTCCTGCCGGGCGATGAACGTTCATTCTGTTGTCGTTGCAGCAAGCATCGCAATGATCTCTGTCTCATATTGCCGGACGATCGGCGCGATGTCTTCACGGCAGACGATACGGAATTTTTTCGTGCAGCGCTCGAACGCAAGGATAAAATCGGAGCGGAAAACCGATTCGCCGAATGTGTCAAAGCTGATATAGGTCCCCCGGTTGTCACCCGGTTGCCGATGGTGTTCCTGTCTGGTCGGATAGACGCAGAGCTCTTTGAGGTCATCGTAGTCGAAAATGTCTTTCAGCGAAGGAGGATCGATCAGAATTTCATGTCCGTGCAGATCGATGTTCTGCCGTTCGCCTACCATCCGGCACAGTTCGAGCTCTTTCTTTTTTCGCAGTTCGTGGTTCGTTGCATAGGCCATCATCCAGTCAACCGGCATGGTTGTTCCGTTCATATACGGGATGAGCGTGACCGCCCTTTTATAGATCCTGCGTTGCAGGATCAGTTCAAGGATCGACCCCGCCGGGATTTTCCGGGGAGGCAGAAGGTGTTCGAGATCATAGAGGACACGGTCATCCGAATTGTTGTAAAAAAGCTCGGTGAGCTCATCCGGAGCGATCAATGCCGCATCGATACTGTCCTGGAGAAACCTGCGCAGCATGACAGAGAATGTCCTGCTGGTGTGGTGCCAGTATACATTGCGCATCATCATGTATTTGGCAAAGAGCAGACTTTCAAGCGGTGCGATCCCTTTTTCCGTAATAGCGAAGCGGCCCCGTTCGGGGTCGGGGACAAACGACTCGATCAAGCGTTCGATATCGATACTGCCGTAAGGGATATTGCAGTGGTGTGCGTCGCGCATCAGGTAGTCCATTTTATCAGGATCAAGCGTCCCGCTGATCAGTTTTTTATAGCTGACATCAGAATCTCCGCGGATCAGTGCGGCAACGTTCTTCGGGTCGACATGCCATTCGTCATGGAGAATGTCGGCGATCGATCCGAAATGCTCGCAGGATTCGAAGAGAAAGCGGTCGACCAGTGATTCATGCCGGGTGAAGACCGGTTCCCCCCTGAAAACCGGGGCCTGTTCCTCGAGAACATGCGCATGGGGATAGTGTCCGATATCGTGCAGCAGGCAGGCTGAAAGCAGCAGTCTGCATGATTCGTCATCGAAGAAAAAACGGTCGTTCTGCAGGCTTTCGGCAAGGGGGTTTGTATGGATTCTCTGAAGGATCAGCTTCATGAGATGGTAGACGCCTATCGAGTGCTCGAAACGGGTATGCGTGGCTCCCGGATAGACCTGCTGTGAAAACGAGAGCTGCCGGATCCCTTTCAGGCGGAGAAACGCAGGGTGGGAAAGAATTTTTTTGAGCGGGGTATTGAGCGGAATGTGCCCCCAGATGGGAAGGCGGATAAAGCCACCGTCCGAGCGGAACAGAATACTGTCGGAGATCATGTGAAAGCGTCTGCGGTTAGGGTTCAATGCATGAGAATCAGATATTGCAAGATACGATTTGTCGCGCATGTGAAGGCCGCAATGAGCGTTCAGGGCTGCAGCGAGGGTTCTTTTTTCAGGTGCAGTTCGCAGACTTTACGGAAATGATATCCGTAAATCGACAGCGTCACGGCAAGCGAAAGGGATTCGTGTTTTCTGACGATGGTCCAGAGCAGCATCTTCCAGTACTGCAGCCGTTCTTCTCCGATGACGCCGAGGACAAAGGTCGAACGGGCAAATGCTGCCAGCTGACCGGGGCGGAAGCGGGATTTGTATTTCGGCTGCCGGTATTCCATGAGCAGAGTCTTGATGCGCCGGTAATAATTTTTCGGGGAATAGAGGTAGTTCATCATCTCCCTGTAGCCGTTCTGCAGGGTTTCGATATCCATTATCGGGACGATATTTGTCGTACTGTCGACATTATCGCCTGTCGAACTGCTTTGAAGCCGGCCTTCCTTTTTCATTCGCTCGTAGAGCCTGGTCCCCGGAAGTGCCTGCAGCAGCCCGACCATCGCCGTGACAATGCCGCTCTGCTGAATGAATTCGATCTGCTGGCGGAAAATGGTTGGCGTATCGGTATCGAACCCGACAATAAAGCCCGCCTGTACTTCGAGGCCTGCCCGCTGGATTGTCCTGACGTTTTCCAGAAGGTCCCGGGAGGTGTTGTGCTGTTTGCCGCATGCTTCGAGAGCGGTGTCGTCAGGGGTTTCAATGCCGATAAAGACCTGGTTGAATCCCGCTTGTACCATAAGATTCATGAGATCAGGATCGTCGGCTATGTTGATCGAGCATTCCGTGTAGAATTTCGTCGTTGTCCGGTTGCGTGCCTGCCATGCAATCAGGTCAGGAAGCAGGACTTTTTTCAGATAGGATCGGTGGGCGATAAAATTATCGTCAACAAAAAAAACACTGTCCTTCCATCCGGTTTCTCTGAGCGCATTGAGCTCCCGGATGATCTGCTGGCTTGATTTCGTCCGTATTTTATGGCCGAAGAGCGTTGTTACATTGCAGAAATCGCATTGGAACGGACATCCCCTCGAAAACTGGATTGCCATTGAGGCGTATTTTTTCATGTCAAGCAGATGCCATTCAGGAACCGGTGAGGCTGTGATCGACGGGAAGTCCTCCGAGCGGTAGTATTTGCCGGGGACTCCGGCAGCCAGGTCGTTGAGAAAAAGAGGAAGGGTTGTTTCGGCTTCGTTGAGCACAAAGTGGTCCACGTCGGGAAAGCATTCCGGTTCAGAGGTGAACAGCGGGCCTCCTGCCACCGTTACGAGCCCCGCCTGTCTGCACCGGGAAAGAATCTCCCTGGCCGATTTCTGCTGGACGCCCATGGCGCTGATAAAGGCAAGGTCTGCCCATGCAAGGTCTTCAGGGGTGAGCCGGGCGACATTCAGGTCGACCAGACGACGGTTCCACTCTCCGGGAAGCATTGCCGAGACGGTCAGCAGGCCCAGCGGCGGAAGCGATGCTTTTTTGTTGATGAATGTCAGGGCGTGTTTGAAGCTCCAGAATGTGTCGGGGAATTCAGGGTAAAGAAGGAGTATGTTCATGGTACAGGAGAAGTGGGCATCGTAAAAAAATAATCAGAACAGCACATGCATTCTTGATGAAGAGCTGTTCTGCAATGCTGTCGTTATCAATCGTTTCAGTGAAAACAGAGCGTTGTCATGATTCATCCATACTTCCCGGAAGGTCATTGCGGGTCATTGTGGTGAAGCATGAGAAAGAACAATCAATAATAACCGTTTCCGGGAACAGTACGTTCCATCGATGATGGTTGCGGGGTTGTCTCAATATCGCTCGAGCGAGAATTTTTCTCCCAGATACAGCTTTCTGGCTTCTGGGCTGTCGGCTATTTCAGCCGGTGTTCCCTGCATGAAAATCGTTCCGTCGAACATCAGATAGGCATGAGTGGTGATCGAGAGGGTTTCATGGACGTTATGGTCGGTAATGAGGATGCCGATGTTGCGCCTGACAAGGTTTTGAACAATGCTCTGAATATCCTCGACAGCAATCGGATCGACTCCCGCAAAGGGTTCGTCAAGAAGAATGAATTTCGGGTCCAGCGCAAGAGCGCGGGCGATTTCAGTGCGTCTCCGCTCGCCGCCCGATAGCGAATAGCCCATGCTGGTGCGGATGTGAGCGATATTGAAATCCTCCAGCAACTGTTCTGTATGTTCGCGCTGCCTGGACCGGCTGAGCGACGAGAATTCAAGGACGCTTCTGATATTATCCTCAACGGTCATATTTCTGAAGACCGAGGCTTCCTGGGGTAAATAGCCGATGCCGAGCCGGGCCCTTTTAAACATGGGCAGGGAGGTGATCTCCGTGTTGTCGAGAAAAACATCCCCTTCATCGGGCCGGACGAGCCCTACGATCATATAGAATGTCGTGGTTTTCCCGGCTCCGTTCGGACCGAGCAGGCCGACAATTTCACCCTGTTTGACCCGGATCGTCGAGTTTTTGACGACTTCCCGTTTATTGTAGATCTTTTTTAACTTGTGACAGCTGAGTGTGGAGTTCATTGGTAAACGACGAAAGGAACGTGCTCTGAAAAGTCTGCTCTGCCTGTTGCTCAATTTTGCAAAGTTTTCTTGAATGTACAACTACAACTCATAAGCACCATATTATGGCGACAGTACTGCCTTATAAGGGGATCTCTCCCGGTATTCATGAATCTGTTTTTCTTGCGGAAGGTTCGTGTGTGATCGGGGATGTTGCAATCGGGGAAGGGTCGAGTGTCTGGTTCAACACGGTCATCCGGGGCGATGTCTGCCCGATCAGGATCGGCTGCCGGACAAGCGTACAGGATAACGCTGCCCTGCATGTGACGCATGATACCGGACCGCTGTCGATCGGGAGCGACGTCACCATCGGCCACGGTGCCGTTCTGCACGCCTGCACCGTCATGGATCACGTGCTTGTCGGCATGGGAGCGGTCCTGCTTGACGATGTCGTGATCGAACCGTTTTCGATTGTCGCTGCCGGAGCGGTTGTCCGCCAGGGATTCAGGGTTCCTTCAGGCATGCTTGCAGCCGGAGTACCGGCAAAGATCATCAGGCCGGTGAGCGATGCCGAGCGGCAGACGATCCGGGAATCCCCTCAGAATTATCTGCGCTATGTCGCAGCGTATCGTGAAGGCGGGTATAGCGGTACGGGAAGGGGGTGACGGAGGGGTAGTCCGGAAGGTAGACGTCAGAAGCGGGATGTGGGAAGCGGGTTGGCGGAGAGAATGAGGCGGGATGTGCGGGGGAAACTGATGGTGTTCTGCTGTGTTTTCACTACATTACGAAACACATCTTGTGAACAACTCTCAAAACAAGTGCATCATGAAAAGCGATGTTGTCATCATTGGCGGCGGTATAAGCGGGCTGAGTCTTGCGTTTTACTGCGCCGGTGCCGGGCTGAAAACCACCTTGCTGGAAAAAAACGATAGCGTGGGCGGGTCCTTCAACTCTCATCAGTTCTCCGAAAACGGATCCAGGTTCTGGCTTGAAATGGGGGCCCACACCTGTTACAACTCCTATCAGAATCTTCTCGATATTGTCGAAGCATGCGGTATTTCCGATACGATCATTCCGAGGCAGAAGGTGCCGTTCAGCCTGCTCATCGATAACAAGGTGACCTCGCTCATGTCCGCCCTCAATATTTTTGAGGCCCTGAAATCAATTCCTGCTGTTTTTTCTCTGAAAAAAGATGGGCTGAGCGTACGGGAGTATTATTCAAAAATTGTCGGGGAGGATAACTATAACAAGGTGCTCAGTCACTTTTTCAATGCGGTGCCGTCGCAGCCTACCGGGGATTTTCCTGCCGATATGATGTTCAAGTCCCGTCCGAAGCGCAAGACGGTGCTGAAGAACTATACCTTTACCAACGGGCTTCAGTCGGTTGCCCGGGCTATTGCCAAAAGGCGGGGGATCAATGTCTTTACTTCTCAGGATGTGACCGGCGTGGAGATGCTCGATGGCCGTTATGTCATTACCACGGCAGGCGGAGGGAGTTACTCTGCAGGGGCAGTGGCGCTCGCAACACCATCAGCAGTGTCCTCAACGCTTCTGCAGGCAGTCGATCCGGCAATTGCCGGGCATCTCGGCAAGCTCAAGGCAGCATCGGTCGATTCCGTCGGCGTGGTTATCAGAAAGGGGGATCTGTCCGTAAAACCTGTTGCCGCTCTGATTTCTCCCGACGATATTTTTTATTCGGCCGTGTCGCGCGATGTCGTTCCCGATGACCACTTCCGTGGTTTTGCCTTCCATTTCAAGCCGGGGGTGAGCGAGGAAAAGAAGATGCAGCGCATAACCGAAGCTCTTGGAATCAGTACGGCTAAAATAGCCCATACCTGTCAGGTCATCAACGTCGTGCCGTCGCTTCGTGTGGGGCACAAGGAGTGGCTCGAGTCGATGGACCGTATGCTGTCGGGTAAAAACCTTCTCCTGACAGGCAACTATTTTGGCGGTATGGCTATCGAAGACTGTGTCTCGCGTTCCAGGAGCGAAAGCGAGCGTCTGAAGAACATGTAGGTGCTGTGTCGATGATCGTGTGACTATGAATATGTGGCAAGAGAACGGTATTCCGGAAGTGTTTCGTGTTGTCCTTCCGGTTCTTATTCTGCTGGCAGGAGTGCTGCTCTATGTTATTTCCGGTTCTCTCATCAAGCGCATGATCGCCCGCTTTCGCGTTTCTCTTCTCCAGATGTTCGTTCCTTTCGAGCTGATCCAGGTCCCGTTCCGGGTAACCTTCATTATCGTTGTTGCGCTGTTTCTCCAGCCATATCTTCCCCTTGCCGGGCCTTTTGCTGCAATCGCCCGGCATAGTCTCTTTGTCGGATTGATCGTGTCGATGTCGTGGTTTGCTATCCGGTTGCTTGCCTTGCTCAGCAGGATCGTTATCGGCAGATTTCAGACCGACAGGCCGGATAATCTTGAAGCCAGACGGGTCGCGACGCATATCGGGCTCATCAGGAAGGTCGTCAATGTCATTATCGTCGTCGTTGCCGTATCGGCTGTGCTGATGAGTTTCGATGCGGTCAGGCAGGTCGGAATCAGCCTGCTTGCATCAGCCGGGGTCGCAGGTATCATTATCGGTATTGCTGCCCAGAAGAGTATCGCCACCCTGATTGCCGGCATACAGATCGCCGTGACCCAGCCGATCCGTATTGACGATGTCGTGATCGTAGAGGGCGAATGGGGCAGGATCGAGGAGATTACGCTGACCTATGTGGTCGTTCGAATCTGGGACCAGCGTCGTCTGGTCGTCCCTATCAGTCACTTTATCGAACAGCCTTTTCAGAACTGGACGCGAACATCGGCTGAACTGATCGGCAGCGTCTATCTCTATACCGATTACCGGGTAGATATCGAAGCCGTCCGGCAGGAACTTCAGTCGATTGTCGCAGAAACACCCTTGTGGGACAAGCGCGTCGTGAATCTGCAGGTGACCGCTGCAACCGACAAAGGTCTTGAACTGCGGGCCCTCATGAGCGCGTCGAATTCATCCGATACCTGGGATCTGAGGTGCCATGTCCGTGAACGGCTGCTTGTTTTTCTTCAGAAGACCTGTCCTGAATTTCTCCCGAGAGTGAGAATTGAGACGGTGCCGCCCTCTTCGGACAAGGAAAAGGATATAGGGGTGTGAAGTAAAATTATTTTTCCATAGTTTATCCTCTTATGATCGATTGTTTCCAGGGTTTTCCTTATCGATGTTCTGGCGATGGTTGATTGACGACGACAGATTATTTGTGCAACAGAAAAAAGAGGAGGATATCTCATGGCTGAAGCCAAACATGGAGATAAGGTAAAAGTACATTATACAGGAAAGCTTAACGACGGAAGCGTGTTCGATTCATCGGTTGAACGCGATCCACTGGAATTTACCATCGGTGAAGGCGCTGTGATACCGGGGTTCGAGCAGGCGGTTGTAGGGCTCGAGCCCGGTGATTCGACCGAGACCACGATTGAGGCCGCTAATGCATACGGAGTTCATAGCAATGACCTCGTGACCGAGGTTCCCCGTGAGCGTATGCCCCGGGACCTGCAGGTAGCTATAGGCCAGCAGCTCCAGGTCAGCATGGCCAACGGGCAGACGGCGATCGTGATGGTAACCGATGTCAACGATACCGTTGTGACCATCGACGCCAATCATCCCCTTGCCGGTCAGGACCTGACCTTTATGATCGAGCTGGTTGAGATTGCCTGATTGTTCATGCTCTCCTCTGATACAGTTCATGGTGTCAGGGGAGAAATTTTTCCACATTGCAAACGGGGGGGCTCTATGGGACGAAAACTGTTTCAGCTGAGCTGTGTCCTTGCTATGCTCTTTGCTGTGTCGGCCTGCGATGATCGTGGTCCTGCCATCAAACAGTCCGGAACAGGGGCCGGTTCTTTTTCGGGTCCTGCATCGAGGTCCGGCACTGCTCCGGAACATATGGCAATGGCTCCCGCTCCCGTTGAAGACAAGAGCGGGAATGGAGGCATCGGTGAACAGAGCCGCATAGAACCGAAGGTCATCCGTCAGGGAGAAGTGGCGTTTGAAACATCCAGTCTTGCCGAGACAAGGGACTTTCTGACAGGTCTTATGGACCGTTATGAGGGTTATGCATCGAGTGACAATCAGTATCGCCTGAATGACCGCCTTGAAGCGCAGCTGATCGTGCGCGTTCCCTCTTCGAATTTTGATCCGCTTCTGGCCGATCTCGAGGGACGTGTAGGGCGTTTTGAAAGCAAGACCGTTTCATCGAGCGATGTCACTGAAGAGTATCTGGACCTTTCGCTGCGTATTCAGATACAAAAAGAAACAGAGCAGCGCTACCGGGAGATTCTTTCTCAGGCGAAGAGCGTGAAAGATATTCTTGAAGTGGAACGATATATCAGTCAGCTCCGCTCCGATATCGAGTCTCTCGAGGGACGATTGAACTATCTTGCCAACCGGGTTTCCTACAGCACCCTGACGATCAGGTGCTATCAGCTGAATCCACGGATAGTCGCTTTCTCTTCGAGATTGAACGTCGCAGTCAATGACGGCTGGAACAACTTCATCTGGTTTGTGCTCGGCATCATCACGCTCTGGCCATTCCTGCTGGCAGGACTGCTTCTGGTCCTGATACTGCTGGTCATTCGGCGTATACGCAGGCCGAGAGGGGATGCATAATAATCGAAGCGTTTTTCCGGTGGAGTTGCTGAGCCCATTTGATTGCCCGGCAGGTCGGGGTCTATGGGCTCAGCAGTTCAGCATTCGTCAGTGCACGGAGCAGGAGATGCACGGGTCGTAGGACCGGACAGCCATTTCGCATAATTGCTGTATTTCCCTGTCGTTTTTTCCTTCCTGCAGCGCCTGCCTTGTCAGTGCGGCCAGATCGAGATGGATATTGGCGTTATTCTGCGTCGTCGGGATAATGCAGTCTCCTCTGACCACTTTGCCCTTTTCGTCAACTTCCATATGATGATAGAGGATGCCCCTCGGCGCTTCAACCGCACCCGTTGCTGCACCGGCTTTCGGTTTCCATGGCGTTCTGATGTCGTCAAGCCTTCCTGCAAGCAGTTCATCGATCAGTGCAATGGCGTCGTTGACGATATGATAGCATTCGACGAGCTGCGCGATGGTGTTCATGAAGGGGTTGTGATTGACCGGTTCGAGCCCGAACAGGCTGGCGGCTTTCTGCGCTTCAGGCCGCAGCAGATCGTAATTGTTGTTGAACCGTGCCAGCGCTCCCGCTGCGAACGATTCCCGGGTGAGCCTGGTGAATTTCGTTGTCGTGAAGTCCGGCTTGTATTCGTTGGTCATGGCCAGGTAGTCGTTTTCATCCCGGCACACCCCATCGGTCGAAACCAGATCTCCTCCTATCGCAGGATAGCTTACTCCGTTGCGCAGCGATACAAATTCCGTTTCCCGGACGAAGTCCGGAACGGTGAGCGTCGTGCAGAATTCCGCTGTGAGGTCAAGGTCCGGCAGCAGCTCTTCGAGCTGTTTCTTCAGTCCCTCGAGCGTTTGCCTTTCGGGAGCTTTGCTCAGTCCGCCAAGGACAAGGCTGACCGGGTGGGTACAGCGTCCGGTGACGATCTCGCTGATGGCGTTGCCGGCAGCTTTCATGCGCAATCCGGCCTGGACGATATGGGGATGCGATTCAATGAGCGGCAGGACATTGGGGGTATTGACAAAATCGGGGACTGCCAGGAAAAAAATGTGCAGGGCATGGCTCTGAAGCGTTTCGCCGTGCATGGCAAGCTGCCTGAGCCTGACCGCTGCCGGGGGTGGAGCGATCTCCATCGCCCGTTCCAGTGAGCGGATGCTTGCCAGCGAATGGCTGATCGAACAGATGCCGCATATTCTCGAGGTAAGAAATGGCACCCGTTCGGCGCTGAGCCCCCGGACCATGACTTCGAAGAACCTCGGGGTTTCAACGACGGCCCATTGGGCGTCGATCAGTTTGCCGTCACGGATGGTAATGTGAATATTTCCGTGCCCCTCGACCCTCGTGATATGGTGGACATCGATATTACAGTCAACTTTTGACATCGTTGAAATCCTCGAAACAGTTATAAAATCGAAGTTTTTCATCCAGTTCATCCATGCTGAGCCCTCTATCGGCCACCAGCTGGCGGAAGGATGCATAATTACGATCTTCAGCAGGCCCTCTGCAGCCGAGACACGGCGTTTTGCCGGTGGTGCAGACAGCATTGCATCCGGCCCGGGTAATGGGGCCGAGACAGATTTCTCCAAGATCGAACAGGCAGGTGTTGAGGCGCTGTTTACACTCGACACAGACCGGATATTCCGGAAGGCTGATCATTGCGCCGGTTACGATACTGACGACGATATGTTCAACTTCTTCTTTTGAAACCGGACATCCCGGAATACTGAAATCGACCTTGACAATGTCGCTGATTTTGCGAACCGGAAGGGTGTCTACACGGCTGTCGCCGTAGACTTCACGAACGCACTGGTCTGTTGAAAAGCTGTTTTTCAGGCTGTTGACCCCTCCGAAACAGGCGCAGCTGCCATAGGCGATCAATACTTTCGCCCTGCTTCGTATGGCTTGCAGACGCTCAACCTCATCTTCCCGGCTGATGCTGCCTTCGACCAGGGCGATATCGTAATCGTCATGCCTTTCGGACGAGATTTCACGGAAATTGCGTATATCGAGCAGATCCAGAAATTCCGGCAGGCTTGATTCGCTGTTGGCAAGCTGCAACTGGCATCCTTCACAGCAGGTGAAATCAAATGAGCCTATTTTAAGCTTTGAGTGCGAAAACCCGAGATGTTGCACGTTGTTCTCCTTAAATGGCTTCTTTAAGATTCATGACCGACCAGTAATCGAAAACCGGTCCGTCGACACAGGTAAACGTCGATCCTACCATACATCTGCAGCACTTGCCCATGCCGCAGTGCATGCGCCGCTCGAGCGAAACGAACATTCTGTTCATGGGAATTCCTTCACTGTCGAGCTGGTTGCAGACGAATTTGAACATAACCGGGGGTCCGCAGACGATCGCATAGGTGTTCGTCCTGTCGATCGGAATGTCGTTCAGAAGTTCCGTTATCATGCCGGTTTTCCCTTCCCAGCCCGGTTCGGGTATTTCGACAATAGTGTGCATGTCGATATGGTTGACAGTTTTCCACTCGTCGAACTGATAGGTAAAGAGCATCTGCGACGGCTTTTTTGTGCCATAGAGCAGATGGACGCTGTTATAGCGGTCCCGGTGGTCATTGATCCAGAACAGCGGCGCTCTCAGCGGCGCTATTCCAAGTCCTCCGGCAACAAGAATGATGTTGCTGCCCGCCATTTCATCCATGGGAAACGATGAGCCGAACGGGCCTCTGACGGCAACTATTGCCCCTTCTTTTGCCTGAAAAAGCGCACCGGTGACACGGCCGGCTTTCCGGATGCAGAGTTCTATACATTCATTGTTGCTCGTTGAGCTGGATATGGAGATCGGCACCTGTCCATAGCCGGGGACTTCGAGCATGAGAAACTGCCCTGGACGAAACCGGAATATCTGCCGTTCATGCCGGTCGATGATCCTGAGCTGAAAAAGTTTTTCTTCCCCGGTAAGATTGACAATGTTGGTGATTCTGCATTTATACCCCCTGTCGGTCTGCATCACTTCCGACTTGTGGTTGAAATCAGGGATCTCTTCTGCAAAATGTTCCCGGTTCAGGTCCTGTCGGGGGATGGTGAAGCGCATATCATGCATGATTCTTTCTCCATTCTGAGATCGTTGATAACATCTTTCGGATTGATTCCTGCCAGGCACGCCCTGCCGCAGCGGTTGCAGCCGACACAGATCTGCTGATTGGCGTTTTCTGCAAAACCGCGGTAATGATGATAGTATCGGTATTTGAGGCGGTCGCCGTTTTTCGGCCTGAAATTGTGCCCGCCGGCCACTTCGGCAAAGTCGACGATATTGCATGAGTAGAGCCTCTTTTCTCTCGAAGCGCTGTTCAGGCTGGTATCGATAGTTTCCGTGGTGTCATAGCAGTAGCATGTCGGGCACACCATTGCGCACGTTCCGCAGTTGAGACATTTGTCTCCCCACTTGTCCCATATCGGAGAATCAAACTCGATGTCGAGAAAACTCGGCAGTCCGGTGACTTCAACATCGGTCCGGAAACTCTGTTTGATGAGCTTTCTCCGTTCGATCAGGCGGCAGTCATCTTCGGGCGAGGGGTCCTCGATGGCAAATTCCTTGAGATAGGTATAGGCTTTCGACGAGTTGATCGACAGATAGTATTTGTCGCCGATATCCGAACAGAACAGGTTGAACCCCGTGCTGACGGTGTGATGGTTCAGCGATTTGCAGAAACAGTCAGGCAGCGGGAGATGGTCCATGCCGATGATAAAGGTGTTTTTTCTGTGGGCCAGATAGTATGGCGACGGGAATTTTCCGTTCAGAAGCACATCGTCGAGAATATTCAGCGCACTGATATCGCAGGGGCGGAGTCCGATGAGTACTTTTGGTTCTACCTCGTAGTCGATTTCCTGCTGCCAGTCGCTGTCGCTGAACCTGAAACGGGAAAGCTCTTCACGAAACGGCAGAAGCAGATGCTTGGCAGACGAGTACGTTGCCGTATAGTCGAATGCGATCTCATCTGCAGTGCTGACCTCTTTGTACTGGTAGACCGGGTCGCCGTTTGCTGCCGTATCGACCTGCTTCGGCCCATAGGAACGGTTTGCCCTGACGAGGGTATCGACGAATGCGGTGAACTCCTCTTTGTGGATGACTTTGTAGATCATGTGAGGTTCACTCTTTGTATTGAGAAAAGATACGGTAGGGAGAGTAATTCGGGTATGCGATAGCTGACTTTCTGAAGAACATCGCGTGATGCTGTCATGGCGAAGATCATCATAGGTGATTGCTTTTCAACAAGGTAATCAAAAATGCCCGCGCCATAAAATTAACAATCGTTTTTAACCGGCTCGTTACATTTTTTCGAGTTGTGCGTTGCATTCAGCTGTAGGGGCGGGTCCCTGTGCCCGCCCGTATCAAGGGTCGGCATTCGGTGTGAAGAGGGTGCTGTGGCTCAGATGGGCCGCAGCACGTAGACTTTATCGTTTTTTCTGACTTTCCTGGGGCAGGGGAGTGTGACGACTTCTCCTTTTGCTGCGATTTCGGCAGGTTTATCCGAAGCGTGAAATGCGTCGGCATTGAGGATGACAATCCCGGTTGTCGTGCCCTGTATCGAGAGTTTGTCATGGAGCTTCAGTCCTTCTGCGTGAATCAGGATCTCGGCGATTTCGGCTTGAGGATAGTATTTCAGGACTGTACCGATATAGACTTTCTTTTCCGTTGCAACCGAGCCGTAATGCCTGGTCCAGGCATCGATTGGCTGCCCGAAATAAAATCCGCTTGAAAATTCGCGGTTATAGACTGTTTTCAGTTGTTCGGTGAGGCTTGCGGCAATGGCGCGAAACGCTTCTTCGAATGAGGCGTCATGGCGATGTTCCATGATGTAGTCGATTGCCTGGCGGTAGCAGGATGTCGTCGTATGGACATATTCCGGACTGCGGTTGCGCCCCTCTATCTTGAAGCCGGTAATGCCCGAGTCGATAAGCCGATGCATAAAGGGCAGAGCGCACAGGTCTTTGGGGCTCATCACCGTATCGGTACCGATTTCCAGTTCGAAACCCTCTTCCTCATCGATAATCCTGTAACGGCGTCGACATGGCTGCATGCAGGCTCCACGGTTCGCGGAACGGCCGAAAATGTCCTGTGAAAGAAAGCACCTGCCTGAAACAGCTACGCACATCGCGCCATGAACAAAGCATTCGATGCCGACATCGAGCTTGTCCTTCCGGATCCGGTCGGTGATGGAGCTTACCTGTTCAAGCGTCAGTTCGCGTGCGAGCACAATCATCCCTGCGCCGAGTGAGGCATAGAAGGAGAGTGCGCTGTAGTTGCTCACCGAAGCCTGGGTAGAGAGATGAAAAGGCATGTCTTGCGTTCTGCAGGCATCGATGGCAGCCATGTCCCAGCAGATAACCGCATCGATGCCTGCCTGTTTTGCGGCAGCGACCGTCGTGTTCAGCATATCGATTTCCGTATCGAAGACGAGGGTGTTGAGCGCCAGATAGGACCTGGCCCCATGTTTTTTGCAGAGCGATGCGATGTCATCGAAATCACTGCTGTTGAAGCTGCGGCTTCTGGCTCGCATGTTGCAGCTTTCTGCGCCGAAATAGACCGAGTCGGCTCCTGCGTTCAGAGCCGCTACGAGTGATGTTCTGTCTCCGGCGGGAGCGATCAGTTCCGGTTTCTTTGTGGTATGCATTCAGGCTTCAATGTCGAATCATTCATTACAGGTTATGAGGAGTATAAGAATTATTTGCAGACTTGAAATCTCTATATTAACTATCGGTATGTCTGTTTTTATGAATGCTAATTTCAAGTGAAGCTGTTTCATGAGTGAGCGTGTTGTCGTGAAAATACTGATTGGTCTGTCAGCAGCGTTGATTGTCTCGGAGCTGGTGCTGCTCGCCATATTTGGCGTGAAGCTCGAGATGATACTGCTGCCGTTTATCGTCTTTCTGGCGGCAGCAGGCGTTCTCCTCGGTATTGCTTTTCTGCGGGGAACCCGTCAGGAGATCGAATCAGTATCGATGCGAAGGGCAAGGGCGATGAAGGATGACCTGATTCGCAGGCGTCTCGACGGTTATGAAGTCGATGAAGAGTTTTTGCCTGGAGGACAGAAAAAACGGCAGAAGCCGCAGCTGTTCTCTGTTCCGCCAAAAGGCGGATCACCTGACCCGGTCCGGTCCGTTGCGGCGCCTCTCCCGGCTGCCAGGGAAGCTGAAGATGATCCCTTTGCCCTGCTTGATCCAAAACTTCTGGAACTCATCGAATCGTTCGGGGGTGTGGCGCAGATGGTCCGGAAAATCGAGTCCATGGATATCGTGTCCTATAAGCGCATGCTGTATGGTCTGAATATGGACGTTGTCGACAAGGAGGAGTTTCTCATGCCTGTTCGTAAAGCCATGGCCGGGGGCACTCCGGGGAACGGTGAACTGCGGGCGGAGCTTGATCATGAGGGAATGGACGACTATATCAAAAAGGTTCTTGCCGGACGTGATTCATCGTCAGGCAGCGGTTCTGATACCTACTCTCTCGATATCGATCCCGGCAGTTTTTCATCAGGTCCGTCCGCGCCCCCATCAGAGTTTTCCCATAAACCCGAGGCTGTTCTCGATCAGTTCAAGCGTTCGCTGAGACGCAAATGAGACCGGAAGAACGTTATCCTTATGCCGGCAAAGGGAGTATCAAACGCTTTGCCAGGCTGCACCAGAAAAAGTACCGGGACCGTGAAGGCTGTTTTCTTGCCGAAGGTCTTCGTACTGTCACTGAACTGCTTGGGCACATGCCTTCCGGCGATGCTCTTGTTGCGTTGTTCGTTCTTGGCGAAGAGCTCGGCGCAATTCCGGTAGCGGAGCGTTACAGGAAAAAGCTTTTTCTGCTTGAGCCGGAGGATATGAAACGGCTTGCCGGAACGACAACCTCGCAGGGCGTTATCGGGGTGTTTCGTGTTCCTCCGGGGTCACCGGTGCAGGGTTCCGAAGAAGGTCGTTCTCTTGTCGTTGCTCTCGATGATGTCCAGGATCCCGGCAATGTCGGGACCATAGTCCGGACAGCGGCATGGTTTGGTGCTTCTTCCGTCATTTCCGGCCGGGGCACCGCGGACATATACAACCCGAAATCCGTCCGTTCGAGCGCAGGCAGCCTCTACGGGATCGGGCATTACAGCGTCGATGATCTTGAAGAGGAGATCGCTCAGCTGCAACAGAAGGGCTATCATGTCGTCACTGCGTCCCTGCAGGGAACCGACCTCCGTGAACGCAGCGCATGGCCTCAAAAAGCCGTGCTTGTCATCGGCAACGAGGCAAACGGCGTCAGTCCGGCGATCAGTCAGATGTCCGACAGCATGGTTATGATTCCTCATGGTCCCGGCAGTCCCGGTGTCGAATCTCTTAATGCAGCGATAGCGGCCGCCATTCTGATATCGCGAATGTCCATAGCGTAACGTTCCTGTCTTGATTGCGGTCGTTGTTGAGGAACGTTTCTCTTCCATACGATTATGTTATATTACTCAGGTATTCCGCCATGCCTGTTGTACACAGATATCCCCATGGAGGTGAGTAATGAAAAAAAGTCCCATTCTGATTCCTGCCGTGCTGTGTCTGAGCATGGCTTTTCCTCTGGAGTCGTGTGTCGTGTCACGGCCCGCGCGGCCGGGTCCTGGTTTTATCTGGGTTTCGCCTTCGAAGACTCCTCGCGGGGAGAGCATTCCCGGATACTGGAAATATACCGGTCCCCCGCAGCATAACAGAGTGTGGGTTCCCGGCCACTTCAACGCTTCGGGAAAATGGGTTCCCGGGCATTGGCGAAGCCTCAAGGCCCCGAAAAAAGGGGCGATATGGGTTCCCGGATCACGGACGCCCGAGGGGCGATGGAACGAGGGGCATTGGCGTTATCCCTGATTTTGCGCCTGATGCACCTGCTATGAACCGATGTTGTTCCAACCACAGGACTATGGTCAATGCTTAAATATGCAGCTGTTGCGTTTGCAACGTTTTTTGCGACAATAGGCCCGGTCGATCTTGCCGTTCTGCTTGTGGCCCTCACTCCGGGGCTGAGCGGGGCAAAGCGCCGTGCCATTGCCGTGAAAGCCGTCCTGATTGCCGGACTTATCCTTCTCGGGTTTACCTTTTTCGGCAGTGTGCTGCTCTCGTATCTCGGCATAACGCTTCCTGCGATGAGAATTGCCGGTGGGATTCTTCTGCTCCTGTTCGGCATCAACATGGTCTTCGGTCAGCAGACGGGTTCGTCGCGCTCAACCAGCGAGGAGGCGATAGAGGCGAAACAGAAAGACGATATTTCTGTGTTTCCTCTGGCGACGCCGCTTATAGCCGGGCCTGCATCGATGGGCGCCGCTGTGCTGCTGATGGCAGGAACGGAAGGTGATTTGATTCGGGAAGCAGCCGTTATCGCGGCACTGATCGGCGTTCTCGGGGTAACCCTGCTGCTTTTTCTGGCCGCAACCCGGGTACAGAAGTTTTTCGGTGTGACGGGACAGCATGTCGTCAGCAGGACTGCAGGTGTGCTTCTCACGGCGCTTGCCGTTCAGTTTCTGCTCGACGGCTTTGCCGAAAGCGGTTTATGGTAGGGCATCGCCTGAATTTTTCCGGATAAGCAGAACGGGATAATCAAGTTTTTCGATCAGTTCATGGATGGTTTCTCTCGAAAGCGTTCCTGCCGTATCGCTGGCGACCAGAAGTCCCGAGTCGATCATGCGGATGCACTGCAGAAGCATCGGGATGCCGGTCCAGGGGATCTCATGAAAGGAGGGCCGGATCAGCGGGGGCAGTATGGATTCCGCCTTTTCTTTCAGCGTTGCCGTTTTTTCCGGGCTGTTGGCGACCAGAAGAATATGCATGCGGGTTGATTGGCCTGCGATGGCGGTTGCCGTAAGCAGCGCCAGAACGGAACCCTCCGATCCGTCGAAAAGCACCAGCACAGGGCCTTGCAGAGAAAATCCCTGCCGCATGAGGAGAACACTTGTTTTGCACGAGGTGAGCATCGTTTTGGCCGTTGTTCCGAGGCTTTTTCTGCAGACAGGGGTTTTTCCGGTTCTTCCAAGGACCAGGAGGTCGCTCGACAGCGCCGCAGCAAGCACTTCAGCGGCAACCTGTCCTCTGAGCGTTTTGAACGAGCAGCGGATCCGGAAAGGCTCGGCTGCCTCTCTGAGCATTTCCCCGGCAAGGCGGGACTGACGTCGTAAGGACTGTTCGATCCGGGTACTGTCTACCGGCTGCTGACGGGCGGAGATCCGCTGGATTTCCTCTGCGAACGGCAGCGCAGCCATCCGCACAAGATTGATATCTTCTACATAAATGCCGCTGAGTTCAGCGTTCAGTGTCCGTGCTATTTCAGTGGCGGCATTGAGCGATGCCTTGCTGTGGGACGAACAATCAAGTGCAACGGTAATGCGTTTGAAGGAAAAAGATTCCGGAGCGTTCTTGCTGATCATGGTTCATTCCCCGTTACCGTCTGTTTGCGAAGATGCTGAAAAGGCCCGTTGTATTGCTGCTGTTTCCTGAAGCCGGGCAGCAATTGCAGCATTGACAGACCCCTTTTCCCATGTGTTGTTCTCCTCCTGTGATCCTGCCGCTTTTCCGGTAAGAATCTCGATGCCTTCATCGATATGGGAGACAGGAAAAATGTGAAACTGCCCATGCTGTACCGCTTCAACGATATCTTCACGCAGCATGAGGTGTCTTGTGTTGGAAGCGGGAATAAGGACCCCCTCTTTTCCGGTAAGTCCCCGTTTGCTGCAGAGGTCGAAAAATCCTTCGATTTTTTCATTGACGCCCCCGATAGCCTGAACCTCTCCATGCTGGTTCACCGAGCCGGTTACGGCCAGCCACTGGCGGATGGGGATATCGGCAATGGCCGATAGCAGCGCATAGAGTTCGGCCGAGGATGCGCTGTCGCCTTCGACGCCGCTGTATGATTGTTCAAACACCAGCGTTGCCGAGAGCGAGAGGGGCTGATCGAGACCGAAGCGTCCGCCAAGAAAACCGGAAAGGATCATGACTCCCTTCGAATGGATGGGGCCTCCCATCTCCACTTCCCGTTCGATATCGATCACGTCGCCTTTTCCCATTTTGATGCGTGCGGTAATTCTGCTCGGATGTCCGAATGACTGATCCCCAAGCTGGTAGACGGCAAGAGCGTTGATCTGACCGGTTTTTTCCGTTCCGGTATCGATAAGAATGGTGTTTTCCAGCATCGATGTCCTGATTTTTTCCGGTATCCGTCCAGCCCGATAGCGTTTGGCGTCGATGGCCTGCTGAACGTGCTTCCGGCCGATATGGGCAGCATGATCTTCTCCGGCAAAAAAGTCGGCTTCATGAACAAGATCGGCAAGGCTTTGCAGGTGTGTCGAAAGGCGGCCGGCATCTCCCGAGATCCGGGCTCCGTATTCAATAATTCGGGCAACGGCATAGCGGTCGAGATGGCGGAGATTGCCGTTGCGAACGATGCCTGCGAGGATCATTGCATAGGCGTCGGCCGCCGGTCCGTTTCGCTCTATATCGTCGTCGAAATCCGCGGCCACCTTGAAGAGTTCCCGGAAGTCCGGATCATAGGCGCTCAGGAGATAGTACAGCTGCCGTTCTCCGAGCAGGATAACCTTGACATCGAGGGGCAGCGGTTCGGGTTCGAGCGAGACGGTGCTGACAAGGCTGTAGAGCTGTGCGAGCGATTCTATGCGGATGTGGCGGGTACGAATGGCTTTTTTGAGCGCTTCGTAGGCAAGCGGTTCAAGAAGAAGGCGGCGTGCGTCGAGAATCAGATATCCTCCGTTTGCCTTGTGCAGCGCTCCGGGTTTGATGAGCGTAAAATCGGTGATCAGCGTTCCCATCTGTGAAATGTGCTCGATATCGCCAAGAAGGTTCTGGCAGGAGGGTTTATCTTCGAAAACCACCGGAGCCCCGTTCGTGGCGCCGTTGTCGACCATGACATTGACCCGGTAGCGGTGGAACTGCTTTTTACGGGTGCCTTTCAGGCCGGCAGGCAGAGAAATCAACTCCTGCATCTCATCGTCATTATTGAGGAACTGTTCAAAATTGGCGACAATATCCTCTTCGACCGCCTCAAGATAGGCGGCAGCTGTCCGGATTTCGCGGTAAGCCGTTTTCAGTTCATTGATAACCGGCCTGATAGCAAAACCGGCAACCTGCCGGTTGAGCTCCTTGAGCTTTTCCATGCTTTCCCGCTGCCATTTGGGGATCTGCATCATGATCGATTGCATCGATTCTTTCAGGACGGCAATTTCGCGTTCGATGGATTCCTTTTCTTCACGTTTGAGGCGAAGGAACTCTTCGGATTTCAGGACTTCTCCTTTTCTGACCGGAGCGAATGCAAAACCTGAAGGGGTCCGGATCACGGCGATATTGTTGTCAGCTGCTTTTTTTTCAAGCGCTTCGATGGCGGCCGTCTCTTTTTCCTGAAACTCTTCCTTGATGGCCTTTTCCTGCTCCTGATACTCTTCGCTGCTGAAGGCAGCAGGAAGAGAGGTGAAGAGTTCCTCGATGAGGTGGTCCATATCTTTGCTGAAGGAGCAGGCTTTCCCGGGCGGCATCGATATCGCTAAAGGCTGGCGCGGTTTTGAGAAATTATAGACGTAGCACCAGTCATCAGGCGCCTTTTGAGCCGGAGCTGTCTTTGCGAGATAGTGCTCGATAGCTGTTTGTTTTCCCGTGCCTGCAGGGCCGAGGGCAAAGAGGTTGAAGCCGTCATGTTTCATCCCCATGCTGAACCGGATGGCTTCGAGCGCCCGTTCCTGTCCGGCAGACTGCAGCTTGTCTCCGAGCTCCTCCGTCGTGCTGAAGCTGAACCGGTCAGCATCGCAGCGGTTATAGAGGCTGTCGGCGTTCAGGGGTTCTGGTAAAGACATCGGGCCCTCCTTGTGGTTCTTACTGGTTGTTTCCGCTGCTGTCCATTTCAAGTTCTTTATGCAGATGGAGCGGTTCTGTGCTGTTTTTTCGCAGACGAATATTCAGCATTTCCACACAGGTTGAAAATGCCATGGCAAAATAGATATATCCCCGGGGGAATTCGAACCCGACCCCTTCGGCAACAAGTGTCGCTCCAACCAGGATCAGAAAACTCAGGGCAAGCATTTTGATCGTCGGGTGGCGGTCCACGAAATCGTTGATGGAACCTGCAGCCGCCATCATAATGACGATAGAAATCACGATTGCAGAAATCATGACGGCGATATCCTTTGCCAGACCAACTGCGGTAATCACCGAGTCGAGGGAGAAGACGATATCGATGACGGCGATCTGAAGAAGCACTGCAGCAAGGTTTGCTGTCGGGCGTTGCCTGGTTTCATGACCGGTGCTTTCAAGGCTGTTGTGAATTTCATGGGTGCTTTTGGCCAGGAGAAAAAGCCCTCCGCAGAGAAGAATGAGGTCCCTGCCGGATATCTCGTGGTCCATGACGCTGAAGAGGCCGGTCCTGAGCCCCATGACCCAGGTGATGGACAGAAGGAGCATGATTCTTGCGCCCATTGCCAGCCCGAGCCCGAGAATCCGTCCTTTCGCCCGCTGTTCCGCCGGCAGCCTCCCGGCAAGAATGGAGATGAAAATGATATTGTCGATGCCGAGAACGATTTCAAGCAGGGTAAGCGTTCCGAGGGCAATCAGGGCTTCAGGCTGGAAGAGCCATTCCATAGCGAGCAGGAGTTTTATTGACGATATATGTACATTACCGGTAGTGATGTAATTTAGCCAAAAACATGACCGTTGAAAAACGACACTTTCTGCAGCAGCGACACTGACCGGCGTCCTGACACTGACATCAACGCACTCTGCGGCGGTCTCAGGGCCGTTTTCGAGGATCGGCGGACATCGCCGTATGCCTGGCGAAAAGCCCAGCTTCTGCAGTTGCAGCGTTTTCTCGAGGATCGGGAAGGAGATATTCTTCATGCACTGGAACGGGATTTCGGGAAACCCGTGACGGAAACCTGGTTTACCGAAATTCACTATCTGCTTGCAGAGATAACCTTTGCGTTGCGCCATCTGCGTCGCTGGATGAAACCCGTGAAGGTGCATACCCCTCTTCGCTATCAGCCCGGGCGCAGCTATTACGTTCCCGAGCCGTGCGGCGTCGTGCTCAATATCGCAGCCTGGAACTATCCGCTGCAGCTCAGCCTTGCTCCTGCCGTTGCTGCGCTTGCTGCAGGCAACTGCCTGGTGATCAAGCCGTCGGAACAGGCCCCTGCTACGGCTGCGCTTCTCGCTGATGGTCTGGCAGCTTATCTCGACAGGGATGCCGTCGCCGTCGTTCAGGGCGGCGCTGAGGTGAGCGCATCGCTTCTGAACTGTCGTTTCGATCATGTGTTCTTTACCGGCAGCGAGCGGGTCGGCCGTCTTGTTCTGTCGGCAGCCTCGAAGCATCTGACGCCGGTGACGCTCGAACTCGGAGGCAAAAGTCCCTGCATTGTCGATGAAGGAACCGATATCGGTGTCGCTGCCAGGAGGATTGTCTGGGCGAAGTTCATCAATGCGGGTCAGACATGCATTTCACCGGATTATGTTCTTGTCCGCGCATCTGTCCGCCAGGATCTGCTGGAGGCGCTGAAGAGGGCCGTCGAATCGATGTACGGAGGGGGAGCAGGAGAACGCGGATCGTATTCCGGCATTGTCAGCGAAGCTCATGTCAGGCGCCTGCAGGATCTCATGCGGGGAGGGCGGATCGTGTATGGTGGAAGGTGCGATCCGCAAGGGCGATATGTTGAGCCGACCATTCTTGCCGATGTTTCTCTTTCATCGTCTCTCATGCAGGAGGAGATTTTCGGGCCGCTGCTTCCCGTGATTGCCTACGATACTCCCGAAGAAGCCGTTGCGGTCACGCGTTTGACCGGGGATCCTCTCGCGCTTTATATTTTTTCCCCCGACCGGCATGACTGCGACTATTTTATGGAGCATATCCGTTCAGGCGGGGTCTGCGTCAACGATCTGCTCTTTCAGGCAGCCATTCCGGCCCTCCCGTTCGGCGGGACCGGCAGGAGCGGCATGGGGCGCTATCACGGTCGCACAGGTTTTGAAACCTTTTCACGGTTTAGAAGCGTTCACCGGAAAGGGACGTTTCCTGAAAACAGGCTGCGTTATCCGCCGTTCGGATCATTGAAGTTCAGACTGCTTCGTCAACTCTTTAAACGATTTCGCTGAGATGCACCGACCACACACACGCAAGCATTCAATCGGCCTCGCTCTCGGCGGCGGCGCGGTGCTGGGCGCAGCGCATGTCGGGGTGCTCAAGGCGCTCGATGAGCTCGGTATACGGGTTGATGCGGTTTCAGGAACGAGTATCGGTTCGTTTATCGCGGCGCTTTTCGCATTCGGAAAAAGCTGGCAGGAGATCGAAGCGGTCGCTCTGGAGCTTGACTGGCTTGATCTTTCCGGGCTGACCCTCTCCCAGTACGGGCTGCTTTCCAATAAAAAGTTCGGCAGGATTGTCAGTGATCTTCTCGGTCGTCAGCAGATCGAGCATTCGGCGGTTCCTCTTTCCATGATCGCTACCGACATCGCCAACGGCGAGAGGGTTGTCATGCGGGAAGGCGATGTCGCGTCGGCTGTCATGGCCAGTTCCTGCGTTCCCGGGGTGTTCAAGCCGGTCGAACGCGAAGGACGGATGCTTGTCGACGGCGTTCTTGTTGAAAATGTTCCGTTTTCTCCACTTCGGGATAGTGTTGATCTTCCGCTCGTCTGTGTCGACCTCATGGGTGGTCACCGCTTCAGCCGTCCGGACAATCTTGTCGGCCTGCTTCTCAACGCGTTTTACTGTTCCCTGCAGAACACAACGGCCCTGCAGATCAGCGATGCGGACCTGGTGCTTGCGCCCGATATCGGGGAGTTCAACCTGCTCGAAACCTCCCAGATCCCGGCGCTTATCGAAGCCGGCTACAGCAGCTCGCTGCCGGTGCTCAGGGATTTTTTTTCGTCGTTGCGATGATGGTTTCGCGGTGAAATTTTGTTACTTTACAATTGTAGGTCAATTGTGTAAATTTGCCCTCGTCAGCGCATATCTCATGCGTTATGACCAATGCAACAGATGAAAATAAAAAACGGAGAAAATCATGAAAAAAAGCTTTATGAGCATGATGGTGGCACTCTTTGTGCTGCTCGTCAGCGCATCATTCGCGCAGGCAGCTGCCAATCCTTATGTCAGCCTTTCTGCCGGTGTCGGGTTTCTGACTAATTCAAATGGTGAGTCAGAGATGGGAGGGGACTATGAAGACCTTATCGAGTATTCGTCGGGATATGTCGTCAATGGTGCTCTTGGTCTTGATGCAGACATGTTTCGTCTTGAAGGTGCTGTAGGGTACCAGGTCAATGAGCTGGATGCCTTTGCAGGCGAATCAATGGAAGAAGATTCTGATGTCGAGGTTTCGATTCTTTCCTTTATGGCCAATGGTTATGTCGATTTTGAGTCGGAAGGTTCATCTGTAACTCCTTATGTGATGGCTGGACTGGGTGTTGCGACAGTTGCTTTTGATGATGACGGCGAAGAAGTATTTGATGATACAGCATTTGCTTATCAGTTTGGTGCAGGTGTCGGCATACAGGCGACTCCAAATGTTATCATCGATCTTGGGTATCGCTATTTTGCTACTTCCGATATCGATGGATCGGAATTACCTGATGCTCCTTCTGATGCCACAATTGATATCGACAGTCACAACCTGATGGCAGGCGTTCGTTTCGGCTTCTGAGCATTTTCGCGCTAAACAACCGAGCGTGTTGAATCAGCCGGCTGCAAATTATTGCAGCCGGCTTTTTTTATGTTCAGCGGGGATGGGCTGTCGGTATCCGTTTTTCCGTTTTTTTACAATGCGCTGTTAGGTTTTCTTATCTGTTCGGGGTTACCTTTCATTTACCGGGGTAATGGTCCGGAACAGTTATCCCCTGTTTCCGTTTTTCTTCCTTCCTGTTTCCGGTCCAGATGCCGCTTGCCGGGCAGAGCACCGTCCGGTTGATTTTCTGTAACGATGTCTTCGGGCATGAGTGAATTCTAAAAAGGAGACCGGTTATGAAAAAGAAATTTTCGGTAACGATGATGCTCCTGCTGTTGACGCTCCTTTTCTCCGGCGCGTGGTCGGCGGGAGCGTACGGACAGCAGAAAGCGCTGCAGGTCAATCCTCTGCTGCACAGTTTTCTTCCCGACCTTGTTGTCGATGACGTATGGCTTGACAAGGCCTGCCGGGTTGTTGTGAGGGTGAAAAACAACGGCCCCGGCACGATTCCTGACAAGGTATGGACCGTGCATACCCCTGAAAGCGCAGGGGTTTACCTCAGAATTAACGGCAAGCCGTGGGGCGGTGCGACGATCTGGAAGTTCGATGCTTCAAGAGCATTGCAGAAAGCTGGTGGAACGGCAGTCTATACCAGCAACCTGAAGGTGTCAGGCAGCGCGGTGATCGAAGCCGAGGTCGATCTGTGGAACAAGGTGCATGAACAGCATGAGAATAACAACATACGCAAGAAGCAGCTGAACTGCCGAATGGTTGCCGGTCCGACAGTCACGCCGATGCCGGTGCCGTTTCCGGCAAAGCGTCTGCCGGATCTGATTGTCGAGGAGATCTGGCTGGACAAGAACTGCCATGTGGTTGCAAAGCTCAAGAACCAGGGCCCGGGTCCGCTTCCCGATGATGTCTGGAATGTGCACACGCCAAAGAGTGCCGGTATTTATTTCTGGAAAGACGGCAAGCGTTGGGGCGGCGCGACGATCTGGAAGCTCGACCCTTCGAAATCGTTGCAATTGCCCGGCGGAACGGCAGTCTATACCAGTAATCTGAAGGTGAGCGGCAAAGCCAACATTACGGGCCAGGTCGATATCTGGAACCAGGTGGTGGAAGCTGATGAAAACAACAACCGCCGGACTGAACAGGTCATCTGCCACGCTATCGCGGAACTTGCTCCGGCAGGCGGCATTACAGGGATCCCCGGACCGGGAACTCTCGCTCCTTCAGGCGACCTTTCCGTATCGATCACCGGGTGTCCGTCGTCGGTCAGGCCTGGGCAGGACCTTGGCGCAGCGTTCAAGGTGCGAGGCAGAAGTTCGTTTTCCGGACCGGTCAGTGGCGTGGTGATCGATCTTGTGCTGAAGAAAAACGCGCTCTATCCTGTTCCCGCTCCCTATGCGGTTTATGCTGCAGGGTATTCAGACGGTGTGCTGCTCAAGGGAGGCCGCGAGAATATCTCGTTTAACGGACCAGGCTGGCAGACGGTCAAGCTGAATGGCTCGAATACGATACCTGCCGATACTCCTCCGGGGGTCTACTATCTCGGGGCGGTTATCGATGCAGGCAACAAGCATGCCGAGCTGAACGAAAAGAATAATGTCGCTTTCTGTAAAATCCGCGTGAAACCGGGGCCTGATGCCGACCAGGGTATTGTTCAGGAAGATTGCGTGCCGTTCAATCCGCAGACAACGGCCGTCCGTCAGATTAACGGCCGCTGGAAAATTGTCGACGGGAATCACTGGCTCTTTGATTTTGGCAGCAGCAAGGCCGAAGCCGACAAGGCTCACAGGATTATCCGTCATTACGGGATGAACCGCTCCTGCTTTGTCGGTCGTCCTGACCCTTCGTTTACCTATATGCTGGTTAACGGCAATGCGCCGGTCGGTTCTTTTCCCGGAGAGGACGCCGTATCGTTCAATCCGGCAACCATCGAGGTGCAGCAGATCTCCGGCCGCTGGAAAATCGTCGACGGCAGTCACTGGATGTTTGACTTCGGTGCCAGCAGGGCTGAAGCAGAACAGGCTTACCGTATCATAAAAAAATACGGTTTCCGGTATTCCTGTTTTGTCGGCCGTCCGGATGCATCTTTTTCCTACCTGCGCAGATAGTTGAACTTCCCCTGGAAATGTGTTGTTACCCGCCGCCGGCAGATCGATTGCCGGCGGCGGGCCTGTTGCATCAAGTGACTGTTTATCAAGAAAAGGAGTGGTCATGCCTATTCAGAAACTGAGGACGTTCCTCGATTCCCATCTGATTAAATACTTTATCATCAGCCATTCTCCGGCTTATACCGCGCAGGAGATTGCTGCATCGGCACATGTTCCGGGAAAGGAACTTGCCAAGACCGTGATGGTGACGATTGACGGCCGGCTTGCCATGGCCGTGCTGCCAGCCTCAGGAAAGCTTGATTTTCAGAAGCTTGGACAAGCGGCGTCGAGCAGCGACGTGCTCCTTGCTTCCGAGGATGATTTTGCCGACATGTTTCCCGGTTGCGAGGTTGGAGCTATGCCGCCGTTCGGCAACCTCTACGGGATGAAAACCTATGTCGATGATACCCTCGCAGAGGATGACGAAATCGTTTTCAATGCGGGGGATCACACCGAGCTGCTGAGACTTTCGTTCAAGGACTATGACCGTCTGGTACATCCCGTCATTGCCGATCTCGTCAAACGTTAATCCGGGGGAGATGGTGATTGGTTGTCGCTGCGCGACGGGAGACGGGAGACAAGAGACAAGAGACAAGAGGCGAGAAGAGGCGGGAGATGATTTGGAGTTCACTGGTAACGAATAACGGATAACGGGTAACGAATAACGGATAACGGGTAACGAATAACGGATAACGGGTAACGAATAACGAATAACGGTTCTGTGGTCATTAGGGTGTTATGAGTGGAAATGTTACTTTCATGACTGTATCAGTAATGCCTGGCAGGAGGCGGTGAGATGGCCGTTCTGTCGGGTCGTTTTTTTTCTTTAGCGAGTTTTTTTCGATGAAAATAGCATTTTACGCGGGGACGTACGTGAGGGAGAAGGATGGAGCGGTCAGAACCATGTATCAGCTCGTTGCCTCATTTGTAAAGGACGGTCATGAGGTCATGGTCTGGTCTCCCGATGTATCTTCAGGAGGTAGCTGCGGCGAAGCCGTCGTGCGTATGCCATCCGTTCCTATCCCGATGTATCCCGATTACAAGCTGGGTTTCTACAGCGCATCGACGGGAAAACAGCTCGATGCGTTCCGACCGGATATCATTCATATTTCAACTCCCGATATCATAGGCTACCGCTTTCTGAAGTATGCCCTGAAGCATGGTATTCCTGTGGGAGCTGTCTATCATACCGATTTCCCCTCCTACCTGGGCTATTACCACCTGGGCTTTACGGAGAAGCTTGTCTGGAAGTACCTTCGCAAACTCTATAATGCCTGCAATGTGCTGTTCGCCCCGACTCATGATATGCAGCATAAGCTTGAGGATAAAGGGATCAGAACCGTCGAACTGTGGTCTCGCGGGATAGACCGCGAAATTTTTCAGCCCTCTCGCCGGTCATTTTCAGTGAGGCAGTCCTGGGGTGCTGACGATCGCAGGGTGATCGCCTACGCCGGTCGCTTCGTCTGGTACAAGGATATTCAGGTCGTTATCGATGTCTATGATCGATTCATGTCGGGACCTCATGCCGACAGGGTGCGCTTTGTCATGATCGGTTCAGGCCCTGAAGAAGATGAACTGAAGCAGCGCATGCCTGAAGCGGTGTTTCCCGGTTATCTTACCGGGGATTCTCTGCCCGAGGCGTATGCATCGAGCGATATTTTTCTCTTTCCATCGACAACGGAAACCTTCGGCAATGTCATTCTCGAAGCCTTTGCATGCGGTCTTCCAGCCGTCGTCTCGGATATAGGGGGCTGCAAGGAACTTGTCGGCCAGGCCGAGGGCGGCATCGTCGTTACGGCAAAGGATGCGGATGCGTTTTATGAGAGCTGTCTCCGGCTGATTCTCGACAGGGCTTTCTACAAGGAGCGGCAGGGCAAGGCGCTGCAGTATGCCGACGGGAGATCGTGGGACGTTATCAACGCGGCCGTCATCGACCGCTATCGGTCGCTTGTCGAAGGGCGCAGGAAACTCAGCACCTGAGCTCCCTCTTGCTGCCTATGCAGGGCTTTTCTTCATGAATCGGGTAGGGTTCCATGATATAGCCAAGGCAGTCCTGGTGGATGACGGTTCTGTCCATAGTGAACATGGCCGGGATAAAATGCCTTGTCGTTCTGATTTCACCGTTCCGGATCTGGAAATACTCCTCTGTTACATCCTTGTTCAGGTTGTTGGATACGTTCAGGATGCCTGCCTGCGTTTGCGCGGTTCCGAGCACTGTTCCCGCTGCAACTCTTGTGAAATTCAGCAGATCGAAATCGCTTCTGAAACAGATGTCGGCATCGTCGCACCGGTTGCCGAATCCCGGTCTGGCGTTGTCCGGAAGCGTGATTTTGGCGACAGTATGAAAGACGTCGTCATGTTTTCCTTCAGGATGGCTGAAGAGCTGCTCCTGATTGCTGAAGAGACAGCTTTTCAGGTAGTCGCAGGCGTGCATTGTTCCGCTGAACTCTCCTGCGATACCGCACTCGAGCGTCACGGAGGGGGCTATGCGGGAGCAGGCAATCGAGATGACTTCATGAGGCTCGGTGAAGTAGACGATTGTCGGGCTGAAACGGCGAGCGAGGTTCACTGTTGGCCGGTCGAGGGTGTTAACACAGGCGTAGTGCGGATTTTTTCCGGTATTGTTGTGCATGTCGATACACGCCAGGGGAGTGTGTTCGGCGACATGGCGGAGTACCTCCGACGCAAGCTGTTCTTCCTCTGACTGACCGCCGCTCCATATCCTGTTATAATCCGGTTCATGATCCATTTTTCGAACTCCAGCCTGAGCTGCCCGGATATTGCCGACAAACAGGATGATGCTGCGTGGAAAGGTTCCTTCCGTTTCCTTCAGGAGATGCTGCAATGCAAGTAGCCCTGTCGTTTCATTGCCGTGGAGCAGTATCGACACAAAGAGGGGAGGGGTGCGCTCGCCTTCAAGAAAGAAGAGTGACGGGCCGGGAAGCAATGAGCCGATTTCCCGGGGGGGGATTGTTGCGAAGGCTTGCGGCAGGGATTCAAAAAGATGCAGTTTCATAGTCGTTCAGGGTAGAAAAATTGCCATTCATGAACCGGCTTCTGCTGGTTCAGACAGGCATGGTAGTGCTCTGTCAGGGCGAAAAAATCGGGACCATGGTGCTGGATAAATGCTCGTTGCCAGTGACTGCCGGTTTTCTTTTCCGTCACTCTGGGTTTGATGATGTCGTCAAGATAGAGTCTGATATCTACGGGGTTGAAACCTGCTTTGACGAGGGCGTTTTTTGCTCCGGGAAGCAGCATGTCGGTGATGAGTTCCTGAACAGTCATGCTGCTGCCGTCGAACCAGCGGACTGTGGCATCGAGTCCGTAGCGCGCCGCCTGATAGAAGTTATGCCTGATATCTTCAAAGCCTGGTCTCTGCGACAGGGCTTGTTCTTCGGACAGAAGGAAGAGCATGGAGCCGTAAAAAAAAGCGATATTGGCAATTGTGTCAGGAATTGTCGGTCCTGCAGAGGGTACTCTGTGTTCGATGCGCAGATGGGGACAGCCTTTTTCGTTCATGCCGATCAGGGGGCGGTTCCATCGCCAGATTGTTCCGTTGTGCAGCCGGACATGGTTCATCCACCCGGGATCCTCGTCGAAGACGACGGGAAGGAGGACCGGGAATGCGTCCAGGTTTTCGAGAAAGACCTCCAGGAGAGAGTGTCTTGCGTAATCTCTGCCGAAGGTGACCCGTGAGATGATATTGCCATGCCGGTCGGTGAATGAGGGTATGCTTACCGCTTGTTCAAAGAGAGGTATCCTGGTTTCACTCCAGAGCTCTTTTCCGAAGAGGAACGGGGAGTTGGCCGTGGCAGCGACCATCGGCGCGGAGAGCAGATGGGCGATATTGTAGTGGCGGACGGCCTGATCCGGTGTTGTCTGTATATGGATCTGCAGGGATGTCGTGGCTGCTTCGGCCATCACATCATGATGCACCACGTCAAGCGTATCTCTGGCGCCTTCAATATGAATGTGCAGTGGCTTTTTTTGCCGGGTTCGCAAAATTTCGCGGTTAAGGGCTGCGTAGCGCTGAAGGGGCGAAACGTTGCTCAGACAGAGCTGGCTGTCGTCGATCGTGGGCAGAATGCCTATCATCATGGGTCTGATGCCGATGCTTTCTGCGGCAGTGGAGCAATGCTTCCAGATCGAGTCGAGTTCGCTGTGCATACGTCCGAGCATATCGCCGCCGGGAGGGTGCGGCGTACTGTTGATTTCGAAGTTATAGCGTGAGAGTTCAGGGACGACCAGATGGTGATTGACTTGTTCCAGGAATGCCTCATTGCGCGCTGCAGGATGAAAGCTGTTGTCGACAAGCCAGCCTTCGAGCTCGAAGCCGCACATGCCGCTCTGTGCGTCAAATGATTCAGAAGCAAACCATTCGGCCAGAAGCAGGGTTTCCTTTCGCAGGTGTTCACGGAATTCCCTGAAATCGGTCTGGCTGAACGAGGCCCGGCGTATTTCACTTCCCATCGTCTGGTGCTGGTGTGTTGCGTTTTTTCTTAAACTTGCACATTTTTCAGCTTCCGTCAACATTGGAGGGCGTATATCGGACTCTTTTTTTGCTCACAGGAGCGGAAATGCTACCTTGAAAGTAGAGCTGAATTTCAATGGAGGAGATCATGCACAACCGCCGTATTGCAGAGTCTTTTATTATCGGTACGCTGCTGTGTGCCGGATGTATCGTATCGGCCCTGGTTCTTGCCGATGGTTTCACCCGTTTCCGTTCGCTGGACCGTACGGTGACGGTAAAAGGATTGTCCGAGCGTGACGTTGATGCCGATATCGCTATATGGCCGGTCAGGTTCGATGCTGCCGCCGACGATCTTGGAACCCTGGCTGATATCATCAGGGCGCACAATGGCATTGTTATTGATTTTCTGGTAACCAACGGTTTTCAACGTGACGAGCTATCCATTTCAGCCCCTTCTCTTGTCGACCATCAGGCCCAGGGATATGGCGATCCCGGTCGATACCGCTACCGGTATGCCGGCAGTTCTACAGTGAGTGTCTATACATCGGGCATTGACCGTGTCAGACAGACCCGGGAAAAGCTTGGCGAGCTCGGATCGCTTGGCGTAGCGGTTTCGGGTGAAAATTATGAAAACCGGACTGAATATCTGTTTACAGGCCTCAATGAGATCAAGCCCGTCATGATCGAGGAGGCGACGAACAGCGCCCGGCTTGTCGCCGAGAAATTTGCTGCTGATTCCGCCAGCCGGCTCGGGAAGATCAAAAAGGCGAGCCAGGGGCAGTTTTCCATCACCGACAGGGATAGCAATACACCCCACATCAAGAAAGTGAGAGTTGTATCAACGGTCGAGTACTATCTGGTCGACTGATCCTCGTTTGCCGAATGGTGCTGAAAAAAAACTGAATTTTTTGGTTCACTTCCCATCTTTTGGCATTTTACAGAAAGGGCTGTCGTTGTGTTGATAACCCGGGTCTTTACCCCTAACCAACAAGAATGACCGGTATGAACCAATCCGGACCACAGCGGTGTGCAGCCACCGGTTTCAGTAGAGATGACGATTCTTTCGCGGCCGGACGGGAAGCGGCAGCCCTGGCTGTTACAAGGCTGGGCGGCCGGCCGCAGGCGCTGCTTGTTTTTGCCGCTACGCGATATGACCACAAGCTTCTTCTCAAGGGAATTGCCGATGTAGCGCCTGGTGTTCCTCTGGTTGGCGGAACGACCGCAGGAGAAATATCGATGGAGGGAGCAACTACGCAATCAGTGGTTGTTCTCGCTCTTGGTTCGGACCGTCTCAGGTTCCGGACCGGCGTTGGCCGGGATTTGAGCCTGAATGAGAAACAAAGCGTCGGGGAAATGCTGGACCGGCTGTTTCCCGGAGCTCCTCCGCAGGATGCTCAGGCGCTTCTGGTTTTTCCGAACGGCATGGGAGGTGACGGGCTGAAGCTGATGGATGGTCTTCATGAACGGCTTGGCGAGGCGTTTGAAATTGTCGGGGGATATCCCGGCGACGATGAACGGTTCCGGAAGACTTATCAATATCATGACGGAGAGGTTTACAGCGATTCCATTGCAGGCCTGCTGGTCTGTTATAATGAAGATTTTCAGACAGGTATCGGGGTTCGCAGCGGTTTTGAATCCATCGGCAACAGTTTTATCTGCACTTCCGCAGAAGGAAATATCGTCAGGGAGTTTGATCATGTGCGCTCGCTCGATCTCTATCGCGAGTTTCTCGGGGAGGAGTTATCAGCGCGCCTTCCCGGTGCCTTTATGGAGTATCCTTTCGGCTTGATCGATGCGGGCGCTTCTTCAGGGGATATCACTCGTTTCCAGCTTCGATGCGGTGTTCAGGCCAATGAAGGGGACGGATCTATTTTTCTTGCAGCCTCCATTCCGGAGGGCAGCGAGGTGACATTGACCACCGGTTCCCGGGGCGATGTGATCAAGGGGGCCAGGGACGCTGCGATGCAGGCACGCAAAAGCCTCGGAGGCGCCAGACCCGAAGCGATTATCATGTTCAGTTGTGTCGGGAGAAAAATGGTGCTTGGCAGAAGGGTGCAGGAAGAGGTCGATGCCGTCAGGGAGTGTATCGGGATGGATGTGCCGATTGCCGGCTTTTATACCTATGGTGAAATAGGTCCCATTGACAAAACCGTTCCGGGTCTGTCGAAAGCGAAATTTCATAACGAGACTGTTGTTCTCTGGGTTCTGGGATCAATGGCGGAGTAGTCAACCTTTTTATTTATGGAGACTTCATACAGGAAGCTTCTTGAAGAGCTTGAGTTGCTTCGGAGCCAGTCCCGCAAGAGCAGGGAGGCTGAGCAGAAGTTGCTGCATCAGCAGAAAACCCTGCGTGAACAGAATATCAATCTCATCAGGAAATCGGTTGAACTGTCTGATGTGAAACGTCAGCTTGAGGACAGGAACTATGAACTCGAGCTGTCCCGAAAGAAACTCGAGGAGACCCTCGATTCGCTGCGCACCAGCGAAAATACTCTCCGTTCGGTCCTTGCCAACAGTCCCGACACCATCATTTCCGTTGACCGTGAGCACCATGTAATCTATATGAACCGTCCGATTGCCGGTTACCATGACGACCTGGCCATCGGGAAGCACCTCTGCCGCTATATTATTGCCGACCATCACGATATCTATCATACAGCGATCGAAGAGGTGTTCACGACAGCGAAATCGAAGCAGATTGAAACCTGTATTCAACTGTCAGGCAACAGCTGCAGTTATATTGAATCGCGTTTCGGCCCGTGTATAGACAATGACGAGGTACTGGCCGTGGTGATGATATCGACTGATATTTCAGAGCGCAAGCGCATTGAGCAGCAGCTCAAGTCTTCTTTTGAAAATGTGGACAGAATCAATCGTTTTCTTATAGGGCGTGAAGCGTGTAATATGGAGCTGAAAAGAGAGGTCGACAAGCTTCTGGCGATGCTTGGCCAGCCGCTCAGGTACGCTCCCGGTATTGGGGAGGGCGCTTCCGGTCCGATTCCGTTCAGCCGGGAGGAGGGTAATGTTTGTGCCGCAAGAGAAGCATCTGCCGATGCTTTGCTGATCGACAGGGAGAGGGTGTCTATTCCGGAAAACGCGGACCCTGAACTGGTCATCAAGCTGCAGCGCGATGCGTTGATGAATCTGCTTCAGGATGCCAATGTTTCCAGAAACGCTCTGCTCGATGCCAATAAAAAGCTTGAAGAAGCCATCAGGAATGCACGACAGATGGCAGCGCAGGCCGATGCGGCAAATATTGCCAAAAGTCAGTTTCTTGCAAATATGAGCCATGAAATCCGAACGCCGCTGAACGGTGTTATCGGCATGTCGGACCTTCTTCTTGAAGCAGATCTCGACAAAGAGCAGTTGAAATTCGCAGAAACCATCAGCGCAAGCGGAAGAACCCTTCTCAGGTTGGTGAACGATATTCTTGACTTTTCCAAAATCGAGGCGAACAAGCTCGATATCGAGCATCTTGACTTTGATCTGCTTTCCGTTCTGGAGGATCTGCTGGAGCTTTTTGCCTATAAAGCCCATGAGAAAGGGATCGATCTTATTGTTCTGCCGGACCTTTCGATTCCTTTCAGGTTGAAAGGTGATGCTGCCCGGTTGCAGCAGATTCTTGTCAACCTTGTCAGTAATGCAATAAAGTTTACTCCGGAAGGAGAGGTTGTGCTTTCCGTTGAGCTTGAGCGTGAAACAGCATCAACAGCAACAATCCGTTGTACGGTGTCGGATACAGGAATCGGGATCGATAGCGAGCGGATCGAGATGATTTTTGCTCCTTTTACGCAGGCAGACGGTTCGATGATGAGGAAATACGGCGGTACCGGGCTTGGCCTTTCGATTTCAAGGCAGCTCGCCAGAAAAATGAACAGCGATATTCATGTGCAGAGTTCGCCTGAAAGCGGCAGTACTTTCTGGTTTTCTCTGACGCTGGAAAAACAGGATGGTGCATCCGGTGCGCTCAATGATCCGCTTTTTGCCGGCAAAAAGGTTTTTTACGTCGATCTGTATGAGCCTGCGAGAAGGTTTATGCAGCTGCTGGTGGTTTCCTGGAATGCCGGGTTTGCCGCCGGGACTGCGTTGCCGGAATCGATAGAGCTTCTCGAACGCGATGCCCTCAACGGTTCTCCCTGGGACTGTCTTATCGTCGCGGTCAGGGAGGAGGATGCAGATGCTGAAATAATGGCGATGCTCGAGGGCCTCAGCAAGAGGCCGTTGCTTGATGCTCTTCAGCTGGTCCTGCTTCTTCCGGTGGGTTCGGCATTTCAGGCACAACGCCTGCCGGCCGGGCTTGTATCGGGAGTTCTTCACAAACCTGTTCGCAGAAGCGATCTTTTCAGCTGCCTGTCTGAGCTGCTCTTTGTTCATCCTCCGCAACGAGAGAAGGGTTCTTTTGTCGAGCCGTCGGAACAGGGATCCGATGACAAGCCCCGGCAGGCGTTGCGTATTCTGGTTGTCGAAGACAGCCGTGTTAACCAGCAGGTTCTGGTTGCGATGCTGGAGAAGGAGGGCTACAGCGCCGATATCGTCGAAAATGGTGTTGAGGCGCTCAAGGCACTGGGAACGACGATCTATGATCTTGTGTTGATGGATTGTCAGATGCCTGAAATGGACGGCTACGAAGCGACGCGTCGGATAAGGTCCGGAGATCAGGGTGTTCTGAACCCTGATGTTCCTGTTGTTGCCATTACGGCTAATGCCATGAAAGGGGACAGGGAAAAGTGTTTGAGCGTCGGGATGAACGATTATATTCCGAAGCCGCTGAGACGGTCTGATATTGCGGATCTTTTACGCCGTTACGATGGCGGAGGAGAGCCTGAATTTGCCCGTTGTCAATACAAACCACTTGAGATGATGAACGATACCGATATTTTTCAGGAAGGAGCCATGCTCGAGCGGATGCAGCAGGATCGTGAGATTGCCGTCACGATTATCGAAAATTTTCTTGATGATATCCCCCGACAGATTTTGCTGCTTCGAGAGGCGGGACGTGATGGTGACGCTGCCCGGATAAAACTTACGGCGCATTCCCTCAAGGGGGCTGCGCTGATTGTGGGGGGAAACCGTTTCAGCAAGGCGGCTTTTCAGCTTGAACAGCATGCTGTGCAGGGCGTGACCGGGCAGACGTTCAGACTGATCGACGAGCTGGAAGAGGAGTTCGGCATTCTTCAGAAAGAGATGCTTCAGTCCTCACTGTTTAGCGAATAACCGCAATAGGGAGAAAACAGGATACAGGATATGAAAACAGGATTTGTAGGTCTTGGAAAAATGGGTTTGAATATGGTTGAAAACCTTCTCGACCACGGTCATGACGTTGTTGTCTATGACCTTTCCCCGGCTCAGGTTTCATCTGCTGTGCAGAAAGGGGCGATCGGGGCATCATCTCTGAGGGATATGGTCGACCGGCTTGATACGATGCGAGTGATCTGGATGATGGTCCCCGCCGGAGCTCCGGTTGATGCGGCACTTGATGAACTGCTCCCGATGTGCAGGGCCGGCGATATTCTTATCGATGGAGGAAATTCGAATTATCACGATACGCTGCAACGGGCTGAACGGGTCGATGCAGCTGCAATGCATTATCTCGATGTCGGGACCAGTGGTGGGCTCGAGGGCGCACGCCATGGCGCCTGCATGATGATCGGCGGCCGGAAAGAGATTGTTCAGCGCCTCGAACCGCTTTTCAGCGATATGTGCGTTCCCGGCGGGTATGGTTATGTCGGGCCTAATGGAGCCGGTCATTTTGCCAAGATGGTTCATAACGGCATTGAATACGGGATGATGCAGGCAATCGGGGAAGGGTTCGATATTCTCGAGTCGGCGCCTTTTCCATTTGATCATCACGCTGTGGCCGGGATCTGGTCCAACGGATCGGTCATCAGAGGCTGGCTCATGGACCTGATAGCCGGAGCATTTGAAAAAGACGGTACGCTCAGCTACCTTTCCGGTGAGATTGCCGATTCCGGAGAGGGGCGCTGGACTATCGATGCAGCGCTTGATCAGGGGGTTTCCATACCGGTTATTGCCAATGCATTGTTCCGGAGGTATCGTTCGCGTTCCCGCGATAATTTTTCAGACAAGGTCGTCGCTGCTCTTCGCCATGAGTTCGGCGGCCACGGTTTTACTCCTAAATCATGAGTGTATCGCTGCCATGGACCGTGAACTTTCAAATTTTACCCTTGTCCTGTTCGGTGCAAACAGTGACCTGGCCTTGAGGAAACTTTTTCCATCGATCTATGAGCTTGCCCGCTGGGGGCAGATGCCGGAAAAGTACAGGATTATCGGTGTCGGCCGTTCCGATACCGGTCACGAGGGGTTTCGCCGGCTTGTTCGCGACGCAATTGTCGCACATGCACCGCATATCGATACTTCAAGCGGGTATTTTTCGGATTTTATCCGGAACCTTTTCTATGTCGAGGCTGACCTGACCGCATCAGGGGGGTACCATCGTCTGCGGGAAGAGATCCAGACCGGTTACGGCCGCGAGGAGACCTGCAGTAATCTGCTGTTTTATCTTTCTACTCCGCCAAGCCTTGCTCCGGTGATTGTCCGCCATCTCGAAGAGGCGGGCCTTGGCGGGAAATCGTTATCCTGCAAGGGATGGCGAAAAATTATTTTCGAGAAGCCCTACGGCAAAGATCTTCAGAGCGCCCGGGAGCTCAATGAGACTGTCGGCAGTGTTTTCAACGAGGAGCAGATCTATCGTATCGATCATTATCTCGGCAAGGAACCGGTGCAGAATATCATGGTATTCCGCTTTTCAAACGGTATGTTCGAGCCGCTCTGGAACCGTCATTATATCGACAATGTGAGGATTACCATTGCCGAGGATTTCGGCATCAGGGATCGGGGGGCGTTTTATGAAGAGGCCGGTCTGTTGCGCGATATTATTCAGAATCATGGCTTGCAGCTTCTCGCCTCAGTAGCCATGGAGCCTCCGGTCGATCTCGGTGCAGATGCCGTCAGGGACGAAAAGGAGAAGGTTTTCCGTTCTCTTCGTCATTTTACCCCGGCCAGTGTCCGGGAGCATGTCGTGCTTGGTCAGTATGAAGGATATCGTCAGGAAAACAATGTCGCTCCTGATTCAACCGTCGAGACCTTTGCTGCAATACGGTTTTTCATCGATAACTGGAGATGGAAAGGTGTACCGTTTTATATGAAGGCGGGAAAGAACCTGGCGGCGAGCCTTACCGAGATCGTTATAACCTTTTCATGTCCTCCCCAAAATTTTTTCGGGCCGCCCGAGAGCTGCAGTTACACGGCCAATCAGATTATCATTCAGATTCAGCCGGAACAGACCATCGCGATCCGCTTTGGAACAAAGCGTCCCGGTGAAGCGCTGGTTACCGATCCTGTATTTATGAAATTTGATTACCGGGCATCATTCGAAGAGGAGGGGATGACCCCCTATCACCGTTTACTGCTCGATGCAATGGCCGGGGACCAGGTGCATTTTATCCGCCAGGACGCCGTCGAAAGCAGCTGGGCAGTGATCGACAGCATCAGATCATCTATGCCGGAGAGTATTCCGTTGCCGTACGCTGTTCACTCATGGGGGCCTGAAACCGGTTTCTGACCGGTTCAGTCCTCACCGAGAAACCAGTGAAGTTCGCCCTCGAGCGGATTGATTCTTGCCGCAGGCAGTTCACTGTGCCTACCGGAGATTATATGGCGCGCCAGAGCTGTTTTGGGTGCTCCGGTGATATAGAAAAAAACGTTTTCTGCGTTATTGATAACGGGAAGTGTCATCGTGATTCTGTGTCCCGGGGGTGAACCCTGCGGTGCATAGACGTCGATGGCCCAGCGGCGCTTTTCTTCAAGGGCCCGGGTATCATCGGGAAAGAGCGATGCGGTGTGCCCGTCCGGTCCCATGCCGAGCAGAACGATGTCAAAAACGGGCCAGGGGCAGGGGGGATGCAGCTCCGAACGGTGAGACCGGAAAAAACGCCGGAGTGTCGTTTCATAGCACAGGGCAGCCTCGCTGAAGCCGGCTGTGACATGAGGGATACTGAAAATATTTTCTGAGGGTATCGCGGTGCGGTCGAGAAGATGTTCACGGGCCATACGCAGATTGCTGTCGGGGTGATTGTCCGGTACGCAGCGTTCATCACCCCAGAACAGCATGATCTTCTTCCATGGGAGCCTGATGGTGTTTCCTTCTCCGGTGTTCCGGGTATGATTATACGATGCCATAACGTCGAGAGACAGGCCTTCGGCCAGTTTTTCGTAGAGTCTTCGCGGAGAGCTGCCTCCCGAGAGTACCAGTGAGCACCAGCCCTTGTCCCCGATAGCCTGAAAAGCTTTCGATATGATGCAGGCCGCGGCCTTTTCGGCCATCCGTTCCTGACTTCCTTCGCTGAGCCGCTCCATCAGTTCCCCCTTTTTCAGAGCAGGTTTTTTGCAGCCTCGACGACATGTCCGGCGGTAAATCCGTATTCCTCAAGGACTCTGTTTCCCGGTGCGGAAGAGCCGAACCTGTCGATCCCCAGAATCGTTCCCTCTTCGGTAATGAAGCGGTGCCAGCCGATGGGTGAAGCGGCTTCGATAACAACCCTTTTGCGTATCGACGACGGCAGGATTTCCTGACGGTACTCCTCCGGCTGCTGTTCGAAGAGTTCGACCGAAGGCATCGAGACTACCCGTGCCGGAATGCCTTCTTCTTCGAGCTGCTGCTGTGCCTCGAGTGCAAGATGGACTTCGGCGCCTGTTGCAATCAGGATGACCGGTTTTGATCCGCTGCCTGAGGCGTTACCCCATTCGGAGAGGATGTATCCCCCTTTCTGCGTGCCCTCTTCAGAGGGGTAGAGGCTGCTGTCGAGAACGGGTAGGGCCTGGCGGGACAGGATAAGCGACACTGGCTTGCTTGCAGTCAGGATGATCTTCCATGCAGCTTTCGTTTCATTGGCGTCTGCTGGTCTGATAACCGTCATTCCGGGAATGGAGCGCAGCATGACCAGGTGCTCTATTGGCTGATGCGTTGGACCGTCTTCCCCGACGGCGATGCTGTCGTGGGTGAAAATAAAGGTTGAGGGGATCTGCATGAGCGCAGCAAGCCTCAGTGCCGGTTTCATATAATCGGCAAAGACCAGAAATGTTGCGCCGTAAGGTTTGAGCATTCCCGACAGCGCCATGCCGTTGATGATAGCTCCCATGGCATGTTCCCTGACCCCGAAGCGGAAATTTGTTCCTCCGTAATCTTCGGAATTGAAATCCACTGCACCCGCGAGCGCTGTGCCGGTCGATGGGGCCAGATCGGCCGATCCGCCGGCGAGGAAGGGAATTTTTCCGATCAGAGCATGAAGGATTTTATGAGACGCCTGTCTGGTGGCAAGCTCTTCTTCAGGCTTGAATTCGGGAAGAAGCGTCTGCCATGCTTCGGGCAGACGGTTATTGAGGATGTCGCTGATCTGAGCGGCCAGTTCCGGATGGGTTTCGTTATAGGCCTCCCGGAGTTCAGCCCATGCAGCTTCGTTCTGCGCTCCTTTTTCGGCGACGCCGCTCATATGGGCGGCTACCGTTTCGGGTATGACGAATGATCGATCTTCCGGAAAACCGAATTTTTTCCTCACCATGGCAAGTTCCTCTCTTCCCAGCGGAGACCCGTGGGATGAGGCGCTGTCCTGTTTGTTCGGGCTTCCGTAACCGATATTGGTTCTTGCTATGATCATGTTCGGTTTGCCGCTACCTTTTCCGGCATCCCGCAATGCCTGTTCGATAGCTTCGGGGTCGTTTCCGTCAACCTCCATGACATGCCACCCGAATGCCTCGAAACGTTTGCCGACGTTTTCAGTGAAAGCGAGGCTGGTCGATCCCTCGATGGAGATCCTGTTGGAGTCATAGAGGCAGATCAGTTTTTCAAGTCTGAGATGGCCGGCAATAGAGGCTGCTTCCGAGGAGATTCCTTCCATCAGATCACCGTCTCCGCAGATGACATAGGTGTGATAGTCGATTATGTTGAAATGCTGACGGTTCAGGCGATCAGCCGAGAATCGCTCAGCAGCGGCCATGCCGACGGCGTTTGAAAAACCCTGACCGAGCGGTCCCGTTGTTGTCTCAACGCCGGGGGTATGGCGGTATTCAGGGTGACCCGGAGTTCTGCTCTGCCACTGCCGGAACTGCTGAAGGTCTTCCATGGTCAGGTCGTAGCCGCAGAGGTGGAGCAGCGCGTAGAGGAGGGCGGAGCCATGGCCGGCCGACAGGACAAACCGGTCGCGATTGATCCACTCCGGGTTGCGTGGATTGTGTTTCATGATTTTTGTCCAGAGAACATAGGCCATAGGGGCGGCGCCCATCGGCATGCCGGGATGTCCGGATCCGGCTTTTTCAACCATATCTGCGGCAAGCAGACGAATGGTGTTGATTGCAAGGGTATCGATAGGGTCTTGTTGCATGGATTGCTTTCCTCCGGGGAAAATACGTTGATCATGCCAAAGAGATGCGGCAGGCTGGCCTAGAGCGCTTCACGGTGTTTTCAGCGATTGTCGTGAGCGTTCCCGTTACCGCCACCGCCTATCATAATGTACAATATGTGAAGCATTTATCCTGAAGACAAGCTTGCGCTTCGAGCGTTTCGGGTGTTCAGTTTTCAGGCGTGGATGCCTGGCGAAAATCGATGTTGCTGCTTTTGAAATGGATATCGTGTTGCGGGAAAGGAATTTCGATACCGTTTTTTTTGAAGGCTTCGAAAATCCTGTAGTTGATTTCGCTTCTCAGAATCCTGGGAATCTGGATATGCGTTCTGGTCCACACCCGAAGCTCAAAATTCAGCGAGCTGTCGCCGAATTCATGGAAAATGACATCCGGTGAGGGTTTCTCCAGAATTGCCGGATGATTTTCTGCAACGTTGAGAAGCACGTCGCGCACTTTTTTCGGGTCCGATGTATAGGATACGCCGACAGGGACCGATACCCGGACGTTGCGGTCGGTATGGCTCCAGTTGATGACCTGTTTCGAGACGAACTCGGAGTTCGGAATGATGATGTTGATGTTATCATTGGTTTTTACGGTTGTCGAACGGATGGCAATTCTGGTCACATCGCCGTTAATACCGCCCACTTCTATACGGTCTCCAATCTTAATCGGGCGTTCCAGCAGAATGATCAGACCGCTGAAAAAGTTGTCGACAATATTCTGAAGTCCGAAACCGATACCGATACCAATGGTTCCCGAAAGGACGGTCAATGTGCTGAGGTCGATACCTGCAGACTGAAGCACAAGAAGAAAACCGAAAAAGACGATCAGGTATTGCAGTATGGTCCCGAGCGCGACCCTCGTTCCCTCGTCAGGAACGGTATGAACAAGCAATCTGGCGGCGAGCAGCCGTTTAAGAAATTTTGCTGCGGTGATGATCAGCCCGACAGAAAGAATAATCGTTACAATTTTCCAGAATGACACCTCTGCCTGTCCGATGGTGAGGATGGGTGTTGTCAGGGCGGACCACAGATGGAGAAGTTCTTGCTGTAAGGTTCCCATGGTTGTGAGTAGAGTGGGTTGGAATACGGCTAATGAAGTGTATAGTACATAAATCACATGATTATTTATGTCTCCTGACGTTCAGCGGCGGCCGAAATGTCATCTGTGTTCGGCAGTCAGGATAAAAAAGAGTAATTTCATGACAATAAATCCTTTATGACCGTTGAAGCCGACTGCTCGAAGCCGGGACTTCCTCTATTGGTCACAGACGAAAGCTGCTCAATGACAACCATGTTTTTGTATGCCACTGATTGACGGATACGGCGTTCTTGTCGGCACGCTTCATTCGTATGAATGCGATAATGGTGCCGATGAGGCGGAATATTATCATTGCAATATCCTTGTCCGCGTCGGGAGCGACCTCTACCGCTGCGCTGTCGATCTTGATGCGAAAAAGCAGAAAGACGGGCTTCAATGGCGTGTGATCAGGCTCCGGAAATCCGATATGGAAGCTGTTGCCGGTCTGCAGCCGGGGTGGCATGAGCTCACGTCTGAACGGGGCTGCGGGGCGCTTGATTATCTTCGGAGTCCGATGTTGCGTTCAACCTCAGGGTGTCTCCATGTGAGCGAGCGAACGGGACCCCGGATTCCCGATCCTGACGGAGGGTGTTTTCCCTGGCTGTACGGGTCGTCTCTCGAGGCATTCAGGGATCTCGAACCTGTTCTGACAGGCGCTGTCAGGCTGTTTGTTTTCGGCGAACCGTTCCGGATCGGCAAAGGCGTCCATAATATCCATCAGAACCAGGGCGACCCGAGGGGGAGCCGATGGTCAAGGGAAAACGGCATCTGGCAGGATGGCGCCGTTGCGGGGCTGACACCAGAGGGTGATTTTCTGATGTTTCTCAACCGGTTCAAGACCCAGGCCACCAGGACAGACAGCAGGGGAAAGCCATTTGTTGCGTAAGGTCACTGAAGCACCCCGTATGCTCTCAATCCTGCGGCCTGCGTTTCCTGACCATCATTGACCAGAGCGCATTGTATTCATGGATTGCATCGGTTTCTCCGCTATCGGTCACGACCGTGCGTCCTTCGTTATACCAGCGGAATATGCCTCCTCTGAGATTGCTGCACCCGGTTGCTCCTGTCAGCCTGCAGCATTCACCCAGACGCGAAATCAACTCGGAACTCCGGTGGCCGACCGAACAGTAAAAAACCAGCTTTTTGCCTGCGCACCGCTGCTTGCAGGCTGTGATGAACGCTTCTTTTGATATGCCCGGATCGAGATGCATTGCATCAGGAATGCGGCTGGTATCGTATTCATCCCGTTCACGAACATCGAACAGCACCATCGCAATGTTCTGCTGTATCATGATGTCAAGGTCGGCGGTAGTGATTTGCGGAACCCTGAACGTCTGCGCAACGAATAATTCTGTCAGGGCCAGCGGATCCGGAGGTTTGAAGATGTTTTCAAACATGGTCGGCAGGGATCGGTTTGTCAAAGGCATTCTTTTTCAGAGATGTAACGTACCCGGTCAATAAAGCGTTCTTGTTTGTATGTCAGGTTATAGGTGCTTTTGACAAACATGCGTATTTTTTGGAGAGCCTGGTAGTAGTATCCTTGTTTTGTTGTATAACACCATTTAATGGAGATGATTATGGAGCCCGGAGCACAGCCGTTTGATTTTGGCCGGAAGGTTGATCCCCATCTGTTTGACAGGGTGATAGAGAAGGGATATGAGGTCGACATGTCCCGTTATATCAGTGAGGCATGGGAATTTTTTAAAGTGCATGCCGCGGAGTTTGCCGGTTTTACGCTTATTCTGTTCCTGATAACCGCAGTGCTTTCGACGCTTGATATTATCGGTTCACTTGCGCTCACTGCGGTTATGGCTCCGTTTTATGCAGGATATGTGATCGTGACCCTGAAAAAAATCCAGGGCGAGCCGTTTCTGTTCGGCGACTTTTTTCAGGGCTTCAACTACTTTCTTCCTCTGGTTCTCGCCGGACTGCTGACCGGGCTGCTTGTTTCAATAGGGATGGTCCTGCTTGTTCTTCCCGGAATCTACCTTGCCGTGGGGTATATGTTTACGACGCCGCTCATTGTCGACTACCGGATGGATTTCTGGCAGGCGATGGAGACAAGCCGGAAGATCGTGACAAAAAACTGGTTTTCACTCTTTGTTTTCGGTCTGCTGCTTGCGCTGATCAATCTTCTCGGGGTTCTGGCTTTCGGCATCGGGCTTCTGGTGACGGTTCCTTTGAGCGCATGTGCCTGTGTGATGGCATATCGTGATATTGCGGGGGTACAGGGAGGAGAGTGGAGATCCCCTTCAGCATAAAAGGCAAGGTCAGCTATCCCTGAGAACACGACAAGCCGTCTTTCCATGATCAGGGAAAGACGGCTTGTGGAAGGTATTGCGAGATTACTGTCCCGGGATCTGCATCCCTTCCATCTTCTGCTGCATATTTTTCATCATCTCCTCTAATTCCTGCATGTTGTCCTCGTTCATCATCTCCTGCATGTTCTCCATCTGCTGCAGCTGTTCATCACTGATTTCAGGCATCATCATCTGAACCGCAGATTCTTTTTTCGTGTATCCTGCAGGAACGCTGAAGAGCGAAGCATCAAGAGATGTGCGTTCGATTTCAGAGAATTCCATGGTTGTTCCTGATTCTTTGTCGAATGTCTTGAGCGGAAAGCCCTCGAGGCCGGCTTTTTTCATTTTAGCTTCAAATGCATAGTTTTCTTTATCGCCGCCTCCCTGCAGTCTGGCATAATCGGCCGTACTCAGGAGATCTCTGGTCAGCCAGAGTTCCGTTTCTCCATGCTTGTCAGTCAAACGGACATGGGTGCATGCATAGCCGTGAAGCGTTTCGGTGCCGAGTTTTTCTACCGAGAAATCCTCATCGGGTGTTTCGTTGCCGAGCTCTCCGATATCCTCCCGGAGTTTTTCCATGTCGATGACGCTGTAGGATTTATTCTGCTCGTTGAGGGTGTAGAGCATGTTCGGCTCTGCGGCGGGGGTAAAGGTGACGATACGCATCATGACCTGGTCGGTACCGGGGTTCATGATGTTCATTTCAAAACGCGTGCCTTCGGAAGCGATAAACAGTTTCCCCGACTGGGTGTTCTGCCCCGGGGATGAAATCTGCATGTGAAGAATCCCTTCAAAGGGTTTGCTGAAAATGCCGGAAGCTTTTTCAGCCTGTTTTTCGCCGTTCTGCTGGCACCCTGCAAGGAGGGAGATTTGCAGCAGGGCGAGCATGAGAACAGGAATCAGTTTGCGCATAGTGAGATCATGTCTTGTGGTTGCCGAGGTTCGTTTCAACACGACCATAATTTAGTAAAAATACGTTAACTTTGTGGTGTGTGACCCTGAACCGCAAAGAATAAATGGAGAATACCTATGATCATCAGGAATAATGCGTTCCGGCTGTTTTTCCTTATCCTGTTGCTGTTTTCATTCCCGCTTTGTGCGGCTGATTCCTCTGTAGCGGTTTCCGCAACAGGGAGGGCATCTGTCCGTCCCGATATGGTCGAGTTTGATATTCTTCTGACCGATACGGCTTCTTCCGCCGCTCTGGCCACAGGACGGACTGCAGAGAAATACCGCAAGGTTCAGGATGCCCTCAGGTCCGAAGGCATCGATGTTGCTGATGCGACAAGCCGCTCGTTTGGCGTCCGTCAGGAGTGGGAGTGGGAGAATACGACACGTCGCAGGGTTTTCAGGGGTTATACCTCGACGCATGTGCTTCATGTGACTGTGCGCAAGACCGGGCAGGCGGGCAGTGTTATCGATGCGTCGGTCAAAGCAGGTGCTGATGAGATACAGAGCATCGCCTTCACCAGTTCCCGCTACGACGAGGTTCGAAGAGCGGCCCTTGCCGATGCCGTGCGCAACGCCAGGCATGATGCGTCAGTTATGGCCGACGCTGCCGGAGTTTCCCTGGGAACGCTTCTTGATATCCAGACCGGTTCTTCTCCGGGCTACCCTGTGCGTGAACTTGACGCAGCTCCGGTCCAGAAGCTGATGGCTGCTCCGTCCCCGACCGAGGTCGCTCCCGGAGAGCTCGAGGTCAGGGCTCAGGTTTTCTGCCGTTGGGCGCTTTCCCGGGAGTCCCGGTAGCGTTCCTGTCGGAGCCATTCTTTTCAATGGACAATGAAAAAGCCGATTCTGGAGCGTTACTCCTCAATGCCGGACGGACGGATAGTCCTCGATGTGGCCTTCGGAAAGGTCGATGATCTTTTTGAGCATTTTGACCGGATAGCGCCATATCATAAAAAGGATCTTGCCTATGAGGTCGTCGATTATCTGCTCGATTGCGTGCGGGAGATAGGCAGAATCCCTTTTATGATCCGGTTCTCTTTTACGCAAGAGCCTGATGAAGCTCTTCAGGCGCGCGTCATCAAGGGTGTTCATGAATATTTTTTCTATCGAAGCGAGCTTGAACGCTCAAAAGCCGGCAGGATTGTCCGGGTCAGCCTGCTGATGGTCATAGCCGGTCTGCTGCTGCTGGCGCTGACCATACAGTTGCGCGAACTGCTTTCTCCGGGGGCGTCGCTGCCGGTAACACTGGTCTATGAGGGATTCACGATTATTGCATGGATTATCGTATGGGAGGCGGTTGCAGGTTTTTTCGTCAAGTGGTTTCCCGCCCGTCGTTTTCTGCGGCTCTGCAAGCGGCTGTCTAAGGCTCCGATAGCGTTTTACCGTGTCGATCAGGGCTGACGGAGGAGCGAATTGTTGCCAAAATCTGAAAATTTTTCAAAAAATCGTATCTTGATATGATTTTTTATGATGTAATCTATCCTGCGCGCCGGGAGCCGAACGGTTTCCGGTATACCTGTCCGAATAGCCTCTGATGCCTGCTGTTCAATGGCTGTTTCCGGTTCATGGGCTCCTTTTCCGGCATTGTTGCCGTGTCGCGGATCCTGCCGGACATGCCGCCGTTGAGCTTGCCCGATCGGGCTATCTCTTCCGGAGGTGCCTGTGTCCCCTGGCACTTACGTGGTCGGCGGGTGTTGAATAACCATGAGGAGAATGATGTATTATGATGCTATGCAGAGTCTTTGCCCTTTTTGCTTTCCTGCTGCTCACCCTGCCTTTCCAGGCCGACGCGGCTTCCGTATCCATGCTTCCTGTCCGGAAACATATCGAGACAATCTACCGGCTGCCGGAGGTTCGCAGCAATCTCGATTTCAAGACCCTCGAGATGGCGGTCAGCGGTTATATGCGGCTTCGCAGTCAGGGTGTTCTCGGAAATGACGATGTTCTGACCATTATCGATTACAATAAACCTTCCGTGAGGAAGCGTCTGTTCGTCATCGATGTCAACAACAACCGCCTTCTTGCGTCTTCGCTTGTCGCTCACGGAAAAAACAGCGGAAAAAACATGGCCATGAGTTTTTCCAATGTTCCCGGATCATATAAAAGCAGTCTCGGTTTTTTCGTGACGGGCCGGACCTACCAGGGCAAGCACGGTTATTCTCTCCGTCTCAAAGGCCTCGAGCGCGGGATCAACAGCAATGCTGAAACCCGCAATATCGTGATTCATGGAGCCGATTACGTCTCCGAAGAGTTTATCAGCCGTCACGGCCGTCTGGGCAGGAGCCTTGGCTGTCCGGCGCTTCCTGTAAGCAGTTCACGGAGGCTTATTGATCTCATCAAGGACGGTTCATGCCTGTTTATCTACAACGGGGATGACAGCTATGTCTATGATTCGCCTCTTGTGAATCCCGATGTCGCAATGCAGCGCGGGGAGGGGGATTCGCGTACCTCATAACCTGAAGATGACTCTGTATGGTTGCCATTATTCTTGCCTTTCTTTTTGCGGTTTGTTTCTGCTGTCCGGCGGTTACCTGCACCGCTGCAACATCGGGTGCGGCAGTCCCTGACGCGGCAGCCTCAGTCTCTTCTGATTTTGAGGTCAGGGAAAGTATCCGGTGCCATATCGAGCAGCTTCAGCAGGATGTCGCTCTCCAGGTCGGCACTGAAAAAGTTGCGTTCAACGGCCTTCTTTCCGCGTTTTACCAGGAACGGCAGTTTGCTCCCGTATGGACAAAACGCAAGCAGGTTGCTGCGTTGATCCGGGCAATAGGTGAATCGGAAGCAGACGGTCTCCTTGCAGAAGATTACCATCTTTCCGAGATCAGGCGTTTTAACGCTGATCCCCCTTCGACCCCGTTTCTTCGCGCACGGTACGATCTTCTGCTCAGCGATGCCCTCTTCAAGCTTTCCTGGCATCTGATGAATGGCAAGGTTGATCCTGAAAAGCTTGATTCCAACTGGAATATCTCGAACGGATTCAGCGGCGACGGACTGCTGTGGCGCCTGCAGAACGCCATTGAGAGAGAGGCTATCGAAGATGCGATTGAGCAGATCCGCCCGGCACATCCGAAGTACCTCAGTCTCAAGAAGGCCCTTGCCCGGTATCGTTCGTATGTGTCCGCAGGCGGATGGCCGTCCATACCGTCTGGACCTTCGATCAAGCAGGAAGGCGATGTGGATGAACGTATTCCTGTACTTCGACGGAGACTTGAGATCACCGGGGAGATGGCTTTTCGCACAGCGGTCGATACCTCATTTGCCTCTTCTGCAATGGTGTATGATAAGGAGCTCATCGATGCCGTCATGGTTTTTCAGCGGCGTAACGGTCTCGAGGTCGACGGGGTGGTCGGCCCCAGGACGCTTGAGGCCCTCAACATAAGCGCGTCGCAGCGGGTCGATCAGATCAGGATTAATCTTGAGCGCTATCGCTGGTTCATAGGGAAGCTCGAACCCACCTTTATTCTTGTCAATATTGCCGGCTTTACCGTTCAGTATGTCGAAAACGGGCAATTGGCCTGGGCGTCGAGGGTTATCGTGGGAGAACCCTACTGGAAGACTCCGGTATTCAGGGCCGATATGCGCTATCTCATTTTCAATCCGTCGTGGAACGTACCGCCCGGAATTCTCAGAAAGGAGGCCCTTCCTTCGCTGAAGAACGGTACCGGTTATCTGAGCCGGAACGGCTTGCAGGTGATCGATCGCAACGGGGCCGTCGTCGACCCGTCATCAATCGACTGGGGAAGCTACAGTGCGGGTTCGTTTCCTTATCGGCTGCGACAGCCTCCGGGAGAACGTAATGCCCTTGGACGGGTGAAATTCATGTTTCCCAATCCTCACTTTGTCTATCTCCACGATACGCCTGGGAAGCATCTCTTCGACAGAAGCGAACGGGCTTTCAGCCATGGTTGCATTCGTCTCGAGAATCCTCTGGAACTCGCAGAGATCCTTCTCGACTGGAAACCCGAAAAGATTGACAGCGTCCTTGCTGCCGCCAAAACCAGAACGGTCAATCTTTCCAGGCCGATTCCCGTCTTTCTGCTCTATCTGACTGCGGTTGCCGAGGGCGATGATGTGCTTTTCCGAAACGATGTCTACAGTCGGGATGCTGCCGTTCTCAAGGCGCTCGACCGTCCGTTTCCCTATAAAACCATAGAAAGCTGTACCTTCTGACTACGATAAAACCCCGCAGGAACGCGGGGTTTTTCATGGGTTGTCAGGGCGTATAATTGAGGTTGGGCGCCAGCCACTTCTCAACTTCAGCGACGGTCATTCCCTTTCGGGCGGCGTACTCTTCAACCTGGTCTTTTCCGATCTGGCCGAGAATGAAATACCTGGCATCGGGATGAGCAAAGTACAGCCCGCAGATCGATGCCTGCGGATGCATGGCAAATGTTTCGGTCAGGGTGACGCCTGTTGCCGCTTCGCTGCCGAGCAGATCGAAAATCAGCGGTTTTTCCGTGTGATCGGGGCAGGCAGGGTATCCGGGAGCAGGTCTTATGCCGCGGTACTGTTCTGCGATCAGCTGATCATGGTCGAGCGATTCCCCGGGAGCGTAACCCCACAGCTCTGTCCGGACTTTCCTGTGCAGCATTTCAGCAAACGCCTCTGCAAGACGGTCAGCAAGGGCCTGTGCCATGATTCTGTGGTAATCGTCATGGTCTCTGGCAAAGCGCTCCATGATGTCCTGAAGGCCATGGCCGGTGGTAAGCGTGAAACAGCCGATATAATCATTGATGCCGGTTGATTTCGGGGCAATGAAATCTGCAAGCGCGAGGTTCGGTGACCCTGCTTTCTGTTCGGCCTGCTGGCGAAGGGTGTGCAGTGTAGCGAGCACAGTCGTTCGGTTTTCGTCCGCGTAGACTTCAATGTCGTCACCGACGCTGTTGGCCGGGAAAAACCCTGCGACACCCCTGACGTCAAGCGACTGGTCGATGCAGATGGCGTCGAGCAGCCTGTTGGCGTCATGATAGAGCTTTGCAGCCTCTTCTCCGTAGACCGGATCGTTTTTGAGCGCCGGCCAGATGCCGTGAATTTCCCACACCCTGAAGAACGGGGTCCAGTCGATATACTCCCGGAGTTCGTCAGGGGATACCCTGTCAAGCATGGTGATTCCGGGTTTCAGGGGGCGGGGCGGGAGCGCATCATCCCAGGAAAGGGGGGCGCGGTTTTTTCTCGCCTCGGCGATGCTCAGATAGGATCTGGATGCGTTTCTTTCCTCATGCTTCCTGCGCAGTTCAGCCTGTCCGGCAAGCAGCTCTTCGATATAGCCTGTTTTCAGAGAAGACGTGACAAGGTTGTTGACCGCCGGAACACTCCGCGAAGCGTCAAGCACATGAACGACCGGCCCGGAATAGTTCGGAGCGATTTTAACCGCGGTATGGACTTTCGATGTCGTTGCGCCGCCGATCAGGAGAGGGGTTTTCATACCCCTGCGTTCCATTTCTTTTGCGATATGCACCATCTCGTCGAGCGATGGGGTAATCAGGCCGCTGAGACCGATAATATCGGCGTTCTCTTGTTCGGCGGCATCGAGGATGTTTTCGCAGGGCATCATCACGCCGATGTCGACAACATTGAAGTTGTTGCAGGAGAGCACGACTGAAACGATATTTTTGCCGATATCATGCACATCGCCTTTGACGGTTGCCAGCAGGACCTTTGCTGCCGAAGAGGTGTCGTTGTCGTTCTTTTTTTCCTCTTCGATAAAGGGGATCAGACAGGCGACTCCTTTTTTCATGACCCGGGCGCTTTTAACCACCTGCGGCAGGAACATCTTGCCTTCTGCAAAAAGGTCGCCGATGACGTCCATGCCGTGCATCAGTGGCCCTTCGATGACTTTGAGCGGGCTTGAATATTTCAGGCGGGCTTCTTCGATATCCTCATCGATGAAATCAACGATGCCTTTGATGAGGGCATGTTCGAGACGTTTTTCCACGCTTTCATTGCGCCACTCGGCTTTTTTCGGACCGGCTTTCATGGTATCGTCACTGACCATCGATCCTGCATAATCCACAAGACGTTCCGTGGCATCCTTTCTGCGGTTCAGCAGCACATCTTCGACTCTTTCAAGCAGCTCCGGTTCAATATCTTCATAAATAGCCAGCTGTCCCGCATTGACGATGCCCATGTCCAGACCGGCATTGATGGCGTGGTAGAGGAATGCGGCATGCATGGCTTCGCGGACGGGGTTGTTGCCCCTGAACGAGAACGAGACGTTGCTGATTCCGCCGGAAACCTTGGCATAGGGAAGGTTTTTTTTGATCCAGCGTACCGACTCGATAAAATCGACCGCATAATTGTCATGCTCTTCGATACCTGTCGCGACAGTCAGAACGTTCGGGTCGAAAATGATGTCTTCAGGAGGGAATCCGACCTCTTCGCAGAGGATGCTGTAGGCACGGCTGCAGATTTCTATGCGCCTTTCGAGACTGTCAGCCTGTCCTTGTTCATCGAATGCCATGACAACGGCAGCTGCGCCGTACTGCAGGATTTTCTGCGCCCTCTTCCTGAAGAGGTCCTCTCCTTCTTTCAGGCTGATCGAGTTGACGATGCATTTCCCCTGCGAACATCGCAGGCCGCTTTCAATGACCGACCATTTTGAGGAGTCGATCATGAGCGGTACCTTTGAAATTTCCGGTTCGGAGGCGATCAGGTTGATAAACTCATGCATGACCTTTTCAGAATCAAGCATGCCTTCATCGACGTTGATGTCGATGACCTGAGCCCCGCTTTCCACCTGCTCGCGGGCAACGGAAAGCGCCTCATCGTAGTTTTCCTCCTTGATAAGGCGGGCAAATTTTCTCGATCCGGTGACGTTGGTGCGTTCTCCGATATTGACGAAACCGGTGGTTTTGTTGACATAGAGCGGTTCAAGGCCCGAGAGCTGCAGTTCATGCGATGCAGCCGGTTTCTTTCTCGGTTGTATGGAAGCAACCTTCGCTGCAATGGCCCTGATATGGTCCGGGGTCGTTCCGCAGCATCCTCCGACGATATTGACAAAGCCCGACAAGGCAAAGTCGGCGATCTGCGATGCCATGTATTCCGGGCTGTCGTCATATTCGCCGAATTCATTCGGCAGGCCGGCATTGGGATAGACACTGACATAGCTTTCAGCGATACCGGCGAGGGCCTCCACGAAAGGACGCATCTGCTTTGATCCAAGCGCGCAGTTCAGACCGACGCTCAGCAGGTTCGGTGTGTGGGCAATGGATACCCAGAATGCTTCGGTCGTCTGGCCGGACAGGGTTCGTCCGCTGGCATCGACGACGGTCCCGGAAATCATGATCGGGAGATGTTTTCCGGTTTTTCTGCCGTGCTCTTCTATCGCATAGAGCGCAGCCTTGCAGTTGAGCGTATCGAATACGGTTTCAACCAGCAGCAGGTCGACACCTCCTTCAACAAGTCCATCCAGCTGGAGGGTATAGTTGTCGACAACCTCCTGGAACGTTACGGCCCGGTATCCCGGGTTATTGACATCGGGCGAGAGCGAGAGCGTTTTGTTGGTCGGGCCTATGGAACCGGCAACAAAACGGGGTTTGGAGGGATCCTTTGCCGTATAGGCATCGGCGGCTTTTCGTGCAATTGACGCCGCGGCCAGGTTCAGTTCCCTGATGAGATGTTCTGTTGCGTAATCTGCCTGTGAAACCGGATTGGCATTGAAGGTATTGGTTTCAATAATGTCGGCTCCGGCATCGAGAAAGTCGCAGTGGATGCTGTAGATGATATCCGGCTGGGTGAGCACGAGAATATCATTGTTGCCTTTCAGCGGATGGGTGTGCGAAGCAAACCGTTCTGAACGGAAATCTTGTTCTTCAAGCTTGTGGCGCTGAATCATCGTGCCCATGGCGCCGTCGAGCACAAGAATTTTTTTTTCGAGCAGGCTTTGTGGCGTGTCCCTCATTATGTCATATGGATTTTGCGCGAACCCGGAGCACTTTTGTATCCCCTTGTTGACAGCGGACGAGCCCGGGAGAGAATTAAAAACCTGAATATACGCATTCGGGATCAATTCTTTGTCCTGTTCCGGGCGGTCCGGCTATTGCGCTGCGCTGCGCTCCTGAAGCCACGTGCTGATGAGCCTGAGGGCTTCGCTGTTGATCTCATGTCCCATCGGATACTCCATGTAGCAGAGATCGCTGACATGCTCTGAAAGCCATTGTCGGGAACGTCTGCCGTTCAGAACCGGAAGAACGTCGTCGTCCTCTCCGTGGATGACCAGAAACGCAATATTGCGGAGTGCCGCGTTTTCGGTCAGAAGTGCCACTTCGGCTTCAGGAAACTGACCGGACAGAGCGATCACCCCCTTGAGGATCGATGGTTCTGTCAGTGCCGTCAGATAGCTCATGACTGCTCCCTGGCTGAACCCCATAAGCACGATTTTTCCTTGAGCCGGCTCGTATCGTTCAATGATCGCGTGGAGACAGGCGTTAAGGCGCTCCGAAGCCTCACGGGCCGCCGCGTGGTCTACGGTTATGCCCTCCGGGGTAAACTCGATGGGAAACCAGCCGTACATTTCTCTTTCGAGCTGAAGCGGAGCTCTCGCACTGATCGTGTGCAGGGAGTTGCCGAGGTAGGGGGCAAGCTGAATAAGGTCTTTCTCATTGCTGCCGTAACCGTGCAGCATGACGATGATCTCGTCGCCGTTGTTCCCGTCGGATAGCATGTCAAGACAGGTGAGCGTTGCGAACTGTTGGCGCTGAAGCATGGGAAAAAGAGGTGTTGTGCTGTTGATGTGTAGTTTCTTCCGGGCAGCTATCGCGATGCCCGGGCGGCCGTTATGATTCCGCCTCCGAGGAGTTCTTCCCCCCGGTAGAAGACGACTGCCTGTCCCGGTGTGACGGCGTTTTTCGGCTGGTCAAACAGAACGTCGACCCTGTCGCTGTCGACAGGGATGACGGTGCATGGTGAATCCTTGTCCCGATAGCGAATGCGAGCCATGGCTTTCAATGGCTTTTCGGGAGGTTCGATGCCGATCCAGTTCAGGTTACCGGCCTGCAGCATGCTGCAGGCAAGTTCCTGTTTCGTTCCGACATGGATCGTGTTATGCTGCGGGTCTATGGCGTTGACATAGAGCGGTTCGCCGGATGAGATTCCAAGGCCTTTTCTCTGTCCGATAGTATAGAAAGGGTACCCGGCATGGTGACCGATAACCGATCCCTGTGCGTCGATGATATCTCCTCCATGAACCCGTTCTTCCAGTCCCGGTATTGAGGCTTTCAGAAAATCCCGGTAGTTGTTGTCAGGGACAAAGCAGATCTCCTGGCTCTCTTTTTTTTCTGCTGCCCTGATCCCGAACCGTCCGGCAAGTTCCCGCACCTCCGGTTTGGTATAGGCCCCAAGCGGGAAGAGCGTTTTGTTCAGGGCCTTCTTTTCAAGCATCCAGAGAAAATAACTCTGGTCCTTTTTTTTGTCGGCTCCCTTGAAAAGCCTTGAGGTTCCTGCACGGTGTTCGATCTTCGCATAGTGTCCTGTTGCAATGTACCCGGCTCCTGAAAGCCCGGCGCCTCTCAAAAGACCTTTCCATTTGATCATTCTGTTGCAGACCGTACAGGGATTCGGCGTTTTTCCTGCAAGATAATCCTCCTGAAACGCCCTGATGACATGTTCATGAAACGAGCCGCTGAGGCTAAGCGAATAAACCGGAAACCGGTACCGATCAAGATCGCTGATATCCATAGGACACTCAACAAGTTCACTGCTATCCCCCCCGCTGTCAAGGGTTCTGATATGCAGTCCCGTCACCCTGTATCCCTGCTCGATCAGCAGGCATGCCGCCACTGCGGAATCCACTCCTCCTGATATGCCTACGATCACCGTAGGGGACGTTGTTGATTTCATTGACTTTCGTTTGCTGTTTTCTGAAGAATTTTCGTTACTCCAGAGGAGGTGATTCCGATAAGCTTGGCTGTTTCGGCCAGACTCAGTCCGTACTCCAGAACAAGCATTTCAGCAAGAATTTTCCGGGTTCTCGATACCACGGGCAGCCTGCTTCCGTTCTGAAGGGCCTGAAGCCTTATTCCTGCATCGGAGCATTGCCTGATGACAGCATGTAACGCCATTTTTTTCTGTCCTGAGCAGGCAGCTGATAGTCGATAGCGGCATCGGCATTCCGGCACATCTGTCTGACAAAGGTACTGCTGCCGAGAATTCTTTCATCACTAAAAAGCTTCTTCTGCCTTTTTTTTATCGATTGTACTTCAGACCATCCGCCATATGAACGAAATACGCCGCCTCCATCAAGATCAGGTTGTTCTCCTTTCATGTTCTCTTCTCTGAGAAATGTTCTGTATGCTTCGACAGCATCGGAAGAGTGATGGGTGAAATATTCAAGGACGTAGCGGACCTGCTGCCAGGAATGACTGTCATGATGGATAATCGTGCTGTGCCCTGTCCATGGATAGTGGTCGAGTTCATCGAGTGATCCCAGCATGCCCGCTCTAAGGGGGTTGAGATGGATGTAGCCGACCAAGGTCAGAAAGTACGCTTCCTCTTCGCAGACGATTGACTTGTAGCGGTTTTGAAAAAGATGTCCGCAGCGGTTATGGGTACGATTGAACATTGTCGCGTATCCCGTCAGCAGACGGCGCATGAACTGTGCGATTCCTGACGGACCGCTTTTGAGAAGGATGTGGACATGGTTGTCCATCAGGGCCCATGCGTAGATGTCGGTTGCGGTCGACAAGGCCAGTTTCCCGAGGCGTGAAAGAAAAGCTTTTCTGTCGCTGTCTTCGATAAAGATGTTTCTTTTTTCTATTCCTCTCGCCATGACATGGTGGAGGGTACCGGGGGCATCAAGTCTTGCTCCTCGTGGCATGATGAAAAATCGGTCTGGGGGGTTGGGGAGTGTATATGCTTGATTAATATACTTTTTTAAGGATTTTTTATGAAAATATCGGTGTGTTTTTTTTGTGTTCCTTGTCACGGAAATCAACAACGTCCCCTCTTCAACTGCGCGAATATGCCGGGCCGCCACCTCCTTCGGGAGGGGTCCAGGTGATGATTGCGTAGGGATCGGCAATGTCGCAGGTTTTGCAGTGAAGGCAGTTTGATGGGTTGAGTTTGAGTATCGGGGTTGATTGGGGATCTATTTCGTAGACTTCTGCAGGGCAGAAATGCTGGCAGGGATTTCCGAACTCTTCCTTGCAGCGTTTGTTGCAGATGTCCTCGATGCTCTCTTTCGGGATGATCAGGTGGCATGGCTGATCTTCTTCATGGATGGTGCCGGAGTGGAACAGGTCGGAGCTTTTTGAATAGGTGATGACGTTGTCAGGTTTGAAGGCGGCTTTATCGGCAAGGAATGTCGTGTATTCCCTGCTGCCCGGAACCAGGTGGTTTTCTTGTGCTGCGGCGCCTGCAGCAAGCTTCAGCCCGGGAATTTTAAGCTGTACCCCGGCGCTGATGAGGCCGCTATAAAGGCCTCGATCAAATGCGCTGCGGTAATTGCGTGCCAGAAAGAGCTCTTGTCGGGCTGACGAACGTTCAAAACGTTCGCGATACCCTGAGAGGGCATTGTCGGAAAAATCATCGTTGATGAGCCCCGCAAAGAGGGTTTCGGCTGCCATGATGCCGGATTCCATTGCCAGGTGAATGCCTTTGAGGCGCTGCATGTTGAGCATTCCTGCGGTTTCACCGGTCAGAAGAAACCCGGGTCCCGAGAGTTCCGGCATGGCAGAATAACCTCCTGACGTTATTGCTTTGGCGCCGTATTCAAGCAGGGTTCCGCCTTCAAGGAGGGCTGATACAAAAGGGTGGTCTTTGAAGCGTTGCAGGTTGAAATGAGGGTCGACGTTCGGGTTTTCCGGCCCGGCAGAGGTGACGCAGCCAAGGGAGATCTCTGTTTCTGAAAGAGCGTAAAGCCATCCGCCGCCATAGACAGACGGGGGCAGCGGATAGCCGAAGGTATGATGAACGGTTCCTTTTTCGATGCGACCGGCAGGAATCCGCCAGACCTCCTTGACTCCTGTTTCATAGGTCTGCAGGGTTTCGGCAGGCTGGAGGCCGAAGCTTCGGTCGAGTGCTCTGAAGAGAGAGCCTCTCGCTCCTTCTCCGACAGCAAATGCTCTGGCGTTGAGCCTCATTCCCGGTTCGAACCCCGGTTTTGCCTCTCCCAGACGGCTGATGCCCTTGTCGTCGGTGATAACCGCTGTCAACCTGCCATTTTCGATTACAGGTTCTGTGGCGGCAGTTGTATCGAGTATGGTTACTCCTGCGGCTTCGGCTTCGTTTCTCAGCCACTGGCCGAATCGGGAGATCGAGATCAGCAGATTGCCATGGTTTCGGAACGGTTCGGGCAGATAGGGAAGCCTGAATTTTTTCCTGGGAGAGAGAAACCATACGGATTCTTTTTCTATGACAGCTTCAACCGGACAGCCCCGTTCACGAAAGTCAGGCATGAACGTCTCAAATGGCGCCGGATCGAGGATTGCTCCCGACAGCAGATGGGCGCCGCCGTACCGTCCCTTTTCCAGAATGGCGATATCTGGCTGGAGCGGCGTTTTTTCTTTTTCATTATGGTTGTCGATAAGTCGCTGCAGATGCAGGGCCAGGGTGAGGTTTGCCGGGCCTGCTCCTATGAGGATGATGTCGAAATCAAGAGATTCTCTTTCCTGCTTCACGTCCGATTGAGATGAAATGGTTCACCGGCGGAGATCAGAGGAGGATCCCGCTCAGTAAGACTGTTGCGACACTGAAATAGATGATGATGCCTGCTACGTCAACGATGGTTGCTACAAAAGGTGCTGATGAAGTTGCCGGGTCCAGACCGAGCCTCTGCAGCAGGAGAGGCAGCATCGAACCGGCAAGCGTGCCGAGAAGGACGACGCCGACCAGTGAGAGTCCGACCGTATAGCCTACGGAGAGCCACTCGATATTGTAGTTTCCGAGAATGACCGACCAGAAGACAACCCTGAAGACACCTATGGCACCAAGAAGACTGCCGAGCGCAAGACCTGAGAGTATTTCTCGCCGCATGACCCGCCACCAGTCCTTGATGGTGATCTCGCCGAGCGCCAGGGCCCTGATGATCAGGGTGGCAGCCTGCGAACCGGAGTTTCCTCCGCTTGATATAATCAGAGGAATGAATGTTGCCAGGATGATTGCTCTGGAGAGTTCATCTTCAAAAAATGCCATAGCCGAAGCGGTGAGCATCTCTCCGATGAAAAGCACGACCAGCCACACCCCGCGTTTTTTGATGACCTGGAGCAGCGGGAGGTCCATGTAGGGCTCTTCAAGGGCTTCGATACCGCCGAATTTCTGGATGTCTTCGGTTTCCTCTTCTTCTGCGACATCGAGCATGTCGTCAACCGTAACAATGCCTATCAGGTAACCGTTGGAATCGACGACGGGCAACGCGACCCGGTCGTAGCGCTTGAACGCCTCGAGTGCGTCCTGCTGGTCCTGTGTGGCGGTCAGGGTGATGATCTTTTCTTCCGAAATCAGTTCGCGCACGATTTTTTCAGGCTGCGACAGAAGCAGCTCCCTCGATGCAAGTTCTCCGATGAGTTTGCCATAATCATCGATGACGTAAATGACGTTCAGGGTCTCGCTGTCATGGCCATACTTGCGGATATAATCAAGCACCTGGGCGATAGACCAGTCTTTTTTGACGCTGATGTAATCCGGCGACATGAGTCGCCCGACACTGTCTTCGGAATAGGCCAGAAGCGTTTTGGCGATCTTGAACTCTTCGAAGGAAAGCAGTTTCAGGAGTTCCTGCACGACATTGCTCGGCAGCTCTTCAAGCATTTCGGTCCTGTCGTCGGGAGACATGCTGTTGAGGATGTGGGAGACATCCTTTTTGGTAAGCGCCGTCAGGAGGTTCTGCTTGGCGTCGATATCCAGATATTCGAAGGTTTCGGTCGCTACGCCTTTCGGCAGAAGCCGGTAAAGGATTCCCTGTTCATTTTCCGGAAGATCGGAAATGAGTTCGGCAAGGTCGACCGGGAGCCAGTCGGTAAAGATCCGTTGCAGAGCGCTGAAGTTTCGACGCTCGATCAACTCTCTGATTTCAGGTAAGATTGGGGTCCCGATCATGGTGCGGACTGGTTAAATGGTGACGGTGAAAATCCCTGACGATCCCAATTTGCCTAAAAAAGGAATTTTTTTTTCAACTTTCCAATTCGATCCGCTTCTTTTTTGACGGCGGTCCGGGCGGGGCTTTCGAGACAAAGCGGTTTGCCTCAATATATTTTCTCCAGGGCAGATCGATGCTTTTGGTGATGCCTATTCTTCTGGTGGTTACGATACGGGTTGCTTCGATGGTTTTTCCCTCTTCAAGATAGGTCGTTTCATCGTGAATTGAGCAACCATTCTGCTTCAGCGAGATCTCCATTGCCTGTGTGAGTTTTCCCGGGCCGTTCATCAGGTTTGTGAGGCTGTCGGTTTTTCTGTTCATTGCCATCAGGCTGATGCCCTCGACGGGTTCCATCGCACGGATAAGGACTGCGCCGGCGGTTCCTTCGGGTTCCGTTACGATATTCAGCAGGTTGTGGCAGCCATAGGTGAAATAGACATAGAGTGTTCCCGGGGCCCTGAACATCACGCTGTTCCGGGGAGTCATTCCTCTGCAGGCATGGCATGCCTCGTCCCCGTGTCCGAGGTAGGCCTCGGTCTCGACGATCATGCCTTTATAGCAGATTCCGCCGCCCGGTCTGTGCACAAAAATTTTCCCGAGAAGCGACTCTGCCACAACAAGGGTTGGCCGTGAGAAAAAATCCTCAGGTAACCGTCCCATTGTTTTGTCAATATTTCATATTTGTAAAAGTTGGTGTAAGTATTATAATGTAGCAAGTCATGACTGAAGATCAACAGTTGATAAATACCTCAGGTAGTACATGGGCCGAGTTATTGCGATTGCAAACCAGAAAGGTGGCGTCGGCAAGACGACCACGTCGGTAAATATAGCTGCCTCAATTGCCATTTCAGAGTTCAGGACCCTGTTGATCGATATCGATCCGCAGGCGAATGCCACATCGGGTTTCGGCCTTGAAACCGAAGATGAGATTGAAAACACCTTTTACCACGTGATGGTTCAGGGCGGGGATATCAAGGATGCTATCCGGCCGTCAAAGCTTGAGTATCTGGATGTTGTTCCTTCCAATGTCAATCTCGTTGGTATGGAAGTCGAACTGGTCAATATGCGGGAGAGAGAATATGTTATGCAGAAGGCCCTGAAAGGGGTGCGGGATAACTATGACTACATCATCATTGATTGTCCTCCTTCTCTCGGGCTCATTACCCTGAACTCCCTGACCGCTGCGGATTCCGTTCTGATTCCTGTGCAGGCAGAGTACTATGCTCTTGAAGGTCTGGGCAAGCTGCTCAATACCATCAGTATCGTTCGCAAACACCTGAACCCGCGTCTGGAAATCGAGGGCGTTCTTCTGACAATGTTTGACGCGCGTCTGCGTCTTGCCGGTCAGGTTGCGGAGGAAGTCAAGAAGTTTTTCAAAGACAAGGTGTACAAAACCTATATCCGCAGAAATGTCCGCCTTTCGGAAGCCCCCAGTCACGGTTTGCCTGCCCTG
>RRYU01009865.1_pt1 | contig 81339 bp, 64 predicted proteins | sample 2162651 | NCBI WGS metagenome assembly RRYU01 (sample SAMN10267283, study PRJNA491782) | microbial mat metagenome | isolation source: biomat in the production well | place: Japan: Minami-Kanto gas field, natural gas well KTG3 | collected 2017-06 | reverse complement strand
TTGGGGATGTCGATCACGACCGGGCCGCAGCGGCCGGTGGTCGCCACGTAGAAGGCTTCATGGATGGTTTTCTCGATCTCCTCGGCGGCAAGCGGCATGTAGGTCTGTTTGCAGACCGGCATCATCACGCCCACCACGTCGCTCTCCTGGAAGGCGTCGGTGGCAATCACGCCGGTGGCCACCTGGCCGGTGATAGCGACGATCGGCACCGAATCCATGTGCGCGTCGGCGACGCCGGTCACCAGGTTCATGGCGCCCGGACCCGAGGTCGACATGCAGACGCCGATCTGCGGGTGATCGGTCGACAGCGAGGCCCGTGACAGACCCTGGGCCATGAAGGTCGCGCCCTGCTCATGGCGCGGCATGACGAACGTAAACAGCTGTTGTTTTTCCATTTCATCCAGCACCGGCATGATCGCGCCGCCGGTATAACCGAAGATATATCTGACACCCTGGTCATGCAGTGCCCGTAAAACCAGTTCTGTCCCTTGCATTGCAACCTCTTCTAGGAAAAAAGTGACTTCTTGATGATCTCAGGTGGTGCTCGCTTGATTCATGGGCCGAACAGCCATGGTTCGGCGGCCTTTCGCCTGGTTTCGAACGCCACGATTGCAGCGGCATGCTGCAGGGTCTGACTGATGTCGTCGAGTCCCTGCAGCAGACATTTCTTGCGGAAGGGATCGAATTCGAAGGCGCAGACCTCGCCGTCCGGGGCCGTGACCCGCTGCTGTTCGAGGTCGACGTCCAGCCGGTAGCCGGGAGTCGCTTCGACCTCGCGGAACAGGCGCTCAACCACTTCGGTCGGCAGCACGACCGCCAGGATACCGTTCTTGACGCAGTTGTTGGCGAAGATGTCGGCAAAACTGGGTGCGATCACAACCCGGAAACCATAGTCGAGTAGGGCCCAGGGGGCGTGTTCGCGTGAAGAGCCGCAGCCGAAGTTGGCGCGGGTCAGCAGGATCTCGGCGCCCTGGTAGCGCGCCTGGTTCAGCACGAAATCAGGGTTAAGCGGACGCTTGCTGCAGTCCATGTCGAGCTCGCCATGGTCCAGGTAACGCCACTCGTCAAACAGGTTCGGGCCGAAGCCGGTACGTTTGATCGATTTGAGGAACTGCTTGGGGATGATGGCATCCGTATCGACGTTGGAGCGGTCGAGCGGTGCGACCAATCCGGTCAGTCTGCTGAACGCTTGCATGGGTCACACCTCCAGAGTGCGCACATCAACAAAATGGCCGGTGATGGCCGCGGCGGCCGCCATGGCCGGACTGACCAGGTGGGTGCGGCCGCCCTGGCCCTGCCTGCCTTCGAAATTGCGGTTCGAAGTCGAGGCGCAACGTTCCCGGGGCGCGAGACGGTCTTCATTCATGCCCAGGCACATCGAGCAGCCCGGTTCGCGCCATTCAAAGCCGGCCTGTTTGAAAATTGCAGCCAGCCCCTCGGCCTCGGCCTGGCGTTTGACCAGGCCTGATCCAGGTACGACCAGGGCGCGTTTGATATTGCTGGCCAGCTGCTGGCCCTTGACGATGGCCGCCGCTGCCCGCAGGTCCTCGATGCGGCCATTGGTGCAGGAACCGAGGAATATGGTGTCGGGATAAATTTCGGCCATCGGGGTGTTTGCCTTCAGCCCCATGTAGACCAGGGCCGCCTGCATGCCTTCCCGTTTGACCGGATCCGGTTCAGCGGCCGGGTCCGGCACCCGGCCATCGATCGGCACGACCATTTCCGGGGACGTTCCCCAGCTGACCTGGGGTTTTATGGTGGCGGCGTCCAGGTGCACGACGCGGTCGTAGTGGGCACCGGTATCGCTCTGCAGGGTTCGCCAGAGGGCTTCCGCCTGTTCCCATTGGGCTCCGCTCGGTGCGTAGGGGCGGCCCTTGACGTATTCGATGGTTGTGTCGTCAACCGCGACCAGCCCGGCGCGTGCGCCGGCCTCGATCGACATGTTGCAGACCGTCATGCGCCCTTCCAGCGAGAGGGCGCGGATCGCATCGCCGCCGTATTCGATGACATAGCCCGTTCCGCCGGCGGTGCCGATCTCGCCGATAATGGCCAGCATGATGTCCTTGGCTGTAATGCCCGGACCGACCTGGCCGTCCACGCTGACCAGCATGTTGCGCGCCTTCTTCTGAAGCAGGCACTGGGTCGCCAGCACATGTTCGACCTCCGAGGTGCCGATGCCGAAAGCCAGCGAGCCGAGCGCACCGTGAGTCGAGGTGTGCGAGTCGCCGCAGACGATGGTCATGCCGGGCAGGGTGATCCCCTGCTCGGGGCCGATAATATGAACGATGCCCTGGCGGGGGTCGTTCATGGTGAATTCGGTGATGCCGAAATCGATGCAGTTGGCGTCCAGCGTTGCGACCTGCAGACGTGACAGGGGATCGCTGATCCCTTCACTGCGGTCGGTGGTGGGCACGTTGTGGTCCGGTACCGCCAGGTTCGCCCCGACCCGCCAGGGTTGCCGGCCGGCCAGACGCAGACCTTCAAAGGCCTGGGGCGAGGTGACCTCGTGCACCAGGTGCCGATCGATGTAGAGCAGGCAGGTGTCGTCATCGTCGCAGCGCACCAGGTGCCGATCCCAGAGTTTGTCATATAAAGTCTTTGCCGCCATAATGTTTTCCCTGTCGACTGTTTGGTTATGCCTGGTTGAACCAAAGGGCTTCTGTTGATCTCATGGCACGGCCTGATTATAGGTGATGCCATGCGGATCTCATAGAAAAAGCCAGTATAAAATTTTAGTAACGGTTCAACCCCTAAGCGAACGCATGTGGCCTGCCGCCATTGCCTGCGTCCAAGGTTGCCGTTTGACTTCCCGCATGCAACAGCTGCAGTCCGCATGCTGTGCCATTGAGTAAGGGAGCCGACTCGTTGCAAGTTTTATAAGGTCTGTTTTAACACAGAACAATTAAAACAAAAATAGTAATATCTGCATAAAGCCACACAATCGATGGTGTTTGGATCTCTTGTCGGAGGTTGCCCGAACGGCACCGGCATTCAAATCCTGTTCTTCTTAAAGCTTTAATATGCTATAACAGCCGGCATGTTGCAACTTCAGGGAGTCAGTAAAAGTTTCGGCGGGCAGCCGGTGCTCAACAGCATCAACTGGCACGTCAGGCCGGGTGACCGGGTTGGTTTGTGCGGCGACAATGGCGCCGGCAAGACCACCCTGCTGCGTCTGTTTGCCGGCCAGGTGGAAGCCGATGCGGGCGAGGTGCAGTTGGCCAAGGGGGCGACCATCGGTTATCTCCCCCAGGATGGTCTCGATCACCGCGGGCGCAGCCTGTTCGACGAGGTCCAGTCGGCGCTGGATGATCTGCTGTTCATCGAAAAAGAACTGAAGCGGCTCGAAGGTAAAATTGCCGCACAGGCGAAACAGGCCGACCTCGACCGTTATGCCGAGCTGCAGGAAAGTTTCCGCCAGCGCGGCGGCTATGCCATGGAATCGGAGGTCGCCCGGGTCCTTAAGGGCCTCGGCTTTCACGAGGCGGACTGGACCAAACCGTGCGAGCACTTCTCCGGCGGCTGGCAGATGCGCATTGCCCTGGCAAAGCTGCTGCTGCGCCGGCCAACCCTGCTGCTGCTTGACGAACCGACCAACCACCTCGACCTGCCCGCACGTGACTGGCTGGAGGGATACCTGGCCGGCTACCCGTACGCCGTGGTGCTGGTGTCCCACGATCGCTACTTTCTCGACCAGGTGGTGACCCGCATCGCCGATATCTGGAACTGTACTCTGACCGATTATCCGGGCAGCTATTCACACTACCTGGCGGTGCGCGAGCAGCGCATGGCCGCCCTGCGCGAGGCGAAGCGTCGCCAGGACGAGGAGGTTGCTCGCATGGAAGCCTTCATTGCCAAGTTCCGCTACAATGCCAATAAGGCGGCACTGGTGCAGAGCCGGGTCAAGCAGCTTGCCAGGATCGAGCGGATCGAACTGCCGCCGGAACGCAAGCGGATCGCCTTTGACTTTCCCAAACCACCGAAAAGCGGCCGCCTGGTGATCGGGCTTGAAGGGGTCGCGCATGGTTACGGTGACCTGACGGTGGTGAGCGACGTCGAACTGGCGGTGGAGCGCGGCGAGCGGATTGCCCTGGTCGGCGCCAACGGCGCCGGCAAGTCGACCCTGATGCGCTTGCTGGCCGGCGTCGAGGAACCCTGGACGGGCAAGCGGATCGAAGGCGTCCATTTGACCCAGGCTTATTTTGCGCAGGACCAGGCCCAGACTCTGGATGCGTCTCTGACGGTTCTCGAACAGATTACCCGCGCGGCTCCATTCGATATGGTGCCGCAGGTGCGCAATATTCTCGGTGCCTTCCTGTTCCGCGGTGACGATGTCCACAAGCGGGTCTCGGTCCTGTCCGGCGGTGAACGCAACCGCCTGGCTCTGGCTGTACTGCTGCTGCGACCGGCCAATCTGCTGCTGCTCGACGAGCCGACCAATCATCTTGATCTGGCCTCGAAAGAGGTTCTGCTCGATGCCTTGCGCGGCTATGCGGGGACGATGGTGTTCGTTTCGCATGACCGCTATTTTGTCGACGCCCTGGCCAGCCGCGTGGTCGAAGTGGCGGACGGCCGGGCGACGGCCTACCTGGGCAATTATGCCGATTTCCTGCGGGCCAAGGCGGGCGAGGGGGATGCCAGCCATTCGGCTCTGCGGGTCGAACAGGCCGGCGCAAGCGGCGGGACACCTTCCGGCGGGGAAAAGAGTCAGCGGCTAGCGTCACACGCCGATCGCAAGGCGGCACGACGCGAGGAGCAGAAGCGCCAGAAGCAATTGCATGAAGTGGAGGCTCGTATCGATCAGCTAGAAACGCAGATTGCCGATCTGACCACCGAGATGCAGGACCCGGTCATGGCGACCGATCATGGCCGCCTCGGCAAACTGATCGACCGGCATGCCGAACTGCAGGCCGAACTGGATGACTGCATGGCGCGCTGGGAGAGTCTGCTGCAGGAGGCTGCCGCGGTCGGTGACGACCTATGAGCCCGCCGTTCATTGTCACCATAGCCAGTGAAAAGGGCGGGGTCGGCAAAACGACCATGGCGACCAACCTGGCCGTCTACCTCAAAGCGCTGCGCGAAGATCTGCCGGTCACCATCGCGTCTTTCGACAACCACTTCAGTATCGACCAGATGTTCGCCATCGGTGGTCGCAGCGCCGGTAGCATTGCCGATCTGCTCGCCGGCCGGCCAGCCGAAGAGTGTGTCGGTCTGGGGGAATACGGCGTCCAGTTCATCGCTTCGGAACGTCGTTGCCTTGCCTCTGAGCAGCCGCCGCAGAAGCTGGCCGATCTGCTGCGCGGTCTGGCTTTGGCCGGTGTTCTGATCCTGGACACCCGGCCGATTCTGGACTGGTTCACGCAAGGGGCCCTGCTGGCCGCCGATCTGGTGCTGGTGCCGGTCAAGGACCGGGCATCTCTGGTCAATGTCGCGGCGATCAAGGCCCTGCTCGAGGCCAGAGGCGCTGCACAGGACCTCTGGCTTGTGCCCAGCCTGGTCGATGCCCGGGCCCGGCTGAATGCGACGGTCAAAGTCAAGGATTTCCTGGTCTATTCCGCCGGCGAGCGTGACTACCAGGTGGTCGACACCTTTATCAGCAAAAGTCCTAAAGTCGAGAGCCTGGCCTCCGGGTTCTCCAGCCGGATTTATCCCATATTGACCCATGCCCGGCAGACTGTCGTCCATGGCCAGTTGCGCAAGCTGGCCGATTTTGTGCTTGAGCGTTTTGATAACCACCGCCCGGATCTGACCGAAACACTTGCATTACAGGGCATCAAGGCCGGCCGTCTGCGTCGCCTGATGAGCGAATGCCCGCTCTGCACCCGGAACTCGCTGGCAGAGCCCGGCCATTTCTATTTCGACCTGCGCAGTCGCCGCTGCGGGTTTCTGCACCCGCATTGCCTTGACACGTTTACCGAGACGCTTGAAGGGATGCTGCTGGCGGAAGCCGGCAGCGGCCTGGCCATAAGCCTGACCGGTCCGGGGGTGATTGGCCCGGCGCCGGAAGTGGTCTGCCATCTGGTCGATGGCGCGGGAGAACTGTCCGTTTCGGAACAGGTGGGTTGGGGGGAACCTTGCATGCGCGGCGCATTCGAAGGCATGACCGGTCGCATGGCCGAAGAGTGGCATCGTGAGACGATCCTGCTCGATTTGCAGCCGCGCCGCTTGGCGGATTTTGCCGCCGATAGCGGTTGGCAGGCCTGGCGTGGGCGGCGGCGGCGGATGTTACAGGCCCTGCAGGTGCTTTAAGCGAAACAGCGGCTGGTGTTGATGAGGTGCTCAAATTTGGGTGTCCTGCGCGAATTTGATTTGCCGGGGGAGGGCTTGTGCGTTCATCGACAAGCCCTTTTTGATATTGAAAGCCTCTCGAAATCCCGGTTTTCGAATGGAACTTGCCGGGCGAGATCGATTGTCACAAACGGGTTGCTTTATTGGACAAAGTTTATTAGACTCTGTAAATCTGATGTCAGGGTTTTACCTTGTTTTTTTATGCGTGAAGAAGTCGGGGAAAGTGCGTGGATACGGTGCTGAATTCCTGCACTGCCGACTCTTTCTGGGAGGCGATAGTGTTTTTTCAAAAGTTGCGGGTGAGGGTCTGCCTACTGTGCCTGTTTCTGATCTCTGCGTCTCAGGCAATTGCCCAGGTCAGCGGTGTCTGCTCCAATTGCCATACCATGCATAACAGTCAAAACGGGTCCATTGTGAATGACGAGGGGCCGGCGGGGAACCTGCTCAACACCGACTGTGTCGGCTGTCATTCCAGTGTGGAGGCCGTAACCATCGTTGAACTTGGTTCAACGATCCGGATTCCGATCGTATTCAATCAAAGTGAGCCGGTCTATCCGCCCAGTGGAACAGAGTCCTCAACCCTGGCTGGCGGCAATTTTTACTGGGTTTCCCAAGGCGGTCCGGTTGCCGACACCTATGGCCATAACGTTTTTGGGATCTCTGCTGCTGACGGCAATCTTGATAAAGCACCGGGATCGACAGTCAATCAAGAGGGGTGCAAGGCGTGTCATTCCAGTTTAGCCTCTGCCGAGCCGATAAACGGATGCCGGGGGTGCCATGTCCCGCACCATCACGCCAGTGATTCCGCTACGGTTGTCGATGGAGCCGGCGGTTGGTACCGGTTCCTGGGGGATAATCCAGGCATGCCTGGTTTAAACGAAGGTTATGGTGTCGTCGGTATTGAAGCGACAGACTGGGAAAGGGACCCTGCCGCCAGCCTCAACGTCTACAAAGGGACCCTTGCCATGGGCACACAGAAACGCAACTTCTCCTATTCGATCGGTGAGTTCTGCGTTGGCTGCCATGGGAATTTCCACCATGACATGACGGATGCGGATGGGGCATGGATCCGCCATCCTTCCGATGTTGTCATTCCCAACAGTGGTGAGTATGCCAACTATACGACCTACAATTCCATCACGCCGGTTGCCCGAACCACCGATTTGACGGGGATTGTGCCTGCCGAAGTGTCTCCAGGTTCCGACGTGGTGACCTGCATCTCCTGTCATCGCGCACATGGCTCACCTTACCCCGACATGCTGCGTTGGGATTACCAGAACGACTGCAATGCGGGCGAAGTCAATGCCGACTGCGGTTGTTTTACCTGTCATGCGGCCAAGGATGATTAGTCGCCCGGAAACCTGCAAGGGCAGGTCTTATCTTACACTTTGAACCCTGAAGATCCTGCGAATCTTCAGGGTTTTGTTCATCTATCCTGAGAAAAGCGAGGCCATGGCTGTTGCTTAAGGGAACAGAATGACTAGCTCCCCGATCCTGCCGTTACACTGAAGGTGACCGCCTGGTATGCCTCTTGGTTGGTGGCATGGTCCCGCGAGTACCAGGTGATCGTATGTGCTGCGCTGCCTGATTCAGGTGCAGCAACCGGTACCGAGGTGCCGATGTGCCAGGCGCCGCCGTCGAGCTGCCACCAGGTGCTTTCGACGCCCGAGTCGGCGTCGCTTGCGCTGAGGGTGAAAGCCTGGTCGCCGGTGTAGACGGCGCCGTTGACCGCATCGATGGTGGTCACGGGGGGCGTGATGTCCGTGTCCGATCCAGTTAATTGATAACGGATGTTCCCGATGGTTCCCGTCGGTATGGCAACGGACGAATAAGGATATTCCACACGGGGTGGTCCCCAATCGAAATAGTAACCGTTCGGCTCATAGTTGTATTTCGGGAAGCCGGCCCAGTTGACCCCGCTCAGACGGCTTGCTTCAGGCGGCAACGTCAAACTGAATGTTTGAGGTGAGTTGGTGTTATTGCCCCACGATCCGGTAGTGGTGAACCCGGCGTTAACAATGATATCGATCTGCCCGGCCCCCGTGATCTCAGTCTCGGGAATGGATCGATTGAACGTTTTGCTATTAGTGGTTGCTTGTGCCGCGGGGAAACTGCTGCCAAGTGTCACCCCGTCGAGTTTGACAGTATATCTGACGTAGGGCCCTGAGCCATCGGGGACCGCCTCATACCAGACCGCCTGGTCCAAAGCTATGGAAGTCGTAAGAGTGCGCAGGGTTTCGACTGAGAAGGAAACCGATTTGACCGCTTCCTGGTTGCCGGCATGATCCTCGGAATACCAGTAGAGGGTGTGAGCCTTTGTCGCCCCCGTCGGTGGGGCCGTTACGCCCACTGATGTCCCCTTGGTCCAACTGCCGCTCGTTGAATCGAGTTGCCACCAAGTGTTTTCCACGCCGGTTCCACCTATCTCATCCTGCGGGATGAGTGTGAATGTCTGTGCGCTGCCGTAGACCTTGCCGCTGACGGCATCGATTCCAGTGACTGGGGCGGTCGTATCGGGAGCGGTGGTCACATAAACAATATTCTCTATGCTTGGCAGGATATTGACCGAGGAATGTCCCTCGTAAGGACTCCATTCCGTGAAATAGTCAAAGGCTTTCCAGTCGAGTATGATGGAAACGGTCCAATCTACTGGCTCAAGATGAACGGTTCCTGCCGGCAGAGGGAATTCATAAGTCTCGGGGAGTTCTGACACAGGCGTCCAAAGCGCTTGATCGGAAAAACCGGCATTCACGACAAGATAAATCTTGCTACCTTCAGTGGTTGCAATATCAGGCGGGCACGACCAGGTGGTCGTCCAAGTCTGTGGCATTGTTGGATAGAGCTGCCCGTTGTAAGAAGCGATGTAGGTATTATAGGTTTTCATAACAGGCTCACCGAGGGGAACCTTGTCGTTGTTATTCGTTCCTATGAATACCTGGTAACCGACCCAGGGATCGGCAAGCTCACGCGCTGCACCGTAATATGGATCAGAGAAGCCGGAAACCCAGGGCGCCATGGTCATGCCGGTGTGCTCGAGTCCGCCGGCCTCCATGGTCATGGTTACTGACTTCTGCGTCTCCTGATTGCCGGCCTCGTCCACCGAGTACCAGTAAATCGTATGGTCCGTGGTGCCTGATTCAGGAGCCGGAACCTCGACTGACGTGCCGTTGGTCCATGCGCCTGCGGTGCCATCCAGTTGCCACCAGGTGTCTGCTACCCCGGAGCCGCCAATGTCGGATGCTGACAGTGTAAAGGTTTTGATCCCGCTGAAGTCATCGCTGAGATACGTGCTGCCAGCCACAGTGTCGATCGTGGTCGTGGGCGCTATATTCTCGTAGCCGATTGAGTCAGAATACGAGGCGCTAATGTGGCCGACGGCATCCCGGTACTGGACATACACGGTCTTAGTGCCGGCGCCGGTGGTGAGCGTCCATTCTTTCGAGGTGGCGTAGCTTTCCCAGCCGGACCAGGTGATGCCGTCGTTACTGAACTGCATGTCGGTCAGGGTGCCGTCGGCGTCGCTGGCATCCAGGGTGAGCGTGACCGCCGTGCTGTTGGTCCAGACGTCACCGCCATTGATGGTCACCGAGCCGGTCGGCGGGGCGATGTCAGTGCCCGTTTCCCAGATGGTGATCTCAGCACGGTTCGTATCATATGCATGGTTGCTGTATCTGCTTTCGATATTGCCGGCGACATCGACCGCCCAGTAGAAAATCCGGTAAGCGGCCGAACCGCTGGCGGGCGGGTCGATGACGACGCCGGTGGCCGGGTTGTAAACCTGTTCCGGACCGGAATCGATCTGGTAATAGATGGTGTCGACACCGCTGAAGTTGTCGGTTGCGGTGAGGAAGATAGTGGCGGTACCGGAGTACTCGGGCACAGCATCCGATTCCGTGTCCGGATAAACCCGGTCCACGGCGATGGTGGTGGTCTTGGCCGCCTCGACGTTGCCGGAGCGGTCGCGGGCGGCGTAACTGATGGGGAAATAGCCGTCGCCGATGAAGTATACGGCAATCTCCCACGCGCTGCCATTCCAGTCGGCCTCGTTGTCGCTTTCATACTTCATCCAGCTGTTCGACGAGGAGAGCTGGATGCCGGCCACGCCCGATGCCGGCTCAGGATCGACGGCGGTCAGGGTGATGTCGAGGTAGGAACCGCTCCTCAGGTTGGCGCGGCTGTAGTAATGGGGCGGCGGCTGCAGATCAGAGGTCGTCGAGGGTGCGACCTCGTCCTTGATGATGGTGAAGGTGACATGATTTTTGGCTTCGACATTGCCTACATGGTCGACCGACCAGAAGGAGAGGATGTGTTCTTCGGAGCCGCTGGCGGGTTCCGGCATCACGGCCGTTGTTCCGGTGAAGATTTCTCCGCCATCGAACTGGTAGTAGGTTGCCGCCACGCCGAACGAGGTCGCATTGTCGGTGGCTGAGAGCTGGATCGTCGCCGTGCCGCCGTAGATGCTCTTGGCGTCCGAGGTGGTCACCGGCGGCACCGTGTCTTTCGTGACGGTAAAACTGCCTAACTTGTGAGGTGTTTCAGTGTTGCCGGTCCAGTCCCGGGCCCAGTATTCGAGGGTGTACGACTGTACGCCGCTTTCCGGAGGGGCGATGACGAGCTGCCCCCCGCTGAGCGTCTGGATCGGACCGTTATCGAGGCGGTAATAAAGCGCCTTGATCGCCCGGGAGTCGGTGGCCCAGATGTTGATCACGGCCGTGCCGAAATAGGCCGGCTGGAGGTCCGAATGCGATACGGGCGCGACCGCGTCGGCGCCCATGGCCGGGGCCGCGCCGCCTGCTCGGTGGCAGAAGCCGCAGTCGCTGGCGGTGGCAAGGTAGCCGGGGAGGTTGCTGTCCCAGGGCCAGGGGACATTGAAACCGGAGCCGTGGTGGCAGTTGTCGCAGTTGCCGTAGTTTGTCTCTCTGGCATTCCAATAATATTCATCATGCAGGTTCGAGGCTTCGTCATGGTAGCTGGGGTGGCAGCTGCCCTGCTGGCAGGTCTGGTTCCAGGGGGCGCCGCCGAAGCTCGCCGCTGGCGGTGATGCACCGGCATGACATTTATGACAATCGTTGGCATGCTGGCTCAGCAGGTTGCCGGTGTGACACAGCGAACAGGTAGCATAAGTATAGATGGGGCCGGGGTTGTTGCTGCCAAGTTCGCTTGAGTGGGTAGCGGTGTTGTCGAAGATCGTCACCCAGTTCGCCTGATCACTTTTCACCACGTGGTCCGCTGCATGGCAGGCTTCGCAGCCATACCCCCCGCTGCCGGAGACATGGGTGAAGCCGGTCTTGTGCTGGTGGCAGTCGGTGCAGGTGTAGCCGTCGAGATGGTTGGTCGACAGGCTGTTATGGCACTGCAGGCAGATGCCGTTCAGGTCGTAATGTGCCGGGTAATCGGTGTAATCGAGATCAACCGTGCCGCCCGCGCCCGTTTTCGGCACCGGGTCGAGGGCGACCTGCTTTTTAAGAATATAGTAGTTGGCATTGCCGCCGGCATCGTGCTCGTGGCCGCCGTGGCAGACCATGCAGCCCAGACCGGAAGCCCCGCCATGCTGTGCATAGGTATGGCAGGTCATGCAGAGGTTGCTGTTGGCATCAGTGCCGGCTGCACCATCATGTCGCAGTAATTTACCATCCCCTTGGACCAGAGTTGCGCCTTTGTCATCTGCGGTGGCGGCGCTGGAATCGGCGAAATGCACACTGTGACAACTGGTGCATGAGACCTTGGTTTCGTCCACCAGAGCAACGCTGCCGTTGGTCCCGGAATTATCTGGCGTGCTTTTAAGCTTGTCCGGATTGGCAGCGGCTAACGACGGATAGTCATCGACCAAAGGATGGGTGCCTTTGCCGTGGTTGTTCTTCTGGTTCCAGGGCCGGTGGCAGTCGAGACACATGGCATCGGCCTTGCCGGCGCCGAGTTTGAGGAGCTTCGGGTTGGAGGTGTCGCCGTGCGGGTTGTGGCAGCGGCTGCAGGTGACCAGTCCCCTTGCCCAGCCGACATTGAAGCGCCAGTTGGCCGGGGCTAAGGCCCCGGCGGCCGGCTGAACATCCGCTGATCCGGCGAAGAAGTGCGACGTCTGGGCACCGGGCGTGCCATTGGAGCCCCTGGCGTTGCTGCCGTCGCCGGCGGCGAAGGTGGCCGTGATCGGGTTGGATGGGCTGCCGTCGGAGATGGGGAAGGTGGTCCCCTCCTTGCCCGGGGAGTGGCAGTTGAGGCAGACGCTGTATGTCATGTAGGGGATGTTTTCGCTGGTGAAGGCTTCATGGCAGAAACTGCAGTCGAAGTCGTGCACCATACGGGCATGGCTGAGCGACGTCAGGGCGAGCGCCATGACCAACGTGATCCCGAAGATGAGCCGTTTTGCCGTCATCGATGTTCTCCCTGTCCCTGATAGATCAAATCACTGCAAAAGGGGGCGTTGCCTGTCCGCTTTCGCTCACTCATGAAATTCTAAAGATCAGCTTTGATTTTGTCTTGCTGCTTGCTCTTGGCATGCGAACGGAACAGTTCAATGTTGCCCTCTCTGGTCCCGATCAGGACATCCTTGCCCTTCATGTTGTCAGCATCGAAAACGAACGGGGCGGGGGTCCATTCCGCTTCAGAACTGTCTGCTGCTTTGTCATAACGACCTTTGGCCGGCAAAGCGGTAATCTCCGGCAGAGACGGGAAAGCCTCGGTGAAGGTTTCCCCTGTGCCGCTCCGCAGGAACAGACGAAGTCCGCTCTTCTCCGCCACCAGCAAGTCGCGAGCGCCGTCGCCATTCCAGTCGACCGCAAAGGGAGCTGCCGTGCCGTTGACCGTGAGCACTGCGCGGCCTGCCGCCAGTTCGGGCCTCGCGTCATCGGCCAGGTTGCGGAAATACAGGATGTCACCGTTGCCGGTGCCGACCATCAGGTCCTTGTTCAGATCGCCGTCAAGATCGAGGACCAGGGGCTTGGCGGGACCTGCGACCGAGATCGCACTGCCGGCGGCCTGCAGCAGTACCGGGTTGTCAAAGGCGGGCAGCGTTGCGGTCCCCGTGTTCAACAACAGGCTCACTGTGCCATCGGCCCCGCCGATCAGCAGATCCTTGCGGCCGTCGTTGTCCCAATCCGCCACGAACGGGGCCGCCCCCGGCACCAGCGGTACATCCAGGGGGATGCCTTCGCCGAAGGCCAGGGGGGCCGCTGAATTCGACTCCCCGGGGTAGAGCAGCAGGCTGCCATTGCTGCCGCCGGCCAGCAGGTCGATTCGGCCGTCATGGTCGAAGTCGATGAAAAACGGAGCCAGGTCTGTCTGGCCGGTAGCCAGGATGATTTTCCTCTTGCTCTTGAAGTCCGGTTGCGGGGCGGGTGTCAGCGTCACGTGGATGTCGAGGTTGCTGCCCGCCTCCAGCGCGAACTGGCGGACGACGGTTTCGAACCCGGCGCTCTCAATCACCACGGCAGCCGCACCGACCGGCAGGTCGCGAACTTCAAGCGGGGTCGCGCCGAGATAACGTCCCGGGTAGGCATGGTTGCCGCCGAGATAAACCTTGGCCCCGGCGACATCGGCATCGACGCGCAGCACAGTCGTGTCATAGAAGAAGCGGCCCGGCTCGCTCGGAGCTGAAGCCAGCTGGTGGTTGTCGACGGCCGCCACCTGCCAGAGATAGCTTTGCCCGTCTTTCAGTGCGGCGTAACCGTCCAATTCGGCCAGAGTTGTCGAGGTCACGGCAAGATCGAGTACCGCAATCGCTTCGAGCGGAGCGTCGGCCGGCAGGACCTCAACCCGGTAGCTTACGGTGTCGTACGGATCGGGATCGTTGCTCGCCAACCAGGCCAGCCGGCTCGCACCATCGAGAACCGGTGTCTCCTCCGCGCCGAGGAGGGTGGGCGCGTCGGGCGCTTCCTGCACGGCATTGACATAAAAGGACTGTTGCTCAGTCCAGTCCGAGGAGAGTCGTCCATCTCCGGCGCGGACCGACCACTGGTAGCCGGCATTTTCTGTCAAATTCCGGTCGACCTGGGCAAAGGAGTTCGGCAGGTACTGGGGAAGGTTGTTGTATTGAACGACCAGTTCCCCGGCGTGGAAAAGACGGACATCGTAGCTCAAGACGTCGTTTTCGGAATCTTCGGCATTCAAAAAGACCAGCTGCGGGGTGGCCGTGTCGGTCTCGCTGCCGGCGATCGGCTCCAGCAGGACCGGCAGTCCCGGTGGATTGTTTAGGTTCGGGTTGCCGGCGCCATTGAGGCCGAAGACCTCGACCCGGCCGCCGTCGCAGGCCACGAACAGCCGGTTGGTCAGTGGATCGAAGGCGGCATCGACGGGACGCTCCATGTTGCCGGGTAGCAACTCCGGAATAGGAACCCGTGACTGGAAGGCCTGCGGCAGTTGCACGATGCGCACATCGGACCGGTAGCTGTCGAGAAAATAGCCGTGCCCCTGACCGTCAAAGGTGATCCCGCCGAAGAAGAACGGGGCAGGGGTGGCGAACACCGTCTCGTCGCTGGACGCCAGGGTTCTGAGCAGCACACCCTGTGGCGAAAAAACCATCACCTTGGCCTGGTTGCGGGTGTTGCGCACCGAGTCGGCGACGTAGATTTCAAAATTGGCCGGATCGACAGCCAGGGCGAAGATGCTGGCAAACTGGCCGGAGGGGGATGCGGGATCGCCGAACCGATGGAGCAGTGCGCCGGCGCTGCTGAAAACCAGAATGTGGCGTTGGCCGGTGTCGGCGACATAAATGCTGCCGTCGGCGCCGATATCGATAAAGCCGATGGCGGTGAAGGTGTCCGTCGCGCTGCCCAGCTGTCCGAGGGGCTGACCGTTCTTGCCATTGATGATCTGTACGGCCTGACCACAGGCGGCATAGATCGTCTGACCATCGGCTGTGACTGCCAGCCCGCCGCCGCTGAGGCCTTCCACGGCAAATCCAGCCAAGGTTTTGCCGAACTTGTCGTAGACGAATACCTTTTTCTGCCGGGGGTCGGCGACATAGAGGTTGCCGGCGCCATCGATGTCTATTCGGGTCGGGACGGACAGGCCTTCGCTGATCTGCCCCAGCGGCTGCAGACTGGGTGCCGCTGCCGCATTGGTCGGGCATATGACGGAGATTGTCAGTGAAAAGACAGAATACAGACTGATCCAGAAAGCCTTGCGCATGGATTTCTCCCCTGGATTGCAGCGTGGCTGCACGCATGTCCCGGTGGTGGCGAATTTCAGGACAAGAAGATCTTTCCCCTTTTAAAATTTGATCATTAGGAGCAATTATCGTGCCTTCTTTAATAAGAGATAGTTATTGTAATCAATTGGGTTTCTGGTGGTTAAGTACAGTTTGGCGTGTGCAAGGAGCATTATTGATGATGTGTTTGGTTGATTTCTTGCATTGCAGCACGAAGCGGTTTTTGCTTCTTAGGCAAATTCTGGTATGTTGGTTCCGGGTCTGCAGTGACTTGCCCGGGGAGGATCGAAACAATGGCACATTTCAGAGTGGCGACAGGTTTATGCCTTTATCTGGTCGTTCTGCTGCACTCTAATCCGGTTATGGCCCAGGTCAGCGGCCTCTGCTCGAATTGCCACACCATGCACAACACTCAGGATGGTTCAGTTGTGGATCCCGAAGGACCGTCGCGGAACCTTCTCAACACGGACTGTGTCGGCTGCCACTCCAGTTCAGGTTCGGCAACCATTCTGACTCTCGGCGGAGGGACTCGAATCCCCATTGTCTACAATCACCAAGTGCCGACCAGTCCCTTGGCCGGAGGTAACTTTTACTGGGTAACTCAAACAGGCGAAGATGGCGGCGATGGCTACGGTCATAATGTCTTGGGTATCTCAGATGCAGATGCAACCCTGGACTATGCTCCGGGCCCTGTCGCCGGCTGTGATGACTGCCACGGTTCCCTGGCAAAAGTAACGTCGGTGAACAAAGAGGATACGGGATGCCGTGGATGTCACGCGCCGAGACATCATGCTGATGACTCCTCTGTAATCGTCGATGGGACCGGGGGCTGGTACCGCTTTCTTGGGGATAACCCGTGGATGCTTAAAGCAATGGGAGGAGCGGGTAGTGGCGTCATTGGAATAGAGGATGCAGACTGGGAACAGACTCCGGCGACTGGACATAATGTCTACAAGGGAACGACGACCATTTATGCCCGGGCCTTTGGCGAGTACATCCGGGAAAACTCCATTGGGTCTTTCTGCGCGGGTTGTCACGCTGATTTCCACTACAAGATGAACGAAGGCCAGGGCGATTTCATTGAAATTGCTGGTGACTATGATGGGGCCTGGATCCGCCATCCCTCCGATGTTGTTATCCCGGCCAGCGGGGAATACAATTCTAACAGCACGTATAACCCGATGGCCCCGGTCGCTAAAAGTACCACCCTCGTTGCCGGCGATGCTAATTTTCAGACGGTGACGCCCGGGTCCGACGTGGTCACCTGCATCTCCTGTCATCGCGCCCACGGTTCCCCCTACCCGGACATGCTGCGCTGGGACTACCAGAACGACTGCAAGACCGGCACGGCAAATGTCAACTGCGGCTGTTTTACCTGCCACACCGCCAAGGACGACTAGAAGACTACCCATGAACCGGATGCATATTCTGCTGTTCGATACATCTTATTCCTTTATAGCAGCACCTATGGTCCTGCAAGCGAACTGAAATTATATTCCAAGCACCCTATTTCCATCTTGATCCTTACGACAGACATCTGTTCTGTCAGGCAATTGCAATGTCTGGCGACGGCCCGACATCCAACCCATAAGCCGAGCGATGCAATGGATATTCCGGCTTGCTGGGCTGTTTAGTGTAATCTATTGGCACGTTACGATGCTTTTGACTGCCGCATTCCAGCTGTCGACTCCTTTCTTGTCCAAAAGGCCCAAAAAACCGAGAAGCGTATTTTCTAACTTGACAAAACCCCGTCAAATGTCTATTGTCGACAATCGACTTTATCCCGAGGGGAATTATGCCAATTGTCAAAAAAACCTATAAAGACCAGGTCGTCGATTACGTTTATCAGCTGCTGCTGGCGGACAAGCTGAATCCCGGCGACCAACTCAAGGAGAGTCACCTGGCTGAGGAAATGGGCATCAGCCGGGCTCCCGTCCGCGAAGCCTTGAAAGAGCTGATCATGAACGGTCTGGTCGAATATCGGCCGCAGGTCGGCAACTTCATTGCCCTGATGACGCCAACGCAGATTGTTGACTGCTACACCACCCGCGGCGTGCTCGAAGGTTATGCGGTCATGGACGCCTGTGGCCAATTCACCGATGAAGAGATTGAACGGCTTGAAGGTCTGGTTGAGCAGATGGAGGTTTATGCGGAGAGACGGAACAACAAGATGGTGACCCAGGCCGGCGGCGAGTTTCACGATCTGCTGGTCAGCAAAAACAGCAATCTGCAACTGATCGAATACACCAACCGGCTGAGTCTTAAATTGCATACGCTGTTCAACAAGCATCTGGGCAGGCTCTATACCCCGGCGGAAATCGCCAGGCGTCACGGGGAGATCGTCGACAGTCTCAAACAGACGGAACTCTTCCGCATCGAACTGGTCATCCGTCAGCATTATGCTGAAACCGGCCGAAAGATTGCCGAAATTCTAACCACATGACATCCATTGCCGCATAAGGCACCTCAATACGCATTCTGTTCTCAGGTTAAATCATTGAAGCAGAAAAAAAGCACGTCAAAACAATATGATCGGAGGAGAATTATGGCTGAAGAATGGGTCGAGCAAATGCAGAATCAGGTGGACACGCTCGAAAAACTGGAGCAGTACATCAACGTTTCCGCTGATGAGCGGGAGGCGATTCAAACATTGAAAACCAAATGGGGGACCACGCCCTATTTTGCTTCCCTGATGGACAAAGATGACCCCAAGTGCCCGATCCGCCTGCAGGTGATCCCTTCCATGCAGGAGAAGGTCAACAAGTTCGGCATGAAGGACTACCTGATGTGGAAGGAAAACCGCGCCACGGAAGAGGTTCGGCCCGACAGCATCGCTCGCCAGTACCACGACCGGATTGCCTTCACCGTGGTCGAGGTATGCGGTATCTACTGCCGGCACTGCTTCCGGAAGGAACTGGTGGTCGATCAGGACCTGAAACTGCGGTTTGATGTGGATGAAGGTCTGGCCTGGATTGCCGAGCATCCGGAGATCCGCGATGTCCTGATCACCGGTGGTGATCCCCTGCTGCTGTCGGACGAAAAGCTGACCTACCTGATTGCCAAGCTGCGTGAAATTCCCCATATTGAGATGATCCGCATTGGCTCCCGGTTGCCGATCGTTCTGCCGCAGCGGATCACCGAAGGCCTGAAAAAGGCCATCGGCGGTTTCCATAAGGTGCCGGTCTGGATCAACACCCAGTGCAATCACCCCAAGGAGATCACCGCGCAGACCGAGCGGGCGATATACGAATTGCTCAGCTGCGGTATCAACGTCGGCAACCAGGCGGTGCTGCTCAAGGGGATCAACGATGATGTGCCGACTTTCAGGGAACTCCACCAGAAGCTGCTGCGCACCCGCATCCGGCCCTACTACGTGTTCTATTGCGAACCGGCCCCGGGCATCGATCACTTCCGCACGCCGGTAGAAAAGGGTGCGGAACTGATCAGGGATGCTCTGCGCGGCCACACCACCGGGCTGGCCCAGCCGATGTATGTGCTGGCAACCAACATCGGCAAGATTCCGCTGATGCCGGACTATTACATTGTGGACAAGAATGAGAAGGAGTATACGCTGCGCAACCATAAGGGGCAGACGACCAAGATTCCCACGATCCCTGAATAAACGGCAGTCTGGCATTATCCCGGTGGCCGCTGGCTCAACCTCCGGGATAAATGCCTCAGCCAGCGGGGCGAGGCCCTTGATGTATTGAGAAGGGGGCATGGCGGCCTGCTACAGAGTGAGGGTTTCAGTAAACTCCTGATCGATGCCTGGCATCGATGAACAAGGTTTGAGGTAAACGTCGTCAGCGAAGGGCCGCCGTCCTAGGGGTTGAACCTGTATTTCACTCTCTGGCGGATGCTGGCCCAATTCAGAGGCCCACGGACCGGGCAAGGAGAAATTATGAGCGACGGAGCGCTGCCCCGTATCAAGGAACAACTCAAAGAGGCATACACAACGAAACTGTTTTTTACGGATCTCAACGGACGGCTCAAGAACCTGTCGGTGAATCCCAACGATATCGAGCAGATTATCGAACACGGCGTTGGTATTGATGGCAGTTCGATCGCCGGCATCGCGACGGTCGATAACAGTGACCGCATCCTGAAGCCGGTCGCCGAGAGCTTTCGCCTGGTGGACTTCGGCGACAGAAAGGTCGGTTTCTTTGTCGGCAGAATTTTCAATCAGGATGGCTCAAGGTCGGAAGTTGATCCGCGCTATCCATTGGAATGTGCTGTCGAAAAGGCCAGGGAGGAATTTCAGATCAAGTTTCTCATGGGGCCGGAACATGAATTCTTTCTATTGAACGGGGAAGAATTCGACAAGGATATTCATACCGACAAGCTCGGTTATTTCGGTTCTTCGCCGACGGACATCGGCGACGTCGTTCGCCAGGAGATCGTCAACATTCTGGAGAAATGCGGCGTCACTTACGAAAAGACCCACCACGAAGTTACCTCTTCGCAACATGAAATCAACCTTGAGCCGGGCGATCCGTTAACGATCGCCGATCGCACCATCCTTTTCGAGTTTGTCACCAAGGAAGTTGCCGCCCATTACGATCTGCACGCAACCTTCATGTCCAAACCGTTTACCGGTTACAATCGCAACGCATTTCACATCCACACGTCATTTTCCGATCTTGATGGCAAAAATCTCTGTTACGATGAGGCGCAGGAGCATCACTTGAGCAGCATGCTCAGGCATTTTGTCGGTGGCATCATCAAACATGCCAGGGAGGCATCGATTGTGCTGGCGTCCACCTTCAACTCCTATAAGGCTTATGTCCTCGATAAGGAAGCGCCGATCGTCAGGGGCTGGGGGCTGCGCAACCGGAGTTCCATGGTGCGGATTCCCCACGCTCTGAACCCCCAGGCAACCCGGCTGGAAGTCCGTTGCCCCGATGCGACAGGTAATGTTTACCTGCAGTTTGCCATTCTTATTTTCATGGGACTCGACGGCCTCAGGGCCCAGGAAGACCCGGGCCCTCCCGACATCGGCAGCGCTTACCGCAAGGAAGCACAATTCAAGGTGCTGGATCGACGTTTTCTGCCGCGCGACTTTTTCCCGGCGCTTATGGAAGCTCAGGAGAGTACCTTCATGCCGGAAGCCCTGGGGCGGGAATTGTTTGACAATTACATGAAGATCAAGATAGGTGAATGGGAAGACCATCGGACTACGATCACCGACCTCGAGCATCGGAAATATCTGAGCATTTGAAAGACCTTATGTTACGATTGCCCCGTGGACCCGTTTTGAAGTCCACGGGGCGAAGTTTTGTCCAGGAAACTTTTTGAGAGAGACCGGCATGATCCGCCTGCCACGTGGAAAGGCTGTCAAAGAAAATATCGATCTGACCGAAGTGGATCTCCCTGCAGCATTGAAAACCTTGCGGCAAGGGCGATTTACCGGTTACCTGCGCTTTGAACTGCGGGGCGGGGCGGCTGTGTTTTTACTCTGCCGTGGACAAGGGCTTGCGGCGCTCTATGAGGACGACCGCACCAGCCTGACCGGTGGCCCGGGGCTTGAAAAGACTTTGCTGACGGTCCGCAAAGAGGGTGGACATCTGAACATTTATCGTGTTTCAGAGGAACTGGCAAGCCAGCTGTCCGTTGTGCTCGGCGCAAAAGCTCTCCTGCTGGGGGAAGATCTGCGAACGATTAACGTCAAGGCCGTTCTAAGTCGTATGGCCCGAGAAAAGCGCAGCGGGTGCCTGCGGGTCTATGCCGGGCCGCGGGTTGCCCTGATTTTCTATCGAGACGGTCGCCCGCTTGGCTTTTTTCATGACGGTGAGTCGGAACTCAAAACTGACGCCGATCTAACCGAATCCGTCGCCCGCGCACCAGGCGCCCGCCTGGATGTGCTGGTGCCTGCTGAAAACATGATCACTGATCTGGGCGATTTGATGTCCGAAGTCTAAGCTCGGTTGGCGTCACTTCAGCCGGACTGCGGGGTTCCCCTGGTTCGGGCGGTGCGCTTTTAGCGCCGGTCCACCAGCACGATCTGGATCCTGCGGTTCTGCCTGCGACCGGCCGGGTCGTCATTGCTGGCGATCGGCCGGTATTCGCCATAGCCGACGGCCGACAGGCGCTCCCCTGAGACACCCACCCGGTCCTGAAGGAAATGCAGCACTGTCGTGGCGCGCGCCGTGGAGAGTTCCCAATTGCTGGGGAATTTCTCCTGCAAGCGCGGGCTGATCGGCACATTATCGGTATGGCCCTCGACCTGGATGTCCTTCTCTGTCGCAGAATTAAGAATGTCACCGATGCGCTGCAGAACCTCGATGCCGTCAGGTTTGAGTTCCGCCTTCCCGGAGTCGAACAGGATCTGGTCGACTACGTTGACCGTCAGTTTCCCCTTGAGTTCCGAGATCGTGACTTCACCACGCTGGATCTCGAATTCGAGCTTGTCGACCAGCTCGTTGTAAGTCCCCTGGATCTCGGCGAGACGGGCCTGGCGCAACTGCTGCTCCTGTTCTAACTGCTGTGTGAGTTGCTGGTTGTCGGCGGTCAACTGATCGATAGTCTGGCGCATTTCCGCCAAGGCGGTACCGGCTTCGGCGCTACGGGCTTCGAGGACTTTTTCAACCCGGGCAAGGTCCGATTTGGCGCGGTCCAGATCCTGCTGGAGGAGGCGGCTGCGTCTGATGTCTTCCAGGAGCTGGTTGTTCAGGTCGTCGTTGCGTTCAATCAGCCGCTGCTTGTCGTTCAAAAGCGCTTCGTAGTCTGCCTTGAGGCTGCGGATGACTTCCTGCAGGTGACTGTTTTCCTCAAGTTTCTGGCGATGCACGCCCTCACTGACGCAGCCGCTGAACAACATGCTGGCACAGAGCAGGACGATGACTGGCGCTGAAATTTTCATAGGGTTCTCCAAACTCGGGGGGAGTAAAGGTAAATCAGCTATTAATTTTAAAGAATTACCGGTAAATGTAAAGTCTTTCCGTGGCCTGCCGAACCGGGATTTCGGTTGCCAGTTTTAGAGGCGCTATGTTATAAAAAAGAGCATTTCCCGTAGATGTGATCAACCTTCCGTGCAAGTTCTTGAACCAAAGCCGGAGAATGCGCGTTAATGCCTCTATAGGATACTGTTAGTAGGTTGCTGTCGTGGCAGGTTTCAAAGCAGCGACACTGCAAGGAGTCGAATGAACCAGATCGCTGTTGACAGGATTATCCAGGCGGCCTTGGCTGAGGATATCGGTACCGGAGATGTTACCACCGCGGCGACGATCGAGAGGGGGACCTCTGCTCGTGCCCAACTGGTCGCCAAGGAGGATTTTCTGCTGGCCGGTATCGAGGTCGCCGCGCGGGTCTTTCAGTTGCTCGATTCTGCCGTAGCTTTCGAACCTCTGCTTCATGACGGGCAGCCGGTTAAACGGGGAGAAGTTTTGGCATGGATCAAGGGGGACGCCGCTATTTTGCTGCAAGGCGAGCGGGTTGCCCTCAACCTGCTGCAGCGCATGAGCGGGGTGGCGACTCTAACCGCACAATATGTTGCGGCAGTCGAAGGGACCGGGGCGGTTGTCGTCGATACGCGCAAAACCACGCCCGGACTGCGCCTCCTGGAAAAATACGCTGTGCGCGCCGGAGGAGGCGGTAACCACCGCATGGCCCTTTACGATGGCGTGTTGATTAAAGAAAACCACATTGCCGCCGCTGGGAATATCAGCGCGGCAGTGGCACGGGCCCGCCACAGGGTTCCGCACACCCTGAAAATTGAAGTCGAGGTCCGCAACCAGGAAGAGGTGCGCGAAGCCCTTGCCGCCGGAGCCGATATCCTGCTGCTCGACAATATGGATCTTGAGCAGCTGCAAGCGGCTGTCGAGCAGGTTGGGGACCGAGCCTTGACCGAAGCTTCGGGGGGGGTCAATCTGGAAACGGTTGGTGATATCGCCGCAACCGGCGTTGACCTGATTTCAGTGGGAGCCCTGACCCATTCCTATCGTGCCGTTGATATCTCGATGCTGTTTACCTGAGGGGTCGGTTTCTGACTTGATGATGAATTCTTCGTCCCGCGAAACCATTCTCCGGCTTTTCAGAGCAACGCCGACCGGATTTGTCTCCGGGGTCCACATCAGCGAGGTCCTGGGAGTTTCGCGGGCCGCAGTCTGGAAACAGATCACCGCCATGCGCGACTTGGGCTACCAGATCGAGGCAGTCCCCTCGATAGGTTATCGGCTGATCGCTTCCCCGGATGTTCTGCTGGTCGAGGAAATCCGCTCTGGCCTCGGCAACCGGATCATCGGTAGTGATATCCGTATTCTGGATGTCGTGGATTCGACCAACGCCCAGGTAAGTGCGCTGGGCGATGCCGGGGCGGCCGAAGGCCTGGTCGTGATTGCCGACCGGCAGATGGCCGGCAAGGGCCGACTGGGGCGAAGCTGGGTCTCCCCTGCAGCAGTGAACCTGTACCTTTCTGTGCTGCTGCGGCCTGCCGTACTCCCCGTCGAGGCACCGCAGTTGACATTTCTGTCCGCGGTTGCCGTGGTGCGTGCCATCACTGAAACCACCGGCCTGGTGCCAACGGTCAAATGGCCGAATGATATTCTCCTGAATGGCCGGAAGACCGCTGGGCTTCTGAACGAGATGAGTTCGGAGACCGACCGGGTCAACTACGTTGTTCTCGGGATCGGCGTCAATCTCAACATGACGGCCGAACAGTTCCCGACCCAGTTGCGCTACCCCGCGACTTCCCTGGCCATCGAACTCGGGCAGCAGGTGTTACGTGTGGCGTTTACCCGCTCTCTGCTGCAGCATATCGACGGACTCTATACTGAATACCGGCGGTCCGGGCCCCGTCCCGTGCTGGCGGCATGGGAGGAATCCTGCGATCTGACCAATAAACCGATCGTCGTCGATTGCCAGAATCGCGTTATCAAGGGGCTCATGGCCGGGCTTGATGATGATGGTGCGCTTCTGCTGAAAACCCCGGCAGGGACTTTTGAAAGGGTCGTGGCTGGAGATGTCCGACCGGACGAGCAGTCTGCATAGCGGGTCCGCATCAAGGCCGGGGGGGCAGACAATGGCGGCAACCCTCCTTCGGTTTACCCTTGTCGAATCGGCTTGATCTGATCTGTGCTGCCGGAAATATGTGGTTCTGCCTTCCTGCGCTGTGCGCCATGCGCCACGGAGTATTTATGCTCCTCGTCATCGATGTAGGTAACAGCAATACAGTTCTCGGTCTTTACCGGGGAATGGACCTGGTCCACAATTGGCGTCTGACGACCAGCCGGGAGCGGACCGCCGACGAATGGGCCATGATCACACACGATCTGTTTGGTCTGACGAAACTGGGGTTTACCGATGTGTCTGCGGTGATAATTTCCTGTGTGGTGCCGCCACTTCTGAAAACTCTCGAGGAGCTTTGTCAGACCTATTTCAAGCTGAAACCGAGTGTTGTCGGTCCCGGGACCAAAACCGGCATGCCGATTCTCTACGACAACCCCCGTGAAGTCGGGGCCGACCGCATCGTGAACGCAGTTGCCGCCTACCACAAGCGGCCATCGAGCCTGATCGTCGTCGATTTTGGTACGGCGACCACCTTTGATTTTCTGTCTGCCCGTGGCGAGTATCTTGGCGGCGCGATCGCACCGGGATTGGCCATTTCAGCGGAAGCTCTATTTACCCGTGCCAGCAAACTGCCACGGGTCGAGATTGCCAGCCCGCCCTGTGTCATTGCCAAGAACACGGTCAACAGCATGCAGTCCGGTTTGTTTTTCGGATATATCGGCCTGGTCGATGGCATTGTCGAGCGCATGAAACAGGAAGCCCGGGAAACCCCATGGGTTGTCGCCACGGGCGGCCTTGCCGGGCTGGTGGCAGCGCAGAGCAAAACCATTGATGAGGTTGATCCGAATTTGACCCTGGAAGGATTGAGAATTATTTACGAACGCAATCGGACGGCGCAGGCCTCCTCGACGTAAGTAAAGAGCCGCAGGCTTTATAAATCCTCTAAGAGAGTAAGGAAAGGAAAGATCATGGCAAAGTTCGAAACCGTAAATTTACGTAACCTGGGCATTGTGGGACAGGGCGATGCCGGCAAAACCTCCCTGATCGAAGCGATCCTGTTTAACACGGGAATGACTGATCGTCTCGGTAGAGTGGATGATGGCTCGTCGAACATGGATTTTGAGCCGGAAGAGGTGAAGCGGAAAATCACGATTACCTCCAAACTGCATCACTGTGAATGGAAAGGCCATGATCTTCACATTGTCGATACGCCCGGTTATACGAACTTTCTGCATGATACCCGTGGCTGCATGCGGGTTTTAGGTGGCGCGGTCATGCTGATTTCCGCTGTAGACGGCGTTAAGGCCCAGACCCAGACCCTTTGGAAGTGGGCGGAAGAGTTTGAAGTGCCGCGGATTGCCTTCGTCAACAAGCTTGACCGGGAACGCTCCGATTACCTCAAGGCGGTTGATGACATGGAGAAGGCTCTTGCCGCGCGGGCGGTGGCTGTCAACATGCCGATTGGTGAAGAAGCCAATTTCAAGGGGATTATCGACCTGATCAAAATGAAAGCCCGCATTTTCCAGTTTGACGATAAAGGGACCTACGAAGAAACCGATATCCCGGCGGAACTTGAAGACGAAGCCCGGCGTTTGCGGCTTATCCTGGTCGAGGCCTGCGCCGAGTCCGATGATGAACTCATGGAAAAATACCTTGAAGCCGAAGAGCTTACTAACGACGAGCTCCTGCGGGGGCTGCGTGAAGGAACCCTGACCGGACAGTTCCTGCCGGTTTTCTGCGGCAGCGCGACCGCCAATATCGGGGTGCGCCAACTCCTCGATGCTATCGTGGACTGCCTGCCTTCACCGGTGGACAAGGGCACTCAGTACGGAATCAACCCGAAGAATAATGAACAGGTCGAACGCCAGCCCGATCCGGCGGCACCTTTCTCGGCGATGGTTTTCAAAACGATCAGCGACCCCTTTACCGGCAAATTGACCCTGTTCAGGGTTTACTCGGGGACCGTCAAGTCAGACAGCAGTGTGTTCAACCCCAATAAAGATTGCAACGAACGTATCGGGCAAATCCTGCTGCCCGAAGGCAAGAAGCACAAGCCGGTTAGCGAAGCCGTTGCCGGGGATATTGTTGCCGTTGCCAAGCTCAAGGAAACCACGACCGGTGATACCCTGTGCGACAGTAGCAAACAGATTGTCTACGAAAGTCCCATGAGTCTCAAGCCGGTGATTTCCTTTGCTCTCGAACCGAAAAGCAAGGGTGACGAAGAAAAGATTTTCACGGGATTGCAGCGAATCATGGAAGAGGATCCCGCTCTGCAGGTCCAGCGCGACGAAGAGACCAAGGAAATGATCCTGTCCGGCATGGGGCAGGTGCACGTCGAGGTTGCCATCGAGAAGCTGTCGCGCAAGTTCGGTGTTTCCGTGGTCCTCAAGGAACCCAAGGTTCCCTACCGCGAAACGATCAAGAAATCGGTCGAACAGCACTACCGTCACAAGAAGCAGTCCGGCGGTCGTGGCCAGTTTGCCGATGTGCATCTGCGCGTGGAGCCTCTGCCGCGCGGCGGAGGCTATGAGTTCGTCGACAATATCGTCGGCGGGGTTGTCCCGCGGCAGTTTATCCCGGCTGTCGACAAGGGCATCCAGGAGACTATTCACAAAGGCCCGTTGGGGGGGTTCCCCGTTCAGGATTGCCGGGTAACTTTGTATGACGGCCAGCACCACTCGGTCGATTCCTCTGAGATGGCCTTCAAAATCGCCGGTTCCATGGGGTTTAAAAAGGCTTGTGAAGCGGCCAATCCCGTGATCCTCGAACCGATCATGCAGATGGAGATCACCGTGCCGGATGATTGCATCGGTGATGTGATCGGCGACATGAACTCACGCCGCGGCAAAGTCCTCGGTGTTGATCCGCAGGGAGCCAGCCAGATCGTCAAGGTCCAGGTGCCGATGTCAGAGGTTCTCAAATATGCGCCGGAACTGCGATCCATGACCTCGGACCGCGGTCTTTTCACCATGGAATTTTCCCACTATGAGGAGTTGCCTTCCCATTTGACGGCCAAGCTGCTCGAAGAAGTCAATAAAGAGAAAGATTAGAGGCCGGGGGAGGGCGATGGTTTCGGTTTTTCACCGGCGGTGCAGGCCCGGAGAGAGAGAGGTTGAAAATGTCTGAAAAGGATGAATTTACCTTTGACGATAATGATCATATCCCGGAGACGGACTTGAGTGGGGTGTTTGCCGATGCTGAAGAGGAGTCTCGGGATGTCATCAGCCACCCCGATATGGCAGATGACTTCGCAGGGAAGGCAGAGCCGCCGGAAGACTTCCGCAAGGCCAAAGATGGCAAAGGGCAGAAAAGCCGGATGCTGTTGCTCATTCTCCTGCTGGTCGTCGCCGCAGCGGGCGGAGTTTATTATTTTGCCGGATTCGGAGACATGGCGCCCGAGCCCGTGACGTTGCAGCAGGCGAGCCGACAGGTTGTCGTGGTGTCTCCGCCACCGGCCAAAACTCCTGCGCCGGTTGTGGCTCAGGCCGCACCTCAGTTGCCACCTGCTGCTGAAATAAAAGCCGGCAAGGGTGACGCTGCCGAAGCGGCCCCAGTCGCAACCCCTGCAGCAAAGGCCGCCAAGCCTGGTCAGCAGACTGCGGCAAAGGGTCCTGCTGAAAATGGGAGTTCAGCGCAAGGCGCCGTTACTGGCAAATCGGATCAAACGCAGCCGGCGGATGGGGCCTTGCCCGCGCCCGTTGCACAAAACCAGAAGAGTGCCGCTGAAGAGGCGAAAACGTCTCAACCTGCAGCTGGGCCGGCGACTTCTGCCGGCGACTATGTCCTGGACGCAGGAGCTTTTTTGTTTGAAGCACAACGCGAGGATCTTGAAAAAAAGATTTCTGCTCTTGGCTTCAAGCCGGTTGTTTCGCAAATTAGCGCTAGCGTTCGGTTGATCCGTCTACGGGTCGGAACCGTTTCGAAAGACCAGCTGCCTGCGCTCCTGAATGATGTTCGAAAAATAGCTCCAGGAGCCTTCAGCCTGGCCGAAGAGGGGCAGTACGTGGTTTATGCCGGTTCCTTTGCCGATCAGCAGAATATTGAAAGTTTGAGTGAACGCTTGCGCCAACACGGGCTCACTGTTGTGGAAGAGCCGGTCAAGGTCGACAGAAATTTGAACCGGATCCAGTTCGGCCGGTTTGCCGATGATGCGAGTGCTGAGACCGCGGCCGCCAAGGCCGAGCAGGCCGGTATCCCGGTCCGGGTGGTTAAGCAGTGAACTGAATGAGGTTCGACTGATCCATGGTTCATAACCCATCATCGACTGTGCGCTTGAAGGTCTCCCCTGAGGTCGCAGAGATTGTCGAAGCAGGAGCCTCTCGTGATGTGCAATTGGCGGCAGCACGCGGGGCTCTTCCTCTTGCCGAGAAAGACCTGCTGACGACGCTGTTTTTCCTGATTTATGGGCAGGATACGGAGATCCGCCGAACGGCCGCCGGGACTTTCAAAAAACTGCCGATTGCCTTTCTAAAAACGCATATTGCAGATCTGCATCCCAAACTCCTTGATCTGGTCGCCCGGCTGCGTACCTCCGCAGCTGAGTTGACTGCTGAAATCATCAGGCATCCAGACGTACTGGACTCAACCTTGCTTTACCTCGCACGGAAGGGGACGGGTCAAACCCTGGAACAGCTTGCCAGTAACCCGGCCAAACTTGAAAGTTGCCTGGGCCTGCGCGCAGAGATCCTGGCAAATCCACTTGTGACGCTCCCTTTAAAGACACGTCTGGGCTGGGAAGAGCCGCTCAACGATGGTGGGAAGAGCAACCAGCCTGCCGGCACAGCGCAGTCTGCCGGATTGGAAAATTCAGAAGGTGATGATGCTGACAGCGGCAATGCCGATAATTTTGATCACGTTGAAGCGATGATTGAAGATGGGGAGCTCTCCAAGTACCAGATGTCCCTGAAGCTGAAGGTCGCTGAGAAAATCAAGATGGGTTTGACCGGTGACAAGGAGTGGCGCAGCCTGCTGATCAAGGATTCCAACAAGCTGGTCCAGGGGGCCGTGATGAAAAATCCCCGTATCACCGACGGTGAGGTCATCATGGTTGCTAAAAACAAGCAGTCGAGCGATGAAATGATCCGCTTGATCCTGCTCAACAAGGACTGGATGAAGTTGTATGAGATTAAAAAGGCCTTGGTCTGGCATCCCAAAACGCCGTTGCCCAAGGCTCTGCGCCTGGTCGGGTTCCTGACTTTGAAGGATCTCAAGGATCTGGTGCGTAGTCGGAGTGTGCAGACGGCGATTTCAACCGCGGCACGCAAGGAAGTTGAGCGCAAGCAAAAGAGGATCTGACATTATGAGTGTGGCCTGCGGAAGAGATTTTCGCATAGGAATACTGACCCTTTCCGATAAGGGGTCACGTGGCGAACGGATCGACGAAAGCGGACGGGTTGCGCGAGACATGGTCTCCGGGCTCGGGCGGGTGACCCACGCGCAGATCCTGGCCGACAACCTCGAAGAGATCGTTGCCCTGCTGATCGAATGGTCTGATCAGGAGCGGCTGGATTTGATCTTGACGACCGGTGGGACCGGTCTGACTGAGCGGGATGTGACACCGGAGGCTACACTGCGGGTTCTTGATCGGCAGATTCCCGGCATCACCGAGGCGATGCGGATGCGCAGCCTGGAAATAACCATGCATGCAATGTTGTCGCGGGCCGTTGCCGGCCTGCGGGGGCGCACTTTGATCATCAATCTGCCGGGTAGTCCGAAGGGGGTTCATGAGAATCTGGTTGTCGTACTGCCGGCGCTCGAGCATGCTTTGCGCAAAATTTCCGGCGACCCGAGCGATTGTGCCCGGTAATCCTGTGAAGAATTGAGCCCGTTTTCTGTCCACAGGCGATCGTGGAAAAGATCGTGGAAAAGATGTTTTTAGCGGGAAAAGGTTTGTGTTCAAGAGAGCTTTAACACTTTGCCTAGAAAAAAATCATGACTGAGAACAGCGCCATTATGCGCGGCCGACTGAGGCGCAGATGCCGCGTGCCGTTGGATTAAATTCGCTACTTTTTAAGCTTATATGATTAAAACCACACATCTTTATAAAAACTTTGCTGTTTGGCAGAAAAGAGAGGCTTTGTGAGAATTACCCCGGCTGAAGAGCTCAAGTCCCGTATCAGTCAGTTGCAAACCGAGATGGAACGCAACCGCCTGGAAGCCATCCTGATCGCCCAGAGCGCCGATCTTTTCTATTTTACCGGTTCGATCCAGCAGGGGGTTCTCTATGTCCCTGCCGATGGAGTTCCTGTCTACATGGTGCGCAAGGACTTTCAAAGGGCCCGCATGGAATCCGGCCTCAAGGAGGTTGTCCCGTTCCGCAGCATCGGCGACCTGCCCCGTGTGCTTGCCGACTTCCGAATCAATCTCCCGCAGGCGGCCGGCATGGAACTGGATGTCGTCCCGGTCGCCCTTTACCAGCGGTTTGCCAAAGTGCTGGGATCTTGTGAAATCACTGATGCAACCCCATTGATTCGTACCGTCAGGGCAGTCAAGTCAAAGTATGAGATCGGCATCATGAAGGATGCCGGCATTCAGGTCAACAAGGTCTATGAACGGGCCAGGGAAGTTATCCGGGAGGGGATGACCGATCTGGATCTGGCTGCGGAACTGGAGTTTGTGGCCCGCAAAGAGGGACATCAGGGAATCACGCGCATGCGGGGGTTCAACTCGGAACTGTTCTACGGTCACATTTTCTCCGGGGTCGACAGTGCCGTTCCCGCCCATCTGGACACTCCGCTGGGCGGGGTTGGCGTCAATCCTTCGGTCGGACAAGGCTCAAGCTACAAGACGATTCGGGCCAACGAACCGATTTGTGTCGACTTTGCCGGTGCCTTTGATGGCTACCTGAGCGATCAGACCCGGATTCTATGCATCGGCGGATTGCCGGAGACCTTGGTCAAGGCGTACGCAGACATGGTCGCCATTCAGGACTACATGCGGGAACTGGCGGTTCCGGGGGCGAGTTGGGGGGGGGTGTACCGGGAGTGTTATCAACGTGCCTGCGAGATGGGTTATCGCGACCATTTTATGGGATCCAAGGGCGCCCAGGTGTCTTTCATCGGTCACGGCATTGGCATAGAAATCGATGAATATCCGTTTATTGCCCGGGGTTTCGATGATTATGAACTCAAGGAGGGAATGACCTTTGCTTTTGAGCCGAAGGCGGTTTTCCCCGGGCTTGGTGCGGTTGGCATCGAGAATACTTACCGGGTTGGCGCAGAAGGCCCCAGGCCATTAACCTTTTCGAGTGAGGATCTGGTCATATTGTAACCTTCGAAGAAACAGGCGTCTCCGGCAATCGCACTTGTTGCCGCCTGGCGAGGCGCTTTTTCTTGGAATGAAACTTGCTTTTTATCCATGCGTCGCGAGGACTGGGAGTGGGCATTTATTGTTATGCCGCTGAAATGGTTACCGTTTTCCTCCATAGGCTGAATTTGGGGAAAACGGTATCTTTTTGTGAAATCCCCGGTTTCAGTGAATTGACGGTGCAATGACTTTGTCCCCTTTGGCACGCAGACCCCACCGCGCAGGCAAATTCCGTTTGACCGATGCATCTGCTGAAGGTTCTGGCCACAGTTTCGGTGATGTCAAGCTTCAACATTCAAGCTTCAACATTCTGGCCGCGCAGCCTGTAGCATGCTATGCTAGCGAGCCATGCAGACGTCAGGCAGGGAATGATCGGTGTTCGGGGCGCCTGGGTTTTCGCCTGGCGGCCCGGGTGCTTCTGGTCGTGGCAAAGCTTGATTGGTGACGGCAATCTTTTGGAGGAATATATGTCCTGGTTTGGAAAAATCATGGGAGGCGGTGTCGGCTTCCTGTTCGGCGGTCCGATCGGTGCCCTGGTCGGCGCCTCTCTCGGTCATGCTCTGATTGACGACAAGGTCCGGATGCAGAGGGCTGAAACCGGGGCCATGAGTGGGCTCGAACAGCGTCAGGCGGTTTTCTTTACAGCGACCTTTGCCATGCTCGGCAAAATCGCCAAGGCCGACGGGCAGGTTTGTGAGCATGAAATTAAAGTCGTTCAGAAGTTCATGCGTGAGCGGCTGCAACTTGATGATGCTGCTCAACAGTTTGCGATTAGCCTGTTCAACGAGGCGAAGGACAACAATACGCCTTTTGACGCTTACGCCCGCCAGTTCGGCCAGATCTTTAATCACGATCCGCAGCTGCGCATGATCTTCTTTGAGCTCTTGTTCGCGGTCGCCATGGCTGATGGCGAACTGCACCCTGCCGAGGATGCCTTGCTGCGTGCCGCGCCGGTGCATCTTGGCCTGCACGGTAAGGTGTATGAAACCGTGAAACGGCAGTTTGTCAGCGATCTTTCCCATCATTATGCCATGCTGGGACTGGAGGCCGACGCTGATCTGACCGCAGTCAAGCGAGCTTATCGTAAACTGGCCAGCGAGTACCATCCCGACAAGGTGGTCTCAAAAGGTTTGCCGGATGACTTTTTAAAATTTGCAGAGGGCAAATTCCGGGATATCAACGAAGCGTATGATGCGATTACGAAAAGCAAGTAGCGTGCGGCGTTTGGCGGGGGAGACCCGGCCTGTGGCGCAGGTTATCGGCACCATGAATTCGCCTGGAGTTTTATCATGTCTTATGGAATAACACGTTCTGAAGCGCTGGCACTCTTGCAGGAGCATGTCAAGGCGCCTAATATGCTCAAACATTGCCTAGCGTCAGAAGCGGTCATGCGTCGTTTGGCGGAACACGTCGGCGAAGACCCAGAAAAGTGGGGATTGGCCGGACTGCTGCACGACCTGGATGCGGAAACGCACACCGATCTGGCCGTGCATACCACGGAAACGGCTCAAATCCTCAGAGAGAAGGGGGTTGATGGGGAGATTGTCGAAGCGATCCGTCTGCATAACGAGACGGCCCACCCCGGTGAACAGCGCAACACGCAGTTTCAACATCTGCTGGCCGCCGGGGAGACCATTACCGGGCTGATCGTGGCGACTGCGCTGGTTTATCCGGATAAGAAGCTGGCCAGCGTCAAGCCCAAAAGCGTCCGTAAGAGGATCAAAGAAAAGCTGTTCGCGGCCGGTGCCAACCGGGATGTCATCCGTGAATGTGAAGTTGTCGGCATCCCTCTGGCAGAATTCTGCGACCTGAGTCTGGCGGCAATGCAGGAGATTGCCGAGGACCTGGATCTTTAGAGCCAGCCTTGCCCGGCAGGCGGTCTTCATCCCGTTTTGAGGTGATCTTCGATTCCCTCCAGGCCTTCCAGTGCTCCGCAAGACAAAGAAATGTGTCCACCGGCAATGTGCGCTTCGCGGGGGTTGATGCGGATGACGGTGGCGTTTGACCAGCGACCAATGCTTTCGCTCATATGACGGATCGTAGGGATTGCCGTGCCGGCGCCCATTTCAATGACAACCAGCGGCTGGTGGCGATGCTGGCTGAGGAAACTGTCGAGACGCATTTCCTGGCCATGAGTGCGCTGCGGCAGCCAGGAGTAATCGCCGAACATCAGGATGTTGGGCCTGGCGGCGCTGCGGCAAAAGCGGCAGGCCGGGACATGCCCGGCACGCATCGTAGCGAAGTCGACCGGGATGGTTTCGTCGTTGTCCCAGATCTCGTTGCAGCAGGGAGTCAGACACTGCAGGTGGTGAATTGAACCGTGAACCTCCAGGATCTGATCTTCGCGGTAACCGGCTTTCTGGAACTGGCCGTCGACATTGGAAGTGACCACGAAACTGTCCTGAGCATATTCTGCCGCCCAATCCTGAAGCATCCGGAATCCCCGGTGTGGCGCGGTGCCCCGGTAGAGGTTGGTGCGATGGCCGTAAAAACCCCAGCCGAAGGCCGGATCGCCTTCAAAATTGGCCGGATTCGCCGCAGCAATGAAATTAATGCCGAGGCGCTGGTACATCGGGTAGGCCTTCCAGAAACCCTGGTCGCCGCGGAAGTCGGGCAGGCCGGAATCCACACCCATGCCGGCACCGGCGGTGATCACCATGGCGCGGGCGTTTTTAATTGCGCCGGCGGCTTTTTCGTAATGCTCATGCAGGTCCATGGACTCCTCCAGTCAACATCTCAAGCTGCACGCGGTGAGCCGCGCAGCGGGCAAGATCCCTCGACATGGCTCTTGTGCAGTACGCCTGCCGTTATCTATTTATACCGACTTCGACGAGCGTTGGCCTGAGGGTCCTGCTGATATCCTGGGGTGATATTTCTACCAGGAAGCCGCGCCTGCCACCGTTGATGTAAATTCTGTCGAGGTCTTCGATGGTTCTTTCCATGTAAACCGGCAGCGGTCTGCGGGTGCCGAATGGCGAGGTGCCGCCGACCAGATAGCCGGTGTGTTTATGCGCGGTGTCGGGAGTGCATGGTCGAACAGACTTCATTCCGATGATCCGCGCCAGTTCCTTGGTGGAAACCTCCCGGTCGCCATGCATCAGCACAATGAGCGGACTGGCGTTGTTGTCCTCCATGATCAGGGTCTTGATGATATGATGTTCATCGACCCCAAGTTCCCGGGCGGAGACCGCAACACCGCCGCGTTCTTCATAAGCATAGAAATAGGGTGTAAAAGAGACATTCTCCTGTTTGAGAAGGCGCGTAGCCGGCGTTACCGGAATCTTGCCCTTGACCATGTTAGCCACTGAACCAGGAGCCAACCAACAACAAGAGGCTGACTGCGGTCGCCAAAACGCTAAGACCGCCGAGCGCGTTAAGTAGCGGCCGGAACGCCTGGCGGCCGCGAATGCCGAGCGGCAAGATCAGCCCGAGTGCTGCACCACCGACCGCTCCACCCAGGTGACCAGCGTTGTCCGCACCGATCATCAGACCGAAGACAAACGCTATTGCTGCCCATTTCAGCATGAAATTCCGGTAGTTGTGGGCAGCCGAACCGCCAATCCGATGATAGTAGGTAATGGCGAAACCGATCAGGCCGAACAGGGAACCGGACGCGCCGACAACCGGCACGACCGGGTGCCAGAGAAGGCCGGCCAGGGTCGCTGTCAACGCCGTGAGAACATAGAGAAACGCAAACCGAACGGTACCGATTTCCTCTTCAATCATCGGGCCTACCTGGTAGAGCACCATCATGTTGAACCCAAGATGAATCAGACCACCATGGGTAAAGGCGTAAGTGATGCAACGCCACCACTGGCCGCTGTCCAGAACCAGTGGCCAGTACTGGGCACCGGCATGAATCAACAGATATCCGCCGGGCTTAAGCACCGGTCGCAGGCCCATGCCGGCGATCGCCCCCTGAATGATCATCAGGGCAAAAAACAGCAGATTCAGAGCGATAAGGATTTTCGTCAACGACCAGCCGCCCTGCGCGAGATTCCCCCTGAGCAAGCTGCGCCAACTTCTTTCCCAACGCATCATGCGCCACTGCCAGTGGGTGCCGTTCATACCGAGACGGTCGAAAAAGTTTTTCCAGTCCATAATCGTCGGGCTCCTTGGGGCGCATATTAACATAAAAAATCCGAAAATGCAGACCTCTTGAGGAGAGGCCCCGATTTCATATAATCATTAGAAAGGCTTGAATTTATCGTTGAGATTGGGCAAACTCTTACTCAGGTTTAAATCTCAGGTTCTCTGGAGGATGCTCCCGGATGGCCCATTGCCCGCTGGAAGAAAAAATGCTCGTAAAAGTTCAATTACACGGTGTTTTTAGAATTGATCGCTTCAAGGAAGAGGCTGTCGAGTATCCCGCCGGGACCAGAGTGCAGGATATTGTTGATAAGTTCATGATACCGGAAAACCTGCTTGGCATCGTTCTTGTCAACGGCGCCCACGGCAGTGTCGAGGATATTCTGACCGACGGAGACACTCTAGCTTTGCTGCCGATACTGGATGGCGGGTAGTCAGGCAAAAAGGGCTGGCAAGAGCATGCCCGACGTCCGCAGCGCAATTCATTTCAGATGACCAGCAAAATAACCGGGCTTTTCTTTGGCGGGGAAGCCCGGTTATTTTTGCAGAGGGCGGCGGCTTGCGCAGAAAGGGCAAGGTGCTTCAACCGCGGCCTCCCGTGAGGGTGGTTGCCGGGAAGCTTAGAGAACTGGCTGGATCGCTATAAATCTACATAGCAGGGTTGCTCGAGGAGAATTCGGAACATGCAAAGCTTTGAAGACGCCCGAAACATCATTCTGAAGAATGTCAAAACCGTGTCCCCCGTTTTGCAGCCGATTGCCGAGGCTGCAGGTCGGGTCCTCGCGCAGGATATTGTGGCACCCTGTGACCTGCCGCGCTGGGATAATTCCGCGATGGATGGTTATGCGGTACAGGCTGCCGACTGCACCGCCGGGGCCGTTTTGCAGGTGACCGACTTTATCCCGGCGGGCAGCCACCAGGCGATGATTCCTGTCGAGGCGGGATGTGCCGTAAAGATCATGACGGGAGCCGCGGTCCCGCCTGGTGCGGATGCGATCGTTCCCATTGAAGACACCAAAGAATTGGCAGGATTTGTCGAAATTGTTGGGCCGGTGAAGCTCAATGATCACATCCGTTGGCATGGCGAGGATATCTCGGCTGGAGACCTGATGATCCCTGCCGGAAAAGTCTTGCGTCCGGCAGAGATCAGTCTGCTGGCGGCGAGCGGATTTGCCAGGGTGTCGGTCTACAGCGCGGTGCGGGTGGCAATCCTGGCGACCGGTGATGAGTTGGTCGAGATCGATGCTGAACTGACGGCCGGTAAAATTATCGACAGCAATTCTCCGGCGCTGGCTGCGGCAGTATCTGCCATCGGTGGTGAACCGGTCCGGCTTGGCATTGCTCGCGACACCCGGGAGAGCCTGCGTGACAAACTGAGGCAAGGGCTCTCGGCTGACGTCCTGATCACCTCAGCCGGTGTCTCTGCCGGCGATCTTGACCTGGTCAAAGATGTTCTTGCTGAACTTGGCGTCCAACCCTTGTTCTGGAAAGTGGCCGTCAAGCCCGGTCGGCCGACTGCCTTCGGCCGGTATTCTGAAAAGCCGGTATTCTCTCTCCCCGGTAATCCCGTTTCCGCCCTGTTGATTTTTGATCAGCTGGTGCGCCCGGCTTTGTTGCAGATGATGGGGCACCAGTCCGTGATCAGGCCGCCCTGTTTTGCTGAATTAGCGGAACCTGTCACCAAAAAACCAGGCAGGACCTTCTTCATCCGGGTCAAATTGTTCAAGGAGAACGGGCGCCTGCGTGCTGTCAGTGCCGGTGACCAGAATACCGGAATTCTGAAAACGCTGATTGAGGCCAATGCCGTAGCCATACTGCCTTCTGACATCGGGACTCTGGCTGTCGGTGATCTGGTTCAGGTGTGCTTGCTGGATGATCGGGATTACGGCCTGGTTTTGTGACCAGCACACGCAGCCCTGTGGCCCGAACGTAAACTAAATTTCCGGTCCTTTCTGGCAGGTTGTTTGCCAGGTGACTGCGGGATGGGAGGTGGCAAGGATGCAGTTGACGGGAAAGCAAATCATCGGCTCGCAATTCATAGCGTGTGAGGGAGAGGATTTTCAGGCGCGCAATCCGGCCACCGGGGAATTGCTTGCCCCGGTTTTTCGCGAAGCCGACACGCAGGCGATTGAGCGCGCAGCCACTCTGGCTGACCATGACTTTGATGTTTACCGGACCAGCGACAATCGTGCGCGGAGTTTATTCCTTGAAGCAATCGCCGAACAACTCATGGCGCTGGCCAGAAGATTGGTCGATAGAGCTCACCTTGAGACCGGTCTGCCGGTTGTCCGACTGGAAGGTGAGCTTGCTCGCACGGTCGGTCAGATCAGGATGTTTGCCCGTCTTGTTGCTGAGGGATCCTGGGCCGATGCGAGGATCGACCATGCCTTGCCGGACCGACAGCCGAACCCAAGACCTGATATCCGCTCCCGGAAGATTCCGCTGGGACCGGTTGCGGTTTTTGGCGCGAGCAACTTTCCCCTGGCCTTTTCCGTGGCTGGCGGAGATACCATTTCGGCACTGGCGGCCGGATGCTGTGTGATTGCCAAAGGCCATCCTGCGCATCCCGGGACCTCGGAGCTTGCCGGCCAGGCGATTCTTGCTGCAATTGCTGCGTGCGGCCTGCCGAAAGGGGTTTTTTCCCTGCTGCAGGGACGCAGTGTCGCAGTTGGCAGAAGGCTGGTTGAGCATCCTCGGATCAAAGCGGCGGCGTTTACCGGCTCGCTCCGCGGGGGGCGAACCCTGTTCGATCTGGCGGCGGCCCGACCGGAGCCTATCCCGGTTTTTGCGGAAATGGGCAGTATCAATCCGGTCTTTCTGCTGCCTGGGGCGCTCGCTGTGACGGCTGCCGAAATTGCTGCGAATTTTGTGGCGGCTCTGACTCTCGGAGTCGGCCAGTTTTGCACCAACCCGGGTCTGGTCGTGGCCCTGCAGGGGGCCGGGCTGGATACTTTCATGGCCAACGCACGCAAGGCGGTTGCGGAAAAAACTCCGGGGACTATGCTTTCCCGTGAGATCAAACTGAATTATCTTCAGCGGATCACGGCCCTGAATCTCCTGCCGGGAGTTGAGCAAGTCATTCCTGCCGGGGCCGGCGATGCAAGCGGCTGTTCCGTTGTGCCGGCGCTTTATAAAATTGCGGCCGAAACCTGGTTGGAAAATCCGGCCTTGGCGGAGGAGGTCTTCGGTCCGGCGGCACTTGTGGTCGAATGTGCCACAGCTGCGCAGATGATGGCTGTGGCCGGGGGCCTGCAGGGACAGCTGACGGCGACCATTCATGCGTGTGGGGATGAGACTGAAGAATGCGCAGACCTTGTCAGGGTTCTCGAGCGTAAGGCCGGGCGGCTCATTTGGAATGGTTTCCCGACCGGTGTCGAGGTCTGTGATGCAATGTTTCACGGCGGTCCCTATCCTGCGGCGACCGACAGCAGGGCCTCCTCGGTTGGCAGCTCCGCCATGCAAAGATTTTTGCGACCGGTCTGCTACCAGAATTTTCCGGAAAGCATGCTTCCCGCAGACCTCAGCGATAGCGAACTTTCTGGCTGCTGGCGGCTGGTCGATGGCAAGATGAGCAAAGCCGGTGGTTAGCCCGATTCTCTGGGCGGGTTGCAAGTCAATCCCGGATTGGTTTGCAGACCCGGGAAACTTCGGTAAAATTTTCGGATCGAAGGGGGATAAACTTTTCGGATCGAAGGGGGATAAACTTGCTGCGTAGCGCTGCTGTCATCATTGTTCTCGTCATCTTCTTGTCTCATCTGACGGCTTCCGCAGAACAGATCGATCCTGACGACCTGTTCAGTCGGCAGACTTCGGAAAGCATTCGCTCCCTCCTTGATCAACGTCGTGAAATCCCCGACCTGAACGTCGGAGTGGTGGGCTTGTTGACCCATGTAACTCTGGGATCATTTTATGCTGCCAGAGATTATCAGCCTTTGTGGCAGGAGGGGCAGGGGCTTCACCCGGCAGCTCGTCAGTTTGTTGAGCATCTGCGGGGAGCGGCTGACCATGGTTTGTGTTCAGATGCCTATCTGGTCGAACAATTGGAAGGTTTCCTGCGCCTGCATGACAGCTTTTTCCGTTATGACCTGCCGCTTGCGCCTTTGAATCGCGCACTGCTCGATCTTTTTCTGACTCAGGCCTTCCTGACGTATGCCACGCACCATGTCGAAGGTCAGGTGGATCCGGCCTTGGCCCATGTCGACTGGCGGGCCCGCCGCCGTAAGGCAGATCTCACCAAACTGCTCAGTTATGCCATACAGAATCATCGTCTCGAACAGGTTCTCGCCGGTTTGATCCCGCCGCATGAAGGGTATCGATCCCTGATGCGATCCCTGGAAAAATATCGGCAGCTCTCCGCCCTTAACGGTTGGCCTTCAATCCCCGCAGGACCGACCATTCGCCCGGGAGACGAGGACGAGAGGGTCCCTCTGCTACGGACGAGGCTGTCCATCACGGATGATTTCGATACTGCTGAGACAGTTGTTGACCCGACATTTTCTCAGGCCGATGAGGAAGCCGTGAAAAGATTCCAGTACCGGCATGGTCTGGCCACTGACGGCATCGTCGGGCCGCAGACTCTGGCTGCTCTCAATGTGCCGGTTGAGCAGCGCATCAGGCAGATGGAGCTCAATCTCGAGCGGTGGCGATGGTTGCCGAAAAGTCTCGGCAGCCGCTATCTCCAAGTCAATATTGCCGATTTCCGTTTGACGGTTGTGGAAAATGACCAGGCGGTGATGAGTATGCCGGTCGTGGTTGGCACCGAGTATCGAAAAACGCCGGTTTTCTCGGCGCCGATGACCTATCTGGAATTGGCCCCCACCTGGACGGTGCCACCGACGATTCTGCGGGAAGATAAATTGCCGGCGATCCGGGCCAATCCTGAGTACCTGGCAAAAAACCATTTTCGCATACTGGAGCGTCAGGCCGGGAAATGGGTTGAGGTTGATGCGGCCCGGATCGATTGGCAGACTATCCGTTATGGCAACTTTCCCGGGATTCTGAGGCAGGACCCGGGTCCGTGGAACCCCCTGGGGCGGGTCAAATTCATGTTCCCCAACAGTTTTAACGTCTATCTGCACGATACCAATCAGCCGGAACTGTTTCAAAGCGCAAGACGTTCTTATAGCTCGGGGTGCATACGGGTCGAGCGACCCATGGAACTCGCGGAATATCTTCTCGGACCAATCGACGGCTGGGATCGTTCCAGGCTGCTTGCTTCGCTGGACAGCCCCCAGCCGATCCGTGTCAGCATCCCGCCTGTGCCGGTGCATATCCTGTATTGGACGGCGTGGTCCGATGCGGATGGGACCGTGCATTTCCGCCCCGATATCTATCATCGCGACCTGGACCTGGAGGTTGCCTTGTCAGAGCCGGAATATCAGATCGAAGTTCGCTTGGGCGGTGCAGAGATTGATGGTGCAGAGGAAGACGGGGAGTTGTAAAAACCGCGTGTCTCACAAAAGGTTTTTTAGCCAGCCGAACGCAACCAGCGTGCCGGCTGCTGAACCGAGGGATGACAGGATGAAGACCAGAAGCACTCGGGTCAGCCGGTTACGCCACCAGCCGGGCAAGGTGGCGATGTCTTCACTGACTTTTTCCAGGTCGCGAACCTGCGGGGAAACCAGGCAGGCCTGGACGAAGCCCGTGACAAAACCGGCACCGATTGTCGGGTTGAGTGAGGTGATGGGGGCTGCCACAAAGGCAGCAAGAATCGTCAACGGATGTCCTAGGGCAAGCAATGCGCCGAGAGCGGACAACAGCCCGTTAGCGAGAACCCAGGCGACGGCCGCATCGGCCATCTGAGCACGATTTCCGGACAGAAATCCAATAACGAAAAGGGCAACGACGATCGCCGGGATAATCCAGGGAACCAGCCTGGAAAACGGAGGTTTTTCAGGAATGGTGGAGATTTCATTGATCTCGTCATCGCTGAATGATTGTTCAATTTTGCGGGTAATCCCGGGGATATGGGCGGCACCAACGATGGCCATGATTTTCTTGCCGGGGGCCTGTTGTATCTTGTAGGCCATAAAAGTGTCCCGTTCGTCGACCAGGATTCTCTTGACCGAGGGCAAGACCTCGGCCATTTCATCGAGCATGGCCGAGAGGGTATCGGTCTGACGCAGGCGGGCCAATTCTTCCTCATCGATCTGCCGCGAGTCAAACATGCTGGCGAGCAGTGATGCCATCAAGTTGAATTTCTTCCAGAGAGTTGCCGTGCGCCAGGCACGGAGCAGCGTCGTACGAATTTCCCGGTCAACCAGACAGACGTTTTTGCCGAGCTCGTCAGCCATTTCGGCAGCGGCCGCCAGTTCGGCACCAGGCTTGACGCCGGTCTGCAGGCCCATGCGTTTCTGAAAAGCCGACAAAGCCAGGTTGGCGAGCAGGAACGGCGCCTGCCCCTTGCGCAAAATCTGGGTCAGGTTAAGGGATTCCCAGTGGCGTGGATTGCGCAGCGCCTGGTGTCTCTGCTCATCAAGTTCGACGCACACCGTGTCAGGGTCTTCCGCGTTGATCGCGGCTCTGACGATTTCGACAGAGGCCTGTGATACATGTGCAGTACCGACCAGGATGAACTCACGCCCGTTAAAATCAATTCGGGTGATATCGGCGATTTCCGGCGCGGTTGTTTCAGGGTGTTCCATTTCGACAAATCACCTGGCGTGGAAATGTTTAAAGATGAGGGTCTTCTGATACAAAAAGGCGCCGGGACTCCCGACGCCTCTTGCTGGGTTCTCCACGCCTGCCGTGGGTCCGTGGCCTCACATCGACTACTGGCCAGGTGGGACGGTTTGTGTGCGCTTCAGGCTTCCCGTTCATGAACGGGCATGCTCACCACGCCCCTTAATCCGTCCCGTATTCAGAACATTCCGCGTGGGCATTGCGACCTCACCTGCAGGGCAGAGAACACTGGGTTCAACTGTTGCCAGTATAAGGGAATGCCGGCTTGCCGACAAGCTTTAAATCAGCTTTAAATCGGAGATCTAATCTCGCCAGGCGGCCTTTTTCGGCACTCCTTGTGCAGAACAGGATCATGGAAATCATATCAAGATTGTTCATACAGACATTCGAGGAAAACAATGAAGCGAGCACTAGTTGTTGATGACGAGCCTCTTGTCCGCAGACAAGTTAAGGAAGCTCTTGAAATTTATGGGTTTGACGAGATCCTCGAGGCTGAAGACGGGGCCGCGGCCGTCGCGCTCGCCCAAACCGGACAGCCCTTGCTGATCATCATGGATGTCGCCATGCCTGTTCTGGACGGCATCAGTGCTGCGGAAAAAATAGGCAAAATTGCCCCGTTGCCGATTGTTCTGCTGACGGCAACGGTCGACCCTGTGACTGTTGAGCGTGCCCGTCTGGCCGGAATCCAGAATTATCTGGTGAAACCTTTCCGCAGTGAACAGCTGGCGCCAGTTGTCGAACTGGCAATCCACCAGTTCATGGAAATGTCAGCGTTGCGTGACGAAGTCGCCAGCTTGAAGGATGCCCTGGAAACCCGCAAACAGGTTGAAAAAGCCAAGGCGGTTCTGATCCGGCAGGGGTTAACCGAGCCCCAGGCCTATCGGAAGCTACAGAAAGTTGCTATGGATAAACGCAAGAGCCTCCGGGAAGTTGCCGAGGCAGTGCTGATGATGGAGGATTGATGGTTGTCGCAGACAAAAAATATGTCTCAGGCGACAAGTCCGCACGCTTGCTCAAAGCGCTGATCGAAGTTGGCCAGGAACTGTCTTCAACGACCGAACTGGATGTGCTGCTGGAAAAGATTCTGGAGGTCTCCCGCGAGGTTTTTCGTTTTGATAATGCGATTATCCGCTTGCTTGACGAGGATGGCGAAAGTTTAACTGCTGTTTCCGCGTATGGTTATACGCCGCAGGCGATGCAACAAACGATCAAGGTCGGTCAGGGGGTGATGGGCCGCGTCGCCCAAAGCGGCGAAGCGGTTCTGGTCGAGGATGTCCGGGAGATATCCGATTATGTCCCTGGAATCGCTGGGGCTTTGTGTGAATTAGCGGTTCCTCTTTTCTGCCAGGACAAGCTGATCGGCGTATTCAATGTGGAGAGTCCGCGTGCCGGGGCCTTTACGCAAGAAGACGTCACTCTTTTGACGACACTGGCCGGGCAGGCTGCTATCGCTATAGAGAATGCCAGGCTATACCGAAGGCTGCGCGACGTTTCGCAGAGTTATCAGGAACTGCACGAAGCCAATGATCGTATCCTGCGCAGTGTCAACCTGGGGATTTATACCGTTAATGCCAATCTCGAGATCACTTCGTGGAACCGGCGTATGGAAGAGGTCAGTGGCGTGAAGGCCGCCAGAGCCATTGGCCGCCGCCTGACGAACTTGTTCCCGACCCTCGCCGAAGAGGGGGTAATCGAGCGGATTCAAATGGTTCTGGAAAGCGGCAGACCCGGGAAATTGCGCCTTCTGCATCGCAATCATGATGGCCAGTGCCAGATTCAGAAACGGCGGCTGGCGCCATTGCGCGATGGGGAACAGGTCAACGGGGTGGCGGTCATCGTTGAAGATATCACCGAATTCCAGAGATTGCTTGATCAGACCGTGCACTCGGAAAAGCTGGTGGAAGTTGGTCGGCTCTCGGCGGGAATCGCCCATGAAATCAACAATCCGCTTGGAGTGATCATGTATGCGGCCGAATTATTGATGCGCGAAGAAGGCTTGACACCCTTTCAGAATGAGATGGCCGAAAGGATTGTCAGCGAAGTCGGCAGATTGAAAATCCTGACCGGAGGGTTGCTGTCATTTTCACAACCGCGCAAATCCTTGAACCGTCTGGTTGAGGTCAATGTCCTGATCGAAGATGTGCTGCAGCTGGTCCGGTATGAACTGCAGAAGCAATCTACCCAGATTGAAACAGATTTTGCGGTCCTGCCGGTGGTTTCCGCCGACCCCAACAAATTGAAACAGGTTGTTATCAATTTGGTCATGAATGCCGCCCAGGCGCTGGGCTATGGCGGCAAGGTCACTTTGCAGACCCGCTCCCGCGGAAATGACGAAGTTGAACTGGTGATCAGCGATAATGGTCCGGGAATGGCTGCCGATATCCAGAGGCAGGTGTTTAAACCGTTTTTTACGACCAAGGCTGATGGTGAGGGAACCGGGCTCGGTCTCTATATCTGTGACAATATCATCAAAGAGCATGGCGGCTCGATCGCATTGAAGAGTAAGCCCGGGGAGGGAACTGCCTTTGTGATTCGCTTGCCTGCCGCTTGAATGCACAGGAGTGTTTTTTATCTGCCTGTTTTCTGCACAGAAAGCCACCTTTTAAAAATATAGGTCAGCCAAGTACCTGAATTTTATATTTTTAAATGTTTGGCACGACAAGTGCAGATATAAAGGCGAAATTTGCATGCGGTCAACCGGTATTGATGGCCGGTTAAAATATTCAGCAGCATAGCGGAACAACGATGTTCCAGACGTGTTGCCAGGCAATGGCGCCATTTTCCCCTGCAAGGGGGAGGTGGCGTTTTTTATTTCCTCTGGAAAGGAGCAAGTGAATGAAGAAAATTGAATGCATCATCAAGCCATTCAAACTCGACGATGTGAAAAATGCGATCACGGAGTTGGGTGTTACCGGTATGACGGTCTGTGAGGTGCGGGGTTTTGGCCGGCAGAAAGGCCATACGGAACTCTACCGCGGTGCGGAATACCAGGTGGATTTCCTGCCCAAGATAAAAATCGACCTGGTCGTTGCGGATGATTTGGTAGAGCGACTGCTCGAAGTTGTCAAACGGGAAGCCTATACCGGCAAGATCGGCGACGGCAAAATCTTTGTTAGTGAAATCACCCAATCGATGCGTATCCGTACCGGAGAACTTGGTGCCGACGCCCTTTAGAAATTTGAATAGATAAGGAGTTAAAATCATGAAAAAAGTGTTTTTTCTGCTGTTTGCCTTGCTTGCTCTGTGCCCGGCTATTGGTTTTGCCGAAGAGGCCCCGATATCGGAATTGTCCTTTGTCCTCAATACGTTTTCCTTTTTGATAATGGGTATTCTCGTCATGTGGATGGCTGCCGGGTTTGGCATGCTCGAAGCTGGCCTGGTCCGCTCGAAGAATGTGGCAACCATCTGCCTCAAAAATATCTCCCTGTTCGGCATTGCCGGCATTCTGTTTTATTTGAGCGGCTACAACCTCATGTATGCCGGGGTCGACGGCGGCTTTATGGGTTCTTTCGGTCTGTGGGCAGCAGATGATAGCGCTGCCCTGGCCGGTGATTTTTCCGGCGGCTATTCGGCCGCATCCGACTGGTTTTTCCAGATGGTGTTCTGCGGTGCTGCATGCTCGATCGTTTCCGGCTGCGTCGCTGAACGCATCAGGCTCTGGCCTTTCCTGCTTTTCTGCGCCATCCTCTGTGGTCTTATCTACCCGATCCAGGGCTCCTGGGGCTGGGGCGGCGGCTGGCTTTCCGAGATGGGGTTTGCCGATTATGCAGGGTCGACCATTGTTCATTCGGTTGGTGGATGGGCGGCATTGAGCGGCGCGATTATTCTTGGTGCACGTAAAGGCAAATATGGCAAAGGCGGCAGGATAAACCCGATGCCCGGTTCCAATATCCCCTTGGCAACCCTTGGAACCTTTATCCTCTGGATGGGTTGGTACGGCTTCAATGGCGGATCGGTGCTGGCGCTGGGGGATGCGGCTTCCGCCATAGAGATGTCCAACGTTATTGCCAACACCAACCTGGCCGCTTGCGGCGGCATGATTGCGGCCATGGCCATGGTCCAGATCCTTTATAAAAAAGTTGACGTCACCATGGGCCTCAACGGTGCTTTGGCCGGTCTGGTTTCGATTACGGCGGGTCCGGCAACGCCCTCCCTGGGTGCCGCTGTACTGATTGGTGCTGTCGGTGGCGTGTTGGTCGTGCTGGCCGTTCCCATGTTTGACAAACTCAAGATTGATGATGTTGTCGGCGCGCTGTCCGTCCATCTGGTCTGCGGCATCTGGGGAACCATGGCGGTTCCATTTACTGATGGCGAAGCCAGCTTTGTAACGCAGTTGATCGGTGTGGCGGCTACTGCGGTGTATGTCCTGATTGCCAGCTCAGTGGTATGGCTGATCCTCAAATACACGATTGGCATCCGGGTCAGCGAGGAAGACGAGTACCGCGGCCTTGACCTTTCGGAAATCGGTATGGAAGCTTATCCGGATTTTCAGACGATCCATATGGGCGGCAGCGGCAGCGGATACGCGACCGGCGGTCTGAGCGAAGCTTCATCGGCTGCGCGCATGGTGACAAAACCGGTCAAGCAGAATTGAGTGGAATCCCCGATCCTCCCGTGAGGCGCCCGCCTCACGGGATTTTTTCAGCAACATCCGCGGACAACTCGTTATCAACAACTTAGGAGACAATTAAAAATGAAGAAACTAATGTTCATCATGATTGCGGTGGCGCTTGGTTTGTCGACTCAGGTTTCTCCTGCTGCGGCCCTTGACGTGGAAGGCAATGCTTATGTCGGTGTCTTTGACAAGTATCTTTGGCGCGGCTTGGATCTCAGCAACAGTCAACCGGTCGCCCAGGGCGGAATTGATGTCAGCGCCAATGGATTTACTCTCGGATTCTGGTCCAATGTGCAGCTTTCCGACGGTAACAGTCTGGCCGAAGGGATCGACTGGCTACCCTCCAACGAGGTCACCGAGACAGATATTTATATTGACTATACCCACGAATTCGGCCCGGTTGCCGTCAGCGTCGGTAACATCTTTTATAATTTCAATGCGGCAGCCGCCAGTACGCATGAACTCTATTTGGGCCTCGCCCTGGACACGATCCTCTCGCCATCGGTAACAGTCTATTATGATTGGGATATTGCCGATGAAGTCGATATGAATGGCTTCTACTATGCGATCGGCATAAGTCATGGCTTTGATTTGGGTAAAGCTATGTCGCTAGGTCTGAATGCCGCTGCGAATTACAATGACGAGAGCCCTTATGTTGGCGATTATTCCGAATGGCACAACTATGAATTGGGCATCGGGCTTGACTATGCATTGAGCGACCAGCTCTTGCTCTCCGCATCCTACCTCTACTCGACGCCGATCAGCGATGAAGCGAAAGATCTGCTGGATGATGAATCGGTCGCCGGGTTGACCGTAACTTTGACATTTTGAACGAACTGCGCTGCTTTTAGGTCGGGTAACCGGGCCGCCGTCTCGCGTCTGAGCCGGCGGCCTTGATGTTTGCCAGAAGAGGCGCAGAAGAGCGGAAGGGCATAGAGAGGATTGGCATCAAGAGGATTGACATCGCCGGGGGCTTGGCGTTAACTTCTGCTAATATCGCTTGCGGAGGAGTTGCCCATGCCATTATTTATCTGGAAGCCTAGCTACGAATTGAATGTCCCGGAAATCGACGTGCAGCATCGCCAACTGGTCGGCATGATCAACGAGTTGTACGAGGCGATGAAAAACGGCCGGGGCCACGAAGTTGTAGAACATATCCTGACGGATCTGCAGAGCTATATCCAGCAACACTTCGAAACCGAAGAACGCTACATGAAGAGGCATAAATATCCCGATTTGGAAAAACACAAGCTGGAGCATCGCAAACTGGAAAATCAGGTGATCGAGCTGAATCGTCTCCGCCAGGATGACCACAAAATCTCTACGCCAGAATTGATGAGTTTCCTCTGCAACTGGTTGCGTGACCATCTGGCCGGTACGGATAAGGAATTCGGCGAATACCTGAAAAAGTCCGGTTGATCCTGATCAGATGGCTTTAACCCAGTTCAGTTCCATTGCGAATGGCCCGGTCTGTTGCTCCGAAATCAACAGGACAAAACTGCGGATATGGTGCGGATCGAGTGGTGCTGTATTCTTCAGCCGCTGGCCGTGATGGGTCGGAATAAATGCGTCGAAAGGCAGAAAAACTTCCATCCAGGTTTCTTGCGGCGCTTCGAAACCGGCCAGGTAGCTGACACCGTCGTAAAACAGGTCGATGCGCAAACCCAGTTTATAGCGTTTCCCGTCACCTCTGACCCGCAACAATATCCCTTGGTAGTCACTCAAGTCATACCTGTCCGCAGGTGACCGGATCGAAGCAAAGCCTCCCCGGTTTTCGAGGGAAACGCACCCGCCAAACAGCAGGCTGCCCGTGGCACTGATTTGCGACCGGCTCTGCGAGCAGCCGCCCATGATGCGATCATCAATCGATTCCCAGAGGGTCCGATCATCTGTGGTGGAGAAGTCAAAAATGACTTTTTCATTAGAGTTGTTCATCGTTCCTCCCGAGACAGGTAATGACAGCGAAGCGAAAGACCCGCAGCTGTAAAACCTGTAGGCTTCTTCAAGGGACTCAACGGCATGTGATGCGTCGGTCTGTTCACCGCGTTAATTGACGGTATTTGATGCGGTGCGGTCGGTCGGCCTCCGCGCCCAGGCGACTTTTGCGATCGATTTCATACTCACTCCAGTTCCCTTTGAAAAACATCACCTTGCTGTTGCCTTCAAAGGCAAGGATGTGGGTAGCGATGCGGTCGAGAAACCAGCGATCATGGCTGATCACCACCGCGCAGCCGGCAAAGTTCTCAAGCGCTTCCTCCAGGGCGCGCATGGTATTGACGTCCAGATCGTTGGTTGGTTCGTCGAGCAGAATGACATTGGCGCCTTGTTTGAGCATTTTTGCAAGATGGACACGGTTGCGCTCGCCGCCCGACAGCATGCCGACGCGTTTTTGCTGGTCAGACCCGGAAAAGTTGAAACGGGCAACGTACCCCCGTGAATTAACCGTTTGGGTGCCGAGTTGAATCTGCTCCTGACCCCCGGTTATCTCCTCCCAAATGGTTTTGCCCGGGTCAAGTTCACGCCCCTGATCGACATAGGCAAGGCTGACCGTTCCGCCGACCTTGAATTCGCCGGCTTCGGGCTGCTCCTGGCCTGTGATCAGACGAAACAGGGTGGTTTTGCCGGCCCCGTTCGGACCGATTACGCCGACGATGCCGCCCGGCGGCAGGGAAAAATCGAGATTTTCAAAGAGCAGGCGATCACCGTAGCCCTTGGTCACCCCTTGGGCTTCAATGACCAGGCTGCCGAGACGTGGCCCCGGCGGAATATATAGCTCGAGTTCGCCGGTCTGCTGTTCGCCGCCCTGGTGCAGCAGTTTTTCATAGGCATTAATTCTGGCCTGTCCCTTGGAATGGCGCCCCTTGGGACTCATGCGAATCCATTCAAGTTCCCGTTGCAGGGTTTTTTGCCGGGCACTCTCTGCTTTCTCCTCATGACGCAACCGCTCCTGCTTCTGTTCCAGCCAGGACGTGTAGTTGCCTTTCCACGGGATGCCGTGGCCGCGGTCAAGTTCGAGAATCCAGCCGGCCACGTTGTCGAGGAAATAGCGGTCGTGAGTCACGGCAATGATCGTCCCGGCATAGCGTTGTAGATGCTGTTCCAGCCAGGCCACCGATTCTGCATCAAGGTGGTTGGTCGGCTCGTCGAGCAGAAGGATGTCCGGCTCCTGCAACAGTAGACGGCAGAGCGCGACCCGGCGCTTTTCACCGCCGGAGAGTACGTCGACTTTGGCATCGCCGGGTGGACAGCGCAGAGCGTCCATCGCCATTTCAAGTCGCGAATCCAGGTCCCAGGCATCGAGATGGTCGAGCCTCTCCTGAACTTCCGCCTGTCGATCGCAGAGGGCGGTCATGGCCGCGTCGTCCATCGGTTCGGCAAACTTCAGGTTAATCTCCTCGAATTCCTTAAGGAGGTCCACGGTTTCCTGGACCCCTTCTTCAACCACCTCGCGAACGGTTTTGCTGCAGTCAACCAGCGGTTCCTGTTCCAGAAAGCCGACCGTATAGCCTGGCGAAAGCGTCGCCTCGCCGTTGAATTCCTTGTCGACCCCGGCCATAATGCGCAGGAGGGAACTTTTGCCGGAACCGTTCAGACCGAGTACACCGATTTTAGCACCGTAAAAATAGGATAGGGAAATGTCCTTGATGACAGGTTTCTTGTCGTAGATTTTGCTGACCCGCATCATTGAATAAATAATTTTGTTAACGTCTTGGCTCATTTTATTCGACCTCGTTAGGTGTTCATTGCCTGGAACGGCATTGTAGCGAGTTTTGAATGAAATCGCCAGAGCTAGCGGCTATTTTGCGATTCAATGAATATTTCAACTCTTTGTTCTTCGAACATCAGTGGCTCTGTGCTAAAAGGTTGCTTGGTGGCGACTGACCATTGGCGAAACATGAGCATCACGTAAAGCAGACATGGTGAAACTCTCGTTGGCCATAGAGCATGAGACGGGGATCAGTCGATAGTTTTGTCACGGACGTTGCATTAAGAACTCAGGACGCATTATGGCGAAACCCTGGAAGATTATTGAAAGGATCGACACTGAAGAAGGTGTGCTCGAACTGCGCCAAAGAGATGAGCGTGACTTTCTGATTACTGTTGGCGGGCTAGTTCTGATGAATAGTATGGCCAATCGTTCGGAGGTGGAACTTGGTCGGCTTGGCTGCCGAAAATTACTGGATCATCCGGCACCGCGGGTACTCGTCGGTGGCCTGGGTATGGGCTATACGCTCAAAGCGGTACTTGACTGCCTGCCGGCCACAGCCCAGGTCCTGGTTGCCGAGATGAATCCGGTGGTCCTCAAGTGGTGTCGGGGCATCTTGGCTGCGCTGACCGACAGTGCGATCAATGACCACCGGGTCACGGTTGAAGTTGTCGATGTTGCAGACCTGGTCCGACGCTGTGCTAAAGTGCCCTCGGGTGAAGGCTTTGATGCCGTGATTTACGACCTTTACAAAGGCCCGCATTTCCGGACCGATCCGCATCACGACCCGCTTTATGGCAACCGGGCGATCGCCAACGTCCGAGCGGTCCTCAAGCCTGGCGGCGTTTTTGCCGTTTGGGGAGAGAACTACGACGAGGGGTTTGCCAAGCGCCTGCGCAAAGCTGGTTTCTCGGTGAGCCTGCCGCGGCCGGGACGCGGCGGTCTGCGGCATGTGGTTTTCCTGGCGGAATAGCTTTGTCCAACCCGGCGTTTGAACAAATTTTACGCTGACCGCCGTTCTGTAGCGGAAAACCGTTATCGTGAAACCTTCTCTTCTGGATATGCCGTGATCTGATGGATAGCCAGGTCCGATCCGGCGAATTCCTGTTCATCGGTGAGGCGGAAACCGATCCCCTTGGCAATGATGACATAAACCAGGAAGCCGGTCGCCAGCGCGTAGACGATCGCAAACAGGCTGCCGGCCACTTGCGAAAGGAACGAAACTCCGCCCAGGCCGCCAAGCGCCTGGTAACCGAAGATTCCCGCAGAGATTCCGCCCCAGGTGCCGATAATGCCATGCAGGGGCCAGACTCCGAGCACGTCGTCAATCTTAAGTTTTTCCTGCTCCCACTGAAAGCCGAAGACAAAAATCAACGAGCCGATGCCGCCGATCAGAAACGCGGCGAGCGGGTGGACGAGATCCGATCCGGCACAGATGGCGATCAAGCCGGCCAGTGCGCCGTTATGTGCAAAACCGGGATCGCATTTGGTTGAGACAACCGCAAACAAAACGCCGCCGACCATGGCCAGTAGTGAATTCGCCGCGACAAGACCGGAAATGCCAGCAAGATTTTGGGCGCTCATCACGTTGAAGCCAAACCAGCCGATCGCCAGAATCCAGCTGCCGAGGGCCAGAAACGGGATATTGCTGATGGGGATCGGGTGACTTTTTCCGCGGATCCAGCGGCCGGTCCGGGGGCCCAGCAGAACGATGGCAGGCAGGGCCAGCCAGCCGCCCATGGAATGGACCACGACACTGCCGGCGAAGTCATGAAAAGGAGCGCCCAGCGCCTGTTCAAACCAGCTTTGCAGGGCAGCGCTGTTTTGTCCCCAGATAAGCGATTCAAACAGAGGATAAGTTACTCCGGCAAAGACGGTTCCGGCCAGGACCTGCGGCCAGAACCGGGCCCGCTCGGCAATACCGCCGGAGATGATCGCCGGAATGCAGGCAGCGAAACAGAGAAGAAAGAAAAAGCGGACCAGTTCATAACCCTGGTTGCCGCCAACCAGAGTTTCGGCCGGGCCGAAAAAGTTGACGCCATAAGCAATCGGATAACCGATGGCAAAATAAGCGACTGTGGACACCGACCAGTCTGTCAGGATCTTGACTAATGCGTTGGTCTGGTTTTTAACGCGGACCGTTCCGACTTCCAGGAAGGCAAATCCGGCATGCATGGCGAAAACCATTACGGCACCGAGCATAAGGAACAGCACGTCGCCTGAATGGGTCAAGGACTGTACGGCAGAATCCATGGCTCACAACCTCCTTGTTGCAATTAATGCCAAGCGGCATTGCTTCGGCAGAAAGGCATAATACAACTCCTGTGCCGAAATTCAGGTCATTTAAAAACAGCTACTTAGGAAGAGTGCCTCGAGAAATGCGAAACTTATGCGTAAATTTTAGGCATGAGCGCTTGTAAAACAGGCGGGAATTGAGGCCAATGCGGCGTTGAAAGCTGTGCTTTCACGTTAATCTGTGGCTTGTTTCGAGTTGATACCCTGCGGACTGTCGAGTATTCTTCTGGTAAAATGACTTTGCTTGGAGTTTCGGTATGAACCATCTGCTTAAGAAAAGTTCGCTTGGAGATTTCAGCCGTGGTTTTTTCTGCCCTTTTCGCAGCCTGCCATTTCTACGCAGCAGGCCGCGATTAATTTTTTATATCCTGATTCCTTTCCTGATCAATGTGGCGGTGTTCAGCGGCGCCGTCTATCTCGGTATGGAGTTTTTCGGGAGCACGGTCGTCGAATATATTCCGCAAGGTGAAGCCTGGTACTGGGCGCTGTTCTCCTGGTTGCTCTGGGTTGTTGCGGTTCTGCTGACCGCCATTCTGGTCTTTTTCAGCTTTACTGTGGTCGGCAACCTGATTGCATCACCGTTCAACGACCTGCTGTCAGAGCGGACCGAAACTTTGTTGACCGGACGCGAAATCGACGAGAATTTTTCCCTGAGCAGGTTTTTCAGCGACGCCATAAAAAGCCTTCTGATGGAAGCGCGCAAGATGTGGGTGTTTGTCCTGGTGATGGTTTTGATCCTGCCCCTCAACCTGCTGCCGGGTATCGGCAATGCCATTTACACGTTGCTGGCGATCTCCCTGACCCTGTTCTTCCTGTGTGTTGAATATCTAAGCTTTGTCATGGTGCGCAAAGGTCACTTCTTCAGCGACCAGCGCCGATTTATTTTTTCGCGAAAATCCCTGATGCTCGGGTATGGTTGCGGTGTTCTGGTGATGCTGGCGATCCCCTTCTTCCAGTTTTTCTGCATCCCGCTGGCCGTGATTGGGGCGACTCGTCTCTGGTGTGATGAAATGGCGACCACGATGGAAGAATTGCGCCAACACCAAGGGCCTGGCGAAGACACGGCCGAACGAAGGGCGCGAGCGTCATGAAACCCTTGCTGATAAAAGCTGCACAGCAAGCCGGGCAGCTCCTGCTGGAGATGCGCGACAAGGGGGTTGCCGTTGAGTTCAAAGGTGCCGTCGATTTGGTGACGGCTGCCGACCTGGCTGCGGAACAACTGATTGTCGACCTGATCAGCCAACATTTCCCCGGTCATGACATCCTGGCCGAGGAAAATGGCTTTCGTTCGCAGGGCAGTGACCATCGTTGGATCATCGATCCCGTGGATGGCACCACAAATTTTGCGCACGGTTTGCCCTGGTTTGCCGTATCGATCGGGCTTGAAGTCAGAGGTCAACTGGTGCTTGGCACCATTTTTAACCCGTGCAACAACGAATTCTTTTTGGCCGAGCGCGGCGCCGGAGCCACATTAAACGGCCGTTCAATCAAGGTTTCCGCTGTTGATAAGCTCGATCGGGCACTGTTGGCTACGGGCTTCCCTTATGATCGCAAAGAGACCCCGGTCAATAACTATGATCACTTCGTTAATTTCCAGCAGGCAGCCCAGGCCTGCCGGCGGCCCGGTGCGGCCAGCCTAGACCTGGCTTGCGTGGCTGCCGGTCGGTTTGACGGCTATTGGGAAATGAAGCTTAAACCGTGGGATGTGGCGGCGGGTGTGCTCCTGGTTGAGGAAGCCGGGGGAAGGGTCAGTGATTTTGACGGTACAGACATGGCGTTGGACCGGGGTGAGTGCCTGGCGAGCAACGGGCATCTTCATGAGGCAATGCAAGCTGTCCTTAAACTTGGCCGGCGCAGTTCGACCTGATCGTCTGCTAAACAGCAGCGGCCGGTCTCCGAGGGTTGACATGATGTCAACCCTCGGAGACCGGGGCAATTACGGGGAAGGTTATTCAGGTTTTTCAAGAGGACCATCTTCCTGAGCAGGGGCTTCTTCCTTGATGTTCTCAATCTCCTCTTCGAGGACCATGGCCGCGGCCTTGAAGCTGTCTAAATTTCTTAACAGTTCCTGGACTTCCGGTTGGGCCATGAGGTCGTTTGTGCCAGTTTCCCGCAAATCATCGATCAATTTGCCGAGGTCGGCGTGCGTGACTCCGATCTTCTTATGGAGTGCCGACAGGTCGATTTTTTTCTGCACCAGGCGCTTGTACTGACTTGCCTTGAAAGCTGCTGTGTTCCAGGCACTTTTGGTGCTGCCCCAGATCTTCTCTGTGGTTTCTTTCAGCCGATCATGCTCTTCCCGTTCCGTCGGCTCTACATCGGTTGGACCGGGAAGGGGGGGCTGCTCTTGCTGCTCATGATCTTCTGTTCTATCTTTTTCCGTCATGGTAACCTCCGGTTAGGGGGAACTGTTAATAATCCTGTGCATTTATAGTATCATTAATGGTATTTCCGTCAAGCCTCTACAAACGCGCAGAAGCATGTCTTTCTGCTGGCTCATGGGTTGGATACTTGCCCAAGGGGTGATTTTGGTCTAAACTGCGTGGCGGCAGGTATTAAAATGACCGGGGAAAAGGAGATGAGTTCATGGATGAAATCGGGGGTACCCCCTTGCATATCGATCTGCGTCGGCACCTGCGTGAACATGATGAGGATCGAGATCTGACTCGCCTGATCTGCGAAATCGCCGATGCGTCCAAGTACATCATCAACTCGATCAATACCGGTGACCTGGGTGTGGCCGGTACTTCGAATCTGTACGGCGAAAAACAACTCGCTCTCGATGTGCTTTCAGACCGGATTATAATCAAGCGCCTGATGCACTCCGACGTTGTCGCGAATATTGCTTCAGAAGAACGCGATGATATTGTCGTGGTCGATGCGGACTGCGAAGAGAAGTTTTCGGTTGCCTTCGACCCTCTGGATGGATCTTCTCTGGTGGATGTCAACCTTGCCGTTGGCACGATCGTGTCAATTTACAAAGGCTGTAATCTCTTGCAGCCCGGGCGCAACCAGGTGGCGGCACTGTATATCCTTTACGGACCCCGGACGACTCTGGTCTACTCAACCGGAAATGGTGTCCATGAATTTGGCATGAACAGTCTCATGGAATATACTCTCAACCAGGAAAATATCAGGATGAATGATGGGCCAGCCAAAGTCTACTCGCCTGGTGGCCAGCGTAGCCAGTACTCTTTGGGGACGGAAAAATTCACCCAGTATCTTGAAAACGGCGGAGCCAAGCTGCGTTATTCAGGTGGGTTTGTTCCAGATATCAACCAGGTTCTGATTAAACGAAGCGGCTTGTTCATGTATCCTCATCTGAAAAATGCGCCCGATGGAAAATTGCGCCTGCTATACGAGTTGAACCCAATGGCTTATCTGATTGAGCAGGCTGGCGGTGCTGCTTCTGACGGCCGCCGGCGAATTCTCGATATCCGGCCGGAAAGTGTTGAAGATCGTGCGCCGGTTTTTATTGGCAGTAAAGAAGCCGTGGCGATGGCCGAACGCTGTATTGCCGAATTCGACGCCTGATCTGTGTTAAACACTTCAGCATTGAAAACGCCCGATGATTTCATCGGGCGTTTTTTATGAAAATATGGGGTAGCAGGGAGCCGCCTGAACTTAATTCCAGGATCCTTGTTTGTAGCTGAAAATATGCCGGTTCGGAATGATTTTAACCAGATTGAATGCTTCCGGATCAAATTGATCTGGAGTCTTGCCGTGGGCTTCGAAAACCTTCTCCTGATACGAGAGAATGCCCACATAAGGAATTGCTGGTGACTGGGAGCGACGGACTTTGGCTGCCAGAGATTTCCCATCGATTTCGTGGTAAAGCGCTCGCCAGGTGCCATCTGCCTGCCGCGTGATTTCCATACGTGACCGGGAAAGGCGGTGATTGCGATTGAGTTCCTCGACCTTTTGTTCCAGGAAACGGGAAAATTCCGCATGTTTGCTGAGCAGATCCTTATCCCCCGGGCTTGGTGTTGTGGCTCGTTTTGCCAGCAAAACCTGTTTCGGTGACGATTGCGATGCGAAAACAGAATGCTCGCCAGAGAAAGCAGGCAAAGCCATCATCACCAGGATCAGGTTGATCAAAAGCGTTTTTATCAAGCGCATAAGCACCTCTCAATGAAGGTTCGTTCTGAAGCACTTTTCCAAGCGAAAAACATGCCAGAATTTATTCTTCGGAGGGCAACTCTTTGGTGCCACGGGAAATCTTTAGTTTCTTATGGATTCGCTGGCCAAAGTTTTTACTTTAAACAGAACCTTGAGTAACAATCTTCGGCCAGCGATTACGTGATATCAAGGAGTGGTGCTTTTGATGATACTTGCCGGCCGGGTGTCTGAAGTTTTACAGCACCCGGCCGGCAAGCGATTTACCTTATTACCTGATGAAAGCGGCTACTTGCTTTCCATTTCCACACGGCGGTTAAGCTTGCGGCCCTCTTTGGTATCGTTGCTGAATTTGGGCATGCTTTCGCCATAGCCAATTGTTTCCAGGCGATCGGCAGCGATGCCGTTGTTGACCAGCCAGTTCTTTACCGAGGCTGCCCGGCGTTCCGACAGGCCCTGATTATATGCTTCGGTGCCGATTGAGCAGGTGTGGCCCTTGATCAGGAAGTCGGCTTGGGGATCTTCCTCGAGGATCAGCTTTGCCTGCTCGAGAACCGGGACCATCTCATCGGTAATCGCGTCTTTGTCGAAACCGAACACCAGGTTGAAGGTAATGACTTCCTTTACGACAACAGGTGCGGGTTTCTTGACCACCGGCGGCGGGACAATCACAACCGGTTTGGGAACAACGTCCTCATAGAGGACATCTTTGGCAAACTGCTGCAGGGCAGCGTCAGAGGCCAGGTCGGTTACATCGGCCGATACGCTGCAGTCGGAAAGCGCGCGAATCTGATCAATGGTTTGTACGCCGTTTGCGGTATCAGCAAAACTGACCACATGGATACACAGTTTCTCCGGGTTCGCTGCATAGAGGGAGCGAGCGGCGCTTATTGCGTCCGATCCCATGTTGGAGTCGCCATCGGTTAGCATGATCAATGCCGTCTTGCCGGTGAGGGCTCCAATAACCGGAGCCAGATCGTTCAGGCCATCGCCCATGGTGGTCCAATTGTTGAAAGGTGCGGTATTGGCCGCAAACGCCGATCCAAGCGTGCCTTTCTTGTAAACAGCTGTTTTGGCAAGGACCTTGTATTTTGCAAAAACGGCTCCCGTGCTGGTGTAACCCAGCTCCGGAATGGTCTTGTCCAGCCGTGAGATTGTGTCAACCGCGAGGTCGAGCTTATTCTGTCCGAGGGTCTTGTGACTCTCGTGATTCATGGAGCCAGACTGGTCAAGGAAAATAATGAAGTTGTCGACTTTTTTAACAATTTCTGCCGATGCATTGATTGGTGTCAATAATGCCAGACACACAGCCAATAGAACAGAAACCAGGCCCGGGATGTAAAATTTTTTCATAATCTAAATGCTCCTTTCAAGTGACATGATACGAGATGACGATTATTGGTGGATACTGTTCAAGCATAGCTTAGAAAACCGCTAGGTCAATCTTAGTTTATGCTTTTGTGCAGCAAAATGACATCTTTATCTGCAAAATACAAGTGGGCTCGCCAATGTTTTGCCAGCCATTGGAAAGTCGCCCGCGAAAAGAAAAGAATATGGGTCGGATCGTTCTTGTAATGCCAGCGGGAGAACGCCGTTTCGTCCAACGCCAGTTTGGTCATAATGCCCAACCAGCCACCCGTCCTCAGAAGGCTCCAGAGCGTGTCGAGCTCCTGGCGGGGACGACGCAGGTGCTCGATAACTTCAGTTGCGCTGATAAAGTCGTATTTTTTTGAGAATACGGATAAGTCGGGTGTGAAGTATAGGTCGTAGTGGGACATCTTGTGCCCAAGTTCGGAAAACATGGCAGGCAGCGCCGGGCCCGGTCCTGAGCCAAAGTCCAGGCCCTCACTGGCAGGGGCCAGTTTCTGATTGAGCGGATGCAGCAGGCGGCCGAGGAAACGTCTGTAAGCAGGGTCATCCGGGCTGTTCCGGTGGAGGTTGTATTCGGCGACCTCCCCGGCGGGTTCCATGTGCTGCTCCGGCGGGACAAAGATCAGCAAGCATTGACCGCAGCGATAATAATCGCGTCTCGGGTCATGGTGGAAGGGTTCGGCCGAGACCCGCGCGCAGAGAGGACAGGCTGGTGCTGTCGCAGAATGTGTTAACCGCATGCCGGTTTTCCCTACACATATTATGCTGAAACGAAATGGCCACCCGGGCAGCAGCACTGTTGAGTGGTATCTTATCCGATATGCCGGGAGTGTAACAGCCAAACGTTTAACGCAAAAAGCCCCTGCCTTTGAATAAAAAGCAGGGGCTTGCTTCCTTCAGGGCAATGCGCTAATTGAGCAGCGCTTTGCCTTTTTCAAAGCCCAGGCTGAAGGCTTTCTGGTTAAGCTCCTTGAAGGCCGCTGGAACCCGCCGGAGGACCGCTTCTTCACCCGCTTCCCTGGAAACGACCCCGGTCATGCCAATGACTGCGCCAAGAGCAATGACGTTGGCCACGATGGCACGGCCAATGTCTTCCTTGGCCATGCGCATGATCGGCAAACGGTAGACGATGAAGTCACCAACCGGTTCTTTTTTTACGAAGTCGTCATCGAGCAGCAGCAGGCCGCCCTTCTTGATGCCGTTCGCGTACTTGTCGGCCGCTTCCTGGGTCATCGCCAGGCAGGCGTCGACAATGGTCGCCTTCGGATAGTCGATCGGGCCATCAGAGATGATGACCTCCGATTTGGAGGCGCCGCCGCGTGCCTCAGGGCCGTAGCTCTGCGACTGCAGGGCGCTCTTGCCCTCGATAATCGCGGCGGCTTCCGCCAGAATGATACCGGCTGTGATCAGACCCTGACCACCGGCGCCGGAAAACCGAATCTCATAACGTTCTGCCATGGTTCAATCTCCTATTTACTAGTGATCAGGCGCCTTCTTGCACCCGTTTGATCAAGGCATCGTACTGCTCGCAGTATTCAGGCTTGTCAGGCTCATGATAAAGCACACCCGTCAGGAACTTGCCTTCGAGCTGCTCGGGAGTCATCTTGGCCGCTGCCTTGGCGGGAACCGCGTCCTTTTTGAGGCGCTTCATCATATCAATAACGGAACGGAACTTGTTGCGCCGGCCGTAGCTGGTCGGGCAGTCGTCAAGAACTTCGATGACGGCCATGCCCTTGTGCTTGATGCCCTGGGTGATCAGCTTGTCGATTTCACGTGGATGCGCTGCCGTGGTGCGGGCCACAAAGGTCGCGCCGGAGCCGATGGCCAGCTTGCTGATATCGAACACCGGGTCAGGGTTGCCGTAAGGTGTGGTCGAGGCTTTCATGCCGGTCGGGGTGCAAGGGGAGAACTGACCGCCGGTCATGCCGTAGATGTAGTTGTTCATGATGACGTAGGTCATGTCGATATTGCGCCGGCAGGCATGGATGAAATGGTTGCCGCCGATTGCCGTGCCGTCGCCGTCGCCGCCGCAGCAGATGACGGTCATTTCCGGTTTGGCCAGCTTGACGCCAGTGGCGAAGGCTGCCGCCCGGCCATGGGCGGTGTGCAGGGTGCAGGCATCGAGATACCCGGGCAGACGGCTGGCGCAGCCGATGCCGGACACGATGGAAGTCATCTTGCGGTCGAGCTCGCAGGCGTCCATGGCCCGGATCAGGCCCTTCATGACTATGCCATGTCCGCAGCCGGGGCACCAGATGTGCGGAAGCTTGCCGGGGCGGATAGATTTTTCGTAATCGTAAGCCATTAGATGACCTCCTTCACTTTGGCCATAATCTGGCCGGGATTGATCGGCTCACCATCAACCCGGTTCACTCCGGCGATCGCGCAATTGCCTTTGGCAACGCGATCAACTTCGAAAATCATCTGACCGAGATTCATTTCCGGAACAACGATCGCTTTGGCCTGTTTGGCCAGTTCGGCGGTCCGCTTCTCGGGGAAAGGCCAGAGGGTGATCGGGCGGAACAGGCCGGCCTTGATGCCTTCCTTGCGCAGTTCATTAACCGCGTAGCGAGCGGAGCGGGAACTGGAGCCGTAAGCCCAGAGGATAACTTCCGCATCTTCGGTCATATACTCTTCATTCTTTTCAATGTAGGCGCGCGCTTCAGCACACTCGACCTTGTCGATCTGACGCTGCTCTTCCGCAGCAACCAGGGATGCCTTGGTGGTCGGGAAGCCGTCATCCGCCTTGTTCAGACCGGTGACGTGGTACTTGTAGCCGGAGCCGAAGGCGGCCAGAGGCGGCACCAGGCCCTTGCTTGAGTCGTAAGGCTTGTAATTTGCGGGGCTGTCTGTCACGGGGTCACGGTCAATAACTTCCAGTTCACCCGGCTCGGGGTAAACGATGCGCTCGCGCATATGACCGACGATTTCGTCGAACAGAACCTGAACCGGCATACGATATTTTTCGGCTAGATTAAAGGCGCGGACAGTTTCCGTAAAGATTTCCTGGATGGACTCGGGAACCAGTGCGATTGCAGCATGGTCACCATGAGTCCCCCAGCGGGCCTGCATGACGTCAGACTGGCCCGGGCCGGTCGGCATGCCGGTGGAAGGGCCACCACGCATGACATTGACGATGACGCAGGGCGTTTCGGCGATGCAGGCGTAACCGATCAACTCCTGCTTGAGGGAAACGCCGGGGCCGGAGGTGGCTGTCAGGGCCTTGGCTCCGGTCAAAGAAGCACCGATGATCGATGCCATGGCGCCGATTTCATCTTCCATCTGGATGAACTTTCCACCGACGGTCGGCAGCAGTTCGGACATTTCCTCAGCCACTTCAGTGGACGGGGTGATGGGGTATCCACCGAAGAATGTACATCCGGCGTATATGGCCCCCTGGGCACAGGCCTGGTTGCCCTGCACAAGAGCAGTTTTCTTTGCCACGTCTATATCCTCCTATAAAAGATAATTGAGTCGATTACTCGTCGTGGACCTTGATGGCGAAATCAGGACACAGCAACTCACACTGCATACACTTGATACAATCTTCCGGCCTGACGACCTTGACCAGGAAAACGTCCATCTCCAGAACATCTTTCGGACAGAACTCGGCGCAGATACTGCATCCTTTGCAGTTGCGCTCGATTACTTCAATTCTTGCACCGCTCATTCCGGTCTATCTCCTTTGCTGAAATTGGTTTTTGCTAAAGCTGCGAAAAATTGCGGCGAACTTAGCACAAAATATTTGCTAGTTCCACAGTTTATTTCGATTGTTTGATCCTGTCGCCGTGATCGATTGAGAGATTGTTTCGGCAGCATTGCAAGCCGCCGAAATCACATAAATGCATAAGCAAAGAAGGGCAATGTTGCCATTGCCCTTCTTTGGGTGCGGCAGCTCACAGGGAAAGAATTACAGGAGTCCCATTTTCTCGAGGTCGGCGATCAGGCCTTTGACAGCATTGACCGAGTTGTCCATCAGTGCCTGTTCCTCTTCATCAAGTTTGAACTCGACGATTTTCTCGACACCGCCGGCGCCCAGCACACAGGGTACGCCGACATAATAGCCATCAACGCCGAATTCACCGTTAAGCAGAGCGCAGGTCGGCAGAACGCGCTTCTGGTCCTTGAGAACCGACTCGGCCATGGCAATAGCCGCGGACGCCGGGCTGTAGAAGGCGCTGCCGGTTTTGAGAAGCTTGACGACTTCGCCGCCGGCGGCCTTGGTCCGCTCGACCATGGCTGTCATGACTTCCTTGGCTTTGTCGGCGCCGTATTTCTGTTCGAGCAGTTCCATGACCGGAATGCCCTGGACACTGGCATAGCGGATCAGGGGGACCATAGTGTCACCGTGGCCACCGAGGGTCATGGCCGTCACATCCTTGACGGAAACGCCGAGTTCCCAGGCGATGAATGCGGCAAAACGGGCCGAGTCGAGAACGCCGGCCTGGCCGAAGACGCGCTCGGCCGGAAAACCGGTGACCTTGCGGCACAGGGTGACCATGGCGTCGAGAGGGTTGGAAATGACGATGACGAAAGCGTTAGGGGCATTGTCGCGGATGCCTTCGGCAACCTGGGTCATGATCTTGGAGTTGACTTCGATCAGGTCGTCGCGGCTCATGCCGGGCTTGCGCGGCAAGCCGGCAGTCACGATGACCATGTCGGAGCCGGCGATGTCGGCATAGCTGTTGGTGCCGGTACAGGACACATCGAAGCCGTCAATCGGAGAGGCTTCGGCAAGGTCAAGGGTTTTGCCCTGCGGCATATCCTCAACAACATCGAACATCACCACATCACCCAGTTCACGCAGACACGCCAATTGAGCCAGCACGCCACCAATCTGACCACCACCAATCAGGGAAATCTTGGGTCTCGCCATTTTTTTCTCTCCTTTAATAGATAAATTGCGCCGGGCTCAGGCGACCGGCATTGGATTTAACCCGTCAAGTCTCACCATCAGACCAAACAACACTGTATACAGTATACAAACAATTTTCGAGTGTCAAGAGCCTTTGTGTCCGGAGGTTATTTTTCAGTCGGTTTGCTTGCGAACAGCGAAGGGAGGATTGCAATTGCCTATATTTAAACCATAAAGTTGTAACTTAAGGGTGCGTGTATGGCCCTTTTCCAGGGATAGAAAAAGCCGGGGCACACCTGCTGCCCCGGCTTGATCGCATGCTTAGTAAATCAGTTTAAAGTGCATCGATAATGGTGTTGTAGGTTGCGCTGGGACGCATTGCCTCGCCGGCTTTGACCGGGTCGGGGCGGAAGTAGCCGCCGACGTCAACCGAAGCCCCTTGAGCCGCGATCAGTTCGGCATCGATCTTCTCGGCATTGTCGGTCAGGTCTTTGGCCACCGGCACAAAGCGCGCCTTGAGTTCGGCGTCCTTGTCCTGGGCCGCCAGGGCCTGGGCCCAATACAGGGAAAGGTAGAAGCTGCTGCCGCGGTTGTCTATCTCGTTGACTTTGCGAGAGGGCAGTTTCTGATTTTCCAGGTAGGTGCCGATAGCCGTGTCGAGCGTTTCCGCGAGGACAGCAGCCTTGGAGTTATTGTCATTGGTCGCAACCAGTTCCAGAGAAGGTACGAGGGCACAGTATTCGCCGAGTGAATCCCAGCGGATATGGCCTTCCTTGAGGAACTGCTGGACGTGCTTCGGCGCGGAGCCGCCGGCGCCGGTTTCAAACAGGCCGCCGCCTGCCAGCAGGGGTACGATGGACAACATGCGGGCGCTTGTGCCCAGCTCAAGAATCGGGAACAGGTCGGTCAGGTAATCTCTCAGGACGTTGCCGGTGACCGAGATGGTGTTGAGCCCCTTGCGGATCCGCTCAAGGGAGAAGTTCATTGCTTCGACCGGAGGCATGATGCGGATGTCCAGGCCGGTGGTATCGAATTCCGGCAGGTACTTGTTGACCTTCTTGATGATTTCGGAATCATGACCGCGCTTCTCGTCGAGCCAGAATATAGCCGGCTCGCCGGAGGCTTTGGCCCGGGTGACGGCCAGCTTGACCCAGTCCTTGATCGGCTCATCCTTGGTCTGGCAGGCGCGGAAAATGTCGCCCGGTTCCACTTTCTGCTCGAGCAGGGTCTCACCGGCGGAGTTCACGATACGGATCGTTCCGTTCGCAGGGGCTTCAAAGGTTTTATCATGGGAACCGTATTCTTCGGCTTTCTGCGCCATCAGGCCGACGTTGGAAACGCTGCCCATGGTGGCCGGGTTGAATTGGCCGTTGCGCTTAGCGTCTTCGATGATCTCCCGATACATGGTTGCGTAGCAGCGATCGGGGACCATGGCGATCGTGTCCTGCAGCTCGTCCTGCAGGTTCCACATCCGGCCGCCGTCGCGCACGACATTCGGCATCGAGGCATCGACGATGATGTCGTTGGGAACGTGCAGGTTGGTAATGCCTTTGCGGGAATCGACCATGGCCAGCGCCGGCTGATTGGCATAGCAGGTGTTGATGTCCGCTTCAATCTCGGCCTTCTTGTCGGCAGGGAGCTTGTCGAGCTTGCTCAAAACATCGGCCAGACCGTAATTGGGATTGGCGCCGATCTCCTTGAAGGTTGCGGCGTGCTTTTCGAAGGTCTTCTGGTAATAGACCTTGACGCAGTGACCGAACATGATCGGATCGGAAATCTTCATCATGGTCGCCTTGAGGTGCAGCGAAAGCAGGACGCCTTTCTCTTTGGCTTCGGCCGCGGTTTTCGCGTAGAAGTCACGCAGCGCGGCCACGTTCATCACCGAGCTGTCGAGGACTTCGCCTGCCAACAGGTTCAATTTGTCTTTCAACACCGTGGTCTGGCCGTCAGCACCGACGAACTCGATCTTGACCGTGTCGGCCTGGTCCATGGTGACCGATTTTTCCGATTCATAGAAATCGCCGCCTTCCATGTGGGCAACGCGGCATTGGGAAACCTCCGGCCAGTCCTGCATCATCTTGTGCGGGTTCTTCTGGGCGAATTTTTTGACAGAAGCAGCGGCGCGACGGTCGGAGTTGCCTTCACGCAGCACCGGATTGACAGCGGAGCCCAGGCATTTGGCGAAGCGTTCCTGCAGGGCTTTTTCTTCATCCGTGGTCGCTTCTTCCGGATAACTGGGGATATCGTAGCCTTTTGCCTGAAGTTCCTTGATGCAGGCTTGCAGCTGCGGAATCGAGGCACTGATGTTCGGCAGTTTGATAATGTTGGCTGCGGGCGTTTTGACCAGGTCGCCGAGTTCGGCGAGGTCGTCGGGAATCTTCTGTTCTTCGGTCAGCTTGTCGGGGAAGTTGGCGATAACGCGACCCGACAAGGAAATGTCCTTGGTTTCGACTTCGATGCCGGTTCCCTTGGTGAATGCCTGCACAACGGGAAGGAAGGCATAGGTTGCCAACGCCGGTGCTTCGTCAATTTCAGACCAGATAATCTTCGATGCCATGTGTTCTCTCCTTGGTTTGTTTTGAATAGCAGTTGAGCTTGAGGTGCAAACGCAGCAGAAACAGGTTCGCCTCACTTTACAGCAGGTTAACCTCAATATGATTGATTGCGCCGGAGTTCGGCAGCATGCAGTTCGACGGTGCGCAGGGGAGTCCTGCTGGAAGTTGTATACAGTATACAAATGGGCCAGAGGCTGTCAAGCAAAAAACGGGAAGAGTCGGACGGGGCGGTCTGCCTGCGCAAAGGGTGGAATAAGAAGGTCTTTCGAGGCTTGAAAGATTGGTCGTTTCAAGACGCCGGGATGGGAAAAACATCCGAATCCCGGGCCTTCTGGCGAGCCTCCTCGATGTCCTTGTCAGTGAGGTCCCGGCGAATCATCAGGACTTGTCCGGGGAAAATCTGCCGGGGGTCCTTGATCTGGTCCCGATTGGCCTGGTACAGCAAGGGCCAGAGGTGACCATCGTCGTAAACCGTGGACTGGGCGGCGATGGTCCATAAGGTTTCGCCCTCACCAACCTGGTAGGTCGTCGCCGGTCCCGGTGGCGCGGGTTCGGGTTGGGGGTCGGCTGGCTTTGCAGCGGCCTGGCGTTCTTTGGCCTTAGCGGCCTCAATCGCGGCGTGGCGGGATTTGGCTTCGGCCTTGATCCGTTCGAGCTCGGCCGCCTGGCGGGCCTTTTCGGCGGCGGCTTCGCGCTCTGCCAAGGCCGCTTCTTTCGCCAGGGCTTCCTCAGTCACGACAATGGCTCGCCTGGCATGCTTAAGGGCAAAGTTAAGAGCGTCCTTGGCTTTGCCGTACTTCTCCCGCCGCATCAGATTCTGACCGTCTGCAAAGGCATCACCGGCAGCCTTGAATTCAGTCGGCGCATAGTGGGCCGCAGAAAGTGTGCGGGCCTTTCCGATCATGCGCTCCGCCGTCTCCAGTTCATGATGAGGTGGCTTGGCGCACGCGGTCACGGCGAGCAGGATCAATGTCAGAAAGGCCCAGCGTAAAGTCATATATGAATTCTCCCGGAATCCGCTTCCGGGGCAAAGAGTCTCGGATTTATGGTTTTGGGGGCCGTGCTGCCAGCCGGATCCCCAGTTCCCTTAACTGTTTTTCTTCGACCGGGCCAGGTGCTTCGGACATGAGGCAGGTTGCCTTCTGGGTTTTGGGGAAAGCAATGACATCGCGAATTGATTCCGCCCCGGTCAAAATCATCATGACCCGGTCAAGTCCGAAGGCGATGCCGCCATGAGGGGGCGCTCCGAATTCAAGAGCGTCGAGCAAAAAGCCGAACTTCTGCCGGGCTTCATCTTGGCTGATGCCCAGCAGATCGAACATTCTGCTCTGGATGCTCTGGTCATGAATACGGATGCTGCCGCCGCCGATCTCGGAACCGTTCAGCACCAGGTCATAAGCTTTGGCGCGTGCCTTGCCGGGATCGCTGTCGAGCAGGTGGATGTCTTCGTCGAGCGGGGCGGTGAAGGGATGATGGACCGCCATGTGCCGTCTTTCCTCGCCATCCCACTCAAGCAGGGGGAAATCGGTGACCCAGACGAACCGATAGCATTTCGGGTCGGTCAGCCCCAGTTTGTGGCCGAGATGTCCGCGCAGCCGGCCTAGGGCTTCATTGGCAACCCCCGGGGTGTCGGCGACAAACAGCAGCAGGTCGCCGGGGGCGGCGGTCAGTTGCTCGGCAAGCCCCTGCAATTCAGCCGCGCTGAAGAACTTGGCGATCGGTGATTGCCAGGAGCCGTCCTCCTGAACTTTGACCCAGGCAAGGCCTTTGGCTCCGTAAATAGCAACAAAGTTCGTCAGGTCATCGAGTTCCTTGCGCGAGAAGGTGGCGCAGCCTCTGGCATTGAGGGCTTTGATCAGCCCGCCCTTGGCCGCCACGTCGGCAAAAACCTTGAAGCCGCAGCTGCTGACTGTTGCGGTGATGTCCTGCAGCTCCATTGCAAAGCGCAGATCGGGGTTGTCAACCCCGTAGCGATGCAGAACCTCATCATAGGTCATGCGCGGCATGGGCAGGTCGAGATTGACATCGAGGGTTGATTTGAAAATCTCGGCAATCATGCCTTCCATGATCGTCATAACGTCGTCACGGTCGACAAACGACATCTCGCAGTCAATCTGAGTGAATTCAGGCTGACGGTCTGCCCGCAGGTCCTCGTCGCGGAAGCAGCGGACAATCTGAAAATAGCGATCGAAACCGGAAACCATCAACAGCTGCTTGAATAATTGTGGCGATTGGGGCAGGGCGTAGAACTCGCCCTGATTAACGCGACTTGGCACCAGATAGTCCCGGGCGCCTTCCGGGGTGCTCTTGGTCAGGACTGGCGTTTCAATTTCGAGAAAATCATTTTTGGTCAAATAGTTGCGTACAGTTTGAGCGACTTTGTGACGCATGATGAGATTGCTTTGAATTGAATCACGGCGCAGGTCGAGATAGCGGTATTTCAGACGCAGGTTTTCGGCGACCTCGGTGAACTCGTCCAGCATGAACGGCGGAGTCTTGGCCACGCTGAGAATCCGCAATTCGCGAACCTCGATTTCAACTTCGCCGGTTTTCATTTTCGGATTGATCGTTCCTTCCGGACGCGGCGAAACCTTGCCGATCGCTGCGATCACGAATTCGTTGCGAATACTTTCAGCTTTGGCGTGGGCATCCGGATCGCGATCTGGGTCAAGGGCGAGTTGCGCAATTCCGGTCCGGTCACGCAGGTCGATAAAGATCAGGCCGCCGTGGTCGCGCCGGCGGTGCACCCAGCCCATCAGGCAAACGTCTTCGCCAATCTGTGTGGCGCGCAGGTCGCCGCAATAGCTTGACCGTTTCCAGTCTCCAAGTATGTCGTTCAAAGGGAACTCCTGTTTGCTGCAGTGGCGCGTAGCGAGCTCTGCGTGGCGCGAGTTGAGTCAAGGTGAACATGTGACTATAAAATTTGCCGGCAGGCTCAGACCGCTTTGGTAAGCATGTCCTGCCAGACAAATTGCCAATTATATAGATGAGGGTGACAAGCGTCAAGCTTGACAAATGGCCCGGTGCAGATGCTTTTCAACTTCGTCCAGTGCGACTTCTTCTTGTGTGCTGTCATCCATGCATCTCAGCTGGGCGATGCCGCGGGCCAGTTCATCTTCTCCCAGAATGAGGACATGGCGGGCGCGGAGTTTGTCGGCCCGTCTCAATTGGGCCTTCAGGCTTTTGCCGCTGTACTCCATTTCAGCCCGGACGCCCTGACGCTGTAGATTCGTCAGGAGTGTAAAGCCCGCGGTTTCGGCCGTATGGCCCAGAGTGGCGATGAACAGGTCCGGGCGTGCCGGCGCGATTTTCTGGTCGTCAATCAGCAGCGCGAGACGTTCCAGTCCCATAGCAAAACCGATGCCGGGCAGGGCGGGTCCCCCCAGGTCGGCAATCAGCTGGTCATAGCGGCCGCCGGCAGCGACCGCATTCTGGGCCCCCAAGCTGCCCGTGACCATTTCAAAAGTTGTTTTCGTGTAATAGTCCAACCCCCTGACCATGCGCGGATTGACGGTGAAAGGCACGGCGAGATTTTGCAAATGCGTTTGCACCTGCCCGAAGTGTTCGCGACAGCCGTTGCACAGATGGTCGACCATGGCGGGTGCGCGGACGGTCGCTTCCCGGCAGCCGGGCACCTTGCAGTCGAGAGCCCGCAAAGGATTGGTTGTGTAGCGGCGCTGGCAATCCGCGCACAAGCAGGCCAGGTGTTGTTCAAGGTAGGCGGTGAGTGCCTCACGGTAAACGGGGCGGCATTCTCCGCAACCGAGAGAATTGACCTGGAGTTCCACATCCGGGATCTGCACGACTTTGAAATAATGGCTCAGCATGGCAAGCAGCTGGGCATCGATTTTCGGGTCGTCGAGTCCGATCACTTCGGCGCCGATTTGGTGGAACTGGCGATAGCGACCCTTTTGTGGCCTTTCATGGCGAAACATCGGGCCGATATAATAGAGTTTGTTCACCGGATCCTGAGCATGGAGCTTGTGCTGAATGAAGGCGCGCATGACCGGTGCGGTCCCCTCCGGGCGCAAGGTCATCGAGGTGCCGCCCTTGTCGCTGAAGGTGTACATTTCCTTTTCAACGATATCGGTGGTTTCGCCGATGGAGCGACAGAAAAGTTCGGTCTTTTCAACGATTGGAACGCGGATCTCGCGATATCCGAAGATGTCGAATACGGATCTGGCCTGCTCTTCGAGATACTGCCAGGTTTCGACTGTGCCAGGCAGGATATCGTTCATGCCTTTGATGCCGGTGATACTCACTTTTTTTGTTGTCTCCCTGGAGGAAATGCGGATTGTGTTAAATATCCCGCGATGCGGAGGGTGCGTAAAGTTTTTTACTCGTTCTCGACAGGTCCGTCAACCGGATAAATAGGAAAAACAGAGAATATTATGTCAGGTCCGGCGGAGCCGCGAATCTGATGGAGACGCGGGCGCGATGTCAGCGGTGGGCCTGGGCGGCAGAGGCCTTATCCCTGGACCCGTGCTCCAGTTGCGTGGCGCTTTGTGAAACATTGCGATCACGCTTGCCCTGATACATGGCCCGGTCAGCCAGGTCGATCAGTTCCGCCTGGGTCACAGCGTGCAGGGGAAAGCTTGCGTGGCCGATCGTTGCCGTCAGTCGACAGATCTCCCCTTGAGCGGTTTTGTATTCGAGAGCCTCGATGGCCTTGCGGAAACGTTCACAGACGATGGCGGCGCCGGCACTGTCGGTTTCAATCAACAGGGCCGTAAATTCGTCACCGCCATAACGAAACAGAAGATCAGCCTCGCGGATGCAGGTTTTGAGCTGAGTGGCGACTTCTTTGAGGACATCGCTGCCGACCAGGTGGCCGTGCCGATCGTTGATGGCCTTGAACAGGTCGAGATCGATGAACGCCACCGAGAAGACCAAGGCATAGCGCTGTGCCCGGCGAATCTCCTGGGCGAGAGCAACCTGCAGGAACCGGTAGTTGTAGAGTCCGGTCAGATCATCGGTGTAGATCAAGCCCCTGGCCCCTTCATATCGGCAGGCGTTGCGGAAGCCCAATGCAATTTGGTCGGCGAGAAATCCGAGGTTTCTGTCGGGAAGATCCGCAGGGAAATCGTCATTAACGGGATTGCAGAGAATGACCGCGCCGCGGAAGGCGTTCTCCGCGGACAGCGGCAGCACCCAGAGCGAACGCAAATCGTCGAAGCCTCTGGCCGGAGGGTCGATTTCTTCGCCTTGCAGCAACGTCACTTGACCCATTTGCGCAATGCGCGGGCCGAGGTGCTCGATCAGGACTTTTGCCGTGGATGCGGTTAGATTCTGGCAATTTGTGATCAGGGAGATCTGATCCTTTTCCATGAAGAAGGAGCAGCCGCGCCCGCCGCCGAGTTCGTACAGCAAAACCTGCAGGGAGTTCTGCAGCAGGGTGGCGACATCCAGTTGGGTCGCCAGGCTCTGTCCCTGCTGGTAGAGTCTGAGCTGGCTTCGCAGCAGGCTGTTTTCATCAAGCAGGCAACGTTGTTCGATACAGGACTTGACGATATGTTTCAGATGCTCCGGCGCACAAGGTTTGAGCAGATAGTCGCGGGCGCCGTTTTTAAGAGCCTGAACGGCCATTTCAACGCTGGTGGAGCTGGTGGCGAGGATCACTTCGGGAGCAGGGTTGAGACTGCGGGTGTGGCGTAACAGGTCGAGTCCGGAGATTTCCGGCATGATCAGATCGGTCAGGATCAGGTCGTAGCTAGCAGAAGCCAGGCGTTCCTTGGCCTCCACGCCGGAGGCAGCCGTGTCAATCTGGTAAAGGCCTTCTTCGGAAAGGATGTCACTGAACACCTGCCGAAAAAAGCTTTCGTCGTCCACCACGAGAATGGTTGGTTTAGACATGCCTGCTCCCCGCTGTCATTAACGCCTAAAGCTAGCAAAAACCCTAATCTGCGTCAATGGAAAAGCCCTGGTTGTGAATGGTTGCGGACCAGCCCAGGCCGTTTGATGAAAAAACCAGGCTGCCCTGGCGGTCGGTCCTGTAAAGAGGGACGCCCATTTCTTTGCAGAGACTGATGGCCTCTGCATGGGGAAGGTGGTGGGGATTATGCCTGCCGGCCGAGACAAAGGCTATTTGCGGTGCGATTGTCGGCAGATATTCCGCCGGCAGCGATCGGCGACTGCCGTGATGCGGCAGCTTGAGGAGCGTGCATGGGCCGGGGAGCCCGGCAGCGAGCATTTGCCGCAAGCTGGCCGGGCCCATATCGCCGGTGAGCAGAACGCCGTCCTGGCCGGTGCTGGTGTAGACGGCCAATGACCGTTCATTGATGTCGTGATGCCTCTGGTCCGGCACAAAAACCTTTAACCGCTCCGGTTTGCCGGAAATAAGCTCGGTCCATCCCGGATCGAGAGGTTCATAGGCAAGATTGTGCTCCGTGATGACAGCGTGCAGCGCAGGATTCAGTTGTTCCAGGGGCATGCCGCCGTAAAATTTCTCGACCGGAAAATGCTTGAGAATAAATAGCAGACCTTCATAGTGATCAGGATGGTCATGAGTCAGAATGATGCCTTGCAGGGCGTTCACTCGCAACCGACCGAGAGCCGGGGCGAGCAGACGTTCCCCTGGGTCGTAGCTGGATTGCGGTAATCCAGCCCCGTCGATCAGATAGTGCCGCTGCGCATCGAAAGAGACCAGAGTTGCATCGCCTTGGCCAACGCTGATTGCGACAACCCGCAAACGGCCAGGATCCCCAGCTGCCGGCAGCCACAGGATCAGCGCGATGGCGAGCAGGCCCAATCGCTGCAGCCAGCGGGAGGCTTGTCTGCCGCGCAGTGAGAGGGCGGCGAGCAAGGCGGTTATTGCCAGCAGGTCGCGGTGCGATGGAAAGTAACGCAGTGCCGCCAGACCGGGCCATCCGGTCAGCCAGTCAACGAGCTGCAGGGCATTGGCCACCAGAAAACCGGCAAAGGCAAAGCAGGTGTCTGCTGTCTGCGGAGCCAGCGCGGTCAGGAGGACGCCGGCGAGTCCGGCAGGAACCGCGCCCCAGGCAATCACTGGTGTCGCGGCCAGGTTCGCCAACAATCCTGCCGGCGCAAAGGTGTGAAAATGCCAGAGCGTCAGAGGGGCGGTTGCCATGGTGGCTGCCAGGGTGGTAAGAAAAAGCAGCGCCGGACAGCGGAGCCATGGCGGTGAGCCATTCAGGAGTTTCTGCCAGACCGGCAGCCAGAGTAGAATGCCGAACAGTCCGGCAAAGGACAGCTGGAAGGCCGGACGGAACAGGGCCAGGGGTTCGAACAACAATATCGCCAGGGCCGCGGCCGCCAGCAAGGGAAGCGGGGCTGTCCGCCGGTTGCTGCTGTACAGCAGGCTTGCCGCAGTGGTCATCAGGAACGCTCGCCGGGTAGCCAGACCGTTGCCGGTCAGGAAAAGGTACCCGGCCATGGGCACAATCAAGAGCAGTGGGAGATTCCGCCTCGGTGGGCAGAAAAGCAGTAGTTTTGTGCTGCGGCAGTAAAGCCATCGGCAACCGGCGTAAAGCAGAAGGCTCAGCAGTCCGAAATGCAGCCCGGAAATTGCAAACAGGTGGGCGACGCCGCCTTCACTCAGGACCTTGCGTTGCCGAGGGTCAATCCCTTCACGCATCCCCACGACCAGTGCCTGAACCAGGCCGGCCTCGGCTGCCGGCACAGCCAGACTGATGCGTGTAGCCACCTGCCGGCGAAAATCTGCGAGAGACGAGGCTCGCTCCCGGACGTTTCCGGTCATCACCAGGGCCTGTGCGGCCTCGGTAAGATAGGTTGTCACGAAAATATCCTGAGAGGCGAGATGCCCTGCGTAATCGAATTCGCCCGGACTGCCGAAGTTGCGCGGGACCCGCAAACGGCAACGCAGACGCAGGGTCTGCCCCTCGCCGGCACGCAGAGTTCCCTGTTTCACCATGACCCTGACCAGTCCGGAGGCCGGCGCGGCGCTTGCTCCGCGGATAATCTTTGTCACCGCGAGGTCAAACCGGGAGCGCCCGTCACTGTAGACGGCCTGGTGTTGCAGGGTGCCTTCGATGACCACAGGTTTTTCATCGGCAAACCGGCTGACATGATCATGGTCGCGAGGCGGCAACCGAGCGTCGCTGGCCCAGACAAATCCGAGCAGCATAAAGATGCCGAGTGCGGGCACCTGCCCCCACCGGGACCTCCTGAGCCGCAGCCAGGCAACCAGCAGGCCGAGCCCCGGGATGCAGAGGGAGAGGGGGACTGGAAATAACCAGGCATTTGCCAGGAGGAGGCCTCCGGCATACGCTCCGAGCAGCCAGAAAACGTGCAAAACCCTGTGCTGTCCCTTAGGTCAGACCAGGCAGCGGCCGGCCGCGCCCTGCGCAGAAGTGCGTTGCTCGGCGGGGAATGCGCAGGGTTGACTGCAGCGATTGGCAGACACAAGCCTTGGTTGTTGTGGCGGGGGACTGGCGACCGTCTGCGACGGTTTTTTGCGCATCTTGAGCATAAAGACCCTCCTGGAAAAAACCAAACATCAAATAACAAGAGAGGTGAATTTAGCATGATCCGATTCGTTGGCCAAGCCAGAAAAGCCGACGCAGAGACTCGCCCTTGCGGCAGGTCCGGCGGCCACACGTTGTTACACAAGTGTTCCCACCTGTGACAGTGTCACACTTGCGGATTCCGGCGGTGGCAAAGTTTTACAGCCACCGGCGCATCCGGCCTGCCAGGTGTCCGGTCCCCCTCCAACGACCAAATGGGCGCCAGCAGAGTGAACCAAGGGAGAGATCAATCTGGCTGGCCACAGAACTCTTGCGATGCAGTGTTTAATCCATAAGGCTCCGAATTATAATAACTAATTCATGTCAAAGGAGATTTTCACACAAGTTGCGAAGCCGTGTTTCATGAGTTCCCGCAATGAGTCGCTCTGCTTGCCTGTGGCACAAAACCTTGCGGGCAGCCGGATTTGAAGACAAGCGGCAAGACGCGCAACCGGCACATTTTTTCCATGGCAAACCGCTGCCTTTTTAAAAATGGAACAATTCGTGCTAATGTTAGGCGCGACGTCTTTTGCTTGGCGGAGCAGAGGCTTCGGAACGGTACCGATTGAGGTGAGGGAGTGTTTATGGCGAAACGGATTATGGTCGTTGATGATTCCGTGACTGTCCTCCAGGTTTTGAAGCTGACCTTGGAGAATGCCGGATATAACATCCTGGAAGCGGCGGATGGACGGGACGCCCTCGGCAAACTGGTTGGCGACAAGATCGACATGATGATCACCGATCTGAACATGCCCAGGCTTGATGGGATCGGTTTGATCAAAGAGGTTCGGAATTATGCCGAATACCGGTTTATCCCCATCATCATGCTTACGACTGAATCCGCCGATGAAAAAAAATGCGAAGGCAAAGCCGCCGGCGCTTCCGGCTGGATCGTCAAGCCGTTCAAACCGGAGCAGCTGCTTAAAGTCGTTAAGATGGTCCTCGGTTGATCGCCAACGGAGACCCCATGAAAACTTTCAGTCGGCAGCCATGACAGACACGACCAACCCGGAATCTTCGCGAAGCCGGTTTGATGCCCATCTCAGTGATCGCGATTTTGAGCGCTTCAGCCGACTTGTCTATGAACAGTGCGGCATCAGGTTGCCTGCTCATAAACGCAGCATGCTTGAAGCCCGCCTGCGCAAACGCTTGCGCGAGCACGGCCTGGTTTCGTTTGAAGAGTATGCCCGGTTGATTTTCGAGGATCAGGATCCTGCCGATGAACTGATCAGGCTGATCGATGTTGTGACCACCAATAAAACCGATTTTTTTCGCGAGCCGGCGCATTTCGATTTTCTGAGCAGTAAGGCTCTGCCGTTTCTTGTCGCCAGCTACGGCGCCGGAATTGACCATCCTCTGCGCATCTGGAGCGCCGGATGTTCAACCGGAAAGGAACCGTACACCCTGGCCATGGTTCTTAACGAATATCAACACGAATGCCCGGGATTCCATTATCAAATCCTTGGCACTGATATTTCGACCGATGTTCTTGAAAAAGCGCGCGTCGGCATCTATGCAGCGCAAAAGGCGGAACCGATCCCGGCGGCGCTGAAGAAGAAATATCTGCTCAGGTCAAAAGACCCGAACAAACAGGTGGTCCGGGTGTCACCTGAGGTGCGCGCCCATGTCCGGTTTGCGCGCTTGAACTTCATGGATGAGGATTACGGTCTGGAGGAAGCTTTCGATATCATTTTCTGCAGAAATGTCATCATCTATTTTGATCGGCCCACCCAGGAGCGTCTCCTGCGAAAACTGGTTGCCCACCTGGCTTCGGGCCGGTTTATTTTTCTGGGTCATTCCGAGACCCTGCTTGGTCTCAACCTGCCTCTGGTGCAGATGGCACCATCGGTATATCGAAAGCTATAAAAGAAATGACCCCGCATGGGTATCGGCGATTGAGTCTTTCACAATGAAGTGGTCTCTGGCGGGACAAAAATATCGGCGACTGTTCTGGGCTCTGGCTCTCGTGCTCTGTGCGGTCGGGGTTGCTGGCTGCCGCGCGGAGCCCGATCTCGTGGTCGGTTTTCTGGGCAGTCTGACCGGCCGGTCGGCGGATTTGGGAACCTCCGGTCGAGATGCCGTGCTCATGGCAATCAACGACCGGAACGCGGCGGGGGGCATCAACGGCCGGAAACTGCGGCTGCTGGTTAAGGATGACCGGGGTGAGCCGCGGCGGGCCCGGTCACTGGTGCAGGAAATGATCGATGAGGGAGCGGTCGCAATCCTCGGTCATGCGGTCAGTTCATCCGTTATGCAGGTTTTGCCTGTGCTGGACCGGTCCGAAGTGGTCATGCTGAATTCGTTTGCTTCCGCGGACCAACTCTACCGGGCGGATGATTATCTCCTGAACTTTAATGTCTCGGTCAGCGTATCCGCAACCAGTCTGGCAGAGTATATGATCGAGCGGAGAGCCATCTCAACCTGCACGATCCTCCTCGATATCAACAATCCGGAGCTGACGGTCAACTGGCTGAATGTGTTTCGCAAACAGTTTGAATTCAAGGGGGGGCGGATTTTGTCCGTTGAGTCCTTTGCCGCCGGGGGGCCTGCCAGTTTTCTGGACATGGCCCGGCAGGTTACGGACGAACAGCCTCAAGCGGTTTTGATTTTGGCCGGGGGGGTGGATACGGCAATGTTCGTCCAGCAGTTCAGGAAACTCGGCAGGAACATGCCGGTTTTTACGACGCCCTGGTCCTTTACCGGGGAACTGCTGACCCATGGTGGCGCTGCCGTCGAAGGCATGACTTCCGTCCTGAATTTCAATGCCAATCATCGATCGCCGGTATGCCGGGATTTCCAGGCCAGGTTTCGGGAACATTACGGTCGGCCTCCGTCCTATGCGACCGGCATGGCTTATGACTCCGCGCGCTACCTTCTGGCTGGGCTGCAGCGCCATCCGCAGCGCAAGGGCTTGCGGGAGGTCTTGCTGGCGATGGGGCCATTCGAAGGATTGCAGTCTTCTCTGCAACTGGATGCGCGCGGAGATGTTGCCAGGCCGCAGTATTTAACAACGATACGCAAAGGCCGCTTCGAGGTCGTCGAAAACAGATGAAATCCGCGACGTCACTCCGCACCGTCCTGCCGCTTTACCTGGTCGCCATCGCGACCATCCCACTTTTGATATTCGGCATCAGTAGCTCCCTGCTGCTGACCCGTTACGTGACCGCTAATGCGCTGCATGACCTGTCCCTGCAGACCGATGACATGGTCGACAGAACCCGAGGGCTCCTGCTCAGAACCCAAAAGCAGGTCGATATCGTCCGCGCAAGCCTGGCCTCCGACCTGGTGCTAAGCCCGGTCCAGGGTGACGCCTTCCTGCAGGGGGTAGCACAGCACATGGAAGCGGTCGATGTTGTGCTGATGCTTGATCAAGACCACACGGTTGTCAGCCTGTGGATGAATCCGGATTGGCCTGGGCAACGGCAGGATTACCACGGTATCGATTTCTCAGGCCACGAGTTTTTTGCGGGTGGGCGGCCGCTGGTAAAAAACACCTGGTCGAATATTGTCACCTCTCCCCTTTCCGAAGATGCTGCAGTCTTTTTCGGCGCCCCTCTCCAGCAAGGATCGCTGCTTGCCCGACTGACCTTGAAGGACCTCCTGCCCCACATGGCGGATGCGCCGCATCATGGCCAACGGGCAGAGGTGGCTATCACTGATAAAGCCGGCATTCTGATCGCCCACAGCCGCTCCGAACCGGTCAGCCAGCGGCGCAGTCTGCTCGATTGCCCGGAAGTGGCCCTGGCCGTTCGCCAGGGGATCGAGACACCGGCCGTGCTTCACGCAGAGCGAGACGTCCTGGAGTGTGTCAGGATTGTTCCCGAAACCGGCTGGGTGATTCGCTTGCAGATTCCCCTGGCCGCGGCGCTGGCGCAGGTTTCTTCGGTCCAACAGCTGTTGTGGGCATGTTTCGGGAGTGCGGTCGCTCTCGGCCTGTTGGCCACTCTGTTGATCTCTGCACGATTTGCCAGGCCTCTGCTCGCCTTGCGAGAGATGACCGGCAAGATTGCCGATGGTTATTACGAGCTTGATATGCCGGTTTTCAAATATCGCGAACTTGAGGATTTCTCGAAGCATTTCAAGAAAATGTCCGCCGCTGTGGCGCAGCGCGAGGATGCCCTGCGCGAGAGTGAAGAACGGTTCAGAACGGTTTTTCAGACGTCACCGGAAGCCATGCTGCTGACCTCCCTTCCAGCGGGAGCAATCGTCGATGCCAACTCCCATGCCGAGACGCTGTCTGGTTACCGGCGCGAAGAGCTGGTCGGGCAGACCACGACGGCACTCGATTTATGGGCTGATTGCGACCGGCGTGCGGAATATCTGAAGGTCCTCGCCGAGACCGGCGGGGTGGAAGGGTTTGAGGCGGACTATCGCAACAGGAGCGGTGCTCTGCGCAACTGCCTGATTTCGGCTCGGGTTATTCACCTCAAAGATGGAGCCTACCTGCTCGCTGCGATACGCGACATCACCGAAATGAAGACGGTTGAGAAGCTGCTTAGACAGAGCGAAGCCAGATTCCGGTCGTTGGTCAAGGTCATGGGGGAAGGCTTGATCATCCAGAACCGGCAGGGGATGATCATTGAATGCAATACGGCTGCCGAGCGCATTCTGGGCGTCGCCGGCGACCTTTGCAAGGGCCGCTCCTGCCGACATCCCGACTGGCAGATGGTCAACGAGCAGGGTGAGCTTTGCCCTCCCGACCAGTTCCCTGCCCTGCAGACTTTCAAGACCGGTCGACCGGTTGTCAACCGTCTGTTTGGCATGACACGTCCGGATGGCGGCCTGGTCTGGCTGCAGGTCAATACCCAGCCGCTTGAGCAGGATGAGGACGGTACGCCGGCCGCCGTGGTCATTACCTTTGCCGATGTCAGCAGGCACAAGGAGAATGAAAGGCGGCTGCAGGCGGGAGAAGACCGCTATCGCATCCTCTACCAGCAATTCCAGGCGTTGCTGCAAGCAATCCCGTACCGCATTGATTTGCGCGCCAAAAATCTCGAGGTCCTCTGGACCAATCGTGAAAACCTGAGTGAAGAGGTCGCCAGGCGCCTGCCCCCTTGCGGATTCCGCTGCAAACCGGTCGACAAGCCGGTGTTGCCCTCCTGCACCGATTGTCCGACGGCTCGCTGTTTCGTTTCCGGTCACCTTGAAGAGGGTGTGATTGCCGGCCGAAGGGGCAGCTCCTGGGCCATGAAGACATTTCCCATTCTTGATGAAAAGGGCGAGATCAGCCAGGTCATCCAGATGATTGAGGATGTCACGGAACGCCTGATCCGGGAACAGCAGGAAAATCGCAACAGTCAGCTCGCGGCTCTGGGTGAACTGGCCGCCGGAGTCGCCCATGAAATCAATAACCCGATCAATGGCATTATCAATTATGCCCAGTTGATCCTGAACCGGAACGGCAGGGAGGGCCGGGAACAAGACCTCTCGGCAAGGATTATCAAGGAGGGCCAGCGGATCGCCACGATCGTGCGCGAACTCCTGCATTTCTCCCGTGACGAGAGCCCGGGCACGCAGCCGATTGCGATCAGGGATGTGCTGAATGAGGCGCTCGCCCTGATTTCTGCGCAACTGAGGCAAGAGGGTATTGACCTGCGCATCGAAATCCAGGAGAATTTGCCGCTCATTGAAACGCGGGGGCATCAGATCCAGCAGATCTTCCTGAATGTGCTCAGCAACGCCCGGCATGCCCTTGTTGACAAATACCCGGGGGCGAGCCCGGATAAAATTCTTGCCTTCAAGGCGGAAGTTGTGGTGAACGATGGCCGGAAAATGGTACGGTGCATCTTTACCGATTTCGGCACCGGCATCCGCAAAGACCTCCTGAACCGTGTTTTGAACCCGTTTGTCACGACCAAGCCGGCAGGTGTCGGTACCGGTTTAGGCTTGAGTATCAGTCACGATATTGTTAAAAGTCACGGTGGCGTTATGGATATCCAAAGTGATTACGGGCAATTTACCCGGGTGACGATAGATCTGCCGGCGCTTGAGTGATGATTGAATGCGACAGAGGCTTGTGGTTCCCGGCGGATAAAACCTGGCCGGTTGTCTGTGCCGGCCTCCTCGGAAAACCGGGCGAGAGGGAGATGTCTGATGGAACATAAATTGCTGGTTGTCGATGATGAGGAGGCGATTCGCTTTACCTTTGGCGAGTTTCTGACGGATGCCGGCTACGCCGTCGATACCGCCAGTGACCTGGACGAAGCTCTCCTCTGCCTGGGCAGGGAAAGGTACGATGCGGTTTTTCTCGATATTCTGCTCGGACGCGACAGTGGCATTGAGATCCTTGATCGAAGTCGGCAAATCAATCCCAACTGTCCGGTGGTGATGGTCACCGGCGCCCCCGATATTTCAACGGCTTCGGCCGCCGTTCGCCTGGGGGCTTTCGATTACATCACCAAGCCGGTCAACCAGCAGGAATTGCTGCGCCTGGCCAGGCTGGCTGTCGAACACAAGATTCTCATCGATCAACAGGAAACCTCACGCTTGCGGATGAGCGCGGTTTTTCGCTCCATGCTGGAAGGGGTCTTGATTTTCGATGAAGCTCTCCACCTGGTAGAGGCGAATGAATCTGCGCGGAAAATGCTTGCCTGTGGCACGGAAATTATCGGCAAATCGCTGCCGGAACTGAGCGCTCTTGGCTCCTGCGAGGTCTTCCGTAACGTTGCCGATCTCATAGAATTCCGTTGTGAAGGCGAAATCTACTCATTTGAAACGACCAACTGTGAAGGCGACCGGCTGACTTTCAGTTTGTCGATGGCACCTTTGACCAGCCAGTCAGGTCGGGAAAACGGGGTTGTTCTGGTCATGCGCGACGAGAGCAGGAAAAGCCGGCCGC